>OBZY01000191.1_pt1 | contig 30695 bp, 28 predicted proteins | sample 1477051 | NCBI WGS metagenome assembly OBZY01 (sample SAMEA2580270, study PRJEB22360) | human gut metagenome | biome: human gut; feature: human-associated habitat; material: faeces | place: Denmark | collected 2008/2010
TTCCAGGCCTTCCAGGCGCATTACGGGTTCGATTGTTCGTTCTGCAACCCGTATTCCGGTCATGAGAAGGGCGCGGTGGAGTCCAAGGTCGGCATGGTGCGGCGCAAGCTGTTCGTGCCCCGGCCGAGCGTATGGAGCCTGGAGAACTTTAACGCCGGGCTGCCGGACCGGTGCCTGGAGCTGGCCACGAAACCGCATTGCCGCAAGGACACGGAGGAACGTGGCCTGTTCTCCGAGGACCGTGCGGCGCTGCTGCCGTTGCCCGGGAAGCGTTTCGACGTGGTCACGTGGCGGCATATGAAGGCCGACCGGTACGGCGTGGCCGCGCCCGGGGACGGCATCGCTGTTCCGCGGACCGGGCGAACGCGGGCAGAGGGGTGATCGTGGGCCTCCGCGCGCTCGAGGTCGAGGTCCTCGACTCGTCGGGCAAGCATCTGGCGACCCATCCTCGGGCGTACGGCCAGGCCAGCACGAACAGCGAGGACCCGTCCATGCAGTTGGCGCTGCTGTGCAACAAGCCCGCGTCCTGGCCCAACAGCCGGGTACGTGACGCGTTGCCGGACCCGTTGCGGGAATGGCTGGATCGGCAGGACAGACAGACACGCAACGAGGCGCTGCAGACCCTCAAACGCGTTGACAGGGAATCCGGGTGGGCGAACGCGGTCGAGGCGATGCTTTCCATCCTCGAATCGACCGGCGGGGCGGACCGCGCCGGTGTCACACTGCTCGCGGCCAGGCTCGCCGAGGGCGTGGCGGGTATCGAATACGACGATGACAGGCCGGATCTGAGTGAATACGACATCGCGTTCACCGCGGACGTCGGCGTGCAGGAAGGCGGGCGATGAACACGAAGACGGACGAAGGGCTCTACGAGAAGGCCCGCAAGCTGTTCATCTCCAAGGCGAGCATCGACGAATTCGCCGGCTGGGCCACGCCCCGCCAGGTCGACGCCGTCCACCGCCTGCTCGACACGGAACTGGCGAACAGGGAACGCGCGAAGCACGACAGGCTCCTGCGCCGCGCCCGGTTCCCCGTCGTCAAGGGTCTCGACGGCTACGACTTCACGAACGTCAGGCTCCCCGACGGCTACATGCTCGATGAGCTCCTAGGGCTCGGTTTCATCCCGCGCGCGCAGGACCTGGTGTTCTACGGCAAGACCGGGCGCGGAAAGACACATCTCGCGATCGGGCTGGGCATGAAGGCGATCGACATGGGGCTGGGCGTGCGGTTCCATCAGACCGCCGAGCTCGTCCTCCAGCTGGGCAAGGCCAAACGCGACGGCACGCTCGAGACGATGCTCCGGGACATCGGCCGTGCCGACCTGATCATACTGGACGAGTTCGGCTACGTACCCTTCGACATCGACGGGGCGCGCCTGCTCTACCAGATCATCGCGGGCAGCTACGAAAGACGGAGCATCATATTCACCACGAACATCGAGTTCAGTAAATGGGGCACGGTCTTCGCGGACGACAAACTCGCCGCAGCGATCATCGACCGCATCGTGCACCACGGGCGGCTCCTCGAGTTCACCGGCCAGAGCCGCCGCGTCAGTGAGGCCCTCATGTTCGGCAGGAACACCTCCGCGCAACCGGAAAAATAAGGAAAATGCATGCAACTGCCTAAACCCGAAAAAAATACATGACTAAACACGAAACACCGACTTGACGAAATACAGCTCAAGACCGCCGGTCTCAGGACCGACAGACAGAAGAAGCGCGCCGACGAGCTGCTTGGCGGCTCGTCCAACAAGCCGCTCGCCCTCGCGCACGGCGTCTACCAGAAGATCATCGCCTGCTACGCGCAGGAGGACCGTGGGAAGGGACGGGGCATGATGGCCGAGCTCATCGAATCCCTCGCCGTCAGGGGATCGGCGCCCGGATGCCCCGGACTCGTCACGCTCGGACGCACCCTCAAACGCCGCATGGCGGACATCCTCGCGTTCTTTGACCACCCCAACGGCGCGAACAGGCCGACCGAGGCCATCAACGGAAGACTCGAGACCCTCAGGGGGGCATAGCCCTCGGCTTCCGCAACCTCGACAACCGCATCACCAGAAGTCTGCTGCACACCGGCGGATTCAGACAAGCCATCCAAACCCACCTCTAACCACACGCCATACACACCAAAATGCGAAGAGCCGGTGCGACACCCTTTCACTGGTTATCTAACAATCTCCAATTTGAAGGGTGTTGCACTTTCATCTAGACAACGGGATCCTCGACCTGCTCGACGCGGCATGATACGATCAGACAGCAACGAAGGTGTTGCAACCACCACTAGAATCCGCCCGACGGCGTGCGAGCCGTGATGACGTTCTGCGTGTCGTTCCGTACTGGATCGCCCCGGCGTTCCTGTTCCTATGCCCGGTGACCATCCAGTTGCAGAACGACCACTCATCGCCGACGAGGTATGCGTTCCAGATGTGTTGTGGTGACTGGTATCTTGTTGTCCGACAAATCCAATTGAGACAACTGACATTCGTAGTCTATGCCCTATATGTTGAGGTGCCCCGAAGATTAAGGGATGAGTTATGAGATATGGACGGCATACGCTGCCTCATAGGAGAGACGGAATATAGGACAGCTGCATCAGTGCATTGTCTCGATGGGAAGGAATTCGGCCATGATTTTAAAGAAGATTGCGGTATGCACCACGATTGCCGGTCTATGCACAGCACTGATTGGCACAGCCGTGATTCCCGCATCGAGTGTGGAAGCCAATAGCACTAATGTAATCCGTCTAGCTGGCGACACTCGATATGACACAATGAGCCGTATCGTACAAGCTGAGGTTCCAGGAACTTCAGAGTATGTCGTTGTGGCATCAGGAGACAATTTCCCTGATGCATTGGCAGCGGCACCACTTGCAGGTGCTTTGAAAGCTCCTATCGTATTGACCAGTGGTAATGTGTTGTCTCCGCAGGCTGAACAACAGATAACGAGGCTTAAAGCCTCCAAAGCTGTTATCATTGGAGGAGTTAATGCGATATCCAGAGCGACCGTGAGTAGAATACATGGCCTAGTAGGTTCCGTCCCTATCCGTATTTCGGGGGAAACCCGATACGAAACATCCTTGCAAATCTATCTTCAAGGCAAAGCTAGGTTGGGGGTTTAGTGGTCGTCCGCTGAATCTATCATCGCGACAGGGGAGAATTTTGCTGATGCGCTATCCGTGAGTGCATATGCATATGCAGAAAAGGCGCCGATATTTTTGGCGAATCCGAAAAACGGTTTCAGCTCTGAAACCTTACGAGCGATATCTGGCAACTTTAGGCATCAGCTCGTTGTAGGTGGTGAGAACGCTGTCCCTGAGCTGGTGATTACTCAACTGATGTATGGAACTTCAGGCGGAGTGGGACGCCGTGTCTACGGGGAAAACAGATACGATACCAGCCGCGCGCTTGCTGACTATATGTACGCACATAATGCTGCCGTAAATAATTCGGTATTTGCTACAGGTGAGAATTTCCCTGATGCCTTGGCTGGAGGTCCACTTGCGGGACGTAGTAACGCAATGGTGTTGCTGGCGAATACGCCAGATTCTCCGTCCGTGCAGTGGGCGTACGAACATAGCAGTGGTGTGAATCGTGTCTACTTGTTAGGTGGCGCTAGTGCCGTGAACAGAGCGACAGCTGATGCAGTTGCCAATGCTTTCGGCGGAGAGCACATCATTGATATTGATGCCGTCTCTAGGAGATTGCAATCAGCCAAGGAAGCGCAGACGGCAGCTGAAGCTAAGCAAAAGAGTGCCGTGCAAGCCGAAGCGAAAGCTAAAGCAGATGCTGACACGAAACAAAGCGAAGCTGACAATGCCGTTCGTGCATATCAAATAGCATCGGCAGATGCCGCAGCAAAGAAAACGGCTGCGGATAATGCCACTTCGCAGTGGGGTAAAGGTGGCAGAGGTTTCTATGAGACATATGGATATAATGATGCTCTAGGATTCTTTGACAGTGATAGTTGGGAAAGTCGACAATATCTGAAGCTGTTGCGGAAGGTAATATCAGACCCAATGATTCGGGCAGCTCATATCAACTGGAGCACATGGTTCAAGCGATTCCTACATTGAAAAAGGTTAATAAAATCAGAAAAGGTCTTGGACTTAACGAACTCAAGTGGAGTGCGTATGAAACGGCAATGGCCCAAGCCTGTGCGGATTATAATATATATTCCCCGTGGACTGGACATGGTTTCAATGATGGTTCGCAAAATATGTCTACTGGCTATAGCGAACCGACTGAAGGGGGTATACCGAGGAAAAACGGATATGGGATGCCGCTGTAGCGAAAGATTCCAGTCTGACTCGGTACATCGGTCATGCGTATCAGTTATCTCAGGATAATTTTGATTTGTACAGCGAGGTTGGGCACTATCTCAATATTGTCGATCCCTATACGACCGATTTTGGTGGTGCCGTTGCGTGGGGCGGTAATGCGCAAGGGTGGGGTGACAATAGTCAGCGTGTCCAGAATTACAATACTGGTGTCGGTGATTTAACAGTTGCAGAATATGAAAAGCAACTCAATCAATACATAGCTAATTTGAAGAATGCTGGAGCCATATATCGCGATGCGAAAAACAAAGCGACTCAAGCTGGTATAAGGTCGTAGCAGGCGTCGGATGCATTGCGCCAATCCAAGCAAAAGGAAGCTATTGCTACTGCTAACCGTGAGTCTGCTGACCGAAATTTGGAGAAGGCGAATGCCGAACTTGATGATGCGCAGAAGGCATATGACGATGCGATCAGAAAGATGTGATTGACGGGCAGGGGCGTCGACGGAATGCCCCCCTGCCCGCAGCCAGTTACTATCTGAGGAATTTGTCAAGAGCATCATCTCGGACAAGAAGGGGGAAGGCTTCTTTAAGAGCATTGTGCACAGTAGGGTATGCAAGTGTATCCGCAAGAATGACATCATTACCGCCTGCCTCGGTATTGGCGTGGCAGAGTGCTTCCTCTTGTGTGTCTGGAACATATGCAAGGCGATTCCGCGTCTGCGACTCAGCAAGAGGAATATTGGCGATAATCTGATTCGCGGTAGCGGCAACCACCGGAACATGGCCAATGACCTGCATGACCTTCAGCCAAACATCGTCAGCATTCAACGCTGTAGCGCGAATTGCAGCCATGTCGAAAGTCTCTGGAGGCATCACATTCGGGGGGAACAGGGTTCCGGCGCCACTAGTGGCGAACAGACGCATCGATGGTTTATTCACCATGGAGGGATAACGCGCGGGAGCTTCGTAAATCCACTGGTCGTAAGGTTTTAGAGAACCATCTTCGTTGAACATCATCAGATGCGTGCGCGCGGCGATCACCGCCTCGGGATGCGCCCGATGTGCCTTCATAAGCTCGGAAATATAGGTATTAGGATATACCAAGTCATCGTCGAACGTGATTACAAGATCTTTTGAGAATTCTTGTAGCGCCCAATAGTACTTCTTATGCGGTTTCAGGTTTTCTGAAACCCATCGGATTACAACATCATGTCCGATGAGATGCATGAGTGTATCAGGGAGATCCGCTTCCCGATTTGGGAAGTCTCCTTCATATAGCCATAAAACGACTTTGTCAGGTAGTGTGCGTTGCGCAAGAATGGAGCGTATGGCCAGATGAATAGTGGCCATACGTGGCGGATATGATGTCAACGAGGCGATGATGCGTTGTTTGCTGGCAATCCGTCGTCCAAGGTGCGTTGTCGTCCGACGTACCCTGTTCTTTGACTCCCAGAACCATGCGCGAATATCTATGCTCATGCTCATAAGCATATGGGATAGTGTCTACTCAGCTCAATGCTTTCTTAAGCGTGGTGAAAGAGTATATCAGCTTCTATGAACTTTATCAATGAATAATCGGGCGCGTATTGAAATTATGGATTTGCTTCATCACACGCCCGCGAACGCCAGAGTGCTACCAGCAGAAACTTGGGATAAAACAGTACCAGTGTGAGTCGAACTTCGAGGCATGTCCTTTAGCTTTACCAGCCAGTATACTCACGCCAACGATATGTGTCGGGATCTTCTGAATCTGCCGAGCAGATCATCACGGTTCCATGTTTGCTGAGTGCTTTCTTTCCGCGATCTCTCTTTTTGCACCACGCGCCAGGCGTGACTCCGCTTTCATTCACATATTCACTTGGATCTGGTTCTATCTCTCCGTGGCCATAGCGCAGAGAAATAAAGTTGATAGTTGGTGAGGTGAAAGCATTTTTACCGCCTAAAACATAAATGTTTTGAGGATAAGAAATATTTTGTTCGGCGAACGGTATGGTGGGAGAATATTTATTGCCTGCTAGTAATAGAATAGTGTTTCGGGTGCCAGCAAGAGCGCTTCCCGCCAAGGCATCTGGGAAATTCTCTCCGGTGGTAAATACTATGTCGCTCGGAGTGTATACAGATTCATTTAGTATAAAACGTCCGACTTGGTTGCTGGTATCATAGCGGGTATTGCCAGACAATCTTGTTGTTGAAAGTTGCTGATTTGACAGTTGGATCTCTACGATATTGGGCACCACTGCAGAACCGCCAACGATTATTGCTTTATCGAAGTCGAAATGAGAGAGTGATTGTTGTACATCTGGTTCCAATCCATTCTTGTCTGTTAAGAATATCGGAGAAGCTGTGGAATAGGCATATGGAGAAATAGACAATGCATCGGCAAAATTGGATGATGTGGTCACGATGCCTGTTCGGGACCATGTTACGGGGAGTTGTCTAGGCGCGTTGCGATAGATGGACAATGCTGTTTCGATACGAGTCTCTCCTGAGAATCGAACAACCGTTCCGTCTGAAACAATTTGGGACACCTGATTCTCGACGGCAGTCGATACGGCGGATGAGCCTCCGACAATTGCTACGGTTCGGGCTTCTAGCCGTTGAAGCTCATTCCTTGCTTCGCTTGAAAGAGTCGTGGAGCTTGTCAGAATGATGGGTGCTTTTAATGCACCTGCAAGTGAGGAAGCAGCCAGAGCATCGGGGAAGTTGTCTCCTGAAGCTAGTACGGCATAGTCGGATTGTTTCGGGAACGCTGTTTGTACTACGCGCCCCATCGTCTCATAGCGCGTGTTTCCGTCCAGTCGGGTGATTGACGTGGCAGAAGCAGCATAAGCGGGGGCAGCCATCAGACTACTAGCAGTAAGAACACACAGGGATCGTACTAGCAATTTCTTTCCTTTGCTCCAATGCATGGAGACACATCCTCTCTGATGTTTGTAATTAACGTATTTGGTGGTGGGGATGACGGCGTCACACGACGCATCATATGATGCCGACACCCCCGAAAAAAATAACTCGCCTGAATCAGTCCAGCTGCTTCACCTGCATCGAGCTTTTATTCAGCAGGCCGTAGCCCTCGTTGCCGGGGATACGCACGGCGAAGTCGCAGGAGCGGCTTTCGTCCGTGTAGGCAAGCTGCTGGTTCGACTTGATGTTGCTCGGGTCAGGCAAGGAACGAAGCTGCGCGGTGAGGCGGTAATCACCGTTGCAGATCGCGTCGAGCGGCAGTTCGAACGTCGCGGTCTGGCGGCCGCGTTTCTTCTGACGCAGGTCGGCGGCCGTATCGTAGATGATGCCGCCGCGCTTCATGTCGAGCAGGGTGAGCGTCAGATAGAACTCCACATCCTCATTGAACTCGTAATCCACAAGGAACCGGAACGGATCTGCAGTTTTCACCAGCTGGGAGTCTTCGGCGCGCACGTTCAGCACGGGCACGCGTTCGCTCAGGCCGGCCGGGTATTCGGTGCCAGCGTTCACGGCTACGGCATGAGCCTTCTGTTCGGCCTCCTGGACCTTGAGGTTCTCGAGCGTGTACTGGTCGGCCACATCATCCTTGTTGCCGGAGACGACGATCTCGCCGTCCTTGATGAGGATGGCCTTGTCGCAGTAGCGCTTCACCGCGTCCATCGAATGCGTGACCAAGATGATCGTTTTGGTCGGGTCCTTCTTCATCTGCGCGAAGAAGTTGTCGCACTTGCGCTGGAACGCCTCGTCGCCCACGGCGAGCACCTCGTCGAGCACGAGGATGTCGCCTTGCGCCTTGATGGCGACGGAGAAGGCGAGACGCACTTGCATGCCGGAGGAATAGTTCTTGAGCTTCTGGTCCATGAAGTCCTCAAGTTCCGCGAACTCGACGATGTCGTCGTACATCGCGTCGATCTCCTCGCGGGTGAAGCCGAGCAGCGCGCCGTTCAGGTACACGTTCTCGCGGCCGGTGAGTTCCGGGTTGAAGCCCACGCCCAGCTCGATGAACGGCACGAGCTTGCCGTTGACCGTCACGCTGCCCTTCTCCGGCACGTAGATCTGGGAGATGATCTTCAGCAGTGTGGACTTGCCGGAACCGTTGCGGCCGACGATGCCGAAGAAGTCGCCCTGATGGACTTCGAAGCTGATGTCCTTGAGCACATGCTGCTCGGTGAAGCCCTTGATGCCCTTCGTCCAGTTGAGGAACGCCATCTTCAGGCCGGACGCCTGTTCGGTGGGCAGGCGGAAGTATTTCGCCACATGGTCGACCTTGAGGACGACGGGACGGTCGTCGTTCGGGTTAGTCGGGTTGGTCGTGTTGTCGATGGTATTGTCGGCCATCAGAGCACCTCCGCGAACTTGGCGCTGTACTTACGGAAGACGTGGACGCCCAGCCACAGCACCAGCACGGACAGCACGTAGGGGATCAGGCACAGGATCTTGTTGTCCACCACGGTCCAGATGGTCGGCACGTATTCCGGCGACAGCAGATTGTGGCGGATGTCCATGATCGTCTGCGTGGTCGGCATGAGCATCATGAAGTCGGCGGCCCAGCTGAACTCCGGGTTCTTCTGCACCATCGACAGCGGGTAGATGATAGGGGTCGCGTAGAACAGCGCCTGCAGGATGACATCCCAGATGTGGCCGATGTCGCGGAAGTACACGTACAGCGAGCCGAGCAGCAGGGCCACGCCGAGCGAGATTGCGTACAGCTGCAGGATGCTGGGGATCACGGTGATCACGCGCCACGTGTAGTGCGCGTGCGCGAAGAAGCCGAAGAGGATGACCACGCCGAGGTTGATGGCTAGGGAGATCATCGACCCCATCGTGGTGGCAGCCACGATGATGTAGTTCGGGAAGTGGATCTTGCGCAGCAGGTCGCCGCGGTCCACGATGGAACGCATGCCCATGCTTGTGGATTCGGTGAAGAACTGCCACAGACAGGTGCCGCACAGCAACGAAATCGGGAAGGTGGGCGTGCCGTCCGTGAACTTGAGGAACTTGACGAACACGACGTACATGACGGCGAACAGCATCAGTGGCTGGAGCACCGACCACAGCACACCAAGATACGAGCCTTGGTAGCGCAGCTTGAAGTTGGTCTTCACCAGCTCCTTGAATACGACCAGCGCATAGTGGTACCTCTCCTGGAGGTGTTTGATCACGTCTTTCACAAGCGTCCTATCCTACTCATGCGAGACAACATGGCGTCTGCCGCCAGTGTCTCTGCCCAGCGTTCCCACATATTCTAGTGGGAGGCGGGTATGTGGGGGAGCTTGCGCCGCTACTTCTTCCTGCCGAGCAAATCCTTCGCGATGGAAAGCGGTTTGATCGCCGCGTTACCTAGTCGATACGAGACCGAATGGTAGATGCTGCGCACGCGCCGGTCAAGATCATGAATCTGGCGGTTCTGGGCCTCGATAGTGTGGTCGCGGTTGGTGATGCGTTTCTCCAACACCTCCACCCAATCACGGGTTTCGCACAATTGCTTCCACAGGTCGCCGACATGCCAATCACCGTCCAACGCGGTGAGAATCAGCTGGGAGCGGGTCTGTCGCACGAGTTCGACGAAACGATAGTCGCGTTCCTCGTAGTAGTAGTCCTTGTCGTCTGGTAGTGCCTCCAGCAGCGGGTAGGAGGCGTCCATCATTGTGACCGCCGTCGGACGTTCCAGCGACTGCACGTTCCACAAGATGAAGTGGGATACCCAGTTCTCGTAGCTACGCTTGGTGAGCGTGTAGTTATCCGTAGTTTTCAGATAGTCGCCGATTGTCGTGACGGCGTTGAGCGCGTTCTGCCAGCTCTTCCTGCGCGTCGCCTCCAGCGATGTGGCGTTGTGCGTGCGGTGGTGGAACAGCATCGCGTCCGTGCAGTAGATGGACGGGGCGATGGCCAGCGCCACGAACGTGAAGAACGCGTCGTTCGTCGTGCGCAGCGCCTGGAAGCGTAAGCCGTGCTCGCGGATGAAATCGGCGCGGAACAGCTTATCCCACGGCCATCCGATGAAGCTCTGGAACGTGGTGCCCGCGTAATCCGCGTTATGCAGCACCTGTCTCGTCGACATGTCCTTGATGGTGTAGTCGATGAGCGCTTCCTCATGGGTCTCGGCATCATGGCTGTTCGACCGGGCGACGACGATATCCACGCCGGTGCGTTCCGCGATGCCGGTCATCGTTTCCAGCGTGTCCGGTTCGATGAAGTCGTCGGCATCGAGGAAATACAGGTATTTCCCAGTGGCGTGGTCCATGCCGTTGTTGCGGGCGACGCCGGCGTACTGGTTGGACTGCGTGAGCAACGTGACGCGAGCATCCCGTTCGGCGATGGACGCCACGATTTCGCGGGTATCGTCGGTCGAACCGTCATCGACGACGATGACCTCGATGTCCTTCGCAGTCTGCTTGATGACGCTCGTCACGCACTCGGCGACATACTCCTGCGCGTTATACGCGGGGATGATGACCGAAACAAGGGGGGGTGATGATACTGCTTCCACGCCGGCTCCGCTTCTTCGAAAGGACAGAATATGCGGACAGTATACCCCTGCAGCCGGTCAGCACTTCGAAGGGTCCCCCTATATTAGGTACGGATTTGCTGGAGACGACGTATGGACGATCTATCGCCATGATCGACTATGCGGGCGAGGGAAGGAACTAGTATGCCCCAAAAACCTGCCGCAAGGAACGTGTCCATCGAACTGTTGCGCATTGTCGCGATGTTCCTGATTCTGACGTGCCATTTCGTTATTCATTTCGACTGGGATCATCATCAGCTGCGAGTGGTTCTTCCACAAGAGCCTGGCTGGTGGTCGGCATTGCGATTCGTGATTGTACAGTACGGCCAGGTGGGTGTATCCATCTTCTTCATCATCTCCGGGTACTTCCTGGTGGAGAAGTCGTTCAAGTGGAATCGTTTGGTAAAGACTTGGTTGCAGATGTTCTGCTATTCCGTGGCCTTTCTCATTATCGTGCTCTTACTGGGTGCATTCCATCATTATCCTATGGCGGTGGAGCCGATAATGCATGGGGTGGATTTGTATCGGTCGATACTGGCCAGTTTATTCCCGTTCTTCTACAACAGTTACTGGTTCATTGGTGCGTACCTGCTGATGCTTTTAGTCGCACCATATCTCAATACACTGTTTAATACGTTGCCAAAGCGTTCCATGGAGATGTTGATTGTGCTACTGGGTTTCTTCAGTATTCAGATTCTCATCTTCGAACGTGCTTCGAACTGGAACAATCTCGTCTATGCTATGTTAGGATATCTGATAGGCGGATGGTTGCGCAAGTATTATCAAGATTATGAGGATAGGTTCAGAACTCTCCCAATGATTGGAATAATCGTAGCGTTGACGTTGCTCATGGTCGCGTTCAACCATTACATATCGGAACCATCATGGCTGGTGGATTTCATGGGGTGGAAAAACCGGATTCATGATGGCATTGTTCTCTTCCCCATCATCATCGGTATGTTGGTGTTCATCATGGTAAGCCGTGTCGATATGAACCAATCCCCGGAGGTTGTGCAGAGAGCTATCTGTACCATAGCGCCTACCACTTTCGGCATCTACCTCATCCACGAGAACTGGTTCGGATTTCGCATTGTATGGGATTGCGTCTCGAAAATGAGTTACCCTCCCTCTCTGCCTATTCTACGCCCTATGGCGGGAGTGTGTATTATCGTTATTGTGTTTATTGTTCTAAGTTGCATTTCTTGGCTAATTGATGCAATAATTGTGCACCCCGTAGAAAAGGTGTTTCTTTCGCGAGTGTAAGTGAAATATAATAGATATGCGAAGGTAAAGAAATGAAGATGATTGCAGGCAAATTGGCTATCAACAATCGAGCTTTTTTAGTGTTGTTGACACTAGTTGGCGTTGCCGTCTCTATGATGTCCTTTCATGAAGGACGATTTATTGCATTGAGTATGATCGGCATTGCTGGATTTTACTTTATCGTATATTTAATAGTGCGTAATACTCAGGCGTTGAAAGTTGTCGTTGAATTACAGTTCCGTGCGGCAATTTCTCTGATTGTCCTTACTTTCGTCTTTCTTGTATTTGCTGGCATCTACTTGTCTCAATATAACTTTATTCCCATATGGGATTACGCCAATTATTGGAACAATACATTAGGCTTTAATCGCAGTCTGCAGAATGGAGCTGTGGATACTTTTCGGCAAGTTGTCTACAGTGTGAATTACTCGGATTATAATTTGCTGTTGTCGTGGATTATGTCTTTCCCAGTTTATCTTTTCCCGTCATGGAAAGGGGCTGTGTTTATTGAGTCATGTATTGCTGCCGTTCCCGCCGCATTGCTTATGGCAGGGTTCATCGTATCCAAATCAATGGGTTCGAGTGTGTCTAATGGTTCGTCTGGAGTTTTTGTTGCCGCGTATGCTTTTTCTTTGTTTACTCCCTCGTTTCTTGCGCCTATATTTTTAGGCTATTTTGATGCTGTACCCGCAGTTCTATTTATTGCTTTACTTGTTGCATTGATGGATGTGAACTTCCCCAAGAGACGTTTTGGAGCTATTTTTATTGGCTTAGGCCTATGCGGTGTGTTTTTGCTTAGAAGGTGGTTTATCTTCGGTGTTATTGGGATGGTTTTATGCTGTTTGATATATTGGACAGGTGTGATTGTTGTAAATGCAAGTGTCGGTCGCATCGCGCTCTTTAAATTGTTATGCTTCCGCGTGGTCACGTTGGCTATTGTCGTCGCGCTTCCTCTTATGTCCGTCTTTCGGCCTTTTGTGTTTAGATCCGCCGGAGGTCAGTACTCGCAATCCTATAGTGCTTGGACCGTCTATGATTCTTATCCCGCCAAGATTCTTAATGTCGTCAACAGAATCGGATTGCTTTGGTTTATTGTTGGTTTAATTAGTGTCGTAATATTGTGTATCGTATATTCTCGTCTATCGGTTTTGAATAAAACAGATTTATGTGAGTCTATTATTTTACCTGTGTCTGTCTTTCTGGGCGCTGTGTTGTCCTCTGTGGTATTCTGGCATGTTCAGGACTTTGGAGAACAGCATTGGTATGTTGTTCTCTTTTTTATTGAAATTTTTTCTTCGGTTCCATTCTTTGCATGCGCAAATCTGTTGAAGAATGGTGATGTGCGCACTGTCATTAATCTAATAGTAGTTGCTCTATCAGTCGTTTCCTTGTTGCAAGGGTTTTCTGTTGTGTCTGTTCCTTCTCAGATTAGTCTTCTGCTGGGTAAGCAAAGTGTAGTTCGTCCTATCAAGCAAAATGATGTTACGCAGAAACGTGAGTTGATTACATACCTTCGTCAGCAGACCGTGAATGGAGGAGCGGTATATTTTGCTGCTGCGAGTGCGAACTTAAACTATTCTCTTGCCGATACGACTTTGCTCCCGGATGTAGTAGGATCAGCTTTTCCTGTTATTGCAGCTGATGTCGATTCGCGTGATGGTTTTAACACTGAATTCTTTGATGCTCGTTTTGTTGTTACATCTACTCCAGTTTCCTTGCACATGAATGAAGAGAACGAAAGAGTTGTTGTTGCACTCAATAGTCTGGTGCAGGATTCCTCTAGTTTTCTTGGGCGTCATTATGTTGAACGTCGATCGTTTCAGTTTGACGGCCCTGTCGTAGTTCATGTTTATGAGAGAGTGTCCCCTATTGAAGCCGAAGATATTATGACTTTGAAAGATTATTTCAATAGATGGTATTCGGATTTTCCGGATTTGTTTGCTAATCGTTTTGATGGCTATGTCAGCAATATGAAGCAAGATGAATCTGTGCAGTAAGTCCCACTTAAGCTGCATGGTCGGGGTGCCTCATCGGAAAGTGAGCGTGTAATCCGGAGTTGTGCCTCACTGGGAGTGAGCGCGAAATCCTATTCCTTGTCGGCTTGTGGGGTTTCGTTGTATTCCGGTTCGACACCCGCGATCCCTGCGAGCGTCTTGTTCAAGTATGCCATGTCCGGGCCCGTACGTCTGGCCAGCCTTGCGGTGCGTGGCGCGGCCATGGTCTCGAGCCGGTTCTGGATATCGTGGATGCGGCGGACGAGCTTGGCCGGGTTCACTGTCGCGAGCGGTGTTTGATCTCCTCGCGCTTGTCGTCGGGAATATAGCCGTGGCCGCCCGCGGCCCTGTCTTGGTCGTCGAACTCCTTGAGCCGCTCCCATGGGGTGCGCGGCTTGTCGTAGACGCGGCGGGGACGCCCGTTCCGGGTGCTTTCGCGAGCGATGGGTTTCTTGGATGGGGTGAGCAGGTTGGCCTTGACGCGCACCAGTTCCCACAGCTCGTCCGGCAGGTCGAGCTCGTCGGCCGTGTGCCGGTAGTAGATGGTCGTACTTCGCCCCGCGTGCGTACAATGAAACTCATGTGCCGATTCTCTCAACTAGATCAAGACGCATGTGAGTTTTTGGACTCGCTGAGCAACCGTCAACGCAAACTTGTTGTGGCGGCGGTCAACTACCACTCACTCATTCAACCCGGCCGGACCTTACACTACCGGATTTACATGGGTGAGAAATGGCAGTATCCCCGTCTGACGGATACGTCCACCCTCGGAGGTTCATGTACGTCGGATGATGGGCGCGAGCCCATTGGAGAGTTCGATGCCACTTCTACCGTGAACGCGCAGTCGGTATTCTCTCCTCACTACTTTGCTGGGGATGAGCAGCTCGTCGATCGCAATGATCGTTATATCCTGCTCACGCCGGATGATGCTACAGATGAAGACATCTGGGAACATGCGCCCAACGCGAGTCGTGCCGTTAAACTGTATAACGAACTTGAATATCGCTGGCCCGTCGCCTTTGACCGTATCCGTGAACTGCAACGAGCGGAACGAGAGCGGAAGGCTCGGAATAATGTGCGACTGTATGAGCCGCTCACCATTGAAGCGGCGAATGCCAGCGAAGCTAACCATCATCCATGGGTTGAGATTAAGCCGGGTACTCGAATTCTCGACGCGCCCAAGGCCGTTATCGTCGCCATGCACTGGCTCCAAGCCGGAGGTGCGGAACGCTGGGGCATGGAAACCATTCAGCTCGCCAAAGAAGCAGGCTTCCTGCCCATCGTCCTTACCGACTCCGACGGTCACCAACCATGGATCACTGATCCCATCTGCGATGGCGCGCTCGTGATTCCCCTGACTCAGCCGTTGCAGTACCGCGTCGGTGACGTCCCGATTCTTCGCGCCCTGTTCGAACAGTTCGACATCCGCGGCATCATGATTCACCACTGCCAGTGGATGTACGACAATGCCTGGTGGGTGAAGAAGTACTTCCCGGACGTCAAGATCGTGGATTCGCTGCACATCGTGGAATACATGTTCCAAGGCGGCTTCCCGCGTGAATCGCTCGCGCACGACGAGTGGATCGACCTGCATCACGTGATCTCCCCGCAGCTGGAGCGCTGGATGGAAGACATCCACCACATCCCCGCCTCCAAAGTCGTCGACGCGCCTCTCGTCGGACTCACCGCCGACTCCGAACACGTGAGCTATGCGGAACGCCGCGACCCGAGGGTGTTCAACGTGGCGTTCGTCGGCCGTATGTCCCGCCAGAAGCGCCCCGACGCGTTCATTCTCGTCGCCAAGGCAATGAAGCAGGCCGCGCCCGGCCAATACCATTTCATCATGCACGGCAGTGGTGATATGGACAGCTTCACCGATGGGCTCATCAAACGCTATGGCCTTGATGATGTCATCGAACGCCGTCCCATGAGCATTCCGGTATCGCGTACCTACGCCGATGCCGACGTGCTGCTCGTATCCTCCGTGAACGAGGGCATCACGCTCACCACAATCGAAGCCATTAGTGCTGGCATCCCCGTGCTCTCCGCGAACGTCGGATCTCAGGAAACCCTCGTGCCGTCGCAGGGACTGCTGCGCCGAATGACCTCCTCGTTCATCCATGACGCGAAACGTGCGCTCATGCATCTCAACGGCAATGAGATGGACCGCCACAAACTGTGGGAGGTCGAGAAGAACCGCCTTGAAACCTTCTCACACAAACAAACCGCCAACAGTCTGTTCTGCCAGCTTCTCAACGAATGGAACAAATAGCCATGCCATCCGCAAACACCTCTACGGTCGCCGCAATCGTCGTCACCTACAACCGTCTTGAAAAACTCAAGAACGTCCTCGCATCACTGGAAGCACAGACGCGACTGCCTGAGCATCTCGTCATCGTCAACAACGCCTCCACGGACGATACCGCTGCATATCTTGCCGAATACGAACGCGACTTCACGTTGAAGGACAAGGTCCGTATCACCATCGTTACGCTGCCGGAGAATGCGGGTGGTGCAGGCGGTTTCTCCGCCGGTATGCGCAAAGGCTACGAACTCGGAGCCGACTTCGTGTGGATCTTCGACGATGACGGCTACCCGCAGCCCGCCGCTCTGGCGAAGCTGCTCGAAGGCTATGACAATGCGGTCGCCGGACTTGGCACCGATGTACCGTACGTGTGCTCCATGGTCAAGTTCATCGACGGGTCCATCTCCGAAATGAACAACCCTATCCCTACTTGGGATTGGGGACGTCTGCAGGCCATGGGCTACGACAATCTGGTCATGGTCACCTCCTGCTCGTTCGTGTCTGTACTCATCCCGCGTTGGGTGATGGAGGCGTTCGGCCTGCCGTACAAGGAGTACTTCATCTGGTTCGACGACGCCGAATACACGCTGCGCATCACACAGTCGTGCCCCGGCGTGGAAGTGACTGACAGCATTGTGCTGCACGACATGGGCGTGAACCAAGGCGTCAACTATTCCATGGTAAACGACAGGAACGTGTGGAAGTTCTCCTACGGCGCCCGCAACGAAGGCTCCTATCGTCTGCATCACAGGAATGTGTGGCAGTACCTCTACTTCTGTCTCGTGGTGCACAACGCCATGCGCCGCGGCCGCGTCGCGAAGCCGTTGCGTCGCAAGATCTACGGTCAGCTGCTCAAGGCCATCACGTTCAATCCGAAGGTCGATTTCCCGCAGCGGCCTGAAGCCTGAACCAGAGTGAACTGACCGGTTGACATGGCAATGCCCGTTGTCTTTGGTCTCCGATGTGGCCAAAGACAACGGGCATTCCTATTCTCACCGTGTTATCGTTCCGGCTACTCTGCTTCTTTGAAGATGTGCTCCCACGTGTCCATGGAAGCGACGCCGTATTCGTGGTATTCGCGTGACAGGCGTTTCCAGTTACGAGCAAGTTTGCATGCAAGGCCGAAGCACACGCGCATGTTGCGGCGGTAGAGCTTGCTATCGCGACGGAACCATGCCACCGAATCCCCATCGGCTGAAGTGACCAAGGCGGAACGCACGCCGATGAATGATGGCCAGATGGAGAACCGTGCCGGAACCGCCACCTGTGGGGCCTCGTCCTTGGAACCGTCCACGCGGGATCGCAGCGCAGCGAACACAGCCTTCATACCTTGCTTTGTCACATCGCGTGCGCTCTGTGGCGCCCAGTCGCGTTCGGCATGATCGCCAGGCTCAGGTAAATCCAACGGGCTGGTGAACGTGGTACTGTCCGCGAAACCGGAACGCGCCTTGCGTACCTCGCCCAGCTTCGACGGCAGCGAATCCACGAAATACGCCGGACCTTTCAGAACATCGGCGAGGGCCATCTGGCTCAACGCCATGCCCGAATACAACATGCGCAGTCCCAGATTCGCTTCCTCATACAGCATGCGAAACACGCTTGCTTTGCCGGCATTTGGATAGTGCAGCAACGCGCACACCCACCGATTGCGCACTTGGAAGTATTCCTCCCAGCTACGCGCCGGATCCTTGTCGTGCCACCCCATATGCCAGACGGCCACGCCGGGCAGACTCACCGTCGGGAACCCATGCTTTTTCGCGCGTACACCGTATTCGATGTCGTCGAACTTGATGAACGCAGGCAGACCCAAACCGATGGCGCGCATCGTCTCCGTGGGAATCAGACAGAACCACCAGCCGTTGAAATCGGAGAACTTCACGCTGTGTAGGGCCGGGCTGTCCGACAACGGTTCCGAGCGAAAATCATGGTTGAACTCCGCGCCTCGCGACGGGTACATCCACATCGAACGTGGGTCGAATCGTTCGCCCTGCACGTGCAGCACCGTCCTGTGGTCGATATGGAACATGCCGCCGCCCACCAGCACGGGGCGTGCCGCATAGTCCGCGAACTGTACTGCGCGCAGAATTGACTCCGGTTCGCTGATCGCATCATCGTCGAGCAGTAGCGTATAGTCGCTGCGTCCCGCTTTCACTGTCTCGAACATGCCGCGCGAGAACCCGCCGGAACCGCCCAGATTCGCCTGCTGGAGATACGTGAGCTGACCGCCCAGATCGTCGGCGACCGCGGCGAAACCATCCTGATTGCATACCAGATCTGTGCCCTGATCCGTGCAGTACACGGTATCCAGCCGGACTCGCAGCTCCGGCTCTCCGGCAATCGCGCGCAACTGGTCCAGACAATACGACGGACGGTTGAACGTGGTAATCGCCACGGACATCGTACCCGGCTGCGGCGTGCGACGGTCACAGGCCGGCACTTGCCAGACCGCGCCGCCCACGGTCAGTGACGCATCCTCGTCCGCACGAGCGTCGAACCAGTAGAAGCCGCCGTCCAGCATGCCTTTCAACGAAAGCAACGCCTCGACGCGCTGCGTGCCTCCGTCGCCATGTTTTGTGTCGATGGAGAACGACTGCACCGGTGCCGCCAGGCCGCGTGCCGTGGAACGGAACACGGTCACCGTGCCCTTGCCCGACGTCCACGCGGAGAACCGCACGTTACTCACCCGCGTCCAATACCGCCAGTATCCGGCTGGGAACGCGTTGAAGTACGTGCAGCACGACAGGTGCGTGCCCGCCGCTAATGTGACCGTATTGCGCGAATCGACGGCGAAGCCGTGCGGCTCCTCGCTCGCCGTACGCCGCCCCTGTGCGACGAGCCGCGCGAGCTCGGAACGCGTCATGCCGTTCGGATTCGCACTGTACAGATTCTCGCGCTCGTCGAACACGCTCGGATCGAAATACGCGGGATGCCAGTTCACCGCGTACAACGGCATCGTCTGATCGGCATCATGCAAAGGATAAACGACCCTGTTCACCGTTTCCCAGCATGCGTCATCCGGCGTTTCCGACGTGTTTTGCTGGGCTATGGAGGCCGCGCCGAACGTCGTGGCCGAACCTGAAGTTTGTGCCTGTACCATACCAGTCAGTATACAAATCGGCAGACGAATGAGTGATTGGATCACGAACGGAAGAATCAGCTTGTCAAGTGATGCTATCCGTGCGTTGCCCCCACGTGATGGTTCGTATGAGAGCGCTCGCAGTGGCGCGAAGAACGTGCGCCGCCATCATGTTGCTCGTCGGTATGACCATGCTTGTGGGATGCGCCGCATCCGGCACGGCCGAAGCCAGTGGCTCCAACAAATCATCCGCCAACGGACTGAGCGTCACGCTGCCGCTTAGGTCGATGAGCGCGACCAAATGGGCACCCGCGACCGGCTCCGACGCGCAATATCTCGGTTACCTGCCGCAACTGTTCGCCGCGCAACTGCGGGAGAAACATCCGAATGTGCCTGTCGGTATCATCCAGATTTCATGGGGTGGCACCGGCATCGCACTGCATATGAAAGGTGGCAGTATCTACGCCAACCACGTCATACCGCTGACCGGATATCGTGTCGCCGGCGTGTTGTGGTACCAAGGCGAAGACGATACTGCCACCCAAGCTACGGCGCTGCGCTATGAAAAGTAATTTCGCCGTGCTTATCAACCAGTACCGTGCGGTATTCGGAGAAGATGATTTGCCGTTCCTATGCGTACAGCTCGCACGATACTCGAGTGGGAACCTATACGCGCCCATCGTTCGGCAGGCGCAGCTCGACGTGCTGGACAGTGCGGCAGTGAACACGACGGAGCATCTGGCGATGACTGTTTCGATCGACACGGACAAAGGTACGTCGAAGGTCATCCATCCGCTTGGCAAAGACATTCTCGCCGCGCGTATGGCGACACAATGGTTGGCGATGACCGATTCAAGGGAGTCGAGTGAATCGACGGTGCCGTCCGGACCGTTGGCGCGACGGGCATCGGCGATGGAGGAAGACGCTTCCACCGGTACTGTGACATTCGCGGAAGGCACAGCAAAAGGACTGCGCGCAATGACCCCGAATTACACCACGAAGGCGACGGCAACGAATCTCGTCAAGAGTGCTTCCAACCCACTTCAAGGCTTCGAGGTCGCCGGCCAGGACGGCGTGTTTTATACTGCTGACGCTTCTATACAGGGCAATACGGTAATCGTTCATTCCGATGAGGTGACAAAGATCTCGCAAGTGCGTTACCTGTGGGGTCTTGCGCCGAACAGCTCCAGCATGCTGTACAACTCGGTGAATCTGCCGTCCAGTCCGTTCCTCTTGGGCGTCGGCAAGGAGTAGCAGGCGACTGCGCATCGCACTAATCGTAGTTAGAATTGCGTGTAGCGCATCGTAGAAGGAGTGTCCCGTGAAGATTGCGGTTGCCGGTACTGGTTACGTCGGATTGTCGGTGGCGTTGCTGCTGTCGCAACATAATGAGGTGCACGCGTTGGACATCGTGCCTGAGAAGGTCGAGCTGCTCAACAACGGCAAGAGCCCCATCGTGGATAGCAAGATCACCGCATTCCTCGATGCGGACCGGTCCGGCGAGCGGCCGTTGGACTTTCAGGCGACGCTCGACCCGGAACAGGCGTATACGGGAGCGGATTACGCAGTGATAGCCACGCCGACGAATTACGACGCCCAGAAGAACTACTTCGACACGTCCAGCGTGGAGGCGGCGATCGAGGCGATCCGCAAGTACGACCAAACCGCATGGATCGTCATCAAGTCGACGATTCCGGTTGGTTACACCCAGCAGATTCGCGAACGGTTCCACGACGACCGTATCCTGTTCTCTCCGGAATTCCTGCGTGAGGGCCACGCCCTGTACGACAATCTGCATCCGAGCCGCATCGTGGTCGGCGCGCCGCAGGATGATGCGGAGGCCGTGCAGGCGGCGCACACGTTCGTGGACCTGCTCGCCCACGGTGCCGCCCCGGAGGAGAAGAACCGCGTCAACCCGGATGGGTCGAGGGGCATCCCCCAGCTGGTGGTCGGCACAACCGAGGCAGAAGCAATCAAGCTGTTCGCCAATACCTATCTCGCGTTGCGCGTCGCCTATTTCAACGAATTAGACACGTATGCGGAAAGCCGCGGCCTCAACACGCGCGAAATCATCAAGGGCGTGTGCATGGATCCGCGCATCCGCGACGACTACAACAATCCGAGCTTCGGCTATGGCGGCTACTGCCTCCCGAAGGACACGAAGCAGTTGCTCGCCAATTACGATAAGGTGCCGCAGAACCTCATCGAAGCGATCGTGGAGTCAAACCGCACGCGTAAGGACTTCATCGCCTCCGAAATCGAGGAGCTCGTCGAACTGGCCAAGGCGAACGGCGCCACCAAGCCTGTGGTGGGCGTGTACCGTCTGACCATGAAGAGCGGTTCCGATAATTTTCGCCAGTCCGCCATCCAGGGCGTGATGAAGCGCATCAAGTCGCGCGGCATCGAGGTCGTCGTGTATGAGCCGACGCTCGACGCACCCGATTTCTTCGGCAGCAAGGTCACGCACGACTTGGACTCGTTCAAACGCGAAGCGGACGTGATCATCTCCAACCGTTGGAACGATGACCTCACGGACGTGGCGGGCAAGGTCTACACAAGGGACCTGTTCCGCAGGGACTGAGTCACGTGCCGTGTATTCGCTTTTGGCCTTTGCCGCATGCGAATACACGGCGAACGCTCCACAAACTCTTCCGGTCGGGGCCTCGTTCAGTGGCCTTGGAGACGGTATTTGGTTTCGGTGGCGTCCTTATCCGGACGCCACCAGTCCTCATGTTTCCGGTACCATTGGATTGTCTCGTCAAGTCCTTCGGCGAAATCGGTGAATCGGGGACGCCAACCAAGCTCACGCGTGATTTTCGTTGCATCGATCGCATAGCGTTTATCGCCGCCCGGCCGATCGTTCACATGGTCGAACGCGTCTGACGGCTGTCCCATGCATTCCAGAATCATGCGCAGCACATCGATGTTGCTCATCTCTCCGTTCGCCCCCACCAGATACGTATCGCCGATTCGTCCGTGCGTAAGAATCGCCCATACCGCAGTGCAATGGTCTTCCACGCTGATCCAGTCACGGACCGCCGAACCAGTACCGTATAGTTTCGGACGGATACCTGCGAGAATATTCGTAATCTGTCGGGGAATGAACTTCTCCACATGTTGGTACGGCCCGTAATTGTTGCTGCAATTACTGATTGTCGCCTTGACACCGTAGGTTCGGTGCCATGCCCTTATCAGATGATCGCTTGCCGCCTTCGAAGCGGAATACGGGCTCGACGGCTTGTACGGGCTGTCTTCAGTGAATTTGCGCGGTTCGTCCAGAGCCAGATCGCCATACACTTCGTCGGTGCTGATGTGGTGGAATCGAATATCGTGGCGGCGGGCGGCCTCGAGCAACACGTACGTGCCGGTCACGTTCGTATTGAGGAATGGGGAGGCATCGAGAATCGAATTATCGTTATGCGATTCGGCGGCGAAGTGCACAATGGCGTCAATCGGTGGTACTGCGGCTGCAGAGCGTTGGCTCGGTTCTGAAAACAGGGATTCCACAAGCTCGGCATCGCAAATATTGCCATGCACAAAGGTCAGGTTCGCGGCTGGCACACCATCGAGATTCTCGCGCTTGCCGGCATACGTGAGCGCATCCAAAACAGTCATATGGACCTGTGGATGGTTACGCGCCACCCAGTGCACGAAGTTCGCGCCGATGAACCCTGCGCCACCGGTTACCAGAATGTGTTGCGGCGCGAATGGTGGGTTGGGTGCCGGGACGTTTGCTGGGTCGGTGGCTGATTCGTCGGCCGATTCGGAAACCTGTTCGGAATTGTTCATATCTGCCAATCGTAACCTGAGGATTGCCTGAGTGCGGGGGCGGAGGTGTTCGTATTAGCGTGTGTTTGCACTAGTTGGGTTTTTGGCTGTGTTTTTTTTTCAGGTAGATGGCGATGAGGATGAGCTGGAGGTTGGCGAGGAAGGTCTCGTCGAGCCTGTCGTGGCGGGTGGCGGCCCTGCGGTAGTGCTTCACGCGGTCGAAGACGCGTTCGACCATGTTCCGCCCTCCACGGGGCTCCCATGCGGCACATCCACGGCAGTGCGTTGACGAACGTGTGGTCGTCGACCGCCACGTTGCCGCGCTGGCGCGGCAACAGATGCGCGACCCTCATGAACCAGTCAAGCGTGATGCCAGACCCCGGCGTACACACACGACAATTATCACGCAAAACTTGAATAGTATAAACACACCCTAATTCACTGCCTGATAACCTCAGGAATCCGTATGGCGGAAGTGGCGTGAATATATGAGATGGAGATTACTTATTCCATTTCAATGGCCATCTACCGTGATTGCGTCGACCTCTCCCTATGCCGTCCCAATCGTCCCGGTCATTCCGATTGTTTCGAGCGCTCCGGTAGACATACCGTGTAAGGCTTGAAGGACTTTTTGGCCGTGCCGCCCCTCCCTAGTAACATGGTTTCTCGGAAAACGAACATGACTTTTGGAAGGTTGTCCTATGGCCGGTGCGCCGAATAATTCTGAAACCACCCAGTATCCCGATCTCGTCATCGTTGGTGCGGGCCTGTTCGGCCTGACGGTGGCGCAGCAGGCGGTGGAGCACACCGGCGCCCGCGTGCACATCATCGACGTGCGTGACCACATCGGCGGCAACGCCTACTCGTACATGGATAAGGAGACTGGCGCGGAGATCCACAAGTACGGCGCGCACTTGTTCCACACCTCCAACAAGCGCGTCTGGGACTACGTGAACCGTTTCACCTCGTTCACGAACTACGTGCACCGCGTGTATGCCACCCATGACGGCGAGGTCTACCCGCTGCCCATCAACCTCGGCACCATCAACCAGTTCTTCCACGCGCACTACACGCCGTCCGAGGCGCAGAAGCTCATCGCAGAGCAGGCGGGCGAGCTGGCCGGCACCGATCCGGCCAACCTGAACGACAAGGGCATTCAGCTCATCGGCCGCCCCCTGTATGAGGCGTTCATCAAGAACTACACCGGCAAGCAGTGGCAGACCGACCCGTCCGAGCTGCCGGCCGCCATCATCAAGCGCCTGCCCGTGCGCTTCAACTACGACAACCGCTACTTCAAGGACACGTGGGAGGGCCTGCCCGCCGATGGCTACACCGCGTGGATGGAGAAGATGATCGACGACCCGCGCATCACCGTGGAGCTCGGCGTGGACTTCTTCGACGAGTCCCAGCCGTACAACAAGACCGCGCTCAAGGCCGCCGGTGTGCCGGTGGTGTACACGGGCCCGGTGGACCGTTACTTCGACTATGAGCTGGGCGACCTCAAGTGGCGCACGGTCGACTTCAAGGAGGTCCGCTACGACGAAGGCGACCACTTCGGCTGCCCGGTGATGAACTTCTCCGACGCGGACGTACCCTACACCCGCGCCATCGAATTCAAGAACTTCAACCCGGAGCGCCACGATGCCCAGAACCCGAACAAGACCGTGGTGTGGGAGGAATACAGCCGTTTCGCCGAGCGTGGCGACGAGCCGTACTACCCGGTCAACACGGATGCGGACAAGGCACTGTACGCCCAGTACGAGGCCAAGGCCAAGGCCGAGCCGAACACCGTGTTCGGCGGCCGCCTCGGCACTTACAAGTACTACGACATGCACAACGTGATTGACACCGCCCTCACCGCTTACGAGGAGCGGGTCGCGCCGCTGCTGGCCAAGTAACAGCCGATTGCGCGATTGCGCAACGAATCCAACCCCAAGTCCGAAGCCGTCATGATTATGCCAACGATAATCATGATGGCTTCGGACTTGTTGATTCTTTGGGGTGACTACAAATCGCTGACGGCGATGTGCGCTTTGAGGTAGTCGTCTATGGCGAATACGCCTGAGGTGTCTCCGGCGCGAATCTGGGCGGAGATGGAGTCATATTCAACGGTGCCTCCGGTTTGCAGATCGGTAACGTCTTCAGCATCGTCCGCCGAAATGGAGGGCGGGTCGGAGGCGGCGACAAATGCCCATCGTGTGGCCCACATCTGCACGGGGGTGTTGCCGGCCTGATATTTCTGGATGAGGCTGGTACCTATGTCTCCGGCGTTGCTGGAATCCGAGACTTGGAACGTGCATAGCGCATATTTCGGGTGTTCTCGGTCGGTGACGGTGATGGTGCTGCCGTCCACCGAGGTGGTGATTTTGTTGTGCCACGAGTAGGGCAAGGTGACGCGATACGAATCAGATTCCACGGTGAGCGACTTTTTGACTGCGTCGCTGTACTGCCAGACGATATTAATGACGTTGCCGCTGCGCTTCTGATAACGGTCATAATCTCCCAGCGACGTCACAGTCCACGAGTCGCTGAGATCTGCGGTGTCCGCAATATCCAGTTCATCGGCTATGCAGGAGCGCTGTGACGAGCCATCCATACCGCCCTCGGTGGCGTGCATCCACACTTTGCTGTGATCTGTAGACCTCTTCCAGGAGAATGCCTCGGGATCGGGCGCATTGTGCGGTGCGCAATCCAGCCATGCTTCGTCAAGCTCCCCGTCCAGATCACTGGGGCCGGAGTAGGCGTCTGTCCAGTCGCCCTGGGTTGGGTCATCAACAACAGTCTTCTGCTGATTGGAATCCGTGTCGCTGTTGCTCTTGGGAGTCTGCGAGGATTGCTGCTTTTTTGGTTCAGTGGTCGGCGCAGATTGGGGCGTCCCGCAAGAAGCGAGTAGCGCAATCAGCGGTACGAGAAGCACCATGGCAAAACGACGATGTCTCATATCACAAGTCTAACCGTGTAGGAGTTCGATTGCTAGGGGCTGTAGAAAGGGGATGTCGTATTCTCGCGCGTCTTTCGTTACGATTGTCACTGGGGATAGAATGAAAGTCATGCCTCATCGCGAGGCGTGCGCAAGCTGAAGGAGCAGAGGCTATGACTGATTCCAACACCAATCCTTATGCCGGTTCGGGGCAGTCGCCGTGGCAGCCCGAGCAGGCTCCGGCGCCTTCATCTGAATCCGATTCGGGTGCTGCAAATCCATCCGGCGAGGCTGGATCCCAGCAGCCCAATGATACTTATCCTGGTGGCGGTTCCGTGCCTCCGCAGACACCGTACAATCCGTACGCTCAAGGCGGAACGCCGTATGGGCAGCAGTACAATCCGAACTACAGCCAGCCCTATGCCCAGCAGTATGGCTACATGCCCCCAGCGGCCAATCAGCAGTACAACGGGTTTGCCATTGCGGGCTTTGTCTGCTCGTTCTTTACCTCAATCATCGGTTTGATTTTCAGCATCATCGGCTTGAACCAGATCAAACGGCAGGACGGCAAAGGCAAAGGCTTGGCCATTGCGGGCATCATCATCAGCGTGGCAAAGCTGGGCATCTATCTGCTGATGATTGTGATGATTATCGTCGGTCTCTTTTCGGGTATGGTCGATGCCGTGACGAATGATTTGCGGTCGGATTATTCATACAGCAGATACGACGACATGGACGATCAGTATGATTCGTACTATTATGACGACCAGTACGACTACGACGATTCTGGCGATATCGATATCGATGATTTGGATCGTGCGCTTGAGCAGCTGAATGGCGTGTCGGAATGGTCCCCTGCTTTTACCGTCTACTCTCCAGCGGTTTCCATCAGCGAATGAATAGGTGATGAGATTCCTGCGGCGTGGCATTGACCGGCCGTGAGAGGAATAGTCGTTGCCGGGCGCGGGCTGGGCGTAGTCTTGGAGTCATGAGACTCGCACGTTTTTCTTTGAATGATTCGCCGCGCTACGCCTTCGTGCAGAAGGACGAAACGGACGGCAAGGACTACCTCATCGAACTGGACGGCCATCCGCTGGCCGGCGACCAGGTCAAGCCCACCGGCACTCGTTACCCGGTCGACGGCGATGGCATCCGTCTGCTCTCCCCGGTCATCCCCTCCAAGGTTTACGGTCTGGCCAAGAACTACGAGGCCCACGCCCAGTTCATGCACGAGGCCGGCCACTCCGAAATCGCCCACGCGCCGGAAGACATGGTGATCTTCACCAAGCCGTCCACCTCGGTAATCGGCCCCGACGACCCGATTGTGTACCCGGCCTGCTCCAAGGACATGAACTTCGAGCCGGAAGTGGCCGTGGTGATGGGCCGTATCGCCAAGAACGTGACCGTCGAGAACGCGATGGATTACGTGCTCGGCTTCACCTGCGTCAACGACGTGACGTTGCGCGACCTGCAGGGCATCGACCCCACGTGGACGCGCGCCAAGGGCTTCGATACCTCCTGTCCGCTTGGCCCGTGGATCGTGATGCGTGACGACCTCGACTGGAAGGACGCCAAGATTTCCTTCACGCTGAACGGCGAGGATGTGCCGATGGCGTCTGGCACCACCGCGAACCTGATTCACGGCATCCCCGAGCAGATTGCCGCCATTTCGTCGTTCTCCACGCTGCTGCCTGGCGACGTCATCATGACCGGCACCCCGAACGCCTCCGGCCACCTCGACCCAGGCGACGAGACCATCGTGCACGTCGAAGGCATCGGTGATCTGCGCAACGTAATCGTTCGGGCGTGACTCGTTCTGGCTCCCCTCTCTGAGGGGAACCGTCCAGGCGGAGAAGCTGACTGAGGGAACCAAGAACGCGCCTTACGCTCCCGGCAGAAGTGCGTGCAGGGCGGTCATCACCACCAGGCTGATGATGGCCGTCACTGTCAGCGAGAAGCCGGCGAGTTTGGCGTTGCCGGTCAGCGAATCGGTGAACTTAGTTGAGAAAATCGTGATCGGGGCGAAGGAGCCCAGCACGATGATCTCGCGAATCCTCATGTCAAACTGCCGACCGCGCCGAGACGCCGGGACAGTTCCGTGCCGGCAAGCCGCAGCTTGGTCTTAAGCGACCGCTCCTGTTCGGGGCGCAGCGATCCGCTCACGAAAGTGAGAGCCAGCCCGGCGATGGGAAAGTCGTTGTAGTCGCGCACAGCGACGGCGTATGAATCAAAGCCGGGCGTCACGTCTCCGTGTTCCTCGGCAAAACCGGTGCGTTGGGTTTCGGCGAGCGTTGCCTCCAGCTCCTTGGGCGATTTGGGGCCGATGCCGGTGCGGTCGGTGAACGCCTGACGATTGGGATATAGCGCGCGGACCTGATTGCGGGGGAGTGCGGACAGAATGGCCCGCCCGGTGGCGGTCAGGTGACTGGGTAGGCGCACGCCCACGCCTGACACTAGCGGCGGGCGATGCGCGGCGCGCTCCTCAATCACATAAATGATTTCGTTGCCGTGCAGCACGGCCAGATGTCCGTTTTCGCCGGTCTCGTCAACAAGACGCGCCAACACCGGATGCGCGACCTGCGATACACGATGTTGGCGAGAATAGGCCGATCCCAGCTCGAAAGTCTTGAGTCCGATGCCGTACGCGCGCTGCTCGGCAAGGCGGGTGACCAGTCCGTGACGCTCCAAAATCTCCAACAATTGGTACACCGTGGAGCGCGGAATGCCGAGTTCGCGAGCGAGCGTGGCGGCTTGCGTCTGACCATTGCTCGCGATGAACTCGAGGATGTCGAGCGTACGGTCGGCCGCCGGAGCCAGCGAGACACGTGGCGCGGATGATGATGTCTGATGTTCCCGTTCTGATGGCTTCACCTGCGCCCGCTTGACGGTACGTGGCTCGGTGAAGGCGTATTGCTGCGAGGCATGGCTCATATTTCCATCACCTTACATGTCTGAGATTTCAGACACAAGATGGACGAAGTGGCTTATGGCGGGCATCCGACTGAGGTGAAATGGCCAAGGTTTGATTACTCGGGGAGCGATTGGTCGCGTTTGCGTCGCCTGCTGTTGATGGGCAGGTGCGGTGAGCGAATGCGGGCAGTCGCGGATCCCCGGCGAAGCATATACGGCATATGCCGCATATGTCGTATATGCGGAATGCGGCACATATATAGAAAGGTATGAGCATGGCAGAGCAGACGGTCACCGTAGGTGTTGGAGCGCTGAGCATCGAGGACGTTATCGCCGTAGCGCGCGGCGGCGCCAAAGTGGCGATTTCGGACGAATCGAAGCATGAGATGGCGCTGAGTCGCGCGGTTATCGATCATTTGGCCGACGACACCGTGCCGCATTACGGCATCTCCACCGGATTCGGCGCGCTCGCCTCCACTTCCATCCCCAAGGAACAGCGCGCGCAGCTGCAGAAAAGTCTGATCCGCTCGCATGCCGCCGGTGCCGGACCGGAAGTGGAGCGTGAGGTGGTGCGCGGCCTGCTGGTGCTGCGCCTGAGCACCCTGTGCACTGGACGCACCGGTGTGCGCCCGGAAACCGCGCAGGTCTACGCCGATATGCTGAACGCCGGCATCACCCCGGTGGTCTACGAATACGGTTCACTCGGATGCTCCGGTGATTTGGCGCCGCTCGCAGCCTGTGCTTTGGTGGCGATGGGTGAAGGCGAGGCCCGCAACGCTGACGGCCTCAAGATCGGCGGCGGCGAAGCGCTGCGTGCGGCCGGCATCACGCCCGTCGATTTGAAAGAGAAGGAAGGACTGGCGCTGGTCAACGGCACCGACGGCATGCTCGGCATGTTGTGTATGGCCATCACCGATCTGCGCCTGCTGCTCAAGACCGCGGATGTCGCCGCCGCGATGAGCGTGGAAGGCATGCTCGGCAACGACCGCGTATTCGCCGCCGACTTGCAGGCGCTGCGCCCGCATCGCGGCCAAGGCGATTCCGCCGCGAACATCGCCCGCATGCTCAAGGACTCTGGTCTGATTGAGGCCGGCCGCCCGGGCTCCACCGTGCGTGTGCAGGACGCCTACTCGCTGCGCTGCACCCCGCAGGTGCACGGCGCCGCCCGCGACACCGTGGAATACGCGGCCTCCGTGGCGGGCGTGGAACTCGCCTCCGCCATCGATAACCCGTGCGTCACGCTGGACGGCCGTGTGGAGTCCAACGGCAACTTCCATGGCGCGCCGCTGGCCTATGTGCTCGATTTCCTGGCGATTCCGACCGCCGACGTAGCCTCTATCTCCGAGCGTCGTACCGACCGCTTCCTTGACGTGGCGCGCAACCGCGGCCTGCCGGCGTTCCTGGCTGGTGACCCGGGCGTGGACTCCGGTTTCATGATCGCCCAATACACCGCTGCCGGCATCGTCTCCGAAATGAAGCGTAACGCCGTGCCTGCCTCGGTCGATTCGATTCCAAGCTCCGCCATGCAGGAAGATCACGTGTCGATGGGTTGGGCCGCCGCCCGCAAGCTGCGCCGGTCGATTCCGGCCTTCGCGCGCGTGCTGGCCGTGGAACTGCTGTGCTCCTGCCGCTCCTTCGACTTCCGCAAGCCGTACCGTCCGGGTGCGGCGGGGGGCGGCCGCCACCACACTGGGGGGCAGTTGTCGTTGT
>OBZY01000240.1_pt1 | contig 26594 bp, 25 predicted proteins | sample 1477051 | NCBI WGS metagenome assembly OBZY01 (sample SAMEA2580270, study PRJEB22360) | human gut metagenome | biome: human gut; feature: human-associated habitat; material: faeces | place: Denmark | collected 2008/2010
CGATCAACCAGCTGCTCCGCATATGCCTGCTGTCCACAACGCAGCGTGACGTACTCAATACACCGACGCCGCATAGTGCCATAGATATCTTCATCAACCGCGGAGGCTTTAAGCAGACCATCTTTCAAATCCGCGATGTTTCCGGATTCGAATGTGAACCCAGTTCTGCCTTCCTCCACCAGTTCCGGAATACCACCAATCCTGGCACCGATAATCGGCGTCTGGGCAGCCAGAGATTCCAAACCAGAGTATGGCATGTTCTCCCGCCATTCGGAGCCCAGCACGGTGAATCGGGCATTGCCCACCTCCCGCTGCAGATCCTCGCCGCTCTTGTACCCCAACAGGTGAATGCGTGAAACGGCCTGCGGACCAGCGGATGCAATCAACTGCTCGATCGCCTCACGTTCCGGACCGTCACCGACGATGCGCAAATCCCATGTATCTGGCAAAACCTCATTATGACCAGCACCGACACCGGTCTCCGAGCCAGCGCCCTCGCCAAGCCCTGCGGCCTGCAGGAACGCTTTCACCAGGGTAAGGATGCCCTTCTCTTTGGAAAGTCGGCCGAAGAACAGGACATACGGCCGCGCCCCGGCCTGCGCGTCGTCGAACTTATGCGTATTCGCCACATGGGCGCCCATCGCCATCTGCGAATCGGTCAGGAAATTCTGCATGGCAATGGTCTTGCCGGCAAAACCGCCCTCATCGAGCTTGCTCTTCATGAACTGCGATGGCGCAATAATCAGATCTATTTTGCTATACGCATGGTGGAATTTCAGGAATTCGGCCTCCATGGTGGCCAAGGCGCTCTTGGTACGGGAACCTTTCACACACACGTTCTTCACAGCATGCATGAAATGTTTATCCAAGCAAGCGTCGCACACTTCACCATGTCCGTTGACCATAGTGTATGCGGGGCAAACAAGAATATAATCATGCGCCGTATACACCACCGGCACATGATGCTTCTTCAAATACGGTGCATCAAGAATCGAAAGCGTCAGCTGGCGATGCACGTTGTTCATGTGGATGATGTCCGGCTTGAACTCCTCCAGCAACGCCTCGAACTTGCGCTTCGCCTCGAACGAATAGATCAACGTGGCGGCTTCCTGCACCTGCTTGAACGCGGAGACCTTACCCACATAATCCTTCTCGGAGACGAAATACTTGCTCCAACGGCTCGGCTCGTTGCTTGGATGCCTCATGGAGAAGAACGCCACCTCATGACCGAGCGCCTTCAGTCCCTCCGCAAGCGCGAAGTAATAGGTTTCGGCCCCGCCCTTGCGATAGAAATACTTGTTCACCAGCAGGATGCGCATCACTCACCATCCTTGTCGCCCGCATACAAGGCCAAGGTCTGGTCCACCACGCGATCCCAACTGTACTTTCCGGTGATGAAGCCCGCCGCTTCACGCTTGTACCGCGTCACGATCGCCGGATCGTCCGCCATCTTCTGCAGCATCGCGGCAAGGTCGTCCACGGAACCATGCGGGAACGTGAGGGCCTTGTCCTCCACCACCTCCGTGCATTCGGGAATGTCGGAGGTCAGGCAGCAGTTGCCGTATGCCATGGCCTCCAGCAAGCTCATCGGCATGCCTTCCAGATCGGAAGGCATCACGTACGCATAGGCGTTGCTGAACAGCTCCTGAAGCACCTCGCCTTGCACGAATCCGGTCAACACGATGCGTGGATCGGATTTCGCCATGTCCTGAATGTGCCGCTGGTAATCGGATGAGTCGGAACTGCCTCCGGCGATGACAAGCTTCCTGTCGGTATGCACCTTGCGGAAGGCCTCGATGAGATAATGCACGCCCTTCTCGGGGACGATCCTGCCGAGAAACAGGAAATACCCGTCTTTGCCCAGACCGAACGACGCGTTGATCCGATCGGCGGGCACGATCTCCTTGGACGTGATGCCGTTGGGGATGAACCTGGTGTCACGCCCATAGGTATTCCTGAAGTACTCCTGCATGTTCCGGCTGAGCACGATCACCTCATCCGCGCAGGTGGCCGCGGTGCGTTCGCCAAGCTTCAGGTACGTGGAGGCGAATTTGCCCCACTTGGCGCGCCGCCAATCCAGACCGTGAATGGTGGCGACCGTGCGGATCCCGGCCCAATGGGCCAGACGGAGCATCACGCAGGGGCCTTCGGCATGGTAGTGGATCACGTCGGGCCTCGTCACGATGGCACGCAGCGTGGCGAAGAAGGACGACGACAACGCGGCGAGTCCCTTGCCTTCGATGGTGGGAACGGAAACGACGTCCACCCCATGATAGGAGAACCGCTTGCCATGCCCATTGGCCACGCCATCGAATTCGGATCCGGCGACGTTATGCCCGCTACGGTTGTACGCAACGACCTGATGCCCGCGGGCCACCATCCGCGTAGCCAGCTCATCGACCACGATCTCGATGCCGCCCTCCCTGGAGGGGATACGCTTATGCCCGACGAATGCAATCCTCATACTCAGTACAACCTCACCAGCAAGTCAGATTCCGCATAACCAGAACGCCATCCGCAATCAACTTCAGAGAGCTTGCAAGCCTTCTGTCCAATCGTCTCCCATTGTTCTATCCCCCGTAGACGAGTGGCTGCGCGGCATACCGACCGGCAAACCGCCCACACCCGTACCGCCGCACCCGCCACTGCGGCGGGCGTTTTGCCGGCGGCGCACGCACGGCGCAATTGTTGGGTGGTGCTGGAAAGCTGGTATGAGGAAAGCAAACCGTATCAGGAACAAGGAGGAATGCCATCATGGCAACCACCGCCATCACCTCTGCCGATTTCGAGAAGACCATCACCGACAACGAGATCGTGTTCGTCGACTTCTGGGCCACATGGTGCGGCCCATGCCGCGCGTTCGGCCCGATCTTCGAGGCGGCGTCCAACGATCCGGACAACGCGAACATCACATTCGCCAAGGTGGACATCGACGCCAATCAGGATCTGGCCCAAGCCGCCGGCATCCAAGCGGTGCCCACGCTGATGATCGTCAAGCAGGGCGAGGTCATCTTCCAGCAGGCCGGCGCGCTGCAGGCCGCGGATCTGGATGATCTGATCGGCCAGGCCAAGGCCCTCGACCTGGCCGCAGCCAAGCAGCAGAACGCCTGAGGCGCCCACCGTCGTTGCGGCGCGACGGTTCCGCACACCATGGCGGGACAGGGCGGGAGCATTCATCCACTTCCCGTCCTAACATGGTATGGAGCGTGTGCAATCAATCAGGGAGCGTAATGACTCGACACGGTAGGCATACCCCTGTTATTCGATCTTTGCCGAACAAGCGTCGGCTGGCGAAGATGGCCGCATTCGTGGCCGCCGCGGGGCTTGTCACGACCGCAGGCGTGGTGACGCGCGGTTTCTACCGCGCCGACAACGCCAAACCGATCTCCGCCATCACTTCGTTCTCGGCCACGGATTCGGCCGCATCCCATTCCGCCGTCCGCGGCACCATCAACAGCGCCGACAAGGACACCTCGTTCGTCACGGTGAAGATCAACGGCGATTCCCGTGTGGCGCTGGGCGAGAAAGGCGTCATGGAGACCACCTCGTTGGTCAAACGGGCCGGAGGCGCTGTCGTCTCATCCAACGTCTTCACCTCCTGGGTCAAGAAGGCCCCGGTGGACAAGGTGATTCTGGTGGGCACTGGTTCCGGCTCCACTGCGGCATCCGACCCCCAGTCCGGCGGTCTCGGCACCACCGTGCCCGCCGGGGAGATCCAATCCTGGGCCCATCAATACCTGTTGGACAACGGATACAGCGAGGGCGACTTCACCGCCGCGAACTACATCATCAGCCACGAGTCGGGATGGAGCCCCACCGCCACCAACCCCTCGTCCGGCACCTACGGTCTGGCGCGGACTGACAGACCAACTACAGGACCCAGTTCAAATGGTTCATCGGCTACTGCGAACAGCGTTATGCAGCATCGTCGCGGCGTACAACTACTGGGTCGCGCACAAGAACTACTGAAACCCTCGACTTCCACACGCCACGTCATGTGCGAAGTGTTGTCGTCCCTTCTATGATGAAAAGATGACAACACTTCGCGCACTTGTGTGGGGGCGATCATGACATTCAATCGATATATCCGTTTCCGCGCCGTCCTTGAGTGCATCGGCGCCATTTCCTGTATGCTGATGGCGTGCATCGGCAATGATCTGGTCGGCGTCATCGTGGCAGCGGCCTCGGCATTGCTGTGGATCGGCGGCGAAGTCTGGGGCTTGACGGTGTATCAACGGCATCACCCGCGTCGTGACGAGCTTTCCGACATGCACCAGCACAAGGCCATGCAGTTCGCCCTGATCAGCCTGGTGGGATTTCTGGTGGTCATCGGCTTCATATACACCGTGCTGAATCTCGTCAGACCGTTGGTGGTGCATGTCATCCCCCCGATGCTGCTTCCCGCACTGGCCATGTATGCCTTGGCCGTTTCCGATATCCGCTACCTGTGGTTGGAACACGACGGCGACGACGCCGGAGACGACGATGAGGACTAGCTTGAAGCTGCACCGGCTCGAACGCGGCATGAAGCAGTCAGATCTCGCCGATTTGGTCAATGTGCGCCGGGAGACCATCGGCCGGTTGGAGCAAGGGCAATATTGTCCATCGTTGCGTCTGGCCATGGATGTGGCGCGGGTGTTCGGCACCACCGTTGAGGACCTGTTCAGTTTCGATGACGAATACGAGTCCGAATCCCGCTGAACCAACGGCGTGTCGCGGCAAAGATTTTACTTTTCGTTCACTGTCGGCAGATGATGATTGCTTGGATCGTTGGAATATCAAGGTTCTGCGCTCATGAGGACCTACCGCCCCAGGCATGACCGGCTTACGCCATGTTCGAACGATGTCACATGATGTGAGCGCATTGTCGCACCGTCATCCCATCCATCCATTCAGCGGCCGTCCACCGTCACCGCGGTGTGTATGGTGGTGGCTGTAACCAAGGAATGCAGGTGCCCACACCTGCGCAACACGCTTTCATTGGAGGCTTGTTATGAAGAAGAAGATTGTGGCCGTGCTGGCCGCCATCGCCGCGGTTCTGGGATTCGGTTTCGCCGCCAACACCGCCATGGCCGATGATTACGCTCCGACCGTCGCCTACGGCGGCACCACCGCCACCGTGACCTTCCCGGCCGGCACGTTCCAGCCGAACGAGTCCGTCACCGTGTACTACGATGACGACGTCGTCGCCAACGTCCAGCAGGTCGCCGAAGTGTCCAAGACGTTCAACGCCAAGGCCGACGGCTCCCTGACCCTGCTATACACCTTCAAGGCCAGCCAGGCCGGCAAGACCATCGAGGTCAAGGCCGTTGGCGCCCAGTCCGGCACCAAGACCGCCACCATCAAGGTGCCGGCCACCGGCACCGGTGACCAGTCCGCCAGCGCCGCGCCCACCACCGCTCAGACCGGTGCCTCCATCGCCCCGTACGCTGTGGCCGTCGTGCTGCTCGTCGCAGCCGGCATCGCACTGTTCGCCGTTCGCAAGAACACCACTCGCCGCTGACGCGCAATAGACGATTCACATCGCATCCACAAGACCGGGAGTCTGATGATTCCCGGTCTTTTTCGTCGCTGGGACGAACGATACTCACGTGTGCGGTACTGGAACTAAAATAGGTATGCTCGTCGCACAAGGGAAGGATGATCGTCATGCGGATCATGTATGTATGCACCGGCAACCAATGCCGTTCCGTGATGGCCGAATATTACACTCGGGCCAGACTCGTTCAACGGGAAGACGATTTTCGCAACGCCGGCATCACGGTACGGAGCGCAGGCATCCTGCATTATCCTCCGCATCCCGCCGACCCGATGGTCGTCGACCTGTTGAAGGCCGACGGCATCGACGCAAGCGCGCATTCCTCCACCGCACTCACCGCCGATATAAGTCAACAGGCCGATATGATCCTGTGCTTCGAGCGCGGGCAAATCGTCGATCTGCTCGATCAGAACCCGCATGCCAGGCGTAAGGTCCTGCTGTTCAATGATTTCGTCAATGCCTGCCGTCATATGCGCGACGAAGGGCCCATCGCTGGCGATACCGCCGCGGATCGGCTTGCCGAAATCATGGATTGCGTATCCGTGATACGTCCGTTCCTGCCGGAGGCCGCAGAAACCGTGGACCCCCACCGCCAATCCGGCGAGGTGTTCGAACGGGTGTATGCGGAGATCAAGCATGGGGTCGATACCATGCTTGACGCGGTGGCCTGACGGCACCTTCATATCTGAATACATCGGCGTCATCCGCACATGCATCACAATGGACGTCATACTGCTGACTCGACTGTATCGCGCATGGTCCGGTCGGACCAATGAGAGCATCTCCAAGTATGTGCAACATGCTTTATACTCTCTAATTCAACATGTAAATAATTTGCATATTACGGAATTATTCAACTACAATCGATGACGCAAATACGAATATTGAACCGTGCGATAGGGAGAACAATCATGGCTTCTTTACTGCAGGGATTTGAGGAGATCAAGTTGGTCAAGCCGGTGGACAAGACCGTTTTGACCGTCACCGACTCCGCCATCCGCTTCAACAAGGCCACCGCCGAAGTGCTCGGATTCCCGGCATACGTCAAAGTGCTCATCAACGACAAGACCAGGCAGATTGCCGTGACCCCGACCACCGCCAAGGCCGACAACGCCATCAAATTCAGTAAGCCCGAAGGCAAGCAGAGCACTTCCGTAAGCGTTAAGGAAGACACGCTCGTTGAAGCGGTGAAGACCTACTTCACTCTGCCCGAAGCCCCGGAAGGCGAAATCGCCTACCAGTCCGTCAACGGCACCGCCTATCCGGAGAGCAAAACCGTTATCTTCGACGTGACCAACGCCACCGCCGGCACCATGAAGCGCCGTGGACGCAAGAAGACCGCCTGAGCCGCGAATCAACGCCGCAAACGAACCGCGCCCCGTTCCGTCGATCTGAACCTCAAATCAATGGAACGGGGCGCGGTTCGCGTATCCCCATCGCTCAGTGCGCCTCGGCCTTTTCGCCCTGCTTCGCCTTACCACTCCTCTTGTGCTGGCTTTGACGCTTTCTGCCGTTCTCGTCGGTGTCGCTGCCGTAATAGTAGTAACCGTTCCTCTGGGGCTTGTCCATCTCACCATAATTCATAGCCAGGCCCACGGGCTCGATGCTCGCCGTCTTCAATTCACGTGCGACCTGCCGGATCATCTTCTTCTCCGTGATGCCAAGACCGGCCACCACAAGCAGTTCCGGCCCCTCCTTGGCGAACACGGCAGCGTCGTTGGACACCTGCATGGGAGCGGTATCGATGATCACATAATCATAGACCCCCGCAACATGTTCGATCAGAGCCTTCATCGCGCGGGAATTGAGCAAAATGCTGGGATTCATGGTCTGCTTCCCGGCGGGCAGCACGTGGAAGTTCGGCTTCCAGTACCGCTGAATCGCATCATGCGATGATACGCCGTTGGTGATCAGATGGGTCAAGCCCACCGTACCCTCAATGCCGAGGGTCTTGCTCACCGAGGGGTTGCGCACATCGGCGTCGATCAGCAGTACCTTGCTGCCGTTTTCGGCAAATGCAGTCGCCAGATTCACGCTCAGCGTGGTCTTGCCTTCGGACGGTCCGGCGGAGGCCACCACGATCACATTGGACATCGGCTCATCGGGCAACACGAACATCATATTGGTGCGCAGACGCCGAATCTCCTCCGCTTCGCGGGAAGCCGGGCGGGAGATGATCACCGGCGCCGTGCCCGTATAGGCTTCGCTGCGGCTCAGCGAGCCCAGCACGGGGGAATCGATCACGGCGGTGACATCGGAGTCGCGACGAACGCGAGTATCCATCACATCCTTGACCAAGGCCACCATGACGCCGAGAACAATGCCGGCCACAAGGCCTATCGCGATATTCAGCTTGACCTTGGGCGAGCTGGGTGAGGCCGGAGCATAGGCCTGCTGCACCACGGTCAGGCTGACCGGGGAGATGATCTTGTCGCCCTCATCGCTGTATATCGTGGAAGTGACCTGCTTGCGCAGATTCTCGGCAACCGAATTCGCGATGTTCGAGGCCTGCTTCGGATCCGGATCATTGACCGAAATGTCCACCAGCATCGTGCTATTCGGGTTGGAGGCGGTAACGTTCGCGGCCAGTTCCTTCACCGTGGTGTGCAGCCCAAGATCGTCGATGACCGGCTGCAGCACGGACTCGGTCTTCACCAACTGCGGATACGTCTGAATCTGGCTGTTGATGTAATCGGCGCCGGAATTCAACTCTCCCGCGCTGTTGAAGGTGCTCGGGGCACCCGCCGTACCCGCCGAACTGCGATAGGTGGCCAACAGCTCGGAAGTCGCGGTGTACTGCGGTGTACGGGTGAAGGTGTATGCGCAAACCGCAGCCACCACCACGATCAACGTGACCACCGCGGTGATCACATGCTTGCGCACCGCATTGAACAGGTCAAGAATGGTGATCCCGTTACCGTCCTGCGGTTGTTCGACTTTATCCATGACCATACTCCGTTCTTCCGTATCCTCGGTTCAACCCTAATGTAGGGGGTACCCGTTCAATCGACCACAGGGGTCTGTCTGAGGACCATTGCATTATCGCCGGCCGCCGGGCTGGCCAGCACATGCACCGTGGTCTCGAAGCGCTCCCCCGGGCGCAGGGTCACGGTCTTCATACCCACCGTCAGATTCCCATGCATGGCGAGCTGGTCGAAATCCCGGGTCCAATCCACGATGCGTCCCCCATCGGGGGCATAGACGTACAACACCGTCTCGATCTCCCCCGTGCGGGGCTTGCCGTTGTGATCATACCCGCGCAAGAGGTCCGGGGCGGCATTCACGCTGGCGGCATCGGCCGTGTTCGTCAATGAGATGTGGATGGTGTATTGCTTGGCGCCATTGGGATAGGTCTTGTCATAGGTGCTGGTGACCTCGCGTTTCAGATACCAGTCCATCTTGCCCATTGTGGCGTCGTTGAAATACACGCCCGTCACCGGATGGGAGGGGCCCGAATGCGATTCTCCGGCGATGGGTGTGCCCGAGATGCGCTTCTGCTCACGTTCATGGGCGCTCCACACATACAGGTGTCCATCGGACGCGGACTTCTGGAACGTCCGCATCAGCTGTTGGGTTTTGCCATCCATGCCGTTGAGCACATGGGTGAAGATCTCGCCGGCGGCCATCGTGAAGAAACTGGTCTGCGCGGCCTGCGTATCGGTGTCGATGTAGATCTGGTTCAGAATCCGCTGCTCGGCGTTCCCGCCATCCATCACCGTGCCGTCGGACAACGTCACCGGACCGGCGATCTCCAACAGACGCTGCAGGAACACCGGGTCCACGCTGATCACGCCATCCACGTCGCCATGACCGGAGCGTTGCCAGATCCGGCGCGCGATATCGGCGACGCGCGGGAAGTCGGGGGTGAAGTTGATATCCGGGGCATCCGTGGCCATCTTGGTGGAGAACAGGGTACGCTCATCCGCTGTAAGCACGCTCATCGCCTCGTCCTGGCTGAACAGGCCGTCACGCGGCGGATCGGCGAACGTCCCCATGCTGATGGCGCCGTCCTCGACCGTCAGCGTGCTCCATGCGGTGGGAATGCCTCCCGTGGCGCGCAATTCGGCGTTGTTCTGCGCCAGCACCAGATAGGTTCTCGGCCCGTTGCGGCCGTCCGTGCTGCCCTGCACGTCGAGCATGCCGGGCAGCACGTCCGCCAGACGGCTGGCCACATCCGTCAGCTTGGCGAGTTCCCCGAACTTGTCGCGCCCCTGCCGCACGGCCTCGGTGATCTGGGGGATATGCGTGCCGCCGATCTTGTTCATGTTGACGCTGGCATCCGCCACCACCTCATTGGCGGCGGCGAGATCGGACGATGCACCGGCCATATCCCCCAGATGAATCACGCCGTCCTTGATGCCTATGCCGTCAAGGCCCAGAGCCTGCACCGATTTTTCCAACTTCGGCAACGCATTGTTCGACACATCCTCCAGGATATGCACCATGTCCCGCACGGCCTTCACATCGGAGCCGTAGTATGGCACGAACGCGGCAAGCCGCCACACCGGCTGCTTTGTCTGCGCGTAGGCGGCATCGATGCGGCGGGAGCAATCCTCGATGCTAGCCCGCGCCTTGCCGGTGTCTCCCGCCTCGATGTGCGTCTGCGCGCGGCCGGCGGCCTGCACCGCCGACTCCACCTCGCGCTTCACCTGCACCGCGGAAAAACCGAACCACACCGTGAGCGCGGCGACCACCGCCAGCAGCACCCCGAAGGCGAGTAGCGCCGCCCGAATGCGCTTCCGGCGCTTGACGCGCCTGATATGGTCCCGGCTCATGCGACGGCGATGCCTCCGTCGCTCCGCCGCACGGGCATCCTCCGCAAGCACCTCAGGATCAACATACGGCCGCACTACTTCGCTGCCGTCCATATCCGAATGCTTGAGCGGAGGGACTGGTGGCGGAGTCATTCCTGACAGGTTCGAATCGGACATGGCTTAATGATATACCGACGTGTTTCCCGGCGAACCCGAACAGGGCCGGAGGCGATGGAGGCGGGTTCGCCGGTCGGCGGACAAGCCGATCAGTACGCTCCTTTATGGCTCAGCACGGCGCCGACCGTGCGGAAGAGGATCACGATATCTCCCATGATCGACCAGTCCTGCACGTAGGCCACATCAAGGGCCTCGCTTTCCTCGGCGGACAGATCGGAGCGGCCGGACACCTGCCACGGGCCGGTGATGCCTGGCTTGACCAGCATACGGGTGGCATACAGCTTGTTGTACCGCTCATACTCCTCCGGCAGCGGCGGGCGCGGACCCACCACGGACATATCACCCATCCACACATTGAGGAACTGCGGCAGCTCGTCGATGGAGAACCGACGGATGAAATGCCCGACCTTGGTGATGCGCGGATCGTCCTTCATCTTGAAGATGAAACGATCGGTCTGCCCGGTCTTCTCGGCGAGCTCCTTCTTCAGCGCGTCGGCATTGACCACCATCGAACGGAACTTGATCATCTTGAATGTCTTGCCGCGCAGACCGATGCGGGTCTGCCTGTAGAACACCGGGCCACCGTCGGTGAGCTTGATGGCGATGGCCACGGGGATGGTGATGATCAGCGAACAGATGATCGCCAAGGTGGAGATCACCAGATCGAACACGCGCTTGACCAGACGACGGCCCGCCGTGTATTGGGGCATACACTGCGTGATGATCGTCGTGCCCTGGATGGAACGGACATGAATCTCATGGTTCGAGGGGTCGGCGGCCGAGGCGGTCATGGCCATCTCCAGACCAAGCGACTCCATGCGCGAGGAGAAGATGTCGTAGTTGTCCGAGTATCGACGCAGCTCGTCGGTCACCATCACGGTCTGCGCGTCCATGCCGACGATGCGCCTGCCGAGGCTGTAATCGTCATATTCGAGCACAGGCAGCGGCCAGCCCCAGTTGTCGTCGATCTGCCGCCGCATCGCCTCGTCGTCGCGATCCGGTTCGATCAGGTTGGTCTCCGGATTGAGCCGGATCGGACACACCGCCACCGGACGGTAGTTCAGCTGCTGACGGCGGGACAGGAACTGCAGCATACGTCCGATGCCGTGCGGCGACCCCACGATCACCGTGCCGTAGGCATATTCGCCTTTGCGGCGGTTCCGCACGATGAGCGCGCGGCTGACGACACGTTCCGCCATGGTGAGCAGCAATCCGGACAGCATCATCAGGCATGCCGATGTAAGCGTTATCTTGAAGTCGAGCAGGTAATCGAACGCGCACTGGATGGTCCAGCACACGACCGCGCCCTGCACCAACAGTGCGTTGACCTGATACCCGTCGCCCATGACATGCCGATGATAGATGCCGACGGTACGCAACGACCAGACCCAGAAGCACGCAAGGACGATCAGGTACGGGATGGCGCCGAAGTCGAATCCGAACCGGAGCGAGTACAGCTGCTGGGTCTCATGCCGCACGTTCAGCACCGTGGCGCCGGCGATCATGAACATTGCCGCATCGCACAACGTCAGCGCGAGATTGAAGCAGAACCGCCAATGCAGCGCTGGGAGAACTGCCCCCCCCCCCGGGCAACACCCGCAAGCCGCTCATCAGTGCCATCAGCGGATGCCGCACGATCGTCCATACGCGCGGACGACGCGCCTTTCCCCGCGATGCTGTCATCCTGCGACACCAACTGAACACCTCTCTCTCCTCCCGGCCCGATGGCCGCGACCCCGCGTCCATCCCCGGAATCGTCACACCGAATCGCTTGTACTCTGATACGCATCATAGCAAAGAAACACCCCCCCCCGTCGTCATAACACACATGGCGGGCGTCACGACGGCCGCCGCGCGCGAATCCTTGCGACCTTCGGACCACCCTCGGGTATATCGTATTGGGGTTGATTTCGGGAGTCTGACCGGCCAAACACCCGAGGCGAGGGCCGCCGTCGGGGCCATCGGGCCGGGCTAACGGAAGTGGGGTGTGCGCGTGGCCGGAGCAAACGGAATCAGGAACCGTCGCGGCGAACTGCAACGGGTGCTGAGCCAGGAGGAATCATACGTCGACAACAGGCTGAGCCATGCCGCGTTCATCTCGATCGCGATCCTGACCTTCATCACGTTCGTCGGCAACTTCACGCAGCTGCAATTGAGCTCGGCGCTGCCGGTCATCGTCTCGGAATTCCATATCTCCGTGACCACCGGCCAATGGCTGACCTCCGTGTTCCAGCTGGTCATGGGCGTCATGGTGCCGTTGACCGCGTTCCTCACCCGCCGCTTCTCCACCCGTCAGATCGTGGTCTGTTCGATGGCGGTGTTCACCATCGGCTCGCTGTTGTCCTGGCTGGGACCGACGTTCGCGGTCGTGCTGCTCGGACGGGTGCTGGAGGCCGCCGGCACAGGCGTGATGTGGCCGGTGCTTCAAATCACCGTCTTCTCGATCTACCCGCTCTCCCGCCGCGGGTTCGCCATGGGCACCGTGGGCATGGCCATGAGCGTGGCCCCGGCGATCGGCCCCACGCTGGGCGGCTGGCAGACCGACGCCAATGGCTGGCGGTCGATCTTCCTCACCATGACCATCATCGGCGTGATCTCGCTGCTGGCGGCCATGTTCGGACTGCACAATTTCGGCTCCCACGACCCTTCGGCCCGCGCAGACCTCTTCTCGGCCTGCCTGTCGGTCATCGGCTTCGGCGGGCTCATGTTCGGATTCACCAACTCGCAGGCCTACGGATTCGCCGCCCCGGTGACATGGGGGCCCATGACCGTGGGTCTGATCGGCATCGCATGGTTCGTCCTGCGCAACCTCCGTGCCGGCAGACGCTATCGGGCGGCCGCGGGCGACGACGGATCACCCCGCCCCCAGCCGCCACTGCTGGATCTGGACGTGCTCAGGAACCGTTCGTTCACTATCGGCACCATCACGGCGTCGCTGGCGTTCTTCGCCTTCAGTTCGATCCTGGTCATCATGCCGCTCTATATCCAGACCGACCGCGGCTATTCGGCCACGATGAGCGGCCTGATCATGCTGCCGGGGGCCATCGGCCAATGCGTCTCCCAATTCTTCGGCGGACGCGCGATGGACCGCTTCGGAGCGCGGCCGGTGGCCTTGTTCGGCTCTATCGTGCTGGCCCTCGGCACCCTGGGCATGTCGCTGGTGTCGATGGACACGTGGATCTGGTGGGTGTCGATCTGCCAGTTCATCCGTCAGATCGGCATGGGCTTCCTGCTGATGCCGATCACCACATGGTCGCTGAATTGTCTGGACGGACCGGACGAGGTGTCCGCCGGTTCATCGGTGACAAACACCGCCCGGCAGATCGCCGGCGCGGTGGGCGCCCCCGTGATGGTGATCCTGATGGAGACGTTCGCCGCCCTGCACGAACGGGACGGCGCCTCCGCCGTCGCCGCCTCGGTCTTCGGCATCCAGTGGGCGCTGCGCATCTCCACGCTCCTATGCGTGGCGATGGTGCTGATGGTGCTCTTCGGCGTGAAGGGCGACGGCGCCGGGCGCACGAGGGACATCATCTCGCTGCGGACGTTGCGCGAACGCCGCCGAGACAGGGCCCGCTGACCGTTTACGCCTTGCCCATCAGCGTCAGCACGATCAGCAGCACGTTCAGCGCCACGATCAACGCCACCACGATCATGAAGATCACGTGTTTGACCGTCCCGTCGACCCATTCGCCCATAAGCTCCTTGGTGTGCGTATAACGCATCAGCGGAATCACGGCGAACGGAATACCAATCGACAGCACCACCTGGCCGATGACCAGCGCCTGAGTGGGGTCTTTGGCGAACCACAGCACGATTAGCGCGGGCACCAGCGTGACCACGCGGCACGCCCACATCGGGACGTTGACATGCAGAAGACCACGCATGATCTCGGAACCGGCATACGTGCCGACCGACGTGGAACTCAACGACGAGGCCAGCAGGCCGATGGAGAATATCGTGCCGATCACCGGGCCAAGCACCTGCGTGATCGCCCGTTGCGCGCCGTCTATGGAATCCGTGCCGGACATGCCGTGCAACGAGTTCGCGGCAAGCACCAGCATCGCCAGATTCACCGTGCCGGCCAGCAGCAGCGCCCACGTCACATCGATCTTCGAACCTTTGAGCTGCATGGCAATCGACGGCTTATCGCTGTGCGTGTAGTAATGGTCGTTGACCAACGTGGAATGCAGGTAGATGGCATGCGGCATCACGGTGGCACCCAGAATCGAGGCGGCCATCAGCACCGAATCGGTGCCTTGGAAGCGTGGGATCAGGCCCCGCACCACCGCTGCGGGATCCGGCGGGGCCACGAACAGGCCCGCGATGAACCCGAAGGTGATGACCAGCAGCATCACGATGATGACCCGCTCGAACGTGGTCTGCGTCCTGCCGCCCTGGAACCACAGCATCACCGTGGAGGCCGCGCCGATCACCAGGCCGCCGACGAACAACGGCAGGCCAAACAGCAGATTAAGGGCGATAGCGCCGCCGATCACCTCGGCCAGATCCGTGGCGATGGCGATGACCTCCGCCTGCATGAAAAACATGAACCGTCCCGCGTCGCGCATGCGCTTCCCCAGCAGTTCCGGCAGGCTCTTGCCGGTGACGATGCCGAGCTTCGCCGACTGGTATTGAATCAGCACGCTCATCGCGTTCGCCAGCACCAGCACCCATACCAGCAGGTAGCCGTATCGTGCGCCGGACGTGATGTTCGCCGCTACATTGCCTGGATCGACATAGGCGACCGCGGCCACGAACGCCGGCCCCAAGATGCTGGCGAGCGCATGCTCGTGATGCTGGCGCCCGGACGCTTCCTCGGCATGGCTGCGTTCGATGTCGATCTCTGAATCGGTTTTGTCATCGATCATCTGACGATGCTCTTTCATTCCCTCATTCCTCTCATGCGCCCGACCCCTGGGCGCTGCTCGATCCGCCTAATGGTATACACCGCGTTTGTAACAGACCGTCGAATTTCCCGCCACACGACTCCCCCGCTGGGCGGACTGCGGCATTTGTCGTCATACGAGCGATGGGCTCTATTCCGCCCCTCACTGACTGGGGATCTGTTGCGCTGGGCATGCACGCAGCACGGCGAGCATCGAACGCTTCTCGCTGGTGGTGACGGTCAGACCGTAATGCCGTTTGACGCCGATCTGCCGCGCGACGTATTCGCAACGATACTCGCCGTTGGTGGGAAGCCAGTAAGCGGCGGAGGCGGATCCCTTGTCCTGGTTGGCGGGGCCATCCACGGCGAGCAGATTGTAAGGGTCGTTGCCGAAGCGGTAGCGCTGGGCGGTGGTCCAGTCCCTGGCACCGGATTGCCAGGCGTTTGCGAGCGCCACGACGTGGTCGATCTGCACGGCGGCGCTGGTGTTTCGGCCGCGCACGAACAGGATGGTCTTCCCGGTGTAGGGGTCGGCGAGCGTACCCGAGGAGACTTGGCAGCGCTTGGCTGCGCTGAATATGACATCAGTCAGGTCGCGGGCGAGCACATCGTCGCGCACGTCGCAGCCGTCGCCATCATCGTCGGTGGCGCGGAATCCGAAGGAGTCGCGGTCGTAGCCGGTGGAGTCGGGCCGGTCGTCGACCTGCAGCCCGTTCAGCGCGTCCACCGCCGGGCCGGAGGCAATGTATTCGCCGGTGATCTCGCCGATGGAGGGGCTGATTTTGGGCAACGCCAGACCGATGACGACGCCGAGCAGGGCGGCGATCACCACCAGTATCATAAGACGTTCCAGCGGGGATGATCCGCGGAATCGGCGTTTGCGAAAATGCGTGCGCACGGTCAATCGGCCTGTCGTTGGTTCTGCGGTCAGTCTCGTGGGCTGCGCGGCGGTATCGTCGTCGGCTCAGGCGCGCGGCATAAGCCCGGACTCACGCCGCGTACCTTTCTCCCCGCCGGATCAGGCGTAGGAGAACGTGCGAGGATCGTGCCCCGCGCGTTCCGGACCGTCGAGCGCGTCGATGGCGGCATGTTCATCGAGCGTGAGCGCGAAGCCGAACAGGTCGAGATTCTGCCGCTGACGTTCGGAGTGCACCGACTTGGGGATGATGATCGTGCCGTTTTCGATGTGCCAGCGCAGGATCACCTGGGCAGGCGACACCTCGTGCGCCTCGGCGATTCGCGCGATCGTGCCGTTGCCGGCCTTCAGATCGGCGCCGCGAGCCATCGGGGAGTATGCTTCGACCGCGATGCCATGCTCCTTGCAGAATGCGACGACTTCGCGCTGCTGCCAGGTCGGGTGCAGCTCGATCTGGTTGACCGCCGGCCATTCGCCTGTCTCCTCGTACAGACGGGTCAGATGCTCCGGCAGGAAGTTGCACACGCCCAGCGTCTTCACACGGCCTTCGTCGCGCAGCTTGGTGAACGCCTTCCAGGTCGCTCCGGAACGCCAATTGAACGGAGTCGGCCAATGAATCATGTACATGTCGACGTATTCCAGCTGCAACAGTCCCAGCTGTCGGTCGAAGGCTGCAAGTGCCATGTCGTACCCCTGCTCGGAGTCGCGCAGCTTGGTCGTGACCCACAGATGACTGCGCTTGCGCCCCTTGTTGAAGCCGGTTTCGGCGAGGGCGCGGCCGACGCCGCCCTCGTTGTTGTAGCCCGCGGCTCCGTCGATATGCCGGTACCCCGCCGCCAACGCCGATTTGACCACGGGAGCGACATCATCGTTCTCGATTCGCAGCAGCCCCAACCCGATTTGCGGAATCACGTTGCCGTCATTGAGTTTGATTCCCGGCACGCTCGCAGCAGCCGCCGCAACGGCGAGATCGCTGGTTCCCAGCATGGTCGTCTCCTTGTCTTCACACTACATCCGGTTCGGAGCATATGCCATGGCGATATGCCGAGCCTCCCTACACCAGTATGCCATCATATCGGATGACCGGCATACGATTCGCGATTGGCGGCATCGGTGCAGGGGCCGGCAGACAACGCCGCCGGCCGATGAGTACCATGCCGCCAGCGATGGCCAGCAGCACGACCAGTCCGCTGACCGCGACGCGCCCGTGGCGGACAGGCCATGCTGGTTCTGCCGGCCACCATGCTGGCCGTGCGGCGCTTCCGTCTTGTCGTCATCCGACTCGCTGGGCTCAGTCGGCTCGGCATCACTTGGCTCGGTCGGCTTACCCGGCTCCGTCGGCTCCGTCGGCCCTTCCTTGGCCTTCACGGTGACCGTGCGCTCGGCGGTGGCCGTGTTGCCGGCCTTGTCTACGTCAGCACGTACTCTCCCGGTTTCGCCGCGTCCACCGAACCGGACACCTTGACGGCATCGGTCACGTCACCATCCACATCGTCCGTGGCCGACACGCCGGCCAACGGCTCGAATTCGGAATCCTGTTCCACCGTCACGTCATCCACGCCGGAGAGCACCAGCGCGATCGTGTCGGCGGGCGGAACCGGCTTCTTTTGATACAACGGAGTATCAAGACGAGCAATGATACACCGCTATATCAGAACATGTCAACACGCAAGACAGAGGAACACCACCTACCAGGGAACGACGTCGCCAGGGAACGCCGCCGCCATCAGCTGCGACACGCCCGGAGTGCGCAGCACAACCGTCATATGCAGTCGTGACGAACCGCGCAATTCCTCCGATCCGCAATAACCAGCCTCGCAATTGTGCCACCACTCCGGGCGTGTCGCGACAAATCAGACCCGACGCGCACCACGGTTCTACGCAAGACCCATGGCCGAAGCATCCCTCGACCACCCCAGCCGGCCTCCGACCGACAGCCCCCGCCAGCGCCCACCAGGCCGCCGTCATGTCGATTGTCAGCGCGCGATACCCCGGCAAAAGTCCCACCCAAGGCCAGTGAAACGGGACCTTCGCGGGACGGAGCACATGCCGCCACCGACCTCAAATAGGGAAACGCGGCGTTATATCTACAATCGCGCTCTCAAAACTCACAGAGCCAAATTCACTAAAAATGGCCTGTATCTGCGAGTTTTGAGAGCGTGGTTCCCGTACGAGATTCACCGCGTGCTGTCGCGCACAATCACGTTGCAATCGGTCATCAACAACTCGGGCTTAGCGATCTCACCGCGGATGCGCCCGAGAATCCGCTCGACGGCGGTAGGCGCGGTCCACTCCAGACGCGAATCCATGGTGGTGAGCGGAATCTGCAGGTATTGCGACTCCTCGATGTTGTCGAACCCGATCACCTGAACCTGCCGGGGAATCTCGATGCCGTTCGCGCGCATCACGGTCAACGCGCCGATGGCCAGCTGGTCGTTCAGGCCGATGACGCCGTCGAACGGCACGCCCTTGTCGATGAGCTCCTGCGTGGCATGGGCGCCCGCGCCAATCGTCCATTCCTGCTCGACATTGCCGACCAGCCGCGCGTCCAGCGTCATGCCGCGTCGCCGGCATTCTTCGATGATGCCGCGCAAACGCAGCTGCGCGTTGCCTTCCACCGCGCCGAGCAGCTTCGCCTCGTCATATGCGCCACGTCCGCCGACCACCGCCAGCGACTTCACGCCGCAGTCGAACATGTATCCGGCGGCCGATGCCGCCGCCTGCACGTCGTTGGGCGTCACATGATCGGCCTTGCCCCATGTGGTTCGCGCGCCGACCACCACCAGCGGGAAATCGACCTCCAGGTCCTCCGGGTTGATGTCCTCGACCTCGCTCATCGACAGAATCATGCCGTCCGACACCGTGGTGTTGAAGTTGCGCAACAGCTCGCGGGCGCCCGTCGCCGACCCTTCCGCGTATGTGGTGACGTACACGAGGTATCCGCGCTGCCGGGCGGCGTCGATCACGCGGTTCGCGAGCTCGGACAGGTACGGCGCGGTCAGCGTCGGCACAGCGAGCGTGATGAAGCCGGTGCGGTCCCGGTTGAGGTTGCGCGCGGCGACGTTGACCCGGTATCCGGTCTGCTCGATGACGGCTTCGACTTTGGCGCGGGTGGCGTCGGTCATGCGTCCGGTGCCGTTGATGACATTGGATGCCGTTTTCAGCGACACGCCGGCCGCGGTGGCGACGTCGCGCAACGTGACGCGCCGACGTGCGGCCGTCATCGGCGAGCCTGGCAGGTTCTGCGCGATCTCGCTCTTGCCGGTCTTGCCGTTTTCGGTCTTGCCCATCGCGTCAACCTTACTCGTAGAGGAAACTCCCCCTATGGTAATCGTCTTCGCCGAAGTTGTCATACGGGCCTCCTTACCGCATGTCTGCTACGGTTTTGTCGTCTTCGCGACATCGTTGCCATCCGATGACGTGTTCGCCGCCACGCACGTCGCCGCTGTTCATGACCACGCCAGGCTGCTCATCGATACCGTCACCGGTCTGATGAGCGGCACGCCATCCGTCCCGTTCGTCGAATTCGAGTCTGGCGAACCGGATTTCGCGCTTGTTGCCGGTGCGGATGCGCTCACCCGTGTACCGGTCCACGCCGCGCGGGCGCATGGCGTCCGGCAGAAAGCAGTGGTAGGCGATGACCCATTCGTCGATGCCGGGGACCCGAAGTATGCAGTGATGCCCGGTGCCGAGTATGCCGAGGCGTTCGTTGGCGACCAGGATTTCCGCGGTAGGTCCACTGCGAACCGTCGCCTTCCATGGTCAACGCGGTCGCATAGGCGACTCGATAGTCGGGGTCGTTGGTGTCGCCGATCGAGTACGTGAGATAGTACGTCCACGTTCCGGCATGCTCTCTCATGTTCAGATATGCGGCCTCCCGGATGTCGGGCGTGGCTTCGGGGATGATGTGCAGCATGTCGCCGGACAGGCGGGAGTAGCGCGCCCGGTTCTGCCCCCAGGCTAGGTACCATCGGCCGGCCTGCGGGTCGCGGAACGCCGCGGGATCGATGCCGGGCGCGACGATGCCGGTTCCGAAGCCGTGCCGCGCGGCGTGCGAGCTGGTTCGCGCCAAGTCGCCCTGCAGAGCGTATCCTCCATCGATATGGTCGGATACCGCCACGTTGGCCTGCCCGTCGCCGCAGAAATACAAGTAATAGCGGCCGTCGCGAACGGCGAGCACCGGCACCCAGGCGTGGCCGGGCAGGATGTTGGTTCGGCCGCTGCCGTCGAGATGCTGGTCATGCAGGTCGATGACGACGCCGCGGTCCTGCCAATGTGTCAGGTCTTCGGAGGCGAGGCAGTGGATCTGCCAGCCGCTCCACTCGCTGTGTCCGTCGGTGGTGGCGAACAGGTAGAACGTCCCGCGTTCGTATGCGAGTTCAGGGTCGGCGAAGAAACGCATGCCCCGCCTGCCGGTCGCGTCAGGCGTGTCGGGGATGCGCACGGGGGTGTCGAGTCGTTCCGCGACGACGGAGATGACCACGCGCGAGGTATCGGCAGTCGAGCCGTCAATGCCCGACCCGTCATCGCGGTGCACCGCGAGCAGGAGCGGACGGAACAGATCCTGGGTCTGCGGTACGGCGGATCCGTCGAGGGCCGTCACGGTTCCGTAATCGCTGCGGAACCGCAGTCGCAGCCGAGTGATGTCAGCGATTTCGCCGCTGACCGCACCGTCCGGCATCCATTGGTCCAGCGTCAGCCGTAGCCGATAATCGGCCCACGGCCCTGCGGCCGGCGTTGCTCCCGCGCTGGAAGCCCGGTCACCGTCATGAACCCGCGTCTCCCCGCGCGCAGTAGCATTGCGACGAAGTCCACGCCGACGTCGTCGCGGACTTCGCCGCGGCCCGACTCTCCTCGAATCGACGCATTGTTATCTGCATTATCTGCCGCTGCGTCGCTCGCCGGAATCGGCGTCAACTCTTGCCGAATCACCTGATTGTCGGGTCGCGTCTCTGCGATGAATATCATCCGCTTCATTGCGTCTTCCTTCTGATATGGGCACGTCGACAAACCCCCTCGACCCGCCTGGGTAGCCACCGTTCGACCCCACACGCACGACATTGCGACGCAACGGCTGACTGACTGCACTGTCTATCGTAACCCGGCCGGCCTATACACTCACCTTACGCAACCGTTTCAATGGACGTGGCCGGCTGATCCCCGCAGTGGACACGGCCGCGACCAGCCGGATGCTGCGACCGTCAGGAAGCTGCGCCCGGCTGGTCACCGGGCGTTATGGAAATCGCCGGCCCCATGTCTGGAGCCGGCGATCCGTCAACGTTGCGACACCGTGATGAGCACACCGTTGCGTTTCAGCGTGACGGCCCTGCCATCATCGGCATTGCCGCATCCGCGGTAGACGAGCAGGGTCTCGCCTGCCGGCTCGCGCACGACAGCCTCGTTCTTCGCACGGTTGAAGTAGAAGTCGAACTCCCGATCCACCGTCCGCATCTTTTACCCCGCGAAGGTCCCATTCGGAAGCGACGAACGATATGGCATGACAACGTTGACATAAGCTTATCGTGTCGACAGATGGCACCATTCGGCGATCTGTGGGTCATACGACGCACACGACATCGCAAAGCCTGTACCACACCAGGGCTTTTTTGCCTCTTTTCGACCTTCTGTGGTACACGCGCCCGATACCGGTTTGGAGTCGGATCCCGTTTTCCTTGATATTTCAAGGAAAACGAATGACATCATGTACCACACCAGGTCATGTAAACGTTTGCGCGAGCTGGTGTGGCCATCGACGTGGCCACACCACGGCCAAATCGGGCAAAATCACGCTGGTGTGGCACAACTACGAAACGAAGGGACGCGGCGACCTGCTGTCTCGGCCAAAAATCGAGACGCCGAGCTGCGGATGATACCCCGAAAGTCCTCGGCCACCCCAGTCACCTTCGCGAACAGCCCTCGACCCTGCAGTTACGGACATGCCATGCATGACCAGCCCGCTGGTCTCACTGCCGTTCCCCGCCGACAAGCAGCCCGATCCGCTAGCGGGAGCCTACAGGCTCAAAAATAACTCGTGAATGCGGGTGTCGTCGGTGAGTTCGGGGTGGAAGGCCGTGGCGAGAATGTTGCCCTGTCGCAGACCGACCACACGCCCATCAACCTCGGTCTCGATCGTGGCGTCCGCCCCGACATCGGAGACGAACGGCCCACGGATGAACACGAGCGGAAAGTCCTTGATGTCACCGAAATCGGCCGTGGAGACGAACGAACCGAGCTGCCGACCGTAAGCGTTGCGGCGAACCGTGGCGTCGAGGGCGCCGAAGTACACGTTGTCGTCGTTTTCCAGTCGCTTCGCGAGCAGAATCATTCCGGCGCACGTGCCGAACACCGGCTTGCCGGCGGCGATGTGCGCGGCGATCGGCTCGAACAGACCGGTGGAGCGCAGCAGCTTGCCCTGTGTGGTCGACTCGCCGCCGGGCAGAATCACGCGGTCGATGGAATCGTCGAAATCCTCGGCGGCACGCAGCAGCTTCCACTGGGCGCCGAGCTTGTCGAGCATCGCAGCGTGCTCTGCGAACGCGCCCTGTACGGCCAGGATGCCGGTCACGCCGTGCTTTGCCGTCTCGGCATCGGCCGACTCTTCCTTCGAAATATATTCAACAGCTACAACCATGATTACTCCTTGGCTCCCGATGAGGGGAGCCGTCGAATGCGGTGGGGAGGGGTGGGATGACTGAGGATGCGCCTCTACCACCCCAGTCGCCCCGCGACAGCCCTCGCCGCCAGCGGAAGCGGATTCATGCGGAATCACCCCCGCCAAGTTGACCGCCTTCGCCAGCGGGAGGGGCGGCTCGATCGTCCCGCCGCTAGCGGGCTATGATCACTCGCCGCGGGCGGCCATGATGGTCTGGATTTCGTCCTCGTTGATGCCGACCATGGCCTCGCCGAGGTTCTCGGAGAGTCGTGCCAGCAGATCGGCGTCCTGCCAGTTGGCGGTGGCCTTGACGATGGCGGCGGCGCGCTTGGCCGGGTCGCCGGACTTGAAGATGCCGGAACCGACGAACACGCCTTCGGCACCGAGCTCCATCATCAGCGCCGCGTCGGCCGGGGTGGCCACGCCACCGGCGGCGAAGTTCACGACCGGCAGTCGGCCGTTGTCGTGCACGTAACGCGCCAGCTCGACCGGCACGGCCAGCTGCTTGGCGGCCTCGAACACCTCGTCGTCACGCAGGCCGACGAGCTCGCGAATCTGCTTGTTCATCGTGCGCATGTGACGCACGGCCTGGATCACGTCACCGGTGCCGGGCTCGCCCTTGGTGCGAATCATCGCGGCCCCCTCGGCGATGCGGCGCAGCGCCTCACCCAGGTTCTTCGCACCGCACACGAACGGTACGTCGAACTGTGTCTTGTCGATGTGATAGACGTCATCGGCCGGCGAAAGCACTTCGGACTCGTCGATGTAGTCGATGTCGATGGCCTGCAGGATGCGGGCTTCAGCGATGTGCCCGATGCGCACCTTCGCCATGACCGGAATGGAGACGGCCTCCTGAATGCCCTTGATCATGGCCGGGTCGCTCATACGCGAGACGCCGCCGGCGGCACGGATATCAGCGGGGATGCGCTCCAACGCCATGACCGCGCACGCGCCGGCGTCCTCGGCGACCCGAGCCTGCTCGGGAGTCGTCACGTCCATGATCACGCCGCCCTTGAGCATCTGCGCCAGGTTCTTGTTCAGTTCCGCTCGGTTTTCAGCCATTGAGGGTTCTCCTTCCATATGCTGCGGCGATGGCCGCCGCGACGACTGCCGCCATCGCCGTCATTGTTGCCGCTACTGTATTGTCTATATTGCCATTGTTGTCGTTGCCTCGACCGCCCGCACATCCCCGGGATGCGTCGGCGGCGCACAAGGCACCATGCTAGAGGCGTTCCCGCCGCGAACACGCGCAGCGGCTCATTTCCGGCGATAAGGAAAACCTATAATCCGTTATCAGCCGGCCATGCTGCACCGCCGCGCGGGAACACCGTCCGCCCGACGTCCGCCACCGTGGCGCCGCCGGCCTGCGCCGCACGGTTGTGCGCGACGACAAAACCCGACGCCGCTTTTCGTGCCCATGCACAACACCGCAGGAACCTACGGCAACGTACCCTTGACGATGGAATACGTATCAGGACATCTGCAAAGGAAATCCACGATGCCACAGGATCAGGCACAGGATCAGTCGAACGCGGCCCAAGCCGCCAAGCCGGCGGATGAACCGGCACCCAGCATGACGGCACCGGCCGCGCGGCCGGTCGGCACCGCTGCCGTTCCGACCATCATCAGCGAATACACCTCCCCCGGCGACGTCGCCGTGAACGACGACGAGACACTGTACTCGCTGCTCACCGAACGCATCGCCCGCACCGGCAATGCGACCACCATCGCGGCGCGCAAGACCGGCCCAGGCGCGTGGTCGAGCATCACCACCGGCGAGTTCCACCGTCTGGTGCTCGCCGCAGCGAAGGGCCTCATCGCGTTCGGCGTCGGCAAGGGAGACGCGGTGACGCTGTTCTCCGCCACCCGCTTCGAGTGGGGCGTGCTGGATTTCGCGCTCGCCGCGATCGGCGCGGTGAACGTGCCGGTCTACGACACCGATTCCGCGGCACAGGCGGAGCGCATCATCAACGACTCCGGCGTGAAGCTCGCCGTCACCGATAACCGCGAACGCTATGACCGTCTCGATTCGATCAACGACCGATGCCCCGGCCTGCAGCGCATCCTCCTGATGGACGGCAACGCGCTGGGCGCTTTGGAGGGATTGGGCGTGTCGGTCTCCGACGAGGAGCTGGAGGCGCGCATCGCCGACACCCATGCCGACGACCTCGCCACTATCGTGTATACGTCCGGCTCGACCGGCGCCCCGAAAGGCGTGGAGCTCACGCACCGCAATTTCCTGTCGGTGGTTCGAGCCGGATACGAGTGCCTCGGCGAGGTGCTGTGCGACAACCATCCACGGCTGCTGCTGTTCCTGCCCCTCGCCCACTGCTTCGCACGGTACATCCAGTACTGCTCGATTGGCTCCGACGATGGCGTGGTCGGCTATCTGCCGGATACGAAGTCGCTGCTTCCCGACCTGCGCTCGTTCAAGCCGACCTATCTGCTCGGCGTGCCGCGCGTGTTCGAGAAGGTGTACAACGCCGCGTCACGCAAGGCCGGCACCGGTTTCAAGGGGCGCATGTTCGCGCAGGCCGCCCAGTGCGCCCGTGAATGGTCGCGCACCGAGCAGGACGGAGGCAAGCATTCCGCCAGCCAGCGCGCCCGGCACGCGATGTTCGAGACATCGGCGTACCGCGCGGTTCGCGGCGCACTCGGCCCGAACATCCGGTATGTGGCGTGCGGCGGGGCTCCGCTGAGCGCCGATCTGGCGCACTTCTTCGCCGGCATCGGCCTGCCGATGATCCAGGGATACGGTATGACGGAGACCGCGGCGCCGTTTACGGTGACACGCGTGAACGACAACAAGATCGGCACGGTCGGCCAGCCCGCCCCCGGCTCGTCGGTGCGCATCGCGGACGACGGCGAGGTGCAGGTGCGCGGCGCGAACGTGTTCCGCGGCTATCACAATCTCCCCGAGAAGACCGCCGAAACGTTCACCGCCGACAGCTGGCTCAAGACCGGCGACCTCGGCTCGCTCGACGAGGACGGCCGGCTTACGATAACCGGCCGCAAGAAGGACATCATCATCACCGCCGGCGGCAAGAACGTCTCCCCCATCCCGATGGAGGAGGAGATCGCCAAGTGCCCGATCGTCGAGCACGCCGTGGTCGTGGGTGACGGGCGTCCGTTCATCGGCGCCTTGGTGACGCTTGACCCGGAAGGTCTGGCGTCGTGGCTGCCGACCATCGGTCAGCCGGCCGACTTGTCGCTGGCCGACGCGGCCGCGCTCCCGCAGGTGCGCGAGGAGATCCAGCTGTTCGTCGACCGCGCGAACGCGACGGTCTCGCGGGCCGAATCGGTGCGCAAGTTCGTGGTGCTGGATACGCAGTTCACCCAGGAGAACTCCTGCCTGACGCCGTCGCTGAAGGTCGTGCGTCCGGCTGTGAACCGCGTGTTCTCCGGCGCGATCGACCAGGAGCTGTACGCCGGCAAGCGCTGACCACCGGGCCGCATAACCGAACGAGGGGTGGTGCGAACGTGCCGTCTGGCACATTGATATGGCCTGTTTTTTGTTCCGCTCTTCTAGTGGGGCGGCTTGCGCCGCTTGGTTCGCGTAATACCCGGTTTCGGTCCGTTCCGGTGTCCGGTAGCCCGAGGGCCGGTGCAGCCGCTTCGGCGCCCCCCCCCCGCCCCCGACCCGCCTTTCCCGGGGGCCGGCCGAACGGGAT
>OBZY01000268.1_pt1 | contig 24870 bp, 17 predicted proteins | sample 1477051 | NCBI WGS metagenome assembly OBZY01 (sample SAMEA2580270, study PRJEB22360) | human gut metagenome | biome: human gut; feature: human-associated habitat; material: faeces | place: Denmark | collected 2008/2010
GGAGTAGCATTAACAATTTTAGCCTTCTCAGCAATATTCATATATGCCTTAAAAACTGCTAAAGAACCTTATATTTTAATCTTGCTTTTTTCACTACTGGTAGTAGGCCTAAGTGATGTAATACTCTTTTCTAAACCGGTTCCGACTGCTGTGTTTGTCACCATAATATTGCTTTGTGCTTATTTTAAAGTACAATCGGACCAATGTTTATTAGATAAGTAATGAATATGTGAAATAAAATCAGCAAGGAAGCTGATTTTATTTCAAAATTATCTATTAAAGAGTTGTAATTTAAATCATGGCAGCTTTTTCAGCGTTTTCTTCAATGAATTGCTTAACAGCATTTGCTGTCAATTGAGACAACTCATTCCCCGGAGCCCTACAAACCATCTGATTCTTCCCATACCCACCAATTAATCCCGGATCGGTAGGTCCATAAACCGTGATATTGGGTCTATCCAGTGCCGCCGTTAAATGGCTTAACCCCGTATCCACCGACACTACAAATTTAGCCCCGGCCAGTACGCGGGCAACGCCTTCCAGACTCATCTTCGGCAATACTTCAACATAAGCAAATCCTTCCGCCAGTCGTTTCGCCCGTTCTTCCTCATGCGGCGCGCCCCACGGAAGTTTAATCCGTATTCCTGAATCAGCCAGTAAACCAATCAATTCTCGCCAGTGTTCTTCCGGCCAGTGTTTATCATCTCGGGTTGTTGCATGAAGAAATACGGCATATTCGCCAGCATCTGTAGGCAGGTTCGTCAGGAAATGCTGTGCGATAGCATAATCGCCCTGGGTTTGTGGTTTGCTATAGCCCAGACTTTTGGCAAACAGTTCGCGGGTGCGTTCTACGGCGTGCTGCTGTTTTGCAATATGATGTTTACGATTGTAAAACAGGCTGGCTAACGGTTCGCGAGCGGTTTGCCAGTCCATTCCATGCTTTACGCCATGCGCCAGACGCGTCACCAGCGCCGCGCTTTTTACCAGCCCCTGGGCGTCGATAACTGCGTCATAGTTCTTTGCTTGTAGCGCTTCACGAAACGCTTTGCGTTCAGCTTTTATGGGAGCCGAGAACCAGGCTTTACGCCAGCGACGTATTGCCACAGGAATAACTCGCTCAACGGCAGCGTGCCAGGAAGGAATCTGTGCGAACCCTTCTTCCACCACCCAGTCAAACTTAATCCCTGGGATTGCCTGCTGGGCATCAGTGAGTGCGGGCAGCGTGTGGAGAACATCGCCCATCGACGATGTTTTAACGATCAGAACCCGCATCCGTCAGGCTTCCTCTTGTAACAATAGCGCGTTGAGTTCTTCCAGTACGCGCTGGGGAGTAATGTCGATCAAGCTCTGGTGATAACCCTCCGCAGCGTCACCTTTACGCACTTTGTGATAGCCGGTAATCAGGCGGATCACGCGTGCTTTATGGGATAGCGGTGGTGTGAAGTCCGGGCTGCTTGGTCCATACAGGGCAACCAGCGGACGATTGAGCGCCGCCGCAACGTGCATCAGACCAGAATCGTTAGTAACAATGGCTTTACAGGCTGCAATCAGGATAACCGCTTGATCAAGCTGTGTTTCTCCCGCCAGATTCCGACACCATGCCTGCTGCTCTGTATTCAAAGCGGCAAGAATCTCATTGCCCGCCGCATGATCTTTCGCCGAGCCAAACAGAACCACCTGATAACCTTCATCAATCAGCTGCTTTGCCAGCTCCGCATAGTGGTAGTGTGGCCAGCGTTTTGCCGGACCAAACTCCGCACCCGGGCAAAAACCAATCATCGGACGTTCTGATGAAAGCGAAAATTGATTACAGGTATATGATTTTTCACCTTCGCTCACCTGCAACTGCGGCCATAACAATGGCTGCGGCAGATCTTGTGCGGTACGCATAATACCTTTGTCATAGGCCAGCGCGACATAGCGTTCCACCATTAGCGGCCAGGCTTCTTTATCGAGCACGCGTACATCGTTGAGTAAACCGTAGCGCATCTCGCCGCGCCAGCCGGTGCGATGAGGAATACCTGCGAAGAAAGGCACTAATGCGGATTTGAAGGAGTTAGGTAAGACGTAGGCGCGGTCGTAGCGCTTTTCACGCAGACTATGACCCAGTTTGCGGCGTTCGCCGATTTCCAGCGCTCCGTGACCGAGAGGCATAGGGATCGCTTCGTTAACTTCCGGCATCCGCGATAATAATGGACGGCACCATGCCGGTGCCATCACGTCGATTATCGCCTGGGGATAGCGCGCCTGGAGCGTGCGATAGAGACTTTGCGACATCATCATGTCGCCAACCCAAGACGGGCCGATCACCAGTATTTTCATGCAGAGCTCTTATGCGTCACGATTCAGCCAGGCCATGTATTCCGTTACGCCTTCGGCAACGGTTTTGAACGGTTTATCGTAACCCGCCGCGCGCAGATTCGTCAGATCTGCCTGAGTGAACGCCTGGTAGCGGCCTTTCAGTTTATCCGGGAACGGAATGTATTCGATTTGGCCTTTCTTGTGATAAGCAAGCGTAGCATCTGCTACTGCCTGGAAGGATTCCGCACGACCGGTGCCGAGGTTGAAGATGCCGGAAACGCCATTTTCCAGGAACCACAGGTTTACATCTGCCACGTCGCCCACATAGACGAAGTCACGTTTAAAGTTCTCGCTACCTTCGAACAGCTTCGGTGATTCACCGTTATTAAGCTGGGTGTTGAGATGGAAAGCGACGCTCGCCATACTGCCTTTATGGCCTTCACGCGGTCCATAAACGTTGAAATAACGGAAGCCAACAATCTGCGAGTTCGCTTCAGGCAGGATTTGGCGAACATATTCATCAAACAGGAATTTTGAGTAACCGTAGACATTCAACGGTTTTTCATATTCGCGGGATTCAATAAAGTCGGAGGTGCGTCCACCGTAAGTGGCTGCGGAAGAGGCATACAGGAACGGGATTTCGCGCTCCAGACAGTAGTGCAGCAGCTCTTTGGAGTATTGATAGTTGTTATCCATCATATATTTGCCGTCCCACTCGGTGGTGGAAGAGCACGCGCCTTCGTGGAAAATCGCTTCGACATCGCCGAACTCTTCGCCAGCCATAATCTGGATCAGGAAGTCTTCCTTATCCATATAGTCCGCGATATCCAGATCCACCAGGTTCACAAACTTGGTGCCGTCTTTCAGGTTGTCCACCACCAGAATATCGGTGATGCCTTTGTCATTCAGGGCTTTAACGATGTTGCTGCCGATAAAGCCCGCGCCGCCGGTAACGATGATCATAACTGTAACCTTCGAATTATGGAGTCAGAGACAATCTCAGACACGAATGCTTCTATCATATCACTACACGGCGTTGGCTTCAGCCATTCGCCAAAAGTGAGATTGATGGACGTTATTTATCCTGAATTTTGCAGAAGTGTTAACGCGTCATCTCGTCGCGACCTATAAGTTTGGGTAATATGTGCTGGAATTTGCCCTGTCTGGAGAATCGCAATGCGTGGAGAATTTTATCAGCAGTTAACCAACGATCTGGAAACCGCACGGGCGGAAGGGTTGTTTAAAGAAGAGCGCATTATTACGTCTGCGCAGCAAGCAGATATCACTGTGGCTGATGGAAGCCACGTCATTAACTTTTGTGCCAACAACTATCTCGGACTGGCGAATCATCCGGATCTGATTGCGGCGGCAAAGGCGGGAATGGATTCTCACGGTTTCGGCATGGCTTCGGTGCGTTTTATTTGCGGCACTCAGGACAGCCATAAAGAGCTTGAACAAAAACTGGCGGCCTTCCTGGGGATGGAAGATGCGATTCTCTACTCTTCCTGCTTTGATGCTAACGGCGGCCTGTTTGAAACGCTGCTGAGCGCGGAGGACGCCATTATCTCCGACGCACTGAACCACGCGTCTATTATTGATGGTGTGCGTCTGTGTAAAGCCAAACGCTATCGTTATGCCAACAACGATATGCAGGAGCTGGAAGCACGTCTGAAAGAAGCGCGTGAAGCCGGTGCGCGTCATGTGCTGATTGCCACCGATGGTGTGTTCTCGATGGACGGCGTGATTGCCAACCTGAAGGGCGTTTGCGATCTGGCAGATAAATACGATGCCCTGGTGATGGTAGACGACTCCCATGCGGTCGGTTTTGTCGGTGAAAATGGTCGTGGTTCCCATGAATACTGCGATGTGATGGGACGTGTAGACATCATTACCGGTACGTTGGGTAAAGCGTTGGGCGGGGCTTCTGGTGGTTATACCGCGGGGCGCAAAGAAGTGGTTGAGTGGCTGCGCCAGCGTTCTCGTCCGTACCTGTTCTCCAACTCGCTGGCACCAGCGATTGTCGCCGCATCCATCAAAGTGCTGGAGATGGTCGAAGCGGGTAGCGAGCTGCGTGACCGTCTGTGGGCGAACGCGCGTCAGTTCCGTGAGCAAATGTCGGCGGCGGGCTTTACCCTGGCGGGAGCCGATCACGCCATTATTCCCGTCATGCTTGGCGATGCGGTAGTGGCGCAGAAATTTGCCCGTGAGCTGCAAAAAGAGGGCATTTACGTCACCGGTTTCTTCTATCCGGTCGTTCCTAAAGGTCAGGCGCGTATTCGTACCCAGATGTCTGCGGCGCATACCCCTGAGCAAATTACGCGTGCAGTAGAAGCATTCACGCGTATTGGTAAACAACTGGGCGTTATCGCCTGAGGGTGTGAGATGAAAGCGTTATCCAAACTGAAAGCGGAAGAGGGCATCTGGATGACCGACGTTCCTGTACCGGAACTCGGGCATAACGATCTGCTGATTAAAATCCGTAAAACAGCCATCTGCGGGACTGACGTTCACATCTATAACTGGGATGAGTGGTCGCAAAAAACCATCCCGGTGCCGATGGTCGTGGGCCATGAATATGTCGGTGAAGTGGTAGGTATTGGTCAGGAAGTGAAAGGCTTCAAGATTGGCGATCGCGTTTCTGGCGAAGGCCATATCACCTGCGGTCACTGTCGCAACTGTCGTGGCGGTCGTACCCATCTGTGCCGCAACACGATCGGCGTCGGTGTTAACCGTCCGGGCTGCTTCGCCGAGTATCTGGTGATTCCGGCGTTCAACGCCTTCAAAATCCCGGACAATATCTCCGACGACCTGGCTTCCATTTTTGATCCCTTCGGTAACGCTGTGCATACCGCGCTGTCGTTCGATCTGGTTGGCGAGGATGTGCTGGTCTCTGGTGCAGGTCCGATAGGTATTATGGCTGCGGCGGTGGCGAAACACGTTGGTGCACGCAATGTGGTGATCACTGATGTTAACGAATACCGCCTTGAGCTGGCACGCAAAATGGGTATCACCCGTGCGGTTAACGTCGCTAAAGAAAACCTTAATGATGTGATGACAGAACTGGGCATGACCGAAGGCTTTGATGTCGGTCTGGAAATGTCCGGTGCGCCGCCAGCGTTTCGTACCATGCTCGACACCATGAACCACGGCGGTCGTATTGCGATGCTGGGTATTCCACCGTCCGATATGTCTATCGACTGGACCAAAGTAATCTTTAAAGGCTTGTTCATTAAAGGTATTTACGGTCGTGAGATGTTTGAAACCTGGTACAAGATGGCGGCGCTGATTCAGTCTGGCCTCGATCTCTCGCCGATCATTACCCATCGTTTCTCTATCGATGATTTCCAGAAGGGCTTTGATGCCATGCGTTCGGGCCAGTCCGGGAAAGTTATTCTGAGCTGGGATTAACACGAACAAGGGCTGGTATTCCAGCCCTTTTGCCTGAGGATAATCCGTTAAATATGTAAAATCCTGTCAGTGTAATCAAGATATCGTAATTGCACTGATCTCTTATATAGCTGCTCTCATTATCTCTCTACCCTGAAGTGACTCTCTCACCTGTAAAAATAATATCTCACAGGCTTAATAGTTTCTTAATACAAAGCCTGTAAAACGTCAGGATAACTTCAGAGGTCGTCGGTAATTTATGATGAACAGCACCAATAAACTTAGTGTTATTATTCCGTTATATAATGCGGGCGATGATTTCCGCACTTGTATGGAATCTTTAATTACGCAAACCTGGACTGCTCTGGAAATCATTATTATTAACGATGGTTCAACGGATAATTCTGTTGAAATAGCAAAGCATTACGCAGAAAACTATCCGCACGTTCGTTTGTTGCATCAGGCGAATGCTGGTGCATCGGTAGCGCGTAATCGTGGGATCGAGGTGGCGACGGGCAAATATGTCGCTTTTGTCGATGCTGACGATGAGGTCTATCCCACCATGTACGAAACGCTGATGACCATGGCGTTAGAGGATGACCTCGACGTGGCGCAGTGCAACGCTGATTGGTGTTTTCGTGAAACGGGTGAAACCTGGCAATCCATCCCCACCGATCGCCTTCGCTCAACCGGTGTATTAACCGGTCCGGACTGGCTGCGGATGGGACTTTCTTCCCGCCGTTGGACACACGTGGTCTGGATGGGGGTTTATCGCCGCGATGTTATTGTTAAAAATAACATTAAATTTATTGCCGGATTACATCATCAGGATATTGTCTGGACAACAGAATTTATGTTTAACGCGCTGCGTGCGCGATATACCGAGCAATCATTATATAAATATTATCTGCATAATACGTCAGTGAGTCGGTTGAACAGACAAGGGAACAAAAACCTTAATTATCAACGTCACTATATTAAGATTACCCGCCTGCTGGAGAAATTAAATCGAAATTATGCCGACAAAATTACGATTTATCCGGAATTTCATCAGCAAATAACTTACGAAGCATTGCGTGTTTGCCATGCGGTGCGCAAAGAGCCGGATATTCTTACCCGCCAACGGATGATTGCCGAGATATTTACTTCCGGTATGTATAAGCGCCTGATTACCAATGTCCGCAGCGTGAAGGTGGGTTACCAGGCGTTACTGTGGTCTTTCCGCTTATGGCAATGGCGCGACAAAACGCGGTCGCACCATCGCATTACGCGTAGCGCCTTTAATTTGCGCTAGCGTTAAACTTCGCCGCTTCGGGCTGTTTGCCCCAGCCTTGCCACTGATGCTGGAAGTAAACGATCAGCGTGCTCTGGCTGATGCTTTCGCTTAATACTTCAAAGAAGCGATTAGCATAAACAGGTTCCAGCGGTTTCTTTGGTTTGCAGAGCTTCACGCCACGGAATGGATTACGCGGTGTGTCGGGCACAGTGTTTTTCGGCGGTGTAGACGTATCAACCTGCGGTTCATTCAGCAAGCTGCTGGCTTTCACCAGCGTAATGTCTGGCGGCAGGTTATAAACCATCTGTTGTAGCACGCGTACCGTTGAAGGGTGAGGATGCCCAATGGCAATGGTTGAACCGTTGCGACGTGCCAGGTCAATTGCGCGATTAAATTGCACACGGATGTCCGCTTCATTTTGCGAATCGTCGAGGAACACCTTCCGTTTGATCACCTTCACGCCAGTGCCTTGCGCGGCGCGCATCGCCTGGGTATTACCGATGGTTACGCTGTCGAGGAAGTAAAGATTGTAACGCTCCAGCGCCTGCATCACTTTCTGCATACCAAACAGGTTAGAGGTCATCTTGCTGCCCATGTGGTTGTTGATCCCCACGGCATAGGGCACGTTATTGACCGCACTACGAATAATGCGCTCAATTTCGTCGCTGCTCATCTCCGGGCGTAGCGTATTTTTCTCCAGCGGCTGTTTACTCAGTGGTGCCATCGGTAGATGAATCAACACTTCGTGACCGCTGTTATGTGCTTTGGTCGCCATCTCTCTGGCGTGCGGTGAATCGGGTAATACAGCGACGGAGATAGCGGAAGGCATCGCCAGCACCTGGTTTTCGTTGTGCGGGCGATACCCAAAATCATCAATGACGATGGCAAGTTTGCCAGCAATTACGGGGGAGGAGAGCGCCAACAGGGCGGCAAATGCAAGAACGTTACGACGAAATGGAAACAAAACTTATCTTCCCAACCACGGCTGTGGATTGACCGCCTGACCCTGGCGGCGAATTTCGAAATAGAGTGAAGGCCGACCCTGACCGCCACTGCTGCCCACCAGTGCAATTGGCTGGCCCGCGCGAACCTGCGAACCAACGCTCACCAGTGCGCTCTGATTATAGCCGTAAAGACTCATGTCGCCTTTACCATGCTCAACCACCACCACCAGACCGTAGCCTTGCAACCAGTCAGCCAGAATCACCCGACCGTCGGCAATTGCTTTAACTTCAGTACCTTCAGAGGCACCGATAACCATTCCTTTCCAGCGTAATTCACCCTGTAGCTGCTCGCCATAGCGATGCAGCGTCGGCCCGCGAACTGGCCAGAATGCCTGACCACGCGGCGCACCCAGGCCACCAGTTCGGGACATCAGCGATTTTTCGCTTTCGGTCGGCTTGTAGGTGGTGCCTTTGCGCGTCGCTTCTTTCTGGCGGTCGCGAACCGCCTGGGCCTCACGCGCTTCTCGTTCAGCACGCGCTTTCGCCGCGGCTTCCGCACGGGCAATGCTGTTACGCAGACGGGATTCGTTGGCGCGCAGCTCGCTCAACTGTTGCTGACCTTGCTGGATGGAAGACTCCAGCCCTGCCAGTGTTTTCTTACGCTCGCTCAACGCCTGGGTCAGCTTCGCCTGTTGGGCGCGCTGCTCATATAAAAGCGTTTGTTGCTCGCTCTGTTTCTCTTCCAGTTCGGCACGCTGCATAGCGACTTCTTCACGCGTTTGTTTCAACTGAGCAATGGTTTCTTGTCGCGCCTGGTTGAGATAGCCGAAATAAGCCTGTAACCGCTGCCCACGCTGGCTTTCTTCACCGCTGAGAATCAGCTGAATACCGGTATGTTCACCCTGACGAAACGCGGCATCCAGTTGCGCGGCGAGGCTGCGCTCCTGGGCGGCTTTTTGCTGCTCTAGTTTGGCAATCGACGCGTTCATCTCATCAATCTGTTTATTCAGTTGATTAAGCGTGTTTTGCGTTTCGCGCAGTTTACGGGTGGCTTCAGAGATCGCTTCTTCCTGCTTTTTCAATTGTGCGAGCAGGCTTGCGCGTTGTTGTTGCTTTTGGCGTACCGCGCGCTCTTTCGCGGCGATGTCAGCCTGAATGGATTTGAGTTGGTCACGCTCATCCGCGTGGGCGGAAAAGGCGCACAACAATACGCCAGCGCTCAGAACGCTGGCGTAGATGATGGGCCTGATTGCAAACCTGCGCGGTTTCACGGCCCGTGTCATGGTATTAATCGCCTTTCCCCTCATGGGGAGGGATTATTCCACGATGAACAGCGGCTTACCAGTCATCTCTTGCGGGATTTCCATACCCATCAGCGACAACATGGTCGGCGCGATGTCAGAAAGTTTGCCGCCTTCAACCGCTTTCACGTTCTTATCACCAACGTAAATCAGCGGAACTGGCAGGTTGGTGTGTGCTGTGTGTGCCTGACCCGTTGCCGGATCGCGCATCTGTTCAGCGTTACCGTGGTCAGCGGTGATCAGCAGTTGTCCACCCACGGACTCAACCGCTTTCGCGACTTCTTCCACGCAGTGATCCAGCGCTTCAACCGCTTTAACCGCCGCTTCCATCACTCCGGTGTGACCTACCATGTCGCCGTTCGGATAGTTACAAATAATGGTGTCGTATTTGCCGCTCTTGATTGCCGCAACCAGTTTTTCGGTCAGCTCTGCGGAGCTCATTTCCGGTTGCAGATCGTAGGTAGCCACTTTCGGTGAGTTGATCAGAATGCGATCTTCGCCTTTGAACGACTCTTCTACGCCACCGTTGAAGAAGAAAGTAACGTGGGCATATTTTTCGGTTTCGGAAATACGCAGCTGAGTTTTGTCGTTTTTCGCCATCCATTCGCCGAAGGTGTTAACCAGGGAAGCGGGTGGGTAAGCCACTGCGGTTTTGATGTCGGCAGCGTATTCGGTCAGCATCACGAAATCGACGTTAACCACTTTCTTACGCGCGAAGCCGTCAAAATCGGCATTTACGAATGCACGAGTGATTTCACGCGCGCGGTCAGCACGGAAGTTCATGAAAATCAGTGCATCGCCGTCTTCCATTGCCGCATCTGGCTGACCTTCTGCACGAATAACGGTCGCTTTCACGAACTCGTCGTTTTCGTCGCGAGCATAAGCAGCCTGCAAACCGGCAACGGCGGTATCGGCCTGGAACTCACCTTGCGCCAGAGTCAGCAGGTCATAAGCTTTTTCAACGCGATCCCAACGGTTATCGCGGTCCATCGCGTAGTAACGACCAATGATGGACGCTACGCGGCCTTTACCCAGCGCGGCAAATTTCTCTTCGAATTTTTTCAGCGAGGATTCAGCACTGCGCGGCGGAGTGTCGCGACCGTCAAGGAATGCGTGTAGGTAGATTTTTTCTGCGCCGCGTTCAGCTGCCAGTTCTACCATCGCCATGATGTGATCTTCGTGGCTGTGTACACCACCTGCGGAGAGCAGACCCATAATGTGTACTGCTTTGCCTGCGTTTTTCGCTTTATCTACCGCACCAGTCAGCACCGGATTAGCAAAGAAAGTGCGATCTTTGATTTCAACGTCCAGACGAGTCAGGTCCTGATACACGATGCGGCCGGCACCCAGGTTAACGTGGCCTACTTCGGAGTTACCCATCTGACGGTCAGGCAGACCGACTTCCAGACCGGAAGCGTCGATCAGGGTATGCGGACGATTGGCCCACAGTGCATCCATTACCGGGGTTTTAGCACTAAAAATGGCGTTATCCTGCTGTTCTTCGCGATAGCCATAGCCATCCAGAATCACCAGTACCATAGGTTTTTTAGAAACCGACATTGCGACAACCTCATACTCAAGAGTCAAAATTTGCGTAATTTTACTACAGCTGAATCGATAAAATAGCCTCTGAAGATCAAAATATACGACCGCTCGCGGCAAGCAGATGCCAGATTTACGCTTTTTTTTCGTAGCGCCCCGCAAAATTGCATTCCAGTTAACGCGCTGGCTGTATTTGCCGCAACGCGCAGGTATACTCCTTTCCTGGTTTTTTTAATCACTACGTCGGGAGTTGTTACCCCCCATGCAAGAAATTATGCAATTTGTTGGCCGTCATCCCATACTGAGTATCGCCTGGATCGCGTTACTGGTGGCGGTTCTTGTGACTACGTTTAAGAGCCTGACCTCGAAAGTGAAGGTGATTACTCGTGGTGAAGCTACGCGTCTGATCAACAAAGAAGACGCTGTGGTTGTGGATTTACGTCAGCGTGATGACTTCCGTAAAGGCCATATCGCAGGTTCTATCAACCTGTTGCCGAGCGAAATCAAAGCCAACAATGTTGGTGAGCTTGAGAAGCACAAAGACAAACCGGTTATCGTGGTAGATGGTTCTGGCATGCAGTGCCAGGAGCCTGCAAACGCGCTGACGAAAGCTGGTTTTGCGCAAGTATTCGTACTGAAAGAAGGCGTCGCTGGCTGGGCTGGCGAAAACTTGCCTTTGGTGCGCGGCAAATAATTTACCTGTCGTCTTTCATGATGCAGGCCGTTAGCTGCAATTAGGCCCCCAGCGACTTATTGATATAAGCTTCTGGGGACACTCCATTTTGCTGCCGCCCTGCAACATGAAATTTCAGGGTAAAAAACAGGAGCTAATTTATGGCCAATGTTGAAATCTATACCAAAGAAACCTGCCCGTATTGCCATCGTGCAAAAGCACTGCTGAGCAGCAAGGGCGTGAGTTTTCAGGAGTTGCCGATAGATGGCAATGCCGCTAAGCGTGAAGAGATGATCAAACGCAGCGGTCGCACCACGGTTCCACAGATTTTTATTGACGCACAGCACATTGGTGGCTGTGATGACTTGTATGCATTGGATGCACGTGGTGGACTGGATCCCCTGCTGAAATAACGTGTGAACGTTGGCATTACATTGCGCAGTATTTTAAGGACAACACTTAAGGGTTTTCTACACATGTCAGAACAAAACAACACCGAAATGACTTTCCAGATCCAACGTATTTATACCAAGGATATTTCTTTCGAAGCGCCGAACGCGCCGCACGTTTTCCAGAAAGATTGGCAACCAGAAGTTAAACTTGATCTGGATACGGCATCTACTCAACTGGCAGATGACGTTTACGAAGTGGTACTGCGTGTTACCGTAACGGCCTCCCTGGGCGAAGAAACCGCGTTCCTGTGTGAAGTTCAGCAGGGCGGTATTTTCTCCATCGCGGGTATCGAAGGCACCCAGATGGCACATTGCCTGGGCGCATACTGCCCGAACATTCTGTTCCCGTATGCTCGTGAGTGCATCACCAGCATGGTATCCCGCGGTACATTCCCGCAACTGAACCTTGCGCCGGTTAACTTCGATGCGCTGTTCATGAACTATTTGCAGCAGCAGGCTGGCGAAGGTACTGAAGAACATCAGGATGCCTGATGAACCAACGTAATGCTTCAATGACTGTGATCGGTGCCGGCTCGTACGGCACCGCTCTTGCCATCACCCTGGCAAGAAATGGCCACGAGGTTGTCCTCTGGGGCCATGACCCTGAACATATCGCAACGCTTGAGCGCGACCGCTGTAACGCCGCGTTTCTCCCCGATGTGCCTTTTCCCGATACGCTCCATCTTGAAAGCGATCTCGCCACTGCGCTGGCAGCCAGCCGTAATATTCTCGTCGTCGTACCCAGCCATGTCTTTGGTGAAGTGCTGCGCCAGATTAAACCGCTGATGCGTCCTGATGCGCGTCTGGTGTGGGCGACCAAAGGGCTGGAAGCAGAAACCGGACGTCTGTTACAGGACGTGGCGCGTGAGGCCTTAGGCGATCAAATTCCGCTGGCGGTTATCTCTGGCCCAACGTTTGCGAAAGAACTGGCGGCAGGTTTACCGACGGCCATTTCGCTGGCCTCGACGGACCAGACCTTTGCCGATGACCTCCAGCAATTGCTGCACTGTGGCAAAAGTTTCCGCGTTTACAGCAACCCGGATTTCATCGGTGTGCAGCTTGGCGGCGCGGTGAAAAACGTCATTGCCATTGGCGCGGGGATGTCCGACGGTATCGGTTTTGGCGCGAATGCGCGTACGGCGCTGATCACTCGTGGGCTGGCTGAGATGTCGCGTCTTGGCGCGGCGCTGGGTGCCGATCCTGCCACCTTTATGGGAATGGCGGGGCTGGGCGATCTGGTGCTTACCTGTACCGACAACCAGTCGCGTAACCGCCGTTTTGGCATGATGCTCGGTCAGGGCATGGATGTACAAAGCGCGCAGGAGAAAATTGGTCAGGTGGTGGAAGGCTACCGCAATACGAAAGAAGTCCGCGAACTGGCGCATCGCTTCGGCGTTGAAATGCCAATAACCGAGGAAATTTATCAAGTATTATATTGCGGAAAAAACGCGCGCGAGGCAGCATTGACTTTACTAGGTCGTGCACGCAAGGACGAGCGCAGCAGCCACTAAACCCAGGGAACCTTTGTTACCACTATGACCCGGCCCGCGCAGAACGGGTCGGTCATTATCTTATCGTGTGGAGTAAGCAATGTCGTGTGAAGAACTGGAAATTGTCTGGAACAATATTAAAGCTGAAGCCAGAACGCTGGCGGACTGTGAGCCAATGCTGGCCAGTTTTTACCACGCGACGCTACTCAAGCACGAAAACCTTGGCAGTGCACTGAGCTACATGCTGGCGAACAAGCTGTCATCGCCCATTATGCCTGCTATTGCTATCCGTGAAGTGGTCGAAGAAGCCTACGCCGCCGACCCGGAAATGATCGCCTCTGCGGCCTGTGATATTCAGGCAGTGCGTACCCGTGACCCGGCGGTGGATAAATACTCAACCCCGTTGCTATATCTGAAGGGTTTTCATGCTTTGCAGGCGTATCGCATCGGTCACTGGTTGTGGAATCAGGGGCGTCGCGCACTGGCAATCTTTCTGCAAAACCAGGTTTCTGTGACGTTCCAGGTGGATATTCACCCGGCAGCAAAAATTGGTCGCGGTATCATGCTCGACCACGCGACAGGCATCGTCGTTGGTGAAACGGCGGTGATTGAAAACGACGTATCGATTCTGCAATCTGTGACGCTTGGCGGTACGGGTAAATCTGGTGGTGACCGTCACCCGAAAATTCGTGAAGGCGTGATGATTGGCGCGGGCGCGAAAATTCTCGGCAATATTGAAGTTGGGCGCGGCGCGAAGATTGGCGCAGGTTCCGTGGTGCTGCAACCGGTGCCGCCGCACACCACTGCCGCTGGCGTTCCGGCACGCATTGTCGGCAAGCCGGATAGCGATAAACCATCAATGGATATGGATCAGCATTTCAACGGCATTAACCATACGTTTGAGTATGGTGATGGGATCTGACATTCTGTGATCGTGCCGGATGCGGCGTGAACGCCTTATCCGGCCTACCGCATCTTAATCTCTCAATACTGCTCCCGGATACCCCAACTGCCGCCAGGCTTCATACACCACGACCGACACCGCATTGGACAGGTTCATGCTGCGGCTGTCCGGCACCATTGGAATACGAATTTTTTGTTCAGCGGGCAGGGCATCAAGAATGCTCGCTGGCAGGCCGCGTGTTTCCGGGCCGAACATCAGATAATCGCCATCCTGATAGCTTACGGCGCTGTGAGCTGGCGTACCTTTCGTGGTGAGGGCAAACAGGCGCTGGGGATTTTCTGCTTCAAGGAACGCGCGATAGTCATGATGACGCGTAACGGCGGTAAACTCGTGATAGTCCAGCCCCGCGCGGCGCAGGCGCTTATCGTCCCAGGCAAATCCCATCGGTTCGATGATATGCAGACGAAAGCCGGTATTAGCGCAAAGACGGATGATGTTGCCAGTATTTGGCGGAATTTCTGGTTCGTAAAGTACGATGTTTAGCATACTGCCCCCTTAGTGCGGGGGCAGGATAGCAGATATTCGTCTAACCCTTAAGCTGCATTCCCTTTCGCCATCGGAGCCAGTGCCGCCGGCAACTCTTTACCCAGCACCTGCACCAGCGAATCTTGCGTAATTTCGCTAATCGATTTCGCGCCAGTCAGCGTCATCGCCACTTTCATCTCTTTTTCGATCAGATTTAGCAGATTAGCTACACCCGCCTGGCCCGCTGTTGCCAGCGCATACAGGAAAGCGCGGCCCAGCAGTACGGTGTTGGCACCGAGCGCGATCATACGCACAACGTCCAGCCCGTTACGAATCCCGCTATCTGCCAGAATGGCGATATCACCTTTCACGGCATCTGCAATAGCAGGCAGCGCACGGGCAGAAGAGAGCACACCGTCCAGCTGGCGGCCACCGTGGTTAGAAACCACAATTCCATCAGCACCAAAACGTACTGCATCGCGCGCATCTTCCGGATCGAGGATCCCTTTGATCACCATCGGGCCATCCCAGAAATCGCGGATCCACTCAAGGTCTTTCCATGAGATGGACGGATCGAAGTTATTCCCCAACCAGCCGATGTAATCTTCCAGTCCGGTCGGTTTGCCGAGGTAAGCCGAGATATTACCTAAATCATGCGGACGACCGTTCAGGCCCACATCCCACGCCCATTGCGGATGCGTCACCGCCTGCAAATAGCGGCGCATTGCCGCGTTCGGGCCGCTCATCCCAGAATGCGCATCACGATAACGCGCTCCCGGTGTTGGCATATCCACGGTGAATACCAGCGTCGAACAACCCGCTGCTTTTGCTCGCTCCAGTGCGTTACGCATAAAGCCGCGATCGCGCAGCACATAAAGCTGGAACCACATCGGACGTTTGATAGCCGGAGCCACTTCTTCAATCGGGCAAACGGAAACCGTCGAGAGAGTAAACGGAATGCCATGCGCATCCGCTGCTTTGGCAGCCTGAACTTCGCCGCGTCGCGCATACATGCCACACAAACCTACCGGACCTAGCGCCACCGGCATCGACAGTTTCTCATTAAACAGCGTCGTTTCCAGGCTTAAGTCAGACATGTTTTTCAGAATACGCTGGCGCAGCGCCACTTCTGACAAATCTTCCACGTTGCGGCGCAGCGTGTATTCAGAATATGCCCCCCCATCCATATAGTGGAACAGGAACGGCGGCAGAATGCGTTGCGCTGCGGCGCGATAATCGCTGGCTGCGGAAATAATCATGCGTTTTTCTCCCTCGAATGCTCATTATGGTCACCAGGCAGGCGGGTAATGCGTGCATGGCGAGCCTGATCTTCATCGAATCGTTTCATGGTGGTGTGAACAAAGCTAAGGTGCGCCATCATTGCTTTACGTGCCCCGTCAGCATCACCGGCAAAAATGGCGTCAATGACCGCCTGATGTTGTTCGGTCAGCTGTGAAAAAACCGGGGGTACTAGGTACATCCGCTGGCGGCTATGCTTCACAGAGGATTGCAGGACATCGAAGAAACCGCGCATGGTTTGCAGCAGCACGATGTTATGTGAGGCTTCGGCAATCGCCAGATGAAAACGAACGTCCGCTTGTGAGGCGAGATCCGGGTCTTCGCTGAGCGTTGCTTCAAAACAAAGCTGAATCTTTTCTTTTTCGCCAGGCGTGGCACGCATTGCTGCATGCCATGCGGTGCTGGCTTCAATGGCGTAGCGGGCTTCCAGAATATCGAAACTGTAATCCGGATCATCGGCCATCAGCGTTTTCAGCGGCTGGACGATGTTTTGCTCCGACCATGTGTCATGACGCCAGCGAATAAACGTCCCGCCGCCACGTCGACTGAGCAGCACACCTTCACTGACCAGTTTCGCCAGCGCCTCGCGCAGTGAATTTCTCGACACGCCGAGTTGCATCGCCAGTTGACGTTCAGCGGGCAGCTTCATGCCCGCTTCCAGGTTTTTTTCATCAATCAGCGCCCGCACACGATCGGCAACCTCGTCTGACAGGCGTCTGGGTAAAACAATCATTAAGGAATCATCCACGTTAAGACATAGGCCTGAAGCGTGGTGATCACGCCCACCATACAGGTGAAGATCAGGCTGTGTTTGACAGTAAAGCGGAACAAATCAGACTCTTTGCCCACCAGGCCTACCGCCGCACAGGCGATAGCGATAGATTGCGGGGAGATCATTTTGCCGGTGACACCACCGGTGGTGTTGGCAGCAACCAGCAACAGGTCAGAAACGCCAATTTGTTGTGCGGCGGTAGCCTGCAAAGCGGCAAACAAAGCATTAGATGACGTATCCGACCCGGTCAGGAATACCCCAAGCCAGCCGAGGAACGGCGAGAAGAAAGTGAATGCATGACCGGTGTGCGCCAGTGCCAGCGCCAGTGTTGATGACAGTCCTGAATAGTTCGAGATAAAGGCAAATGCCAGCACCATACCGATGGAGTAGATGGGCAGAGCCAGTTCTTTCAGCGTGCTGCCGAAGGTGCTGATAGCGTCAGATGGTTTCATCTTCAGCCAGACAATCGAGAGCAGGGCAGCAAACAGAATGGCGGTGCCGGTGGCAGAGAACCAGTCAAACTTAAACACGGCGGCATACGCTGTCGCTTCGCTGACCACTGGCGGCATACGGGCAACCAGTTTATCGAGGTACGGCACCGGAATGTTGATCACCCACTCATACAGCGCACCGCCTGAAGCGAACAGGGCTTTAAACGGCGGGATACTCCACAGCGTTACGGTGGCGGTCAGGAACAGGAACGGTGTCCAGGCGCGCAGCACCTGACCTGCCGTGTAACCTGTGTGAGCCAGCGTCATATCAACCTGTGACGCCCCTAAGTCACCGAAGCGGAATACGCGAACTGGTTGCCAGCGTTTGAGGAACAGTGTCAGACAGAGCAGCGATACCAGCGAAGAGATAATGTCTGGCAGTTCCGGCCCAATGAAGTTGGAACTGAGGTACTGTGCGATAGCAAACGAACCACCCGCCACCACGACCGCAGGCCAGGTTTCTTTGATACCGCGCCAGCCGTCCATAATCGCCATGATCCAGAACAGCACGATAATGGTCATAAACGGCAGCTGACGCCCCACCATCTGACCAATCTCAAAGCTGTCGATGCCTGTTACCTGCCCGGCGACCAGAATCGGAATACCCATCGCACCAAATGCCACTGGCGCGGTGTTAACAATCAGGCACAGCCCGGCGGCGTACAGCGGTTTAAAGCCCAGGCCGACCAGCAATGCGGCGGTAATTGCTACCGGTGCGCCAAAGCCTGCGGCTCCTTCAAGGAAAGCGCCGAAACAGAAACCGACGATCAGCATTTGCAGGCGCTGGTCAGGGGTTATCGAAAGAATAGACGAGCGGATGATGTCAAACTGCCCGGTTTTCACCGAGATCTTATAGACGAACACCGCTGCAATAATGATCCACGCGATGGGCCACAACCCGTAGAAGAAGCCATAAACCACCGAGGCCAGCGCGTTAGCGACCGGCATTTTATAGAACAGCAAAGCCACGGCAAGGGCGATTGCCACCGTCCATGAGGCGGCGACGTATCCTTTCAGTTTGAGCTTAATCAGCGCAAAGAAGAAAAACAGGATGGGAAGCGATGCTATCAGGCTGGAAAGCCAGATATTCCCGGCGGGATCGTAGTTTTGTTGCCAGAGATTCATTGCAGGTCTCCTGCAGTCCACACACGCCGTGTAATGAGTCTGTTGCTCATCTCCTTGTCACACGTTGTGTAAAAGTGGCACTGCCAATTGTGTTGTGTAGGGATAATGACAATGAATAGTTAACCAAATGTTATGTATTGGCAACGGTGATGTGAGTTTTAATTGGGGAATTGTGAACCAGAGGTCAGATCAATGAAGAATTGGTAGGGCCAATCCTGGGAGAGAGGTAATGAAGAAAAGGGCAATTCCCATCAGAGAATTGCCCTCAGATTGTTGATCTGGTGCGCCTTATCTTGCCGGATGCGGCGTGAACGCCTTATCCGGCCTACAGGGTAGTGCTGAATCACCCCGTAGGCCTGATAAGCGTAGCGCATCAGGCAATATGGCGTACCCATTTGTTAATGGATCATTACCACTGAATACCGGCACCGAGTGCGGCGGAGTATTCACCCTGGCTATTGGTACTACCTTGTAATTTGTAGACCCAACGACCATTGGCGCTCACCATCGACACACCTAAAGCAAATGCCGATTCACCGTTGTAAGTACCGCCACCAATAGAGGCCATGCTGGCACCCGGCGTGTAAGCCTGCGGCAGACCGGTCATCGCCATTGCAGAAGCGATACCACCGCTCAACTTGCTTTCGGTTTTGGACAGTTTGTTATCCATCTCAACCATGCGCTGATCGGTGTATTGCTTCGTTTCCTGTACACTTTGCTTCAACTGCGCATAGTTCACTGCGTCGTTGTTATTCACGCCAGCGGAAACGTTGCTGATGCGAGTCGTACTGCTATTGCCGCCACCGAGAGTGATGTTGCTGTAGTCGATAGAGCCATCAGCTTTGGTGTCGTAGCGCACGCCGCCTGCTTCAGAAGACTTCAGTTGTGAAACGTTAACCGCATCGGTGGCATTAACACCGGCAGCAACGTTGGTGATACGGCGCTGGTTGGTAGAAGAACCCACAGAGATCGTATTTTCTTCGTCTGCTACGGAACCCGTGCCCAGCGCGACGCTGTTATCAGCGGCAGCAATGGAGCCAGAACCAATCGCAACACTGTCTTTACCCTGCGCGTTGGCGTCTGCGCCATCGGTGTTGGTCTTGAAGTACTTAGTACTACCGGTGGTTACGATATCGCCAATGCCATTTTCGATATTGGTCACGCGAGTATCCAGATTAGTGACCTGAGTGTTCAGGTTAGTAATGCTCTGGGTATTCTGGGAAACCTGCGCGTCCGTTACTTTCAACTGACCCACGTTAACCGCATCGGTATCCGCCGAACCTGCTGCGACGTTGGTGATCTGACGTTGACCGTCTTCGCTGCCGACAGAGAACTCACCCACAGAGTTCTGCGGTGCGTCCATGTTGTAGGCAGTGTAGTTGGTCTGCGCACCACGGGTAGTCTGAGAACCATTACCCATTGCAATGCTGTCGGCATGATTTGCGCGTGCGTTAGAACCGATAGCAATACCGTTGATCGCATCAGCCAGAACTAAAGTGTTCAGGCCGATACCAATACCCGCATTACCATTAACGATGGTTTTCGCGCCCATTGCCAGCGAGTCTTCACCGACTGCCAGTGAGTCTTCAGCCGTTGAGTTGGCGTGATAGTATTTGGTTGGTGTGGTTGCTACTGCACCAATGGCGTTTTGCAACTGGCGAACAGTAACAGCGTCATGGGCTTCAGAACCATCCGCGACGTTGATGATTTGACGATATTTACCATCATCACCGATCGACAACGCGCCAAGCAGTTCGCCATCCGTGGTGTCATAACCGATCTCGACCCCATTTTCCGTAACGCGGGTATTACGGGAGCCTTTCACAATCACACGGCTGGAGACGGATTCGCTACCCAGCGCAATACTCGTCTCAACGATGCTGTTGCTGCCATGACCGATTGCCACGCTGCTATCGCCTTTGGCAACAGTGTTATACCCCACAGCGGTAGAGCCAATACCTGCTGCGCTGGCATCGTTGAACGCTAAGCCGCTGTCGTTGGTACGTACATAGTTAATACCTGCACCGTTATCTCCGATGTAGTTTTTACTGGTGTCACCGGCAAGCTGATTGATGATTTCGCTGTTCTGCTGGATCATCATGTTGGTTGCATTCAACTGAGAACCGTTGATAGCGTCGGTGCTATCTTCACCAATGTTACCATCAGCAACGTTTGTGATAATGCTGGCCTTGCCGTCATGACTGGCGCTGTAAGCACCTGCGCCGTTATTGGCTGTTGCATCCCACAGCAGAGCGTTATTATCGAGCGCATCCAGGGCTTCACCGACGTTGTTGTAATCGGTATTTGCAATGGTGTAAGTCGGCGCAGTGATAGTACCGTCAGCGTTGACTTCTGCATCACCACCCAGCGCATCAGCGATGTACTTATTGGTGCTATAGAGCTGTGAGCCATTAATGGCATCGCTGCTGGTGGCAGAGACTGCACCGTTAGCGACGTTAGTGATTACACTGGCAGTTTTATCTTTCCCGTGAGCGGCGCTAAATGCACCATTACCGCCATTGGCTGTCTCATCCCACAGCAGAGCATCATCCAGCGTGGTATCGATCGCTTCCAGCGCGTCACCGACATTGTCGTAACTGCCGCCAGCAATGGCATAAGTCGGTGTAGTGATACTGCCGTCTGCATTCACCACAGCGTTCCCGCCCAAAGCATCGGCAATGTAGTCACTAACGTCATAAAGTTGCGAACCGTTAATGGCGTCGCTGCTGGTGGACGAGACTGCACCGTTTGCAACATCAGTGATTACACTGGGATCATTATTAATGCCGTGTTTGGCGCTGAATTTGCCTGCGGTTGCATCCCAGAGTAGGGCGTCGCCGAGTGATGAGCTAAATGATGTGTTAATGGCTGCCAGAGCATCACCGACGTTAGTGTAGTCAGTACCACCAATAGTGTAGGTTGGCCCGGTTAATACACCCGTATCGCTGATATCAGCACCACCACCAAGATATGACGTAAATGAATCCGCTACGCCATAAAGTTGTGAGCCGTTAATGGCATCGGTGCTGTCAGAAGATACCTTGCCAGCCAGTAAGTTGGTGATCTTGCTGGTGGCTTCGGTGCCGTGCGCGGCGCTGAATGCGCCAGCCGTTTTGTTCCACAGCAGGGAATCGTCCTTAAGGTCGCCAACGGAATCCGTCAGGTTGGTGATGTTGGTGGTGTTGGTCGACACGTTATCGTTGGTGGTTTTGAGCTGGGAGCCATTAACGGCGTCAGTGCTGCCAGCAGTCAGGTCGCCAGCGGTAACATTGGTGATCTTGCTGGTAGCTTCGGTGCCGTGTTTGGCGCTGAATGCTGTGCCATTCCAGAGCAGGGCATCTTTTTCCAGGGTATCAACGTCCGCGTTCAGAGTAGTGATACTGCTAGCGTTTGTAGCTATATCGGCGGTATTAGTCGCAATATCCGTAGTGTTAGTGGCGATATTGGCAGTGTTGGTTGCAATATCCGTGGTGTTAGTGGCGATATCAGCAGTGTTATCGGCGATATTGGCAGTGTTGGTTGCAATATCCGTGGTGTTAGTGGCGATATCAGCAGCGTTATCGGCGATATTGGCAGTGTTGGTCGCAATATCCGTAGTGTTAGTGGCGATATCAGCAGTGTTATCGGCGATATTGGCAGTGTTGGTCGCAATATCCGTAGTGTTATCGGCGATATTGGCAGTGTTGGTTGCAATATCCGTGGTGTTAGTGGCGATATTGGCTGTGTTGGTGGCCACATCGTCTTTGGTTTCTTTCAACTGGGAACCGTTAACCGCATCTTTACTGGTGTCTGAAATAGTACCATCTTCAACATTAGTGATTTTGCTGGTGGCTTCGGTGCCGTGTGCGGCACTGAATGCTGTGCCGTTCCACAACAGCGCATCCTGCTGCAGGTCGTACAATTGAGAGCCGTTTACTACATCGGTGCTGGTTGCAGAAACCGTACCTTTAGCAACATTAGTGATTTTGCTGGTGGTATCACTACCGTGTGCGGCGCTGAATGCAGTGCCGTTCCACAACAGAGCATCCTGCTGCAGGTCGTACAATTGAGAGCCGTTTACTACATCGGTGCTGGTGGCGGAAATAGTACCCTTTGCAACGTTAATGATTTTGTTTTGGGCTATGCTGCTCTTTGGGCTGCCATCAGCGTTTTTGACGATATAGCTGGCACTAAATGCTCCCTCGGTTTTGTCCCAGTGCAGAGTGTCATTGTCGATTCCCAAAAGCGCCTCTCCCACATTATTGTAGGTGCCGCTTTTCAGCTTGTAGCTTGGCGCATTTATACTTCCATCTCCATTTACGCCAGCACCAGCCCCGAGTCGGGCTGCGACTGAGGCACTTAATGCATGAAGTTGTGAACCGTTAATGGCCTCAGTACTGCCTGGTAGTATAAGACCGGCAGCCATATTGGTAATTTTGCGTTGTGTTGTGCTGTTCCCTACCGAAACGGTATTGTCTTGCTCTGCGACAGATCCTACACCGAGGGCAACTGCGTTATCACCGTTTGCATTGGATTGACTACCCAAAGCAAGACTGTTTATGCCTCCAGCAAAACTATTCTCTCCCAGCGCAACGGAGCCCACACCAGATGCAGTGCTGTTACTACCCAGGGCGATTGAATTGATTTTACTTGCGTTACTGAGTTTTCCCAGTGCAATAGCATTTTCAGCATTGGTCTCACTTAACTCACCTATTGCAAGGCTGGAGTCGCCATATGCCTGACTTGTACTACCCAGCGCAACGGCGTTATCACCAGATGCATTGCTGTTACTACCCAAGGCAATGGCATTCTCCCCAGTGGCCAAGGCCACTTTTCCGAAGGCCTGACTACCTTTGCCCTCCGCTCTTGCGTCCTTGCCTATCGCCGTGGCGTTTTCAGCGAAAGCCTTAGATCCATTCCCCAGCGTAAGGGAATAATCGGCAGTCGATTTAGCTCCACTACCGATTGCTATGGCCCTATTACCGGTTGCGTCAGCTGTTTGTCCTAAAGCAACAGATCTTTCTCCTGTAGCCTGGCTCTTGAAACCTAATGAGGTACTACCTATCCCAGATTGGGCTTCTTGCCCTATTGCAATACTTGATGTTCCTGGTCCTCCTGATGGTGAAGTGTCTACTGATGATGCTTTAGCACCCTGACCAATGGCAATCCAAGTATCGGTCAATGGAGTGCTTTCGCTAGCCCCACCACCATCAAGCGCGGTCGATGCTTGTACTCCAGACGACAACAACCCACCCACAACCAACGCAGAAATTAACAGCTTACTGCGCCCGCTTTTTTTACCACGACTTTTTGCTGTTTCACTGGCAACGGTGTAACTACCTGTTGCCGGATTCCAGATAACTTTAAATATTTTGTTCATTATTGATGCTCTCTATTCCTTGATATAAGCGCAGAAGCTGCATTTATTTTTTGTTTTTCCGCTGTGGAGATTCAGCAGGTTGAAGACGGTCGAACTGAATATTTGCCATGTTGATGGCTAATTTCAGATATTTGAGGTTGTTGGGCGAGACACCTTTTAGCGTCAAATTAATGTCTTGCCATTGACCTGGTAATAATTTCAGGGAGGAGTTCATTGAGGTACTAAATAGCAATTGCTGCCATTTTGCTAATGCGTTGATGTCGGTGGGTTTTTCTCCCCCCCCATGTCGCGTAAAAACCCATATTTGATACAGGAACACTTAATAAGTTAACCAGTGAAATACGAATAACGCTGCCGTTTTCTACTGCGTCAATAGACAGTATTTTCCCTGCCAAACCAACAGAACCGTTATTTAAAATGAAGTATTGGGTTTGTGCCGGGTTAAATTCTGTAAAGACAAATTCGTCCTGTTTGTCTTTAACTGCCTTCACCACGCCAGCGAGCGTTTTGGTACTGTTTATGATGGTAGTTTGTTGTTTTTCAAAGTGTTCTATCTTGCGCTTGTCGAGTTCTTGTTGTTTTTCAAGCGCCTCAATTTTGCTTTTTTGTAACTCTTGCTGTGTAACGAGATCGTCGACCTTACTCGCTTTTTCAATATAGTCACACCCTACCAATAAGCAAAGTTGCAATATCATTAACACGCTTAACAGTGTTTTCTTTAGGTTCATAGGATGAATTCCTTTTCATAATCCCGATACAGTTGATAATTACGGCACAATCATTTTTTTTATGAATGATTGGAATGAGGCATATCCGCAAAATAAATTTGTTAGAGAGTTTTTGTATTAATTGGTTGTGCGAATATGTTATTAAATGTCAAACGATTTCAGTTTGTAGCCAATAATATTAATCGCGCGGATTTTAATGATCGGTGTCAATCGATGTCAAATGTTTCACCGGATAAAGGCACAGGGCAGGGAAAGGTAAATATTCAGTTGAGTGATGTTTTATTGTGGAATTTGCGAAGCT
>OBZY01000271.1_pt1 | contig 24732 bp, 19 predicted proteins | sample 1477051 | NCBI WGS metagenome assembly OBZY01 (sample SAMEA2580270, study PRJEB22360) | human gut metagenome | biome: human gut; feature: human-associated habitat; material: faeces | place: Denmark | collected 2008/2010
CCGTCAATGCCACGACCCGGGCGGGCCCGGCGGTGAGCCGGTCCAGCCGATGCGCGGGCGTGATGTCCGGCTCGTCGAACATCTCGCGAAGCCGAATCAGCGCGGTCTGCCGATACCACATGCCGCGCGGGGTCGTCGCGAGGAAATGCGGCTTGTCGATGACGATGATGCCGGCATCCTCATACACCACGTCGATATCGAACGGGATATGGGGCTCCTCACTCACCCACCGGTGCGGTCTGTCCAAAGCGCTTTCCGCCCGTCGGCTCTCACCGGGAGCGCATGTTCTTGTAGCGCATGGCACGCAGCGCCTCGCGCTTGTCCTGCTCCTCACGCAGAGCCTGACGCTTGTCGAACTCGCGCTTGCCTCGTGCGAGGGCGATCTCGGCCTTCGCCCGACCATCCTTGAAATACAGGCTGAGCGGCACGATGGTGTACCCCTTGGCCTCGATCTGACGGGACAGTTTGACGATCTGCTGCGCATGCAGCAACAGCTTGCGCTTGCGCTTGGGCGCATGGTTGTTCCACGTGCCGTTGAGATATTCGGGGATATTGGCACCTTCCAGCCACATTTCACCCCGACGGTCAATGGAGACGAACGCCTCGGCGAGCGACGCCCGTCCCTCGCGCAGCGACTTGACCTCGGTCCCGGTCAGCACCAGTCCCGCCTCGTACTTGTCCTCGATCAGGTAATCATGCCGGGCCTTGCGGTTCTGTGCGATGAGCACAGTGCCCTGTTCCTTTGCCATGGTCTTCCTCTTCAATCACTCACATCAACACAGACATCATGAGACCAGACCCGCTTGCACGGGCTGTGACCGGACGAATCGGAAAACACCACCCGGAACTCAGTAATGCACGTATTGGAAATTACCAGCATTGTAAATCGTGCGCCATTGCGCCACGCCCTGAAGGCTGGCGCCGCACTCGGAGATCAGCACGGATCCGTCGCTGTTCACACGCTCGACGACCGCCACATGGCCGTAACGTCTGTTGGCGCCGAGCTGGCCTGCGCGGAACACCATCGCGGCGCCGACGTGCGGCGTGCGGTTGACCAGATAGCCGAGGCTGCGGCCGGTGTTCGCCCAATCCTGCCCATTGCCCATGTATGAGCCGGTGGGCAGATGGTAGTAGTACACGCGGCGACGGTACGCATACCACGTGCACTGGCTCCACGGGTAGGCGCTGCCGCCCACCGTGTTACCGGTCCTGTGCCCGTAGCACACCGGCATGCCCTCATAGCAGTTGCCGGGCACCGTGTAGTTCATGCCGTTGGCCTGTCCTGATCCGCCGGGCTGGGATCCGCCCGAACCGGAACCATTGCCGGAACCGGAACCATTGCCGGAACCGGAGCCGGGCTTGCCGGAACCGGGCTTGCTGGAGCCGGAACCGGAACCGCTGCCCGACCCGCTGCCGGCGCCGGGCTTGATCTGCTGCTGTCCGCCGGTGCCGGCATTCGCCGAACCGGTGTTGTTCTGCACGCTCCACGAATCGATCTCGGCCTTCATCGACACCAGTTCGGCGGCCTCCTGTGCTTCCTTGGTGCTCAGGCTCTTCTTCTGCGCTTCCAGCTGGGCGCGTTCCTCGCCGCTCTTCTTGCGCAAGGCCTCCAGCTCACTCTGCTTGGACGCCGCATCCTCAGCGGCCTGCTGCGCGCTGGCCGCCTGGCTGTCCGCCTGGCCCTTGAGCTGGGTGATCTCGTCCTCGATGGCCGTGAGACGTTCCTTGCGGTTCATCGACGTGCTGAGGCTGGTGGCCGCGGCGTCGGCGGCATTCGCCTCACTGCGTGTGACAGCGGCATCCGACTGCATCTTGTTGACGAAGTCCTCGGTCGTGGTGGCATTGGTCACCACGTCCATCAGGGTGGAGGCGTCCGAGCCGTGGAAGCTTTCGCGCGCGAGCTGAGCGACCGCATCCTTGGCGTCATCGTAATCCTCACCGGTCTGCTTGATCTTCTCCTCAAGCGAGGTCCGGTCGTTCTTCGCCGCCTCAAGCCGCGCCGTAGTCGCCTCTGCGAGGCTCTTCGCCTGTTCGGCCTTCTGCTGGGCCTCCTGTACGGCCTTCTGCGCGGCGGGAATCTGGTTCTCGGTCAGGTCATTCAACGAGATGATGAGATCGGCAAGTTTGGAATCGACGCCGGTCAGCTGCTTCTTGAGGCTGTTGTGGTTCGATACCTTCTGCTGGTATTCATACTCCGTAACCGCAGCGGCCTGCTCGGGCGGGGCGACCACGGCCACCGATCCCGCCCCCAGGGCCATTGCGGCGGCAAGCGCCAAAGCGGTGAACGTACCCCCACGTTTCGCCATCTTCACCATTGTTGTCGCCCTTCCATTAATGCCGTATTTGAACGTATTGTAACGAATTAAACTGGATAAATGCGCCGCGTGTCATCCGGCAGCGAAATGATTCATCTCACACTTCGCGCATCCCGGACGACACGCGGCGGCAAGTCACACCTTGAGATAGCGTCGCAGCGATACCGCGGACGCAACCGCCGACAGCAGCATGGCCCCCACCACCAGCACGGGGGCGGTCAGCCACACCGTCGTCTGCGTGATGAACGGCATCCACTGCACGCTGGTCGCCAACCAATCGGTGACGAACACCTTGACGATGCCGCTCAGCGCGCCGACCGCCAGCAGCGATCCCAGCAGGGACGCCACCACGCCCTCCAGGATGAACGGCAATCGAATCGTCCAGTTCGAAGCACCCACCAGACGCATGATCTCTGTCTCGTTCTTCCGGGAGGCGGCGCTCATGCGAATCGTCGTCGCGGTCAGCATGATGGCGACGACCACCATGACACCGGCCAGCACGACGGTGACCACGGTGGCCCGGTTCAACACCGAGAACACCGGGTCGAAGATCTGCCGCTGGTCGACAACCGCCTCCACGCCCGTGCGCCCGGTCAGCACCTCCGACACCACCTGGTATTTGGTCGGGTCCTTGAGCTTGAGACGCAGCGAATCCTGCATATCGGAGGCGGTGAGGGTACGTCCCTCGTACACGCCGTTCGGGTACTGCTTGAGGAACGTGTTCTTGAAGAACTCCTCGCGGCTCATATACGTGATCTTTGACACGTCACTGCCGAGCTCGTTGTTGATCACGTCCTCAAGATCCACGATCTCCTGCTGGGTCGGCGCCTTGCCGGTCGAGCAGGACGCCGACTGGCTGGTGCCGTCCGGGCACAGCCACACCACGACCTCGACCTTGTCGTACCAGTCGCCCTTCGCCTTGGTGATCTGCGCCTGTATCAGCACGGACGCGCCGATGAACACGAAGGAGATGAACGTGACGAGCATGACCGAGATGATCATGGACACGTTGCGCCGCAGGCTGGTCCAGGTTTCAGACAGGATAAAACGCATTCTCATCGATTGTCCTCCTCGTTGCGAGCACCGTCGGCATCATCAGCACTACCGGCTTTTCCGGCATGCCTGTCGCGATGCCCCGGTTGGGCCGGCGGCGCCGGCGGCAGCTTGTGCGCGCGCCTCGGCTTCGTCTCGCCCCCCTCATCGGACGAGGAGCCCGGCTCTGCCGCCGAACCGGCCTGTTCGCTTTGGGATGTGGATTCATCCTGAGGATGCTCCGTCTCCGGCTGACCATGCGGTGCGGCACCATCCGCCGAATGCGGCGGTTCCGGCGGCTCGTGCCGTTCCGGCTGGGCGGCGTCCTCCGGCTGCGCGGACCGGGCATCATCCCGAGCCGTCGCCCGGTCGCTCGACTGAGCCGCGGCATCGGAGTGTTCATCCCCGCCCTGCTCGGCGCGGGCCTTCTGCTCCTCCTGCGCGGCAATCTGCTCAAGCGACAGGCCCTTGCCCCAGGTCAGCGTGTCCTCCACCGACTGGAACGCCTCACCGTAGCGGCCGGTACGTCCCGAATGCACGGAGCTCGCCAACCGGGCGATGCCTTCGTTCCGGATATTGCCGCTGACCGCCTTGGCGACCACTTCGATACCCTCGACTGCACCCTCCTCGCCACGGGCCTCGATAGTGGTGACCTGTGCGTCGAACGAGCCGGAATCAGGGCGGAAACGCGAATCATCCGACTGCCCGCTGATCGCCTCATGCGCCTTGGACGCGACATCGCTGTCGGGGAAGAACTCGGCGGAATCATACGAGCCCTGGGCCTCGTCGCGCACGATCTTGCCGGTATGCAGCTCGATGACGCGCTTGCGCATCGAGTTGACGATCTCCTCGTTGTGCGTGGCCATCACGATCGTCGTGCCGGTGCGGTTGATGGCGTCCAGCACCTCCATGATGCCCAGCGACGTCGTCGGATCGAGGTTTCCGGTGGGCTCATCGGCCAGCAGGATCTGCGGATGGTTCACATACGCGCGGGCGATGGCCACACGCTGCTGCTCACCGCCGGACAGCTCATGCGGGTAGTTGTTCTCCTTACCGGTCAATCCCACGGTCTGCAGCACCTGCGGCACCAGCGACTTGATGGCGGACCGGCGCGTGCCGATCACCTCAAGCGCGAACGCCACATTCTGCCACACGGTCTTGTTCGCCAGCAGCTTGTAATCCTGGAACACGAATCCGATGGAACGACGATACTGCGGCACCTGACGGTTCGTCAGACGGCGAAGATCATTGCCGGCCACTCGAATCTCGCCGTCCGTGGCCTCCTCCTCGCGCAGCAGCAGGCTCAGCAGCGTCGTCTTGCCGGAACCGGAAGCACCGACCAGAAACACGAAATCGCCACGTTCGATGTCGAGGTTGACATCATCCAACGCCGGCCTCGTACCCTTGGGATACACCTTGCTCACATGATCCAATGCGATGAGTGCCATATCGTCTCCTCACTCGCCCCCGGAGCCGGGAGCCAAGTCACGGTTTACTCTTCCTCTTCGGCCGCCTGGCGACGCTGCTCGTGACGCCAGCGGATACCGGCTTCGATGAACGCATCGATATCGCCGTCGAACACGGCCTGGGTCTGGCTGGTCTCGCAACCGGTGCGCAGATCCTTGACCATCTGGTACGGGTGAAGCACGTACGAACGCATCTGGTCACCCCAGCTGGCCTTGATGTCGCCCGCGAGCTCCTTCTTCTTCTTCGCTTCCTCCTCGTGGCGCAGCACCAGCAGTCGGGACTGCAGCACGGCCATCGCGGCGGCGCGGTTCTGGATCTGCGAGCGCTCGTCCTGCATCGTCACCACGATGCCGGTGGGAAGGTGGGTGATGCGCACCGCGGAATACGTGGTGTTCACGCCCTGGCCGCCGGGGCCGGACGAGCAGTACGTATCCACGCGGATATCGGTGTCCGGAATGTCGATGTGATCGGTCGCCTCGACGAGCGGCACCACCTCGACGGCGGCGAAACTCGTCTGTCGACGGCCCTGGTTGTCGAACGGGCTGATGCGCACCAGACGGTGCGTGCCGCCCTCCACGCTCAGGCGGCCATACGCATACGGCGCATCCACCTGGAACGTGGCCGACTTGATGCCCGCTTCCTCGGCGTACGACGTATCCATCACCTTGGCCTTGAACCCGTTGCGCTCGCAGTAGCGCAGGTACATGCGCAACAGCATCTGGGCGAAATCGGCGGCGTCCACGCCACCCGCGCCGGAGCGGATCGTCACGACCGCGGAACGCTCGTCATATTCGCCGTCCAGCAGCGTCTGGATCTCCATGTCATCCAGCTCCTGGGCGATGGAGCCGATCTCGGACTGAGCCTCGCTCAGAGAATCGGCGTCAGCCTCCTCCTGAGCGAGCTCCACCAGCGTCTCGACATCCTCGATGCGACGGTTCGCCTCGTTCAGGCGCTTCAGCTGCGCCTGAGCCGCGGACAGGCGGCTGGTCACCTTCTGCGCGTTCTCAGGATCGTCCCACAGACCAGGCTTAGCGGCCTCGGTCTCCAACGTCGCGATCTGCGACTTCAGCCGTTCGATGTCCAACGCCTTCGCAATGGACTCATACTTCGACCGTGCCTCGCCGATTGCCTGTGAAAAATCAAATTCTGCCATCGAATACCACCATAATCATTGAACTTGTGAACGAATCGATTGTGTGACGACGCTGCCGACCATATGCGAAATCTCAAGCACCTCGCGTCACGGCAGGACGCCAATGATCGCGTCAAAGACCCGCATACACCGCGGGAATGACCAGGCTGCCGAGCATGGCCACGGCAATGACGATGCACACCGCACGCATGATGATGCGGCGGCGGCGCTCACGCTGCTCCCGTTCGGTCCTGTAGTCACTCATAGCTTTTCATCGTAGCCGCCCCGCTAGATTTTCTCCCGTGACGAAACCGCGCCACAATGATTCGGAACGGCAGCCTCATACGTGCCCATCTGCCCATAATATAGAAGCATCTACCGTTCATCCACCAAGGAGACAAGCATGACGAACGAACGCACCGCATGGGGCTGGGGACTGGCCAGCATCGATGCAGCCGGGAACACACTCGACGTCTGGTATCCGCAACTGACGCTCGGCGCCGCGCCCGAAGGCGCGAACCGCCCCAACCACGAGTTCGGGGCGCTGGCGCAGCCGCAGGCCGACGCCCGTGGCGTGCGCCGCGAGCCGGTGTTCACCGTAAGCTCCCTTGACGACCCGATCGCGGATGCGGCCGACGCCTACCTGCGCCTGCACCTGCTCTCCATGCGCCTCGCCCAGCCGAACACCCTCAACCTCGACGGCATCTTCGCCAAGCTCACGAACGTGGTCTGGACCAATTACGGCCCGTTCGCGGTCGAAGACTTCAACGCCCGCAAGCTCGACGTCGAATCGGCCGCCACCAGCGCCGCGCGCTCCTTCGCCGCCTCCGCCGGGCTTCCGGCCGCCGCTCCCGCCGCCACCGTCAACGTGCTGTCAATCGACAAGTTCCCGCGCATGATCGACTACGTGGTTCCCTCCGGCGTGCGCATCGGCGACGCCGACCGCGTGCGTCTCGGTGCCCACCTGTCCGAAGGCACCACCGTCATGCACGCCGGCTTCGTCAACTTCAACGCGGGAACTTTGGGCGTCTCAATGGTCGAAGGCCGTGTCTCGCAAGGCGTCGTCGTCGGCAACGGCTCCGACATCGGCGGCGGCGCCTCCATCATGGGCACCCTGTCCGGCGGCGGCAAGCTCCGCAACTCCATCGGCGAGCACTCCCTGCTCGGCGCCAACGCCGGCATCGGCATCTCGCTCGGCGACAACTGCGTCGTCGAAGCAGGCCTGTACGTCACCGCCGGTACCAAGATCACCGTCTGGGACAAGGCCAAAGCCGCCGCCGGCGAACCGCTGGACGTCGTCAAGGGCGCCGATCTGAGCGGCAAAGACAACATCCTCTTCATCCGCAACTCCGTCAACGGCCGCATTGAGGCCCGCTACCGGAAGACGGGGATTGAGCTCAACGCCAAACTGCACAAGAACTGATTGTGCGCTGGCGGAGCGTCCTCTGCATTATTCCTCGGGCGACATGTCTCAGTGCATATGGTTCTTCCGCCCCGGCGGCGAGGCGGAAGAACTTGCTCCATGCGTTTCCGACCCGAATGCAATGCCGTGTGTACAACGCCCGCGAAATGCCATAATGCGGACGTTGTCCCGCATAATCGCGGGAAACAGCGCACACACCCGTTGCCGCGAGCCACGGGTATTCCCGAAAACGCTGGAATTCCAACGAAACGCAGCAAGGCAAGTAGGGTCTCCAGGGAAATCGTTTGTACAACTTATGCATTTGACCGAAATGCATAAGTTGTACAAACGAGTCTGCAAACACAACGGCGTCGACGAACCGTCGACCAATCATCTCCGGAATACGGAGTAGTCGCCCAGCGCCACGGCAGGCTTCATCTCGGCGTAGTCGTGGTAGTCGATGCAGGCGTTCATGTACTCGTTGTGCTTGATGTCCAACGGATTCTCACTCTCCTTGAACACTTCGACAGCCTTATCATTGTCGTCGTAGATCACGTACACGTATCCGTACAGTCCGTCCGATTCCTCGTGCAGGAACCATGACTCGATATGCGCGCCCTCAGCCGGCATCGTCGCATTCGCTTCAGCCAAGTGATCGTTCAGATATCGGAACCATTCGCGGGCCAAATCCTCTTTGCCCGGCTTGATGCGGAACCTGTCCAACGAGGTATACATGCTCACCCCTTGTCTCATCATGCATGACATGGTCATTGTACAGGAGGGACATGTATGGCAGCGAATGACGACCATCAGTAAACACTGCGAAAATGCCACATGTAACTCGCGAAAGCTGAATCGAATCCGGCGCGACACGCCCAAAATGTGGATAACTCGGCAGCCTTCGACCACATTGTCCGTTCCGCTGGACAAAAAGTGTCTCCGTCGCATAGATTGCCATCAAGGATGATCCGCCGTCGCCAGACAATTCGCGGCAACGAACCACCAGGAGGAACAATGACGTCCGCAAATCAGCCACACTATGAGGATTCGCCGCCGGTCACCGTGCAGTCCGCGCCGACCATGCCGACTGCGGCATCGGCCCAATATTGCTCCTCATCGCATAATGCCTTGCGCACGCTCGGCTTTGCGCTGCTGGCGGCCGGCACAGTATCGGCACTGGCCGCAATCGCATGTTATATGTATCTCAATCGCGGCGTCTACAATCCTGCAGACGCCATCCTGCTGCTGGTTGAAGGCGTCGCGGCGTTGGCCTGCGTACCGCTGCTGACGGCCGGCGTGGTCACTTCCGTCGTTGCATGGAAGAAACGCGATAAGTAAGAACAGCGGTGGCGCGAATTGGCGTTGGACCACCCCCCAGTCGCTACGCGACAGCCCCCCCCCGCCAGCGGGGGGGGGCGACAGTAGGATGACAGCGCTACGCGACAGGCCGATTGGGTACGCTAGTCGGCGGCTTCCAGACCAGTTGAGGCATGCCTGGCGCGCATAAGTTCCAGTGCATGGGCAAGATCGGCCGGGTAGTGGGATTCGACCGACGTCCAGAGATGGGTGCGGGGGTGGCGAAACTCCAGCTTCATCGCATGCAACCACTGCCGGTCCAGGCCGAGCTCCCCGGCCAGCACCGGATTGGCCCCATACATCGGGTCTCCGACCAGAGGATGCCCGATCGAAGAGAAATGCACGCGAATCTGATGCGTGCGTCCGGTTTCGAGATTCACCGAAACCAGCGTCGCCTCGCCGAATCGGTCCAGCACGTCCCAATGCGTGACCGCCGGCTTGCCCGACGGCGTGACGCAGAAGCGGAAGTCCGACACCTTGGCGCGGCCGATGGGCGCTTCGATGGTGGCCTTGTCCTCCTTGAGGTTGCCCTGGACCATCGCATGATAGGTCTTGACCACCTCATGCTCGGAAAACTGCCGCCGCATCTCCTTGTACGCCAGCTCTGACTTGCACACCAGCATCAGGCCGGACGTGCCCACATCCAACCGCGACACGATGCCCTGCCGCCCGGGAGCTCCGTATGAGGTGATGCGCACGCCGCGTTTGAGCAGGCTGCCCAATACGGTGGGGCCTGTCCATCCGGCCGAAGCATGTGCAGCGACGCCCACGGGCTTGTCGACCACGACGACATCGTCATCCTCATACACGATGGCCATGTCGAGACACACCGGTTCCGGCTCATGCCGTTCTTCGGCGATGTCGAATTCGACGGTCTCCCCATACAGCAGCGTGCCCGACTTGGCGATCGCACGATCCAGCACGCGGGCTTGGCCGGATTCGATAAGATCCGCCGCCTTGGCACGCGAGATGCCCAGCATCTTGGAAACCGCCACGTCGAATCGTGACCCCACCAATGCGTCGGGCGCCGGAACGAGACGGCTCATGAAGCGCTCCTCTCCGAGTCATCAGGCTGACGGCTCGAAACGGTCACCTCCGTCCGGGATGAGCCGGACGATGCATCCTGCACCATCGCTGACGAGTCCTGCGATTCGTCCGCCGTGCCGTCTGACTCCCCGTCACGCGCCACGTCACCGGCATCCTCCCCCAGATGCTCAATCCGATCGAGGTCCTTGCGACTGAACGGCACATCCAGCACAATCAGCACCACGACGCCGATGCCGGCCATCACCAGATAGATATCGGCGACATTGCCCACGGACCAACCATAATTCAGGAAATCAACGACCTTGCCATTGAGGAACCCGTCCGCATAGGCCACGCGATCGATCAGATTGCCGAACGCTCCGGCGAACGCGAACGCGAACATCACCGTCCAGCGCATCGATATCGTGCGTGCCGCCAGCACCGCCATCACCACGCACGCCACCACGGCGAGCAGCGAAATCAGCCATGTGCTTCCCGATCCGAGACCGAGCGATGCACCCGGATTATGAACCAGCGTCAACGAAAGCAGGCCCGGGATCAGCGGCACTGTACGCCCGTCGCCCAACGCCTGCTGCGCCCACATCTTGGTGAGCTGATCGATGCCCAGCGCCACGGCCGCCACACATGCAAAGACGGCTACGCGAACACGCAGCCGTCCTTGGATATCCTTCATCGACTATTCCGCCTGCTTGCCGATCTGGCTGTAGTTGTTCGTATCGGACACCTGACGAGACAGCTGGCCGAGGAACTCGGTCAGACGCGCACGGTATTCGGCTTCGAACTGCTTGAGGCCCTGAATGTTGCCCTCGATGACCTTGGACTGGGTGGTGAGCTTGTCACGCACCTGCTGCGCATACTCATCGGCGTTGGAGCGGGTCTTGCTGTCGTACTCGCCGGCGCGACGACGCACCTCGTCCTCATAGTTGTCGGCCTGCTGCTGCGTGTTCTCGCGGTACGTGTCGGCATCCTGACGGGTCTTCACCGAGTAGGCGTCGGCGTCGGAACGAGTGCGCTCCGAGTACGCGTCGGCATCGGAGTGAACCTGCTTGTTGTACTCATCGGCCTCGGTACGGGTGCGGGACGAGTAGTCGTTGGCCTTGGTGACCAGCTCGTTGTACTTGTTCTGGCTGGCTTCGGTGATTTCCTTCGCCTTGGCCTTGCCCTTGTCGACGTACTGGTCGTGCAGCTGCATGGCCAGCGTCAGCATGGCGGTGGCGCGCTCGGGCTCGCTGCTGGCAGCGGCGGCGGCACCAGCGATCTTCTGCAGGCTGCCGGTCTCCGTGCTCGGCTCGACCTTGGCGACCTGCTCGCGCAGCTGGTTCTCGCGCTGCTTGGACTCCTCCAGCTGACGAGCCAGATCGGAGGCCTGCGCGGCCTGCTGCTGCAACGCATCGAGGTGCTTCTTGGCATCGTTGAGCTGCTGCTGGTAGGAGGCGGCCTGCTGCTGCGCTTCCTGCAGACGTCCGCTCATGTCCCTGGCGCTGACGCGGTACTGGTCGCGCTCGTTCTGCACCGCGGCGAGCTGCGCGGCGACATCGGCCTTGCCGGAGGCCTGGGCGGCCTGCGCGGTCAGCTGGTCGATCTGGCCGCTGAGGCGATCCACCTGATCCTTGAGCTGCTCGTTCTGCTGGGACAGCGCGCGGTTGCTCTCCTCGGCTTCGGTGAGTTTCGCCGCAGCCACCTGAGCCGCCTGATCGTCCTTGCTGGCGACGGGCGCCGCGGACTTGAGCTGCTCGTTTTCGCTCTGCAGTGACTGTACCTGCGCAGTCAACTCGGAAATCTTGGAGTTGAGCTTGGCGACGTCGGGAGGAAGGGACTGCGTCGCCTGGCCACTTGCAACGGCCTGCTTGCCAAGCGCCTCGACGGTTTCCGTCACCTGATCGAGAAAATCGTCAACCTCGTCGACATCATAGCCTTCCTTGAAACGCACGGTCTGGAAGGTATGCTCCCGTATATCTTTAGGCGTCAAAAGAGCCATAAAACTTACACCTCGCTTTGGGCACGATGCCTCGCTGTGTTGGTATCACCTTCCGATGCTAGCACGAACCCTGAAAGAACTCTCACCGTATGCGTGATTACGGCGCGATTTACACCAATATTCTCAAGGCGACAAGTGCGGTGTACAGCACGATGAAGCTGACGTCCATCGCTATAGGCCCCATCGGTATGGGCCGGATGTAGCGTCGCAGCCAGCGCAACGGCGGCTCGGTGAGCTGGTAGACGACATTGATCAGCGATGCGACGACGCCCTTGGGATACCAACGCGGCGCAAGCACCGACACCCAATCCAGGATCATACGGACGAACAGCACCGTGATATAAGCGTCGATAATCCAGTCAATCACCAGACGCACTATTGTGAACACCATGCCTTCCAGCCTATCAAAACGGCATACAGCTTCATTGCCGTCAGCTGAACGTCAACTGGGCATTACCGCCGCCGCTGTCATGACGACGAATCGTCTACAGCCGCCAATCCGGCCGACCGCCCGCAGATCAGTCGGCGAACAGGTCGTGCGCCGAGGACGGCGCCTGCGGCTCCTCCACCTTGATGTTCACCTGGGCTGGGCTGAGCAGGAACACGCGCGGAGTGACACGCTCGATAGACCCGCGCACGCCGAAGACGACGCCCGCGGAAAAGTCCACGATGCGGTACGCCACGGCCTCAGAGACACCGGTCAGGTTGAGCACGACGGGCACGCCGTCGCGGATAGCACGCCCCACCAGCTGCGCGTCCTCGTAGGACTTCGGATGAATCGTGGTGATGCGGCTCACGCGACCCTGGAACGGATTCGACTCACGGCTGGGCGCGGATGTCGGCGACGATGGCGCAGCCTGGGACACCGGAGTGACCGAATGATCGTCGTCGAATCCGGGATCCTCATCCTGGATGTCCATCGGCTCGTCGTCTTCGGCAACATCCGCCATGCCCAGATACTGCATCGCGTTCTTCATAAACCCAGCCATGACTGTTCAGTTCCTTTCGGCTCAGCGCAGAAAATCAGGGATATCGAGGTCGCCCAGGTCACCGGAGGAGACGATATCGTGCTCGGAGGTCTCGTCATCGATCGGCATCGACGCGGGGCCGCCCTTGCGCAGCGCGAAATCCGGCACCTGACGCGCCGCCGGATTGGTGGTGGTCATGGGCGTGTTCGCGGACGGCTGCGTGCGCACGGGGATGCTCGGCGCGACCGGCTGCTGCTGGTCGTGCGCGTGCGTCGGCGTGACGGGGTCCGTGGTGTGGGAAGCCGGGATGGATGCGGCGGTCGTGGAGCCCTTCATCGAGGGCACGTTGGTGTTCTTGGAATCGGCGTCGAAACCGGCCGCGATGACCGTGACGCGGACCTCGTCGCCGTAGGCGTCGTCGAGCGCGAGACCCCAGATGATCTGGGCTTCGGGGTGGATGGCCTTGCGCACCAGCTCGGTGGCCGCAGAGGCCTCCTGCAGCTTGAGGTCGGTCGGGCCGGCGATGTTGATGAGGGCTCCGTGAGCCCCTTCGACGCTGGATTCCAGCAGCGGCGAGCTGATGGCGATCTCGGCGGCCTGCGTGGCGCGGTCCTCGCCCCGCGCGGAGCCGATGCCGAACAGCGCGGTGCCGGCGCCGCGAAGGATGGCGGTGACATCGGAGAAGTCGACATGGATGTACGAGTTCATCGTGATCAGGTCGGTGATGCCCTGCACACCGGCGAGCAACGCCGAATCGGCGGTCTTGAAGGCGTCGACGATGCCGATCGTGCGGTCGGACAGCTCAAGCAGCCGGTCGTTGGGGATGACGATCAGGGCGTCGACCTCCTTGCGCAGGTTCTCGATGCCCAGATCGGCGGAGGCGGAACGCTGCGGTCCCTCGAACGTGAACGGCCGGGTGACCACGGCGATGGTCAGCGCCCCCTGCTGATGCGCCGCGCGGGCGACGATGGGGCTCGCGCCGGTGCCGGTGCCGCCGCCCTCGCCACAGGTCACGAAGACCATGTCGGCGCCCTTGAGCGCCTCCTCGATGTCGGACTGGTGATCCTGCGCGGCCTTGCTGCCCCGCTCGGGATCGGCACCGGCACCCAATCCACGGCTTGAAGCGTCATTCAACGAGATCTTCACATCGGCGTCGGAGCGCAGCAAATCCTTGGCATCGGTGTTGATGGCCACGAACTGCACGTTCTGCAGGCCTTCGGCGATCATGCGGTTGACGGCATTACCGCCGGCTCCACCGACACCGACGACTTTGATGTTGGTCCTGTCGTTGAAATTGTCAGTCTGGGCAATCTCGCTCACCATTGTCTCCTGTCACTCACGGTTACGCATAACTCTATCGCAGAACCATTGATTATAAAGCTATTTTCTCGGCGTGTATCAACGTTTTTCCATCTCATTTGCACAAAACGACACACCATGGCCGCATTCAGCCCATGACCCGGATGCCGTCTCAGTATCCGGCGTCCATCGGATCGTCGCCGAACAGCGTCTCGCGCTCCTCGTGCGTGGTGACCCGCGAGTCGAGCCAACCGTACGGCAGATGCACTTTTTTTGCAAAGCGAACACGGCCGCGAGGCTTGTCCTTCACCCGTTCGGGGAAGGTGATGGCGGGATCGAGACGCGAGGTCTCGCGCTCCACGTCGGCGAGGTTCTCGCACTCCATGAACGCCCTGCGCGTCGTCCCTCCGACGGGGAATCCCTTGAGATACCAGGCGATGTGCTTGCGCAGGTCGTGCACGGCCATGCGCTCGTCACCGTCATAGAACTCGACGAGCAGCCGGGCGTGGCGCATGATCACGTCGCATACGGCCCCCAGCGTAGGGTTGACGCGCTCGTCGCTGCCCGCGAAGGCGTTCCTGATATCGGCGAACAGCCACGGCCGGCCCTGGCATCCGCGCCCGATGGCGACCCCGGCGCATCCCGTCTCGCGGACCATCTCCAGGGCGTCGTCGGCGCCCCAGATGTCGCCGTTGCCGAACACCGGGATGTCCAGCGCGCCGACCAGTTCGCCTATGCGGCTCCAGTCCGAATGGCCGCCATAGTATTCCGCCGTGGTGCGGGCGTGCAGCGTGACGGCCGCGCACCCCTCCTCCTGCGCGATGTGGCCGGCTTCCATGAACGTCTCATGGCTGTGATCGATGCCGACGCGGATCTTGGCGGTAACGGGGATGTTCGCCGTCGAGCACACCTTCACCACGCGCTGAATGATCTCGCGGAACAGGTCGGTCTTCCACGGCAGCGCGGACCCGCCGCCACGACGGGTGACCTTGGGAACCGGGCAGCCGAAGTTCAGGTCCACATGGTCGGCCATGTCCTCATCGACGACGATGCGCGCGGCCTGCTCGACGATGGCCGGGTTCACGCCATACAGCTGCAGCGACCGGATGCGCTCGCTCGGCGCGAACCGGCACAGGCGCAGCGCCTTCGGATTGCGGGCGACCAACGCGCGCGCCGTAATCATCTCGGCCACGTACAGGCCGTCCGGGCCGTATTCCTCACACAGCACGCGGAACGGCCAGTTCGTGACGCCCGCCATCGGGGAGAGCACCACCGGCGTCGGCACGTGGATCGGCCCGAGATCGACTGGTGCCATCGTGACCGGTTCCTTCCCGGCCGGTGCGTCGGTGCGCGGGTCGAGCACGTCGGTCTCATGCGCGTCGACGGCGATGGTCTGTTCAACGGTGTCTGTCACGGCTCTCCCCCACGAATCGGCACGGCTCATGCCATACATGTCTTGAATGTACAAGAGCCCCCTTGGTGAAAAGGGGGCTGTCCGAATGATGTTCAGCACCCGGCCCGGTGTAGTCGGGCCGGGTATCGATCAGTACAGGCCACCGGCCTCGGCGACCTTGACCGGGGCGGACTCGTCCACGCCGGTCTCCTTGGCGACGTCGGTGCCGCCGTCGGCGGCCTTGGTGCCGGTGATGCTGACGGGGCCCTCGGGGTAGCGCACGCGCTTCTCGGACACGCGGGCGGCCACGTAGTCGGCGACCTTGTCGAGCGCGACGCGCTCCTGCTGCATCGTGTCACGTTCGCGGATGGTGACGGCCTGGTCGTCGATCGTGTCGAAATCGACGGTGATGCACAGCGGCGTTCCGATCTCGTCCTCACGACGGTAACGGCGGCCGATGGCACCGGCCTCGTCGTAGTCGATCATCCACTCGTGCTGACGCAGGTCGGCGGCCAGATCGTGGGCGATGGACTGCAGCTCGGGCTTCTTGCTCAGCGGCAGCACGGCGGCCTTGACCGGAGCAAGACGCGGGTCGAGACGCAGCACGGTGCGCTTGTCGACGCCGCCCTTGGTGTTCGGCGCCTCGTCGACGTCGTAGGCGTCAACGAGGAACGCCATCAGGGAACGGGTCAGGCCGGCGGCCGGCTCGATGACGTACGGCACGAACTTCTCGCCGGCGGCCTGGTTGAAGTAGCTCAGATCCTCGCCGGAGTGCTTGGAATGCGCGCTCAGGTCGTAGTCGGTGCGGTTGGCGATGCCTTCAAGCTCACCCCAGTCGGAGCCCTGGAAACCGAACTTGTATTCGATGTCGACCGTGCGCTTCGAGTAGTGGGAGAGCTTCTCCTTCGGGTGCTCGTAGTGACGCAGGTTCTCGGGGTTGATGCCCAGGTCGGTGTACCAGCGGGTGCGGGTGTCGATCCAGTACTGGTGCCATTCCTCGTCGGTGCCGGGCACCACGAAGAACTCCATCTCCATCTGCTCGAACTCACGGGTGCGGAAGATGAAGTTGCCGGGCGTGATCTCGTTGCGGAAGGACTTGCCCATGTTGGCGATGCCGAACGGCGGCTTGGAACGCGAGGAGGTCATCACGTTCTTGAAGTCGACGAAGATGCCCTGCGCGGTCTCGGGGCGCAGGTAGTGCAGGCTGTTCTCGTCCTCGACCGGCCCGAGGTGGGTGCGCAGCATCATGTTGAAGTCACGCGGTTCGGTCCACTCGCCGCGGGTGCCGCACTCGGGGCAGACGATGTCCTTGAGACCGTTCTCGGGCAGCTTGTCGCCGTGCTTTTCGGCGTAGGACTCCTCCAGCTTGTCGGAACGCTGGCGCTTGTGGCACTTGAGGCATTCGATCAGCGGATCGTTGAACACTGAGACGTGACCCGAAGCGACCCATACGGCCGGCGGCAGGATGATGGATGTGTCCACGCCCACCACGTCGCCGCGGGTGACGACCATGGAGCGCCACCATTCGCGCTTGATATTGTCTTTCAGGGCGACGCCGAGGGGGCCGTAATCCCATGCGGAACGGGTGCCGCCATAGATTTCGCCGGCGGGGAACACGAATCCGCGCCGCTTGGCGAGGGATACGACTTCATCGAGTTTAGAAACAGCCACAATGCACCTTCTGGTTTGAACGGTTTGGGGACTTAGTATGCTCGCACGAGTCTAACGGCAGACGGTGACAGCCTGCCGCCTTGTTCGGCAGCATCCAACCTGCGGATATGCGGGTGCCCCGCCGGCATGATCGTCGACGGGGCACCCGGGGAGACTCGCGAGAGTCTCGTGGGGGTCAGGAGCGCTTGCGTCGCAACGCCATGACGCCGGCACCGACCGCCAGCATCGCGGCCGCGACGGAGGCGATGATGGCGACGGATGCGCCGGTCTTGCTCAGTGCGCTGCCATCGATGATGGCGATGATGCGGCCGGGCTTCTCCTTGAGCGCGGCGCGGGCGTCGTTGAGCATCGACAGCGCGTTGTCGATGTCGAACTGCGTGGAGTTGGCGTTGCCGATGACGGCCTTGGCATGCGCCAGGGCGGTCTCGAACGCCTTCCACGAGTCGGCCGTGTACTTCGACCCGTCCAGCTTCTCGGCCTCGACCTTCTTGACCGCCTTATCCAGCGCCGCCTTGTCGACGGTGCCCGGTTCGGGCTTCGGGTCGGGCTTGACCTCGCCCTTCTCGGTCAGTCCGTCGCGAGCGGAGGTCAGGGCGCCAAGGGCCGCGTCCACATTCTGCTGGGTGGCGGAATCGCTGGCGATGACGGCCTTGGCATGCGCCAGGGCGGTCTCGAACGCCTTCCACGACTCGGCCGTGTACTTCGACCCGTCCAGCTTCTCGGCCTCGATCGCCTTGATCTTCTTGTCCAGCTCGGACTTGCTGACGGGGGCGGGTTCGGGCGTCTTCTCGGTCAGCCCGGCGTAGGCGTCGGTCAGCGCCTTGAGCGCGTTATCGACGTCCTGCTGGGTGGCGGAATCATCCGCGATGACGGCCTTGGCATGCGCCATGGCGTCCGCGAAGGTCTTCCACGAGTCGGCCGTGTACTTGGACGAATCCGGGTTCTTGGCCTCGATCGCCTTGATGGCCTTGTCCAGATCCGTCTTGCTGACGGTCGGGGCGGGCTGCGAGACGGTGATGTCGATGACCGCGGACTTGCCCTGGTAGGTGACGGTGACGGTCTTGTCGGTGACCTTGAGCTTCGCGTCGAGCGCAGGCTTGAACGTGAAGTCGCCGGCCGTCTGCGTGTTCCAGGTCACGGTGCCGGTGCTGTCGTCGTCATAGTTGAGCTGCAGCACCAGTCCTGCCGGGTCGAACGCGTCGCCGACCACATAGGTCAGCTTGGAAGGCTTGGTCTTGACGCTCACCGAGGTCAGCGTCGGTTCCGGCGCCGGGGCGTTCTTCAGTTCGATGGTGAACGTCTTGGCGACGGTGCCGGAGTACTTGTCGATGCCGCGCACGGTCACCGTGGCCTTGCCGACGGCGGTGTTGCCCGCGTAGTCGAGCAGGTAGTCCACGCCGTAGCGCAGCGTGGCGTCGCCCAACGTCACCGTCACGTCCTTCGTGGCGAAGGTGGCGGGATGGTCGGCGTCCACCCGGTCGACGGTCAGCTTGGCGGGCACGGTCACGGTCGCGCCGCTGATGTCGGTGGTGTCGACGGCCTTGCGCAGGCGGATTTCGGAGGCGGACATGAACTTGTCGTTGCCGGAATCCGCATAGGTGTGGACGGCCTTGAGCCGCACGTGCTTGGTGGTCACCGGCTGATTGAACTCGGCGAGCTTCCAGCCGTAATCGGTGGTCCATGTGCCGGAGCCCGCGTCGGTCCAGTTGGTGCCGTCATCGCTGACCTGAACCTTGTATTCGGTGACGGAGCCGTTCTTGCTGCCCGCGGGGCGCGGCAGGTAGCGCAGCGCGTCGAGCTTGGTGGGTTTCTGGAGCTCGAAGGCGATCCACAGGTCGTTCACGGTGGTGGGCGTCCAGTTGGAATGCCAGTACGTGCTGGTGTTGCCGTCGACCGCGAATTTCTTCGGGCCTTCGGTCGCGGTGCCGGACGTCTGTTCGCTGCCCACGGTGACCGTCATGTCGGCGGCCGGGTAGTCGCGTTCATCGGAGTCTGCGGGGAATTCCTGCTCCGTGCCCAGGTTGATGGTGAAGGTCTTGCGCGTGACGTGGTCCTCGGACTCGGTGATCACGCGGATCACGTTGTCGTGCGCGGGCAGCACGGTGACGCTGGCGTTGCCTTCGCCCTCGGCTTTGACGTCCGCGATGATCGCGGGCGTGTTGTAGGAGCCGGCGGCGAGCACGGAGTCGGAGACCTTCGTGCCGTTCACTGTCAGCGACGAGAGCGCGGCGGACGTGTTCGTGACGAACTTGCTGGTCGCGGTCTTCAGCTCGATCTCGGTCAGGCCGGCGCAGACCACGCCGCTGGGGGTTGTGGTGTCGGCGTTGGTGACCGTGACCTTGACGAACGTGGCTCCCACCGGAGCGAAGTCATAGGTGTACGGCTTGACTCGGTCGGACGACTCCTGGGCCGCGATGGTCTCCGTGGCAGCGAGATCCGTCCAGTTCTTGCCGTCCGCGGAGATCTGGATCTTCGTCTTGCCGGCGTCGGGGAAGCTCACCGCGTTGCTGTCGCGGAAGAAGTACATGACAATCTGGCCGAGCTGCTGCTCGGTCGCGTACTCGAAGGTGATCTCGGCGGTGTTGTGGCCGGCCTTCGAGTACGCCCAGTTGGTCCATGCTGACGGGTTCGCGCCGCCGCCGGTATTGGCGTCGACGGTCGTGGAGCCGTCCTTGATGGCGTCCAGCGTGTCGGACTGCTTGTCGGCGGGGATGTTCTGAGTCAGGCGCAGCGCATTGCCGGAGACGCTGCTGCCGATGGTGACCTGCGACCGCTGCACGCGAATCGTCGCGGTGACCTTGAACTCCTTGCCGAAGACGGTGGCGGTGCCGGGGACCTTGACGGTGCCGGCCGTGTTGTACACGGTGTCGGCGGGCTTGGTCCAGTGGACGGCGAAGTTCGCGCTGGTCACGGTGCCGTCGGGCAGCACGGCCGGACGCGAGCCAGGCAGCACGGCGGGCGTGCCGACCGGTGTGCTGGCCGAATAGTTGAGCAGCGCACCGATCTCGTCGATCATCGTCACGCGCACGGAGATCTTCTGCCCGGCGACCGTGCCGGCCACGCTGAACGAACCGGCCTTGGCGATCTGGTCGTCGCTGACTGCGTCCCATGTGACGTTCTGACGGTCCGACGTGCCGTCGGAGTAGCGCACCTCGACATCACTCGGCAGAATCGGCTTGTTGCCGGTCTTGACGTAGTAGTTGCGCGAGTAGTAGAAGCTGCGGACCGTCTTCTCGGTGCTGGTGCCGGGGACGGCGGTGGTGGCGATCTTCACTGTGGATGATTGCAGACCGTCGGCCTTGGCGGTGACGGTGATCTCGCCCGCCTCCTTGGTGGACTGGACGATGGCGAGCACCTTGCCGCTGAACGCCTTGCGGTTGTCGGCCTGATAGGAGTCGTGATCCGGCGAGCTGCCGTTGTCGACGCCGACCAGTTTGCCGGCGCCCTTGACGTCGAAGGTGACGCGGTTGGCGGCATCGGGGACGATATGGCCGTTGGCGTCGGTCACGTCGACCTCGATGTACGACAGGTCCTTGCCGTCCGCGGTGATCGTCTTGCGGTCGGCATCGGCTTTAAGCTTCGCGGCCTTGCCGGTGGTGGTCACCGACGCGTTGCCCTCGGTGGACCCCTCGGGGATCAGCCTGTTGTTCTCGTCGTATGCTTCGGCGGAGATGGTGCCCTCGGCCCACGGCACGTTCCAGGTCAGGTACATGTTCTTGTGGGCGGTGGAGTCCTTGTCGGAGCCCTCGTAGACCTGATAGGTGTATCCGGCCGCGGTGGTCTTCTTGGTGAAGGACTTCTCTCCGATCAGTCGCTTTTCGGTACTGCCCTTCGGTGTGAAGTACAGCTTGACCTTGGCCGCGTCGGTGTAGACGACGACCGGCACGTTGTTGCCGGAGCCCTTGGCGACGACGTTCTCGTTCCATGCGGGGAGGATGTGCAGCGTGTGCACGTCGTCGTTCCACTGGCTCTGATAGAAGTAATAGGTGTCCTTCGGGAAGCCTGCGGTGTCGACGATGCCGAAGTACGAGTTCTTCGGCGACGGCCAGGAGCCCACGGCGCCGGAGCCGGTGCCGTTCCACGGGGTGGGTTCGCCGAGGTAGTCGAAGCCGGTCCACACGTATGTGCCGGCGACGAAATCGCGCTGGACCACGTCGTACCAGGCGGAGCTGGCGACGGCGCCCCAGCCGACTGCGGAATTGTCATAGCTGGTCAGCTGCTTGTCGCTTGACTGGGCGCCGCCGGTGGTGCGGTTGTAGATGCCTCGGCTGTTGATGGCGGACGCCGTCTCGGAACCATAGATGGCCCATGAGGGGTGGGTCGTGCGGATCTTGTCGTAGTTCGCGCCGTCGGAGTAGTTGGTGCCGACCACGCCGCCGTTGGCGGTCAGGTTGTCGCCCATGGTGTTCGACTCGTTCCGGTTGGCCTTGATCTTGTTGTCGCCGTAGGTCATCGGGCGGGTGCTGTCCGCGGCCTTCGTCCATGCGACCAGCTTGGCGGAGGTAGCCGGGAAGCCCGAGACGCTGCCGCTGATGCCTTCCATCATCTCGTTGCCGAGCGACCACATGATGACGGACGGGGCGTTCCTGTCACGGTTGATGGTGCTGGTCAGGTCGAACTTGGCCCAGGTCTCGTCCTTGTCGCCACCCAGGACGGCGTTGTCACCGGCGATGGCCTGGCCGAACCACTTGCCGTAATCCTCGGTGTTGCCGTTCTTCGACCGGTTCCACATGTCGAAGACCTCTTCGACCACGAGGACGCCCTTCTCGTTGCAGACGTCAATCAGCGCCTTGGCTGCGGGGTTGTGCGTGGTGCGGATCGAGTTGACGCCCATCTTCTGGAGAATCTCGACCTGGCGCTCGATGGCGCGGCGGTTGGCGACCGCGCCGAGCGATCCCTGGTCATGATGCATTGAGACGCCCTTGAGCTTGACTTTCTCGCCGTTGAGCGAGAAACCGCTGGTCGCATCGAAGCCGGTCCAGCGGAAGCCATATTCGGTGTCGTAAGTGTCGAGCACCTTGCCGCCGTTGAGCACTTCGGTGCGCACGGTGTACAGGTTCGGGTTCTTGATGCTCCACAGCTTGGGCGAAGCGGCGGTGATCGTGGAGGTCACGTCCGCGCTGGCACCGGCCGCGATGGACTTGGATGCGGTGGTGACGGTGCCGATGGCGGCGTCGGTCTTGCCTCCCTTGGGGAACACGGTCTGCTTGAGGGTGATGTTCGCCGCGGCCTCGGTGTCGTTGGCGACCTTGGTGGTGAGGTTCATCGTCACGTCGCCGCCGTTTTGGGTGGCGAGGCTCGGGGTCTTGATGGCCACGCCGTTATTGCCGACGTGCACGCCGTCGGTGACGGTGAGGGTGACGTCGCGGTAGATGCCGGAGCCGGAGTACCAGCGGCTGGACGGCAGCCTGTTCTCGACCTTGACGACGATGGTGTTCTCCCCACCGAACTTGGCGTTGCCGGTCAGGTCGAAGGAGAACGGCGAGTAGCCGTACGGATGGGTGCCGAGCTTGACGCCGTTGAACCAGACGGTGGCGTTCATGTACACGCCGTCGAAGTTGATGGCGATGCGCTTGCCGGCGAGGTCCCGGTCGATGGTGAAGGACTTGCGGTACCAGCCGGTGCCGCCGGGAAGGTATGCGCTTTCGGCCTCGTTGCTCTGCGAATACTTCTGCGTGATGCTGTAGTCATGCGGCAGGTCGACCTGCTGCCAGGCCGAATCGTCGAACGCCGGATCCTGCGCCTGCACGGAATCGGACAGCATGAACTTCCAGTTGGCGTCGAAATCCGAGGTGCGATTCTGCTTGGAATCCACGGCGCTGGAGTAGACCACCTCCGGCGTGGAGCTCATCTGCGTGGTGGAGTCGGATCGGGTGGCGTCCTCGACCGCCCACGCTGAATTTGTTAACAACCCTAACGGTATTGACAAGGCCACTGTGGCGGCGAAAGCCACGATGCGGCCACCAAGTCTGCGAACTGCCATAAACGTTCCTTCTTCATTGAATCCACGAGCGCCTGCCGCGCCGCTCTGTTGCTGTTAGTGTATACGCACCAATGCGATATCCACACGGTGATCATGAGAATGATATCTCATTACCTGTATTTCATGTAAATGCCATTAACAAAAACGGCGTGTCGCCATCGCCAATCCTGTATCCCCCATACAGGGCCGGAAAAATCGCAACGCAACGCATACCGGCAACGAAAGGGCGCCACTACCACGTACCTTCAAGAAACGCAAGACACAATGTCCATATTGGGCCATAGCGTTGAAGGGCACAATGCAGGGGAACCCGCAGCAGTACGCGAGTTGAGAAAGGCCACACGCCTGACCCTTTGAACCTGTTGGTCAAGACCATCGTAGGGAGCAATGATTATGAGCGAGGAATCGCCGAACACGCGGATATCGCCGCAGACACAGCCATCACTGCACGAGCAGATAGCGGACGCGGTGCGCACGGTACGCGAGACTACGCCGCTGGCACAGTCCTTCACCAATTTCGTCACCATCAACCTTGTCGCCAACGCGCAGCTCGCCGCCGGCGGCGCGGCGGCCATGAGCTTCCTGCCGGACGACATCATCGACACCGCCACGATCAGCGGCGCCGACTACATCAACGTCGGCACCCTGCTGCCGTTCTACAAGGACGCGCTGCCGCAAGTGGCGAGGGCGTTCCACAACACCGGCCATCCCTGGGTGCTCGACCCCGTCGCCGCCGGCATTGGAGAGACCAGAACCGCCATATTGCAGTCATTCAAGCGCTATCCGCCGACCGTGATCCGAGGCAACGCCTCGGAGATCATCGCGCTCGACGCCATGTGGGGGCTGAACGAGGAATCCGCGACCGCTACCGCATCCAAGCCCGCCGGCGTGGAATCCGTCGACGACGTGGAATCCGCCATCGCACCGGCGCAGCGGCTCGCACGGTTCATGGCGAGGCACGGCGCCAACGGCACGGCAGCGGTGGCCGTCTCCGGTGCGACGGACATGGTGACCGACGGCGAACACGTGTACCGGCTGGCGGGTGGCAGCGCCATGATGACGAAAATCATCGGCGCCGGATGCTCGCTCGGCGGCGTCACCGCCGTGTATCTCGCCGTCGCGCAGCCGCTGATCGCCGCGCTCGCCGCCACATCGCTGTACAACACGGCCGGCGAGATAGCCGAGAAACGAAGCAACGGCCCCGGTTCGTTCCAGGTGGCGCTGCTGGACGCGCTGTGGAACGTTACCGCCGAGGAGGTGGCAGACCGCGCGATCGACATGCGATAGCCGCCCCCTCCCGGTGCTCCCGATGAGTGGCGCCGGCATCATATTCTTCCAATAACACAATTAAAGGAACAACAGATGAGCAATGAATACCCATTCGCGTCCATGCGCGATTCGTTCGACCTGAGCGCGTACTTCGTGGTCGGCCCCCAGGACTGCAAAGACCGGCCGCTGACCGAGGTGATCGATCAGGCCTTGCATGGCGGCGCCACCTTCATTCAATTGCGAGCCAAGGGCGCCGACGCCTCCGAGCTGACCGAGATGGCCCGCGACATCGCGCAGATCATCGAGGACAACGAGAAGTCCGACTCAGTGGCCTTCGTGATCGACGACCGCGCCGACGTGGTGTGGCAGGCCCGCCGCAAGGGCATCAAGGTCGACGGCGTGCACATCGGGGAGCAGATC
>OBZY01000278.1_pt1 | contig 24092 bp, 5 predicted proteins | sample 1477051 | NCBI WGS metagenome assembly OBZY01 (sample SAMEA2580270, study PRJEB22360) | human gut metagenome | biome: human gut; feature: human-associated habitat; material: faeces | place: Denmark | collected 2008/2010
ATTGTCATAAGAATATGGTCGGCTCTCATCTCCAATGGAAATGGGGTTGGGGAGCGTTTGTCCAATATTTATTCGGACCCAGGTAAGATATTTGTCGAATTATTTATACCCCTTTAGGGGTAAATATTTAAGCGTCATTCAGAGTCAGGGAGATAAAAATGACTATCATGCGAAATAATATGTTGCTGAGATTTCCAGTCGCTCTGGCATTAATTTCGCTAGCCTTTAATACGGCCTCTGCGAATAGCCGCCAGGTGGGGATTGCTCCGATTGCCGCGACAACATTAAAAGAGAGTATTCTTTTTGCCATCGATCGCGATCCGTCGATTAGCCAGCAGGCCGCGCAACTGGGAATAGGTCAGGCACAAATAGATGAAGCACGCAGCGGCTGGATGCCACAAATATCGTTAAACGGTAGCACCGGCCATAGCCAGACCACCGATTCCAGCGGCTCGCTGCGCAATTCTGCGGCCTGGGGATTGAGTCTGACGCAGCTGGTATACGATTTTGGCAAGACCAACAACAGCATCGACCAGTCCACGGCGCAGCGCGATAGCTATCGTTACCAGTTGATGAGCACTTTGTCTGCGGTGGCGGAAAAAACGGCGCTCAGCTACGTAGAAGTCAAACGCTATTCCGACCTGTTACAGGCCGCCAAAGAGAACGTTCAGGCGCTCAAAAACGTTGAGCAACTGGCCAAACTCCGTGCCGACGCAGGCGTCAGCTCAACCTCTGACGAGCTTCAGACGCGCACGCGCATTGCCGGTATGCAGGCCACGGTCGAGCAGTATAACGCAGCGTTAAACAGCGCCCGCGCACGGCTTGCGGTGTTGACTGGCATGGAGGCCGAGCGCTATTCACCTGTACCGGCGAAGCTTGCCGTTGAGCAAGATTCGCTTAATCGCATTGATTACTCGGCCATTCCCGCGGTCATGGCCGCGCAGAATATGGAGCGTTCAGCTCAGTATGGCGTGGCAACGGCAAAGTCTCAGCACTGGCCGACGTTAAGCCTGAAAGGAGGCCGCACCCGCTACGAGTCCGACAACCGTTCTTACTGGGATGACCAGATTCAGCTCAATATTGACGCACCGCTATACCAGGGTGGCGCCGTTTCAGCCCGCGTTCGCCAGGCCGAAGGGGCAAGGGCCATGGCATCGTCTCAGGTTGACCAGGCGCGGTTCGATGTCCTGCAAAAAGCCTCTGTTGCGCAGGCTGACTGGACCGGCGCGCAGGGGAGAATGCAGGCGGGGAAGCTGCAGCTGGAAAGCGCGTTACGCGCCCGGGATGTTTACAGAAATGAATATACCCTGAGCAAGCGGAGCATTAACGATTTGCTCAGCGTTGAACAGGATGTCTGGCAAGCCACCTCAGCCAAAATAATGGCTGAATATGATGGCTGGAGTTCGGCGATTAATTACGCATCTGCCGTTGATAATTTGATGCCGCTGATCGGAATAGAGAAAAACGCTGCCGCAAAATTACCTGATTTGAGTTAAAAAACACGCGTCTTTTTGTGCGAAATAAGTAAGAAAATAATGGGTGCTTTTTCCCAGGGATAGCTACATCCATTTGGTGGACATATCCACAGGAATCCGGACACCTGCAAGGAGAGGAAAATGAGTAACGTAAAAATTGTTGATGTCATCATTCGCAAAACGGCCGAGAAAACGAAATTAACCGGTGAGGGTAATTTGTCGGTTTCTATTTCTTCGCCGAGTGTGATTGAAATTCAGGGTTCTGCTCAGGATGTTGTGCGTTATGTTCGCCAGGGTAAAGACCTGCTTATTTATATGAAAGACGGCAGCGTTATTCGCTGCAATAACTATTTTGTTGAAGATCCACAGACCCATAATCAATCAGAACTGGTCTTCAACGATCAGCTGGAACTGACGCATATTTCTTTTGCCGATGCCGGGGAAGCGTCTGGCGTTGCTGTTACCGAGTTAACCGCGCAGGCTACGCCGGTTGCCAGCATTGAGCCTTTCCTTGAGCAGGGAAGCGTTCTCAATGACGCGCCATGGGGATGGATTGCAGGCGCTGCGTTGGGCGGCGGTGCCATTGGCGCACTGCTGGCGCACGGGGGTGACGGCGAAACCAAAACCAAAGTCATCGACAACACCAAAGATGTTGAAAGCGCGACGCCGACCTTTTTGCTGACGGACAACGCGGGTGATAAGCAGGGTGTGCTGAGTGGAAAAGCGATCACGGACGACAACACCCCAACCTTTAGCGGTACCGGGCAGCCGGGGGCGACCATTCAGGTTAAAGACAGCAGCGGAAGCACCATTGCCAGCACCATGGTCGGGAAAGAGGGTACCTGGACCGTAAAACTCCCGACTCAGGCTGACGGCGAACATACCTGGTCTGTCGTGCAAATCGACGGGAGCAAAACGACGCAGGCGGGCAGCATTACCGTCACAATCTCTACCGCTGACGCCAGCATCACGCTGGGGACAACGGCCGGTGACAACGTGATCAATGCCAGCGAACACTCCGCTGGCTTTACGCTGTCCGGCACCAGCAAAAATCTGGCGCAGGGAACCGGGCTTACCGTCACGCTGAACGGCAAAACCTACACGGCGGAAGTGGGGGCCGGCGGCGCATGGAGCGTGAACGTGCCTGCCGCGGATGCGCAGGCGCTGGGTGACGGCACCTGGACCGTGAACGTCAGCGGTAAAGACGCCGCGGGCAATACCGTGAGCGGCAGCCAGACGATAGGTGTGGATACCAACGCGCCAGCGCTTTCTGTTGATACGATTGCGCAGGACAACATCATCAACGCGGCTGAGCACAACCAGGCGCTGACGCTCACCGGTAAAACCGATGCGGAAGCCGGCCAGATTGTGACGGTAACGCTCAACGGGAAAAATCATACCGCCACGGTAGGGAGCGACGGCACGTGGTCCGTTACGCTGCCCGCCAGCGAGGTGCAATCGCTGGCGAATGGCGACCATACGCTAACGGTGAACGTCAGCGATAAAGCGGGGAACGGATCTTCCACAACCGTCGATTTCACCGTGGACACCGCCGCCCCGGTCGTGACGATTAACACCGTTGCTGACGACAATATCCTCAATACCAGCGAGCAGGGCCAGGCGCAGATTATTTCCGGTACGGCGAGCGGCGCTGCAGCAGGGGATGTCGTGAGCGTAACCGTTGGCGGTCAGACCTTCACCGGTGTGGTGCAGGCGGACGGCAGCTGGAGCGTGGGTGTGCCTGCGTCCGTGGTGGGCTTGCTGGGAGAAGGCAACCACAACATTACGGTTTCCGTTACCGATGCCGCGGGCAATACCGGCAGCGCCACACACGGCATTACGCTGAGCGGTAACCCACCGGAATTTACCGTTCATGCCATCAGCCAGGATAACGTTCTCAATGCTCAGGAGGCTATGCAGCCGCTGAACCTGACCGGCACCAGCACGCTGCCAGACGGCAGCGCCATCACCGTGACGCTGAACAACGTCAATTATCAAACCGTTGTCGAGAACGGGAGCTGGTCAGTTCAGGTACCGGTTTCCGACGTCCTGCAACTGGCGAACACGCTGTACACCGTCAGCGTCAGCGGTACCGACAGCGTGGGCAACAGCGGCTCAGCGGAGGCCACACTGCTGGTTGATGCCGTGTTGCCACAGGTGGTCATCAATACCTTTGCCGGCGACAACCGGGTGAATAACGCCGAAGTGGCCGCCGATCAAACGATCAGCGGTCGTGTCACGGGTGCAGCGGCAGGGGATACGGTGTCTGTTTCCGTTGGCGGCAAGCATTACAGCGCCACCGTGGGTAGCGATCTGACCTGGAACCTCACTATCCCGTCTGCGGATCTCAAGGCATTCGGCGACGGCGACCTGACCATTACCGCGTCAGTCACCAACAGCCACGGCAATACGGGCAGCGGCGAGCGCGATATCAATATCAACGCGGCGCTGCCGGGTCTGCGCGTTAACACCCTTTCCGGTGATGACGTGATCAATGCCATTGAGCAGCATCAGGATCTTACCGTGACCGGCTCCAGCAGCCATCTGTCCGCAGGCACGCAGATCACCGTCACCATCAATAACGTCGACTATGTCACCGTGGTCAACGCCACCGGTGGCTGGCAGATTGGTGTCCCGGCGAGCGACCTCCAGTCCTGGACGCCGGGCCATATCGCGGTGCACGTCAGTGCAGAAGATGCGTGGGGCAATGCCGTTGCCGCTGAACATCCGATCGAACTCGACCTGAACGCCGTGGCGGTGACTGTTGATGTCATCTCCGGTGATGACCGGCTGAACGCGGCGGAAAAAGGCAGCGATCTCACGCTCTCTGGCCAGACGCAGGGCGTGGAAGCCGGGCAGACTGTGGTGGTGAAATTCGCCGATCGGACCTATACCGCGCAGGTGCAGCAGGACGGCTCCTGGAGCCTGACCGTACCGGCCAGCGCCATGGAAATGTTGATTGACGGCCGCGCGCAGGTGAGCGTCAGCGTGACGAACGTTAACGGCAACAGCGCCGATGCGTCGCGCGTGGTGACGGTCGATACACTGCCTCCGGACATTACGATCAATAATCTGACCGATGACAACATCATCAGTGCGGCCGAAGCGCAGCAGGATGTCGTGTTAAGCGGTAGCAGCACGGCGGAAGCGGGCCAGACGATCACCGTCGCGCTGAACGGTAAAACCTACCAGACCACCGTTCAACATGACGGTAGCTGGCAACTGACAGTACCTGCCGCGGACGTCGGCGCACTGGCCGATGGCACCGTCACGGTAACGGCAACCGTGAGCGATGTGGCAGGTAACAGCAGCAGCACGGATCGCGTCGGGCTGGTGGATGCCACCGTACCGCAGGTGACCATTAACGATTTTGTCACCGATACCAATACCATTAACCAGCTTGCCCATACCCAGGCGCAGGTCCTCAGCGGCTCCGTGACCGGAGCGGCAGCGGGTGATTGGGTCACGGTGACCATCAATAACGTGGATTACACCACCGTGGTGGATGCGGCGGGCAACTGGAGCCTCGGCCTGCCTGCGTCTGTGGTACAGGGCCTGGCGGACGGAACCTGGACGATTACGGTCTCTGTGACCGATCAATCTGGCAACACCGGCAGCAGTACGCTGGAGGTGGTGGTTAATACCGTGACGCCGGAGATAGGTATTCACACTCTGGCGGCGGACGACGTGATTAACGCCACGGAAAAAGGCGAAAACCTGCTGCTTTCCGGGACCAGCAACCAGCCAGAAGGCACCCCGATCACCGTGGCCCTGAATGGCATTCACTACACCGCCATTACGGATGCCAGCGGTAACTGGCGTGTTACCGTACCGGCCTCCGCAGTAAGCGCGCTGGGCGAGGCGCACTACACGGTGACGGCGAGCGTCACGGACAGTGTGGGTAATAGCGCGTCGGCCACGCACGATGTGCTGGTAGACAGCTCGCTGCCGGTGGTCACGCTCAACACGCTGGCGGGCGATAACATCATCAACGCGGCGGAACTGGCGGCAGGCCAGACCCTGACGGGGAAAGTCGCCAACGCGGCGGCAGGCGACATTGTCACCCTTACCCTGGGCGGCCAGACGTATACCGTTGCGGTGCAGGACGATCTTACCTGGAGCCTGCCGTTAACCCAGAGCCAGTTAACCGCGCTCGGTAACGGTGAGCTGACGGTTACGGCCAGCGTGACGAATGCGCACGGAAACACCGGTTCTGCCGCGCTGGACTTCACCATCGACGCCCAGTTGCCTGGTCTGCGTATTGATACCGTGGCGGGCGACGATGTTATCAATATCATCGAGCACGGTCAGAATCTGATTGTTTCCGGTACCAGCACCGATCTGGCCGCGGGCAGCACCGTTACCGTGACCATTAACAACATTGAGTACGTCGCCACGGTCCTGGCCGATGGAACCTGGAAAGCGGCTGTGCCTGCGGCGGATGTCAGCCAGTGGCCGGACGGTCCTCTCAACATTACAGCCCGCGCACAGGATGCTTCCGCCAACCCGGTGAATATCGGGACCGTGGTGGATGTCGATCTCGCCCCGGTCGCGATAAGCGTTAACAGCGTGACCCCTGATAACGTGCTCAATGCGGCAGAGAAGGGACACGATCTGGCGCTCTCCGGCACCACGTCTGGGATCGAAGCCGGTCGGATGGTGACGGTCACCTTTGGTGGCAAAAGCTACACCACCACCGTGGATGCGAATGGCAACTGGGCTTACACCGTTCCGGCTGCGGATGTAAGCGGCCTGAAAGAGGGCGATGCCCGCGTTCAGGTGAGCGTGAGCAACGTGAATGGCAACCCGGCGTCTTCGTCACACGAATTCAGCGTCGATACCACTGCGCCGGCGGTCACCATCAATACGGTCAGTCACGACAACATGCTCAATGCGGCAGAGGCGGCACAGGATCTCACCCTGAGCGGCACCTCGACTGCCGAAGCGGGGCAGACGGTCACGGTGACCTTTAATGGCAATCAATACACCGCACAGGTACAGGCTGACGGCAGCTGGACGCTTGACGTGCCGGCAGCCGATCTGGCCGGTATCACCGACGGCACTGCCGTCGTTACGGCGACCGTGTCGGATAAAGCCGGTAACCCGGCCAGCACGGATGCGTCTGTGCTGGTGGACACTACCGTGCCGCAGATCACCTTCAACACCGTTGCCGGTGATGACATTCTGAATATTGCTGAACACGGTCAGGCGCTGATCGTTTCTGGCACAGTCACCGGGGCACAGGCAGGCGACGTGATCACCGTGACGCTGAACGGTAAAAATTACAGCGCAATGCTGGACGCGTCCGGCAACTGGAGTATGGGTATTCCGGCGGCTGACGTGGGCGCGCTGGGCAATGGCGACCATACGATGTCTGCGACCCTCACCGACAAAGCGGGCAACAGCACCACACAGACGCATGAGATTGCGGTTTCCCTGACCGCTCCGGTTATCGCTATCAATACCGTTGCGGGCGATGATGTGATCAATGCCATCGAGAAAGGCGAAGATCTGCAACTCTCCGGCACCAGCAACCAGCCGGACGGCACCACGATCGTCGTGACCCTGAATGGCATTAACTACACTGCCACGACTGACGCCAGCGGCAACTGGAGCGTGACGGTACCGGCAGCAAACGTCTCGGCGCTGGGCGAAGCGAACTACACCGTTACCGCGAGCGTGACCGATACCGCAGGCAACAGCGCGAGCACCAGCCATCAGGCACTTGTCGACAGTGCGCTACCGGTGGTGACCGTTAACGCTGTCGCCATTGATGATGTCATCAATGCGGCGGAAGTGACTGCGGGACAGACCCTGAGCGGAAAAGTCAGCGGTGCCGCAAGTGGTGACACTGTCACGATTTCAATGGGGGGCAACACCTGGACCGCCACTGTTCAGGATGATCTGAGCTGGTCGGTCAATGTGCCGTCTGAAGTCTTAAAGGCCATTGGCAACGGCGATTTGACCGTGACGGCAAGCGTCACTAACGGTCACGGCAATACCGGCTCCGGCAGCCGCGACATCACCATTGATGCCAACCTGCCGGGTCTGCGGGTCGATACCGTGGCGGGCGACGATGTGATTAACAGCATCGAGCATGGTCAAAACCTGATTATTAGCGGCTCCAGTGATGGGCTGAAAACAGGTACTGCGTTGACGGTGACCGTCAATGGTAAAACCTATGCGGCGACGGTTCTGGCAGACGGGACCTGGACGGCAGCGATCCCGGCCGCCGACGTCAGCGCGCTGAGCGCAGGCAAGGTGACGGTAACCGTTGAGGGTCAGAGCACCGCAGGAAACCCGGTGACGATCGCGCATGACGTCACGGTCGATCTGGCCGCGGTGGCGATCAGCGTCAACGCGATTGCCACCGACGATGTGATCAACGCGGCGGAAAAAGGCACGGACCTGGTCCTGTCGGGTACCACCACCCACGTCGAAGCCAACCAGACCGTGTATATCACCTTCGGCGGCAAGTCTTACACCGCGACCGTGGATGCCAGCGGTAACTGGACCGCTACCGTGCCTTCTGCTGATTTAGGCAGCCTGAAGGAGGGCGATGCCAGCGTGCAGGTTAGCGTCACCAACGTGAACGGCAACAGCGCGTCAGCGGGCCGTGAATACAGCGTGGATACGACCGCGCCGACGGTCTCTATCGACATTGTCAGCGACAACAACATCATTAATGCGTCTGAAGCGCAGCAGGATTTGGTGGTTAACGGCATCACGAATGCGGAAGCGGGTCAGACCGTGACCGTGACGCTGAACGGCAAGGATTACACCACCACCGTGCAGGCGGATGGCAGCTGGAGCCTGAGCGTACCGTCAACCGACCTGAGCGGCATTATCGACGGAAACTACACCATCACCGCGGCGGTATCCGACAAAGCGGGTAACCCGGCCTCGGTGGATCGTGACGTGCTGGTGGATACCACGGTGCCACAGTTGACCATTCACACCGTTTCGGATGACGACGTCATCAACAGCGTTGAGCACGCGCAGGCGCTGATTGTCACCGGGTCTGTCACCGGCGCGGCAGCGGGTGATGTGGTCACCGTCACCATCAATAATAAATCTTACACCGCCACGCTGGATGCTGCGGGCAACTGGAGCGTGGGAGTGCCTGCGGCCGACGTCAATGCTCTGGCCGCCGGGGATCACAGCATCACCGCGACCCTGACCGATAAAGCGGGTAACAGCAACAGTGCGACTCACGACGTGGCCGTCAACCTTACCGCTCCGGTGCTGACCATTGACACCGTTTCAGACGACGATGTCATCAATAGCACCGAGAAAACGCAGGATCTCACCCTCACCGGCACCGCGTCAGGTCTGGCGGCGGGCGCGATCGTCACCGTGATGCTGAACGGCAAAGCCTACAGCGCGACGGTGGATGATAACGGGCTATGGACGGCTACCGTTCCGGCGGATCAGGTCGGCGCACTGGGTGAAGCGATCTACATCCTCACGGCGTCTGCAACCGATGCTGTTGGCAACAGTACCAGCGTGACTCACACCGTGAACGTGGAGTCTGTCCTGCCGGGTGTCACCATCAACACCGTGGCTGGCGACGATATTATCAATACCGCGGAGCTGGCGACCGGCCAGACTCTCAGCGGTACCGTGGTGAATGCCGAAGCGGGCAACACCGTCACCGTGACCCTCGGCGGTAACACCCTGACCGCAACGGTGCAGGATGACCTGACCTGGTCCGTCAACGTACCGGAGTCCGTATTAACCGCACTGGGTAACGGCGAACTGACCGTCACCGCCAGCGTGACTAACGGCGTGGGCAACAGCGGCTCCGGCGAGCGCGATATCACCATCGACGCCAGCCTGCCGGGCCTGCGTGTGGATACCGTGGCGGGTGACGATGTGATCAACAGCATCGAGCATGGTCAGAACCTGATCGTGACCGGCACCAGCGAAGGACTGGCGACAGGAACCGCACTGACCGTAACGGTAAATAATAAAACCTATCCGGCCACCGTGCTGGCTGACGGCACCTGGAGTGCGGCTATTCCGGCGGCCGATGTTGGCGCGCTGGCGGCAGGCACGGTAGCGGTCACCGTTGAGGGGCAGAACAGCGCCGGTACGCCGGTGTCCATTACCCACAATGTGACGGTGGACCTTGCGGCGGTCGCCATCGGGATTGACGCCATTGCCACGGATGATGTGATTAACGCGGCTGAGAAGGGCGCGGACCTGGTGCTCTCTGGCACCACCTCCAACGTGGAGGAGAATCAGACCGTCAGCATCCTCTTCGGCGGTAAAACCTATACGGCGTCGGTGGATGCTGACGGCAAATGGACGGCGACGGTGCCGTCTGCCGACCTGGCCGGTCTGAAAGAGGGCGATGCCAGCGTGCAGGTGAGCGTCACCAACGTCAACGGCAACAGCGCGTCTTCGGGCCGCGAGTACAGCGTGGATACCACCGCACCGTCCGTAACGATTAACACCCTGGCGGCTGACGACATCCTGAATGCGACCGAAGCGAAAGCTGACCTGACGGTGTCCGGTACCAGCACCGCCGAAGCGGGCCAGACGGTCACCGTGAGCCTGAACGGGAAGAACTACACCACCACCGTGGGGGCAGACGGCAACTGGACGCTGGACGTTCCGGCAGCCGACCTGGCGGCGCTCATGGACGGCAGCGTGACCGTGACGGCCGCCGTCAGTGACAAGGCGGGTAACCCGGCCTCGGTGGATCATAACCTGGCTGTTGACGTGACGGTGCCGGTCGTGACCATCAACACCGTGGCGGGCGACGACGTGATTAACGTGGCTGAGCATGCGCAGGCGCAGATCGTCAGCGGCTCCGCCACCGGCGCGGCGGCGGGCGATAAAGTCACCGTGACCCTTGGCAGCCAGACCTACACCACCGTGCTGGACGCCGCGGGTAACTGGAGCGTGGGCGTTCCGGCGAACGTGATTTCCGCGCTGCAGGACGGCACCGTGACGGTCAGCGTCAGCGTCACCGATGCCGCGGGCAATACCGGATCAGGCACCCATAACGTGACCGTCGATACCGGTCTGCCTTCCGTGGGCTTCAGTACCCTCAGTGGTGACAACGTACTGAACGCGGTGGAGAAAGGTCAGGATCTGAGCGTCAGCGGTACCAGCGCCAACCTTGCGGAAGGCACCCTGGTCACCGTGACCCTGAACGGTAAACAGTACACCGCAACAACCGCGGCGGACGGCGGCTGGAGCCTGACGGTACCGGCAGCGGATCTGACCGCGCTGGGTGAGGCGAACTACACCCTGAGCGCAACCGCGACGAACACCGTGGGGAACAGCGTCAGCAATACGGCGAACCTGCAGGTCGATACCGCGCTGCCGACCGTTATCATCAACACCGTGGCCGGTGACAACGTGATCAATGCGGCGGAAGTGGCTGCCGGTCAAACCCTGAGCGGTACCGTGGCCCACGCCGAAGCGGGCAATACCGTCACCGTTACGATGGGCGGTAACAGCTGGACGGCGACGGTGCAGGATGACCTGACCTGGTCCGTCAACGTGCCTTCAGAGGTGCTGACGGCGCTGGGTAACGGCGGACTGAGCGTGACGGCCACCGTCACCAACGGACACGGCAATACCGGTTCCGGCGAACGCGATATCACCATTGACGCCAGCCTGCCGGGCCTGCGTGTTGATACCGTGGCAGGTGACGATGTGATTAACAGCATCGAGCATGGTCAGAACCTGATTGTCAGCGGCTCCAGCGATGGGCTGGCAGCGGGCACGGCACTGACCATCACCGTGAACGGCAAAACCTATGCGGCGTCCGTACTGGCGGACGGGACCTGGAACGCAGCCGTGCCGGCCGCAGACGTCAGCGCATGGCCGGAAGGCACCGTGAAAATTACCGTTACCGGCGATAGCCCGACGGGCAACCCGATGACCATCAGCCACGACGTGACGGTGGATCTGGCGACCGTGGCGATCAGCATTAACGCCATCGCTACCGATGACGTGATTAACGCGGCGGAAAAAGGGACCGATCTGGTGCTGTCAGGTGCGACCACCAACGTGGAAGCCGGACAGACCGTCACCCTCGCCATGGGCGGTAAAATCTATACCACCACTGTCGATGCCAGTGGTAACTGGACTTATACCGTACCGTCTGCTGACCTGGCCGGTCTGAAAGAGGGCGATGCCAGCGTGCAGGTGAGCGTCACCAACGTCAACGGCAACAGCGCGTCTTCGGGCCGCGAGTACAGCGTGGATACCACCGCACCGTCCGTAACGATTAACACCCTGGCGGCTGACGACATCCTGAATGCGACCGAAGCGAAAGCTGACCTGACGGTGTCCGGTACCAGCACCGCCGAAGCGGGCCAGACGGTCACCGTGAGCCTGAACGGGAAGAACTACACCACCACCGTGGGGGCAGACGGCAACTGGACGCTGGACGTTCCGGCAGCCGACCTGGCGGCGCTCATGGACGGCAGCGTGACCGTGACGGCCGCCGTCAGTGACAAGGCGGGTAACCCGGCCTCGGTGGATCATAACCTGGCTGTTGACGTGACGGTGCCGGTCGTGACCATCAACACCGTGGCGGGCGACGACGTGATTAACGTGGCTGAGCATGCGCAGGCGCAGATCGTCAGCGGCTCCGCCACCGGCGCGGCGGCGGGCGATAAAGTCACCGTGACCCTTGGCAGCCAGACCTACACCACCGTGCTGGACGCCGCGGGCAACTGGAGCGTGGGCGTTCCGGCGAACGTGATTTCCGCGCTGCAGGATGGCACCGTGACGGTCAGCGTCAGCGTCACCGATGCCGCGGGCAATACCGGATCTGGTACCCATAACGTGACCGTCGATACCGGGCTGCCTTCCGTGGGCTTCGATACCCTGAGCGGCGACAATGTGCTGAACGCGGTGGAGAAAGGTCAGGATCTGAGCGTCAGCGGTACCAGCACCAACCTTGCGGAAGGTACCCTGGTCACCGTGACCCTGAACGGCAAACAGTACACCGCAACAACCGCGGCGGACGGCGGCTGGAGCCTGACGGTACCGGCAGCGGATCTGACCGCGCTGGGTGAGGCGAACTACACCCTGAGCGCAACCGCGACGAACACCGTGGGTAACAGCGTCAGCAATACGGCGAACCTGCAGGTCGACACCGCGCTGCCGACCGTCACCATCAACACCGTGGCCGGTGACAACGTGATCAATGCAGCGGAAGTGGCGGCAGGCCAGACGATCGGCGGGAAAGTGGTGAACGCCGAAGCGGGTAACACCGTGACGGTTTCTGTCGGTGGCAATACCTACACCACAACGGTACAGAGCGATCTGAGCTGGTCCGTTGACGTCCCGCAGTCCGTGCTGACCGCGCTGGGTAATGGCGACCTGACCGTCACCGCAACGGTTACCAACGGACACGGCAATACCGGTTCCGGCGAGCGTGATATCTCCATCGATGCCAGCCTGCCGGGCCTGCGAGTCGATACCGTGGCAGGCGACGATGTGATCAACAGCATTGAGCATGGTCAGAACCTGATTGTCAGCGGCTCCAGCGATGGGCTGGCAGCGGGGACCATGCTTACGGTAACGGTGAACGGCAAAACCTATGCGGCGTCCGTACTGGCTGACGGGACCTGGAACGCGGCTATTCCGGCGACGGATGTAAGCGCGCTGCCGGCAGGAACGGTAACCGTTACCGTTGCAGGCCAAAGCACCACGGGCAATCCGGTGACCATCAGCCATGACGTCACTGTTGATCTGGCGACCGTCGCCATCAGCATTGATACCATTGCCGTTGACGATGTGATTAACGCGGCGGAGAAAGGGGCAGATCTCCTGCTTTCCGGCACCACCAGCAACGTGGAAGCCAACCAGACCGTCAGCATCACCTTTGGCGGCAAGCACTACACGGCCACCGTTGATGCCAGCGGTAACTGGATGGCGACGGTACCGTCTGCTGACCTGGTCGGTCTGAAAGACGGCGATGCCAGCGTACAGGTGAGCGTCACCAACGTGAACGGCAACAGCGCCTCAGCAGGGCGCGAATACAGCGTCGATGCGACCGCGCCTGCCGTGACGATTGATACGGTTGCCGGCGACAACGTGATCAACGCCAGCGAAGCGTCTGCAGGTGTGGCCATCACCGGCACCACCACGGCAGAAGCGGGTCAGACGGTCACCGTAACGCTCGGCAATAAGCAGTACACCGCGCAGGTTCAGGCAGGCGGCACGTGGAGTGTGAATGTGCCCGGGGCCGACCTGACCGCGATGGCCGACAACGGCTACACCGTACAGGTTAGCGTGAGCGATGCGGCCGGTAACCCTGGCAGCGCGGATAAAGCCATTACCCTTGACACCACGCCACCGGTTATCAGCTTTAACGCGGTCGCCGTTGATGATGTGATCAACAGCGTGGAGCATGCGCAGGCGCAGATCGTCAGCGGTAGTGCAACCGGTGCAAACGTCGGCGACAGGCTGGTGATTACCGTCGGGTCTCATCAGTACACGACAACGGTAGATGCGAGCGGTAACTGGAGCGTGGGCGTACCGGCCAGCGTCATTTCCTCGCTGGCTGACGGCACTGCGACCCTCAGCGCCACCATTACCGACAGTGCGGGCAACAGCAGCACGAAGACCCATGATGTGGTGGTCAACACGGCCTCGGTGGCGCTGACCGTGAATACCATTGCCGGCGACGATGTGATCAACGCGGCAGAAGCAGGCACCTCGCTGGTGATTAACGGCTCGAGCGCGCAGTTTGCCAGCGGGACGCAGGTCACGGTAACCCTGAACGGTAAAAGCTACACCGCCACCATTCAGAGCGACGGCTCCTGGACGACTACCGTGCCGGCTGCTGATGTGGGCGCACTGACCGATGGCGGACATTATCCTGTCTCCGTTGCTGCCCAGGACAGCGCGGGCAACAGCGCGTCGGCAACGCACAGCATCAGCGTGGATACCACCGCGCCGGTGATCGGTGTGAATACGCTCTCTGGCGACGACGTGTTAAATGCAGCAGAAGCACAGCAGCCGCTGACCGTGCACGGTTCTACCAGCGCGGAAGCCGGGCAGACCGTTACCGTAACGCTGGGGGGGAAAACCTACAGCGCAACGGTGGCGAACGATGGTACGTGGACGCTGGATGTGCCGGCCGCCGACCTGGCGGCCCTGAATCAAGGGGCGCTGACGCTGACCGCTTCAGTCAACGATAAAGCGGGTAACAGCGGACAGACCACTCACACCCTGACGGTGGATACCGTGGCGCCAACCGTAACCATCGGCACTGTGGCGGATGACGATATTGTCAATAACGCCGAGCAGCTGGCAGGCCAGACCATCAGCGGCACCACCACGGCGGAGCAGGGCCAGACGGTGACGGTTTCCTTCAACGATCACCGCTATCAGGCGACCGTGGGGGCGGACGGCTCGTGGTCGGTCTTTGTGCCGGGGCATGATTTCCTCGGCCTGAGCGACGGGAATTACACCCTAACGGCGACGGTGAACGATAAGGCCGGTAACCCGGGCAGCGCGACGCACGACGTGACGCTAAACGGTGATGTCCCGAGCATAACTATCCACACCTTTGCGCAGGACGATATCGTCAGCGCCGCTGAACATGGTATCCCTCTGGTGGTCAGTGGTACCACCGACGCACCTGCGGGCCAGACGGTGACCATCACCCTGAACGGCAAAACCTACACCACAACCGTGCAGGCTGACGGTAGCTGGAACTATACCGTAGGCAGTGCAGACGTGACCGCGCTGGCAGACGGAGGATCGTATGTGATCCATGCCCAGGTGAGTAACACCATCGGTAACACTGCCAGCGACGATCACACCGTGACCGTGGATCTGACCGCGCCGTCAATGGGGATCAGTATCGACGCCCTGCAAAACGATACCGGGCTGAGCGCGAGTGATTTCATCACCAACGACAGCCAGATTATTGTTAACGGTTCATTGACCGCGCAGCTCGGCAATAACGAGAAAGCGCAGATCAGCGTGGACGGCGGGGCGAGCTGGATTGACCTGGCCGTCACGGGCACCACCTGGCGCTACACCGATGGCCGCACCCTGACGGACGGTACGTATCAGTACCAGGTCCGCGTGATTGATAACGCGGGTAACGTAGGGGCAACGGACAGCCAGAACGTGGTGGTGGATCTCACCGCGCCTGCGGCGGCGACCATTACGGTCGATTCCGTCAGTCAGGATACCGGTTTGTCTGGCAGCGACTTTATCACCAGCGATAACCAGATCAGCCTGAAAGGGACGCTCGGTGCGGCGCTGGGGAGTGGCGATCACGCGCAGATCAGCCTCGATGGCGGCGTAACCTGGACGGATGTCAGCGTCAGCGGACTGAGCTGGACCTGGGTTGATACCCGCACGCTGGCGGACGGCGATTATAACTATCAGCTTCGCGTGATTGACGATGCGGGCAATATCAGCGCCACCACCAGCCAGGTGGTCACCATTGATACCGTGGCACCCGATGCCAGTAAAACCATCGCCATTGACAGCATCAGCGATGACACTGGCCTGAGCAGCAGCGACTTTATCACCCATGATACCTCGCTGACGCTGCATGGCTCGCTCGGCGCGACGCTGGCTGACGGCGAATATGCGCAAATCAGCATCGACGGTGGCGTGACCTGGCAGAACGTGATTGTCACCGGCAACAGCTGGTACTACGTGGACGGCCGTACGTTGGGTAATGCCACTTATGACTATTATGTGCGCGTGGTGGATGCCGCAGGTAACGTGGGATCCAGTGCCCATCAGCAGGTGACTGTCGATACGGTCGCCCCGGATGCGGCGATTACGGTGACCGTGGATAACATCACCGTGGATACCGGCTTCGACAACAACGACTTCCTGACCAGTTCAACGTCATACACCCTGAACGGGACGCTGGGGGCGCAACCCGGTGCGGGCGAGTATGTTCAGGTCAGTATGGATGGCGGCACCACCTGGGTTAACGCGACGGTGAATGGCACACAGTGGAGCTATAACGACACGCGTACCCTGGCCGACGGTAGCTATAACTATCAGGTGCGGGTGGTCGATCTGGCCGGAAACGTCGGGGCAACCACGTCGCAGACGGTCACGGTTGATACCCACGCGCCTCAGTACGGCATCACCATTGACAGCATCAGTGAAGATACCGGGCAGTCCGGCACTGATTTCATCACCATGGACACCACGCTTACGCTCAACGGCTCGCTTGGCAGCGCGCTGGCCAATGATGAACGCGTGCAGATTAGCCTGGACGGCGGGAATACCTGGACAGATGCAACGGTAACCAACCAGCGCTGGAGCTACACCGATACCCGCGATCTGGCTGACGGTGATTACACCTATCAGGTGCGGATTATCGACCAGGCGGGCAACGTGGGCTCAACCTCATCGCAGGTGGTGACGGTGGATACCACGCCGCCAACCACCGTGGGCACCGTGGTGAGCTATACCGATGACGAAGGTGAGCGTCTGGGCTCCTTTGGCAGCGCGATGGCGACGGATGACAGCTCGCCGCTGATCAACGGAACGCTGAACCGCGCGCCGGATGACGGTGAGATTGTGCAGCTTTATCGTGACGGGATCCTGCTGGGCCAGGTCACGATGAACGGTAGCGCAAGCTGGTCCTTCCAGGATAACGGCCTGAGCGATGGCAATCATACGTATATCCTGCGGGTAACCGATAAAGCCGGTAACTATACGGAATCGGACGGGTTTGTACTGAACGTCGATACCAGTATCCCGACCACCACGGCGGCAATTACCGCGCAGACAACATCGGATACCACGCCGATTGTCAGCGGAACGGTCTCCGCGGATCTGGTGAACGGCGAGTACCTGGTGGTGAATGTGAACGGTAAAACCTACACCTCGCAGACGGGCGGCGCGGTGGTGGTCGACCCGGATCACAACACCTGGTATCTGCAGATCCCGGACAGCGATGCACTGAGCGTTGCCAGCTATAACGTAACGGCACAGGTGAAGAGCAGCGCGGGTAACGGCAATACCACCGGGACGGCGAGCGGCAGCCTGGTGATTGATACCACAACGGTGAATACCAGTTGGGCCACCACGGCGGGTAACAGCGATAACTCGACCATGACCGTCGGCATGAACAGCAGCGGCCTGTGGAATATCATTGCTAACGGACAGTCCTATTCCAGCAGTGATGATTCAACCTACGCGGCGAACGCGCTAACAAATACGCGTGGCTTCCCTGCCGTAAGCCAGACCGCCGCCGATTTCGACCGTAACGGCACGCAGGACATCTTTGCGACTGAAACCACCTACGGCGGGTCTACACAGGTGATGTGGACCTACGATGGCAGCACTTACAACGCCAGCCAACTGGGTATGGGAACCACTATCTGGTATGGCGGTGTCATTGCCTACGATAAAACCGGTGACGGGTATCTGGACCTTGCGTATGGCGATGCCGGTGCGGACTCCATTACCTACCTTATTAACAACAAGGGGGTACTCACGCCGGATGGGAGCTATGGCGGCGCCGGGTTCTGGGGACAATTCACCACCATGCGTGAAATCTCCGGCGTTGACCTGAATAACGACGGCACCGTGGATGTGGTTCAGCACACCAACCGCAGCGGCGCGTACTCGCTTACCGTGATTAACAACAACGGTAACGGGACGTTATCCCTCGGTCAGAACCTGACTAACGTGTTTGTGGCAAACGTGGCGAATACCACCACGGCGGCGTCGATGACGTGGGCGGATTTCAACGGCGATGGCTACATGGATCTGTACCTGGGCAGCAGCTACAACAACAACGGCGGGGTGATCTACTACAACGACGGTACCGGGAAACTGTCCACCACCAAGAGCGCGGTTGAGGCCTCTAACGCGTCAGCAGGGTATCTGTCGGTGGCGGTGGACTGGAACGCTGACGGCCAGATGGACGTCATCAAGCTCAGTACCTACAGCGGATCGCAGACCGCAACCCTGTTTACCAACAACGGTTACGGTTCAAGCTGGACATCAAGTCAGCTGGCTTCCGGACTGGCGAACGTCACCGGTGTGGCCGCCGTGGATTACAACTGGGACGGCGCGCAGGATCTGCTGGTGTCGCAGCAGAACGGCAAAGTGGTGCTGGTGCAAAACAGCAAAACCGTTGCGGACGGCACGGCGATGCATCTGCACATTGTCGACAGTGAGGGTATCAACGCCTACTACGGTAATACGGTCAATCTGTATAACGCGGCGGGCGTACTGGTGGCCTCGCAGATCATCAACGCCCAGTCCGGTATCGGTTCGAACGATACCTCTGCACTGGTGAGTTTCTACGGTCTGGATCCGAATGAAACTTACTCGGCCGAGATCCTGAAAATCACCAATGGCGTGTCGGATAACGTCACCTGGAGCGGTCTGGAAGCCGGCAACGGCAAAGAGGGCTACGTGCTCACTGCCGAAGCAGCAACCGGGGGGCACAGCGGGACGCTTACCGGTACCGGGTATAACGACACCTTTATCGCCGAGGACGGCACGTATACCTATAACGGTTCCGGCGGCTGGACGACCCACTCGGATCACGACACCTGGAGCAACACCGGGGGTATGGACGTGGTGGACTACCGCAATGCGACGTCCGGCGTGACCGTCGACCTGCGTCTTTCTACCGCGCAGGACACCGGGTTTGGTACCTCACGCCTGCTGAACATTGAGGGCATTAACGGCTCGGACTTTGACGATGTCATTACCGGCAACAGCGGTAACAACCAGTTCGAAGGCCGTGGCGGTAACGATACGTTCAATATTGGCAGCGGCGGTCACGATACGCTGCTCTACACGTTGATCAACGCCTCCAATGCCACAGGCGGTAACGGCAGTGATGTGGTGAACGGCTTTACGGTGGGCACCTGGGAAGGCACGGCGGATACGGACCGTATTGACCTGCGCGACCTGCTTTCAGGCAGCGGCTACACCGGTACGGGCTCAGCGAGCTATGTGAACGGGGTCGCCACGCTGGACGGCAGTGCGGGGAATATCACCGATTACATCCGCGTGGTGCAAAACGGCAGCAATACCGAAATCCAGGTTGACCTGGACGGTAGCGGCGGCCAGTTCTCACCCACAACGCTGGTCACGCTGAACGGCGTGCAGACCGATCTGGCTACGCTGCTGGCAAATCATCAACTGTTAATTGCGTAAAACTATGCCGCGAGGAGCGATCCTCGCGGCCTTTTGCGTGGCTACAACGAAGAGCGATAAAAGATTTCACAACATTATGAAGACACATCCACAGTACGAACCCTGGTTGCAGGGCATGCTCATCATCGCGAAGCACTATCGGCTGGACTTCTCGGCAGAGCATGTTCGGGTCACGATTAACCATGAAAGCCAGTCTCCACGCCAGCTGGTGCTGGAAGAGATGGCACGCCAGCTTGGGTTAGGGATGCGTATGGTGGCGGCCGACGCGGTCTCCCTCGACCCGTGGCGTTTACCTCTGCTTGCGGAATTTACCGGCGGACAAATCGCGGTCATTAACCGCATGGACAGCGAGGGCAACGTGAGCCTGCAGTTCAGCGGTGACGGCGGCCTGGAGACGACGCTGACGCGTGAGGCGCTGTGCTCACGGTTGACAGGACTGCTGGTGCTGCGCCCGCTCGAGTCCACGCCGGATGCCCGGGTGGATGATTACATCAAACCGTATGAGAAAAACTGGTTCTGGCAGCTGGCCCTGAAGGACTGGCGACGCTACAGCGATATTATGCTGGTGGCGCTGGTCGCTAACGTCCTGGCCCTTTCCGGCATGGTCTTTTCCATGCAGGTGTATGACAGGGTGGTGCCCTCGCAATCGGAAGCGACGCTGTGGGTACTGTTTGGCGGCGTGATGATCGCCATTGTTTTCGAATTCATCATGCGCATGCTGCGCGTGCACATTTCGGATGTGGTGGGTAAACGCGCCGACCTGCGTATTTCTGAACGCGTTTTTGCACACGCGCTGAGGATTAAAAACGGAGCCCGCTCTAAGTCAACCGGGTCGTTCATTGCCCAGATCCGCGAGCTGGAGTCGGTTCGTGAACTGATCACGTCCACCACCATTGCGGCCATCTCCGATCTGCCATTCTTCCTGCTGTTTGTGTTCATTTTGTGGATGATTGGCGGACCGCTGGTACTGGTTGTCCTGCTTGCCGTGCCGCTGCTGCTTATCCCGGGCCTGCTGGTCCAGCGCCCGCTGGGCAAACTGTCCAGCGAAGGGATGCGCGAGTCTGCCATTCGTAACGCCACGCTGGTGGAAGCGGTTCAGGGCATTGAAGACATCAAGCTGATGCGCGCTGAACAGCGCTTCCAGAATCAGTGGAATAACACCAATGATGTTGCCGCTAACGTCGGCATGAAGCAGCGCTGGCTGACCGGGCTGTTGCTGACCTGGACGCAGGAGGTGCAGTCGATTGTGTATGCCGTGGTGCTGTTGGTGGGGTGTTACCTGGTTATCAGCGGGGACATGACCACCGGTGCGCTGGTGGGGACCTCTATTCTCGCGTCGCGGACCATCGCGCCGCTGTCGCAAATTTCAGGCGTGCTCTCCCGCTGGCAGTCGGCGAAAGTGGCGCGTAAAGGACTCGACGATCTGATGCAGCGCCCGATTGACGATCCTCAGCAGGGCAAGAAGGTGCATAAAGCCCATCTGCGGGGGGATTATGCGCTGGAAGAGGTGGGGTTCTGGTACGACGATGAAGAAAAACTCACCGTTCTGAACATCAGCAAACTGCAGATTCGCGCCGGTGAGCGGGTGGCGGTGCTCGGACGCAACGGCTCCGGCAAAAGCACGCTGCTGCAGCTGCTGGCAGGGATGCAGGAGCCTCAGCAGGGCAGCATTCTGCTGGATGATATCGCGTTGAACCATCTGGACCCGGCTGACGTGCGCCGTGACATGCAGCTGCTGAGCCAGCAGGCGCGGCTGTTCTTTGGCTCTGTGCGGGACAACATTCTGATGGGCAACCCGCTGGCCACCGACGATGAAATCCATCAGGCGCTGGTGAACAGTGGTGCGCTGGAGTTTGTCCGCAAACAGAAAATGGGGCTCAACTACATTATCAACGAAGGCGGTGCGGGCCTGTCTGGCGGGCAGCGTCAGGCGTTATTACTGGCCCGTGCTCTGATCACCTCTCCAAACATTTTGTTGCTGGATGAACCTACCGCCTGGCTTGACGAGATGAGTGAGAAGCAGTTTATCCAGCACCTTAAACCGTGGTTGGGCAAGCGCCGGACGCTGGTGGTCGCGACCCATCGTCTGCCTATTCTGGAACTGGTTGACCGTATCATCGTGCTGGAAAACGGCAAGGTGATCATGGATGGCCCGCGCGACGCCATTCTTCGCCAGCACGGTATGGCGCCGCAAAAAGCCTCACAGCGTACCGTGACCATGAAACCGACACCAGTAGCAGAGGAGGGCGTAGCATGACTGATTTCTCTCGCGTCAACAGCCGCCTGAAGGAGCCACGCTTGCCGCGGTCAACCTGGGTCGCCTGGTCGCTGTTCGCCCTGCTGGCGGTATTTATCACCTGGGCAAGCCTGTTCAGCCTTGATGAGGTCACCACCGGTAGCGGCAAGGTGATCCCCTCTTCGCACGAGCAGGTGATCCAGTCCCTTGAGGGGGGCATTATTCACAGTTTGCTGGTGCGTGAAGGCGACATCGTTGAGCGTGGTCAGCAGCTGGCACAGCTTGACCGGACGAAAACAGAATCAAGCGTGCTGGAGAGTGAATCGCGCCTGAATGCCGCGCTGGCAACCGCCTCGCGTCTGAAGGCCGAAGTGAACGACACGGCACTGGCTTTTCCGGCAGAGCTGGATGATGACGTTGAACTGGTCAAACAGGAAACGGCGCTGTATCAGTCTCGTCGCGAAAGTCTTGAGAAAGGGTTGGCAGGGTTACGGCAGGGGGCCGAGCTGGTGCAGCGAGAGCTGTCGCTAACCCGTCCGCTGGTGACGCAGGGGGCAGCCAGTAAGGTGGAGGTGTTACGTCTTGAGCGTCAAAAAAATGAGCTTGAGAACAAAATCACCGAGATGAAAAACCAGTATTACGTTCGCGCCCGTGAAGAGCTGGCGAAAGCGAACGCGGAGATTGAAGCGCAACGTTCGGTGATGAAAGGGCGTGAAGATTCGTTGACCAGACTGACCTTCAATGCGCCGGTGCGCGGGATCGTTAAGGATATCGACGTGACAACCGTGGGAGGGGTGATTCCGCCAAACGGCAAGCTGATGAGCCTGGTTCCGCTTGATGACCAGATGGTAATTGAAGCGAAAATCTCGCCGCGCGATGTCGCCTTTATTCATCCGGGACAAAAAGCGCTGGTGAAAGTGACCGCCTATGACTACTCCATTTACGGTGGGCTGGAGGGCGAGGTGACCATGATTTCGCCGGATACGCTTCAGGATGAGGTGAAAAGGGATGTGTATTACTATCGGGTCTATATCCGCACTGACAGTAACCATCTGACCAATAAACAAGGCAAAACCTTCCCGGTGTTTCCGGGGATGATTGCGACCGTTGATATTAAAACAGGCAGTAAAACGATTCTGGATTATCTGTTGAAACCGCTTAATAAGGCGAAAGAGGCACTGCGGGAACGGTAAACAAAGGGCGTTCGGGAAACCGAACGCCAGAAACATTATACCGTCGACGTTACGTTAACAACGTGGCGTCGTTCTTTAGGAACGACGTTGATATAGTGAGTCACATAGGCGAAGTATAATCCGGCATAGTTTTCGACCAGTTCTATAAACGCCGGGTAAATCGACATCTGGCCATCACCCTGATCTTTAAGATAACCCGCCTCTTGCGCCGATTTGATAATACGGTTGACGTGGATCCGTGAAACAAAAAATTCTTTAGCCAGTAAGTTGGCTGAATAAGGTATTACTGCACCATGTGCGGTTTTATTTTTTATGGCCTGCAGGTAAAGATATAACATTATCATTCGCCCTCCGTCTTTATCAATAAACAATCCCACTTCAGGCAAAACCTTCCTGAACGTTAACCCCCTGAAAAGGTATTCCGCTGCGCGACGGAAAAAGTTATTTCGCAGGATGTCGTTATCCAGCAGATTAACGTTGATATTAAACTTTGGGAAAAGAATACTTACCGGCAAAAATGCGCCGGACATGTAGCGTTTAAGTTCATTAAGTCCCTTTTCAGTCGGTGCGATTCTCGTTTTGCGTCTGTCTTCACTGCAGCGCCAGGTCTTGATGCGCCCGGTGGTTCTGAGCAAGGTGATGATCGCAATCACACTGTTGGGGCTGGCAATTTTATAACGGGAGCATAATTCTTTAATTTCTGATACTGACTCAGCCTGATTTCCAAAGATAAAACAACACATGGAAAGAATAATGTTGAACCGTGATTCCTGAAGCATCGTTTTGTAGAACAAAGGTTGTTTTTTGTAGATGGCGTCATTAATGGTGTAGTGCTCTGTTATTGCCTCACTGAATCGCGGATTGTTTTTAATGACATCCCTTCGATGTAGCAAGGCCCTGGATGAGATATGATTATCCATAGCGTTTGTCTCTTATATGAATGAGCCGATAGATGAAGTATCCAGTCTTCTTTCGGATTTTTCATTATACCTTGAGATTGATATATTTACCGTTATTATTTGATGCGAATTTTATATTTAT
>OBZY01000279.1_pt1 | contig 23933 bp, 29 predicted proteins | sample 1477051 | NCBI WGS metagenome assembly OBZY01 (sample SAMEA2580270, study PRJEB22360) | human gut metagenome | biome: human gut; feature: human-associated habitat; material: faeces | place: Denmark | collected 2008/2010
AGTTACTCGATAAAGTAACTCCGTCACAGTGGGCTGCAATCGGTGTGCTGGGTAGTCTGGTATTTGGCTTGCTGACGTACCTGACAAACCTTTATTTCAAGATTAAAGAAGACAAGCGTAAGGTTGCACGGGGAGAGTAATTCAATGACACAAAACTATGAACTGATTGTGAAAGGGATCCGCAATTTTGAGAATAAAGTTGCGGTAACTGTAGCATTAAGGGACAAAAAACGCTTTGACGGTGAAATTTTTGACCTGGACATCTCGCTGGACCGTGTTGAAGGTGCCGCGCTGGAGTTTTATGAGGCAGCAGCCAGAAGGAGCATCAGACAGGTCTTCCTGGAAGTTGCAGCCGGGTTATGTGAAGGGGATGAGCAGTCGCCGGAAAAGCGCCCCATAATTTTAGAGGCGCAGAGTGTGTGGATAACCTACAAAGGAAAACTGCCGGGAAGAATTACTGGTTCACTGAAGACTCCGCCGAAATGGTAATTTCACCAGCATATTTTTCCTCCAGTAATACCGCCAGCCACTTGAAAGAATTTTGTTGTTGCTGGGACCATTTGGGATTGATTGATTCAAGCTGGAGCGATGCCAGTGTTGGTTGCATTTGTTCCTTGGGAATTGAGAATGCCAGATATGAAAATGCGACAGCAAGGGCATTTACATCATCCCGAAGCCTGGAAATGCAGTCGAGCAACTCCTGTAGAGAAATGGTGCTATTGTCCATAAACAATCCTCTCTATTGTATTTAACTATTCCTTGCCTGATTCAACAGGCCGGGACAGATAAACATATCCAGGGTTCAGAAACCGATAAATCCTGATAAATATCCATGAACGCAAAAATCAGATACAGCCTGTCGGCTACTGTACTAGTGCTGATTGGTGCAGGCGCGTCTGCTCCTCAAATACTTGACCAGTTTCTGGACGAAAAAGAAGGTAACCACACAACGGCATACCGTGATGGTTCCGGCATCTGGACCATCTGTCGGGGTGCCACGATGGTGGATGGAAAACCCGTTTTTCCCGGTATGAAACTGTCGAAGGAAAAATGCGACCAGGTTAACGCCATCGAACGTGATAAGGCGCTGGCATGGGTGGAACGTAATATTAAAGTACCACTGACCGAACCACAAAAAGCGGGTATCGCGTCATTTTGCCCCTATAACATTGGCCCCGGTAAGTGTTTCCCGTCGACGTTTTATAAGCGGCTTAATGCCGGTGATCGTAAAGGTGCCTGTGAGTCGATTCGCTGGTGGATTAAGGACGGTGGGCGTGATTGCCGCACACGTTCAAATAACTGCTACGGACAGGTTATTCGTCGTGACCAGGAAAGCGCATTAGCCTGTTGGGGGATAGATCAGTGAGAAGAGTAGCCGCGATTATCTCCGCTCTGGTTATCTGCATCATCGTCTGCCTGTCTTGGGCTGTTAATCATTACCGTGATAACGCCATTACCTACAAAGCCCTGCGCGACAAAAATGCCAGAGAACTGAAGCTGGCGAACGCGGCAATTACTGACATGCAGATGCGTCAGCGTGATGTTGCTGCGCTCGATGCAAAATACACGAAGGAGTTAGCTGATGCGAAAGCTGAAAATGATGCTCTGCGTGATGATGTTGCCGCTGGCCGTCGTCGGTTGCACATCAAAGCAGTCTGTCAGTCAGTGCGTGAAGCCACCACCGCCTCCGGCGTGGATAATGCAGCCTCCCCCCGACTGGCAGACACCGCTGAACGGGATTATTTCACCCTCAGAGAGAGGCTGATCACTATGCAAAAACAACTGGAAGGAACCCAGAAGTATATTAATGAGCAGTGCAGATAGAGTTGCTCATATCGATGGGCAACTCATGCAATTATTTTGAGCAATACACCCGCGCTTCCAGCGGAGTATAAATGCCAAAAGTGATGAAACCGAGCAATCCATTTACGAATGTTTGCTGGGTTTCTGTTTTAACCACATTTTCTGCACCACCACAAATTTTTGCTGCATCGACAGTTTTCTTCTGCCCAATTCCCGAAACGAAGAAATGATGGGTGATGGTTTCCTTTGGTGTTACTGCTGTCGGTTTGTTTCCAACAGTAAACGTCTGTTGAGCACATCCTGTAATAAGCATTGCCAGAGCGGCAGAAAACAACATTTTTTTCATCTTATTATCCTGCATTGTTAAAAACGGCAGAATCCTATGTGACAACAATTAAACGATAGTTAAATGGATTGATGAAAATTAAAACTACACAGGTGAGCTCAGACGATTGGAGGGAGTTGGGGACACTCAGAATCCTGTAGAATGAAATAAACCGGTCTATCCGTCCATTACCCTTTTAGCTGCGCTGTATCGTCGCCGTATTCCCGCATTAACCATGACCGTAGCCCGACGGGGAATTCCTTCTGCGTGAGTGTGCGGGAATAATTAAAAACGATGCACACCGGGTTTTTACCGCGTTAATGATTCGCGGATTTATCCCGGTGCGATGGTGGAAGAAACCGGAAGCTGTATTACAGAAAGTGCTACTACTGTATCCCGATGCGATGTATGTAATGTGAGTCAGATAATGGCACAGGATGTGGTGATGTGGCAGTCTGGAACACAGGATATATTGTCAGAATAAGACCCGTAGGAATAAAAATGAAAAGACGCCTTTTACTACTTTTTCTGTTATCTGTCCTAGCAGTGGGATGCTCGCAGCAAAAAGCTGATGAGCCCCGGCAATTAGTGACGGTGTATCCACGATATCCGGAATATGCTGCAGCAAATTATATCAAGGGGCTGGTTGAGGTTAAGTTCGATATTGGTGCTGATGGGACTGTGACACGGATCGTTTTTCTCCGCTCAGAGCCTCATAATTTGTTTCGTGATGAAGTGGTGAAGGCCATGGCGAAATGGCGATTTGAAAAGAATCGTCCCTGTCAGGGAGTGAAGAGACAATTTATCTTTACGCCGTCACGTCCCTGATGCTTCCAGGTAGAGAGGGGCTGGAAGCAGGAGAAAAATGAAAGAGCCAGCGGTTATATTTTTGTCATGGCTGACGAGGAATGATGGAAGAAGGCGTTGTATGCCACACAACGCCTCACTGTTCATTTCTTCTTTTTCTCTAGTGGAACCCGATGAATAAGAGTTGCACTGGTTTCCGATGAGATGGCGATATACTCGGGCAAAGTATGCTGGCAGTTTTCCAACTGGTCAAAAATACCTGCTCTCGTCTGTTGCAATGCCTGCAGCATGCGGCGGCAATGCGCCTTGCTTTTGCTAACCATCTTTCCTTCCTCTATCAGTCGCTGCGTGAACTCATCATGGAATACCAGGTAAATGCGGATGTTATCGGTTTTGGCTACGCAGCATAGTACAAAACGGACAGGTGCATCCCGGGACGGGGGAGGCGTCACATGTCCCTGTGATGGTTGTTCCGGGTAATGCACTGTGTGGGGCATAAAAATGTCCGATAATTTTACTTTCTACCGCAGTTAGTTGATTCGTTGGTCCTGGTAGCACATTGGGCGAGGATTTAAATGCCAGGCAACTGAAGGATGATGTTGCAAGGGAGATAGCGAGAATATTTCTGATTTTCATTTGATGATGCCTCTGTGTGAAATGACGGTAAACGACGCACTTGTGCCGGCACATAATAGCAAGCACCATAATAGATCAGATTCGATTCTTGCTGTAAGTGATAATTATTCTCGTTTTTCGGGTCCTTTCCGGCGATCCAACAGGCTACGGGGCGGCGACCTCGCGGTTTTTCGCTATTTATGAGATTTTTTGAGGGGGTGGTTGTTGTTTAATTGTTTGGTATATCTAATTGATAAGTAAGGTGAAAATAAAATAAATACAACAACCTTACGATGTGCTTTGATGTCATTAATGTGAAAAAATTAAATGATATCAAATGGTTTTGTAAAAACACATGGTTGTTGTATCGCTTTTTATCGATGACTTATGGAGAGGAGATGGCCTTTTTATTGAATAAAAGTGATATGGCCTCCTCCATCGGTATCTCTGTTCAGGCATTTGATAAATGGGGCGTTCCTCCTGTCGAGCGTCGGGGGAGGGAAGTTTTTTATGACGTTAAAACTGTACTGGAGATAGATCGCGAGCGGCGACAACACAATCATAGAACACCTGATGACGGGGGCGATCTGGAGGAAAGGCTGCTTCGGGCCAGAGCTGAACTGACAGAAGAACAGGCCGTAGCTCAAAAACTTAAAAATCAGGTAACCGAAGGTAAGCTCATCGATTCAGACTTCTGCGTTTTCGCCCTCAGCAAGCTGGCGATGGCATTGTCCAGTACGCTTGATTCTATTCCGTTATCCATGCAGCGACAGTTCCCGGATTTAACGCCACGTCATCTTGACCATCTGAAAACCCTTATTGCGAAGGGCGCAAATCAGTGTGCGCGGGCAGGGGATAAATTACCGGATTTGCTGGATGAATATATCAGAGCAACAACTGAATAATCTGATGGCTGCCGTTTCGGTTGCGCTGCAGCCTCTGGTCAGGGTTGTACCGATGACGGCAGTTGAATGGGCTGACCAGTATTATTATCTGCCGAAAGAATCCTCATACGGTGACGGCGAATGGAAAACGCTGCCGTTCCAGATCGCCATCATGAACAGTATGGGGAATGATCAGGTCCGCACTGTTAATCTGATTAAATCTGCCCGTGTTGGCTATACAAAGATGTTGCTGGGGGTGGTCGGGTATTTTATTGAGCATAAATCCCGAAACAGTCTGCTTTTTCAGCCCACGGATTCTGCCGCTGAAGATTTTATGAAGTCTCACGTGGAGACGACGATTAGGGACGTGCCATGCCTGAAAGACCTTTCCCCATGGCTGGGTCGTAAACATCGTGATAATACCCTCACGCTGAAACGCTTTTCATCGGGCGTCGGTTTCTGGTGCCTGGGCGGCGCTGCCGCCAAAAACTACCGTGAAAAATCCGTGGATGTGGTCTGCTATGACGAACTTTCCTCGTTCGAACCGGATGTTGAAAAAGAGGGTTCGCCAACCCTGCTGGGGGATAAACGTATTGAGGGCTCTGTATGGCCAAAATCCATTCGCGGCTCGACGCCTAAAATCAAAGGCTCCTGCCAGATCGAAAAAGCCGCTAACGAGTCGGCACATTTCATGCGTTTTTATGTGCCCTGCCCGCACTGTGGGGAGGCGCAGTATCTGAAATTTGGCGATGAATCCACGCCTTTTGGCCTTAAATGGGAGAAGGACAGCCCCGAAAGCGTTTTCTACCTCTGTGAACATCATGGCTGCGTGATCCATCAGTCTGAGCTTGACCAGAGCAACGGGCGGTGGATCTGTGAAAACACGGGCATGTGGACCCGTGACGGCCTGATGTTTTTCAGCGCCCGGGGTGATGAAATTCCGCCGCCGCGCTCCATCACTTTCCATATCTGGACGGCGTACAGTCCGTTCACCACCTGGGTACAGATAGTCTATGACTGGCTGGATGCACTGAAAGATCCCAACGGCCTGAAAACCTTTGTGAACACCACGCTGGGCGAGACCTACGAAGAGGCCGTGGGCGAAAAACTCGATCACCAGGTACTGATTGATAAGGTCGTGCATTACACGGCGGCGGTGCCAGCCCGGGTGGTTTATCTGACGGCGGGCATTGACTCGCAGCGAAACCGTTTTGAGATGTATGTCTGGGGATGGGCTCCGGGAGAGGAAGCCTTTCTGGTGGATAAAATCATCATTATGGGACGTCCCGATGAGGAAGAGACGCTGTTACGTGTGGATGCGGCGATCAACAAAAAATACCGCCATGCAGACGGAACCGAAATGACCATTTCCCGTGTCTGCTGGGACATCGGGGGTATCGATGGCGAAATCGTTTATCAGAGGTCAAAAAAACACGGTGTTTTCCGGGTGCTGCCGGTAAAAGGCGCATCTGTCTATGGCAAGCCGGTGATCACCATGCCAAAAACCCGCAATCAGCGGGGCGTGTATCTGTGTGAAGTGGGGACAGACACCGCAAAAGAAATTCTCTATGCCCGTATGAAAGCCGAGCCCACGCCTGCGGATGAATCCACGTCGTATGCCATCCGTTTTCCTGATGATCCGGAGATTTTTTCGCAGACAGAGGCGCAGCAACTGGTCGCGGAAGAGCTTGTGGAGAAGTGGGAAAAAGGAAAGATGCGTCTGCTGTGGGATAACAAAAAGCGGCGTAACGAAGCGCTGGACTGCCTGGTGTATGCCTACGCGGCATTACGTGTGTCCGTGCAACGCTGGCAGCTTGATCTGGCTGTACTGGCAAAATCCCGGGAAGAAGAGACGACCCGGCCAACCCTTAAAGAACTGGCAGCGAAGCTGTCCGGAGGAGTGAATGGTTACAGTCGCTGAACTGCAGGCGCTGCGTCAGGCGCGCCTTGATTTATTAACCGGTAAACGGGTGGTGTCTGTCCAGAAAGATGGTCGCAGAATTGAATATACGGCGGCTTCTCTGGATGAGCTTAACCGGGCGATCAATGATGCGGAGTCGGTACTGGGGACAACCCGACGTCGCCGTCGTCCGCTGGGAGTGAGGTTATGAAACGAACGCCTGTCCTGATTGATGTGAACGGTGTTCCGCTTCGTGAGAGTCTCAGCTACAACGGGGGCGGCGCAGGATTTGGCGGGCAAATGGCGGAGTGGTTGCCACCTGCGCAGAGTGCCGATGCGGCCCTGCTGCCCGCGTTGCGTCTGGGGAATGCCCGGGCAGATGATCTAGTGCGCAATAACGGAATAGCGGCTAATGCGGTTGCCCTGCATAAGGATCACATTGTCGGGCATATGTTTCTGATCAGCTACCGTCCGAACTGGCGCTGGCTGGGGATGCGGGAGACCGCAGCAAAAAGCTTTGTCGATGAGGTGGAGGCGGCCTAGTCGGAATACGCCGAAGGGATGTTTGGCGAGATCGACGTGGAAGGAAAACGCACGTTCACGGAATTTATCCGTGAAGGTGTGGGCGTTCATGCGTTTAACGGCGAAATCTTTGTGCAGCCGGTCTGGGATACGGAAACCACGCAGTTATTCCGTACGCGTTTTAAAGCTGTGAGTCCGAAACGGGTGGACACGCCTGGACACGGTATGGGGAACCGTTTTCTGCGGGCCGGTGTGGAGGTCGATCGATATGGCCGTGCCGTCGCGTACCATATCTGTGAGGATGATTTTCCGTTCTCTGGTAGTGGACGATGGGAACGGATCCCGCGTGAACTTCCCACCGGGCGTCCGGCCATGCTGCATATTTTCGAGCCGGTGGAGGACGGGCAGACCCGTGGGGCTAATCAGTTTTACAGCGTCATGGAACGGCTGAAGATGCTCGATTCCCTGCAGGCAACACAGCTTCAGTCGGCCATAGTGAAGGCGATGTATGCAGCGACGATTGAAAGTGAACTTGATACCGAAAAGGCCTTTGAATATATCGCCGGCGCGCCACAGGAGCAGAAGGATAATCCGCTTATTAATATTCTGGAGAAGTTCTCCAGCTGGTATGACACGAATAACGTGACACTGGGCGGAGTCAAAATTCCGCACCTTTTCCCTGGTGATGATCTGAAACTACAGACTGCGCAGGATTCAGACAATGGATTTTCTGCACTTGAACAGGCGCTGCTGCGGTATATCGCCGCCGGTCTTGGCGTTTCCTACGAACAGTTGTCCCGTGATTACTCGAAGGTCAGTTACTCAAGTGCCCGCGCCTCCGCCAATGAGTCGTGGCGCTATTTTATGGGGCGGCGAAAATTTATTGCGGCCCGGCTGGCCACGCAGATGTTTTCCTGCTGGCTGGAAGAGGCACTTCTTCGGGGGATTATTCGTCCGCCACGGGCACGTTTTGATTTTTATCAGGCGCGATCAGCCTGGTCACGGGCAGAGTGGATTGGTGCCGGAAGAATGGCCATTGACGGGCTCAAGGAAGTCCAGGAATCAGTGATGCGCATTGAGGCCGGACTGAGCACGTATGAGAAAGAGCTGGCGCTGATGGGCGAGGATTATCAGGACATTTTCCGCCAGCAGGTCAGGGAATCTGCAGAGCGGCAAAAAGCCGGACTCTCACGTCCGGTGTGGATATCGCAGGCGTATCAGCAGCAGATAGCGGAGAGTCGCAGGCCGGAAGAGGAGACAACACCACGTGAGACGTAATCTTTCACACATTATTGCCGCAGCATTCAATGAACCGCTGCTTCTGGAGCCCGCCTATGCGCGGGTTTTCTTTTGCGCGCTCGGGCGCGAGATGGGGGCAGCAAGTCTTTCGGTACCACAACAACAGGTACAGCTTGATGCTCCCGGAATGCTGGCTGAAACGGACGAGTATATGGCCGGAGGTAAACGACCGGCCCGTGTTTACCGGGTGGTGAACGGTATTGCTGTACTGCCGGTGACCGGCACGCTGGTGCACCGGCTGGGTGGTATGCGGCCATTTTCCGGAATGACAGGCTATGACGGCATTGTCGCCTGTCTTCAGCAGGCAATGGCGGATAGCCAGGTGCGGGGCGTACTGCTGGACATTGACAGTCCGGGCGGGCAGGCCGCCGGCGCGTTTGACTGCGCTGACATGATTTACCGCCTCCGTCAGCAGAAGCCGGTCTGGGCACTGTGCAATGACACGGCCTGTTCTGCAGCCATGCTGCTGGCGTCGGCCTGCTCCCGACGGCTGGTTACCCAGACATCCCGTATCGGCTCCATTGGCGTGATGATGAGCCATGTCAGCTATGCCGGTCATCTGGCGCAGGCCGGTGTGGATATCACGCTGATTTACTCAGGTGCGCACAAGGTGGATGGCAATCAGTTTGAAGCGTTGCCGGCAGAGGTTCGCCAGGACATGCAGCAGCGGATTGATGCGGCGCGCCGGATGTTTGCCGAAAAAGTGGCGATGTATACCGGTCTGTCTGTTGATGCCGTCACGGGAACAGAGGCTGCCGTTTTTGAAGGTCAGTCCGGCATTGAGGCCGGGCTGGCGGATGAATTAATCAATGCGTCGGATGCCATCAGTGTGATGGCCACGGCGCTGAACAGTAATGTCAGAGGAGGCACTATGCCGCAATTAACTGCAACGGAAGCCGCCGCGCAGGAGAACCAGCGAGTGATGGGGATCCTGACATGCCAGGAAGCGAAAGGACGTGAACAGCTTGCCACGATGCTGGCAGGACAACAGGGCATGAGCGTTGAACAGGCCCGGGCGATTCTGGCCGCGGCGGCACCGCAGCAGCCGGTGGCATCCACGCAGAGTGAAGCCGATCGCATTATGGCGTGTGAAGAAGCGAACGGTCGTGAACAACTGGCGGCAACGCTGGCGGCGATGCCGGAGATGACGGTGGAAAAAGCCCGCCCGATCCTGGCTGCTTCACCGCAGGCGGATGCCGGACCATCACTCCGTGATCAGATCATGGCACTGGATGAGGCAAAAGGGGCTGAGGCGCAGGCTGAACAGCTGGCTGCCTGCCCGGGAATGACAGTGGAGAGCGCCCGGGCTGTGCTGGCTGCGGGATCAGGTAAGGCAGAACCGGTCTCTGCATCCACAACCGCCATGTTTGAACATTTCATGGCGAACCATTCACCGGCAGCGGTACAGGGTGGCGTGCCACAGACGTCAGCAGACGGTGATGCGGACGTGAAAATGCTCATGGCCATGCCATGAAGTCAGTGCTGACCATCAATAGGAGGTTTTTACAATATGGTGACGAAAACCATCACTGAACAGCGTGCGGAAGTACGTATTTTTGCCGGTAATGATCCGGCTCATACCGCCACAGGCAGCAGCGGGATTTCCTCGCCAACACCGGCACTGACGCCCCTGATGCTGGATGAAGCCACCGGGAAACTGGTGGTCTGGGACGGACAGAAAGCCGGTAGTGCGGTTGGCATACTGGTACTGCCGCTTGAAGGTACAGAGACGGCGCTGACGTATTACAAGTCGGGAACCTTTGCGACGGAGGCAATCCACTGGCCTGAAAGTGTGGATGAACACAAAAAGGCCAACGCCTTTGCCGGCAGTGCCCTGAGTCACGCGGCGCTGCCGTAACACGTTATCAGGCCACCGCGGTGGCCTGACTGATTTCTGAATGAAAGGAACTGATTTATGGGATTGTTTACGACCCGCCAGTTACTCGGTTATACCGAACAAAAAGTTAAATTTCGTGCGCTGTTTCTGGAGCTGTTTTTCCGCCGTACGGTGAATTTCCATACCGAAGAGGTGATGCTGGACAAAATTACCGGAAAAACGCCGGTGGCGGCCTATGTCTCCCCGGTTGTTGAAGGAAAAGTGCTGCGTCATCGTGGTGGTGAAACCCGCGTGTTGCGTCCGGGCTACGTCAAGCCGAAACACGAATTTAATTACCAGCAGGCGGTTGAGCGCCTTCCTGGTGAAGATCCATCTCAACTGAACGATCCGGCTTACCGCCGTCTGCGTATCATTACCGATAACCTCAAACAGGAAGAGCACGCGATTGTCCAGGTGGAAGAAATGCAGGCGGTAAATGCTGTGTTGTATGGCAAATACACCATGGAAGGAGACCAGTTCGAGAAAATTGAGGTCGATTTTGGCAGGTCGACGAAGAATAACATCACACAGGGTAGCGGTAAGGAATGGTCAAAACAGGATCGTGACACGTTCGATCCTACACATGATATTGACCTTTACTGCGACCAGGCCAGCGGTCTTGTGAATATTGCCATCATGGACGGTACCGTCTGGCGTCTGCTGAATGGTTTTAAGCTGTTTCGCGAAAAACTGGATACCCGTCGCGGTTCAAATTCACAACTCGAAACGGCAGTGAAAGATCTGGGCGCAGTGGTGTCCTTCAAGGGGTATTACGGCGATCTGGCTATTGTTGTGGCGAAAACGTCTTATATAGCAGAAGACGGTATCGAAAAACGTTATCTTCCAGATGGCATGCTGGTCCTGGGGAATACTGCTGCAGATGGGATCCGTTGTTACGGAGCCATTCAGGATGCGCAGGCGTTTTCCGAAGGTGTGGTGGCTTCTTCCCGTTATCCGAAACACTGGCTGACGGTGGGGGATCCTGCCCGTGAATTTACCATGACGCAGTCCGCACCGCTGATGGTGTTGCCGGACCCGGATGAGTTTGTGGTGGTACAGGTGAAATAATCCGTGAGCGGGGGCGAAATGCCCCCGTGTCTTTTTTCACAGGGGGCTGATATGGCAACGAAAGAGCAAAATCTGAAACGGCTTGATGAACTGGCCCTGATTCTGGGGCGTGAGCCGGATATATCCGGGAGTGCCGCAGAGATAGCGCAGCGGGTGGCGGAATGGGAAGAGGAAATGCAGTCATCCGGCGATGATGTACAGGTTATGAATATGGATATCCGGGAGCAGGAAACCGCGGCTCATGATGTTCGTGAGGAAACATCCGGCGCGTTAACGCGCATCAGAGTTCTGACCTGCCTCCATCTCTGTGGCATTGATGGTGAAACGGGGGAATCCGTTGAGCTTGCGGATGTTGGTCGGGTGATTCTGATTATGTCCTCAGATGCAAAAACACACGTTGATGGCGGAATGGCTGTTTATGCGTGATTTTCAGAATGCCTTTGATGCCGCCCTTGCCGGGGTGGACAGTACGATTGTTGAAGTGATGGGCATCAGTGCGCAGTTCACCTCCGGTGCACAGCGTGGCGGCGAGGTTCATGGCGTTTTTGACGATCCGGAGTCGCTGGGTTTTGCCAGTAGTGGGATCCGTATTGAAGGAAGCAACCCGTCATTATTTGTGCTTACGGATACGGTTTGTGCTGTACGGCGTGGTGACACGCTGACCATTAACGGCGAGATATTCTGGGTGGATCGTGTTTCTCCGGATGACGGAGGGAGTTGTTATCTCTGGCTCAACCGGGGGCAACCACCTGCCGTTAACCGTCGCCGCTGAAAGGGGATGTATGGCCATAAAAGGTCTTGAGCAGGCCGTTGAAAACCTCAGTCGTATCAGCAAAACGGCGGTGCCGGGTGCCGCCGCAATGGCCATTAACCGCGTTGCTTCATCCGCGATATCGCAGTCGGCGTCACAGGTTGCCCGTGAGACAAAGGTACGCCGGAAACTGGTAAAGGAAAGGGCCAGGCTGAAAAGGGCCACGGTCAAAAATCCGCAGGCCAGAATCAAAGTGAACCGGGGGGATTTGCCCGTAATCAAGCTGGGTAATGCGCGGGTTGTCCTGTCCCGACGCAGGCGTCGTAAAAAGGGGCAGCGTTCAGCCCTGAAAGGTGGCGGCAGTGTGCTTGTGGTGGGAAACCGTCGTATTCCCGGCGCGTTTATTCAGCAACTGAAAAATGGCCGCTGGCATGTCATGCAGCGTGTGGCGGGGAAAAACCGTTACCCCATTGATGTGGTGAAAATCCCGATGGCGGTGCCGCTTACCACGGCGTTTAAACAGAATATTGAGCGGATACGGCGTGAGCGTCTTCCGAAAGAGCTGGGCTATGCGCTGCAGCATCAACTGAGGATGGTAATAAAGCGATGAAACATACTGAACTCCGAGCAGCCGTACTGGATGCACTGGAGAAGCATGACACCGGGGCGACGCTTTTTGATGGTCGCCCCGCTGTTTTTGATGAGGAAGATTTTCCGGCAATTGCCGTTTATCTCACCAGCGCTGAATACACGGGCGAAGAGCTGGACAGCGATACCTGGCAGGCGGAGCTGCATATTGAAGTTTTCCTGCCTGCTCAGGTGCCGGATTCAGAGCTGGATTCGTGGATGGAGTCCCGGATTTATCCGGTGATGAGCGATATCCCGGCACTGTCAGATTTGATCACCAGTATGGTGGCCAGTGGCTATGACTACCGACGCGACGATGATGCGGGCCTGTGGAGTTCAGCCGATCTGACTTATGTCATTACCTATGAAATGTGAGGACGATATGCCTGTACCAAATCCTACAATGCCGGTGAAAGGTGCCGGGACCACACTGTGGGTTTATAAGGGGAACGGTGACCCTTATGCGAACCCGCTTTCAGACGTTGACTGGTCGCGTCTGGCAAAAGTTAAAGACCTGACACCCGGCGAACTGACCGCTGAGTCCTATGACGACAGCTATCTCGATGATGAAGATGCGGACTGGACTGCGACCGGGCAGGGGCAGAAATCAGCCGGAGATACCAGCTTCACGCTGGCGTGGATGCCCGGAGAGCAGGGGCAGCAGGCGCTGCTGGCGTGGTTTAATGAAGGTGATACCCGTGCCTATAAAATCCGCTTCCCGAACGGCACGGTCGATGTGTTCCGTGGCTGGGTCAGCAGTATCGGTAAAGCGGTGACGGCGAAGGAAGTGATCACCCGCACGGTGAAGGTCACCAATGTTGGACGCCCGTCGATGGCTGAAGATCGCAGTACGGTGACGGCAGCAACCGGCATGACGGTAACGCCAGCCAGTGCTTCCGTAGTGAAAGGGCAGAGCACCACGCTGACCGTGGCATTCCAGCCGGAAGGTGTAACCGACAAGAGCTTCCGTGCGGTGTCTGCGGATAAAACAAAAGCCACCGTGTCGGTCAGTGGTATGACCATCACCGTGAACGGCGTTGCTGCAGGCAAGGTCAACATTCCGGTTGTATCCGGTAATGGTGAGTTTGCTGCGGTTGCAGAAATCACCGTCACCGCCAGTTAATCCGGAGAGTCAGCGATGTTCCTGAAAACCGAATCATTTGAATATAACGGCGTGACCGTCACGCTTTCTGAACTGTCAGCCCTGCAGCGTATTGAGCATCTCGCCCTGATGAAACAGCAGGCAGAATCCGACAGTAACCGGAAGTTTACTGTGGAAGACGTCATCAGAACCGGCGCTTTTGTGGTGGCGATGTCTCTGTGGCATAACCATCCGAAGAAGACGCAGATGCCGTCCATGAATGAAGCCGTTAAACAGATTGAGCAGGAAGTGCTTACCACCTGGCCCACAGAGGCAATTTCTCATGCTGAAAACGTGGTGTACCGGCTGTCTGGTATGTATGAGTTTGTGGTGAATAATGCCCCTGAACAGGCAGAGGACGCCGGGCCTGCAGAGCCTGTTTCTGCGGGAAAGTGTTCGACGGTGAGCTGAGTTTTGCCCTGAAACTGGCGCGTGAGATGGGGCGACCCGACTGGCGCGCCATGCTTGCCGGGATGTCATCCACGGAGTATGCCGACTGGCACCGTTTTTACAGTACCCATTATTTTCATGATGTTCTGCTGGATATGCACTTTTCCGGGCTGACGTACACCGTGCTCAGCCTGTTTTTCAGCGATCCGGATATGCATCCGCTGGATTTCAGTCTGCTGAACCGGCGCGAGGCTGACGAAGAGCCTGAAGATGATGTGCTGATGCAGAAAGCGGCAGGGCTTGCCGGAGGTGTCCGCTTTGGCCCGGACGGGAATGAAGTTATCCCTACTTCCCCGGATGTGGCGGACATGACGGAGGATGACGTAATGCTGATGACAGTATCAGAAGGGATCGCAGGAGGAGTCCGGTATGGCTGAACCGGTAGGCGATCTGGTCGTTGATTTGAGTCTGGATGCGGCCAGATTTGACGAGCAGATGGCCAGAGTCAGGCGTCATTTTTCCGGTACGGAAAGTGATGCGAAAAAAACAGCGGCAGTCGTTGAACAGTCGCTGAGCCGACAGGCGCTGGCTGCACAGAAAGCGGGGATTTCCGTCGGGCAGTATAAAGCTGCCATGCGTATGCTGCCTGCGCAGTTCACTGACGTGGCCACGCAGCTTGCAGGCGGGCAAAGTCCGTGGCTGATCCTGCTGCAACAGGGTGGTCAGGTGAAGGACTCCTTCGGCGGGATGATCCCCATGTTCAGGGGGCTTGCCGGTGCGCTCACCCTGCCGATGGTCGGGGCCACCTCGCTGGCGGTGGCGACCGGTGCGCTGGCGTATGCCTGGTATCAGGGCAACTCAACCCTGTCCGATTTCAACAAAACGCTGGTCCTTTCCGGCAATCAGTCGGGGCTGACGGCAGATCGCATGCTGGTCCTGTCCAGAGCCGGGCAGGCGGCAGGGCTGACGTTTGACCAGACCAGCGAGTCACTCAGCGCACTGGTTAAGGCGGGGGTAAGCGGTGAGGCTCAGATTGCGTCCATCAGCCAGAGTGTGGCGCGTTTCTCCTCTGCATCCAGCGTGGAGGTGGACAAGGTCGCTGAAGCCTTCGGGAAGCTGACCACAGACCCGACGTCGGGGCTGACGGCGATGGCACGCCAGTTCCATAACGTGACGGCGGAGCAGATTGCGTATGTTGCTCAGTTGCAGCGTTCCGGCGATGAAGCCGGGGCATTGCAGGCGGCGAACGAGGCCGCAACGAAAGGGTTTGATGACCAGACCCGCCGCCTGAAAGAGAACATGGGCACGCTGGAGACCTGGGCAGACAGGACTGCGCGGGCCTTCAAATCCATGTGGGATGCGGTGCTGGATATTGGTCGTCCTGATACCGCGCAGGAGATGCTGATTAAGGCAGAGGCTGCGTTTAAGAAAGCAGACGACATCTGGAATCTGCGCAAGGATGATTATTTTGTTAACGATGAAGCGCGGGCGCGTTACTGGGATGATCGTGAAAAGGCCCGTCTTGCGCTTGAAGCCGCCCGAAAGAAGGCTGAGCAGCAGACTCAACAGGACAAAAATGCGCAGCAGCAGAGCGATACCGAAGCGTCACGGCTGAAATATACCGAAGAGGCGCAGAAGGCTTACAAACGGCTGCAGACGCCGCTGGAGAAATATACCGCCCGTCAGGAAGAACTGAACAAGGCACTGAAAGACGGGAAAATCCTGCAGGCAGATTACAACACGCTGATGGCGGCGGCGAAAAAGGATTATGAAGCGACGCTGAAAAAGCCGAAACAGTCCGGCGTGAAGGTGTCTGTGGGCGATCGTCAGGAAGACAGTGCTCATGCTGCTCTGCTGACGCTTCAGGCAGAACTCCGGACGCTGGAGAAGCATGCCGGAGCAAATGAGAAAATCAGCCAGCAGCGCCGGGATTTGTGGAAGGCAGAAAGTCAGTTCGCGGTACTGGAGGAGGCGGCACAACGTCGCCAGCTGTCCGCACAGGAGAAATCCCTGCTGGCGCATAAAGATGAGACGCTGGAGTACAAACGCCAGCTGGCTGCACTTGGCGACAAGGTTACGTATCAGGAGCGCCTGAACGCGCTGGCGCAGCAGGCGGATAAATTCGCACAGCAGCAACGGGCAAAACGGGCCGCCATTGATGCGAAAAGCCGGGGGCTGACTGACCGGCAGGCAGAACGGGAAGCCACGGAACAGCGCCTGAAGGAACAGTATGGCGATAATCCGCTGGCGCTGAATAACGTCATGTCAGAGCAGAAAAAGACCTGGGCGGCTGAAGACCAGCTTCGCGGGAGCTGGATGGCAGGCCTGAAGTCCGGCTGGAGTGAGTGGGAAGAGAGCGCCACGGACAGTATGTCGCAGGTAAAAAGTGCAGCCACGCAGACCTTTGATGGTATTGCACAGAATATGGCAGCGATGCTGACCGGCAGTGAGCAGAACTGGCGCAGCTTCACCCGTTCCGTGCTGTCCATGATGACAGAAATTCTGCTTAAGCAGGCAATGGTGGGGATTGTCGGGAGTATCGGCAGCGCCATTGGCGGGGCTGTTGGTGGCGGCGCATCCGCGTCAGGCGGTACAGCCATTCAGGCCGCTGCGGCGAAATTCCATTTTGCAACCGGAGGATTCACAGGAACCGGCGGCAAATATGAGCCAGCGGGGATTGTTCACCGTGGTGAATTTGTCTTCACGAAGGAGGCAACCAGCCGGATTGGCGTGGGGAATCTCTACCGGCTGATGCGCGGCTATGCCACCGGTGGTTATGTCGGTACACCGGGCAGTCTGGCTGACAGCCGGTCGCAGGCGTCCGGGACGTTTGAGCAGAATAACCATGTGGTGATTAACAACGACGGCACGAACGGGCAGATAGGTCCGGCTGCTCTGAAGGCGGTGTATGACATGGCCCGCAAGGGTGCCCGTGATGAAATTCAGACACAGATGCGTGATGGTGGCCTGTTCTCCGGAGGTGGACGATGAAGACCTTCCGCTGGAAAGTGAAACCCGGTATGGATGTGACATCGGCTCCTTCCGTCAGGGAGGTGCGCTTTGGTGATGGCTATTCCCAGCGTGCGCCTGCCGGGCTGAACGCTGACCTGAAAACGTACAGCGTGACGCTGTCTGTCTCCCGTGAGGAGGCCACGGCGCTGGAGTCGTTTCTGGCTGAGCACGGGGGCTGGAAGGCCTTTCTGTGGACGCCGCCTTATGGTTACAGGCAGATAAAGGTGACCTGCGCAAAATGGTCGTCGCAGGTCAGTATGTTGCGTGTTGAGTTCAGCGCAGAGTTTAAACAGGTGGTGAACTGATGCAGGATATCCGGCAGGAAACACTGAATGAATGCACCCGTGCGGAGCAGTCGGCCAGCGTGGTGCTCTGGGAAATCGACCTGACCGAGGTAGGCGGGGATCGCTACTTTTTCTGCAATGAGCAGAACGAGAAAGGAGAGTCTGTCACCTGGCAGAGTCGGCAGTATCAGGCCTATCCCATTCAGGGGAGTGGATTTGAGATGAACGGCAAGGGCAGTGCTGCCCGTCCGACACTGACGGTTTCTAACCTGCACGGCATGGTCACGGGGATGGCGGAAGACCTGCAGAGTCTGGTCGGCGGAACGGTGGTCAGGCGTAAGGTTTACGCCCGTTTTCTGGATGCGGTGAACTTCGTCAACGGAAACAGCGACGCCGATCCGGAGCAGGAGGTGATCAGCCGCTGGCGCATCGAGCAGTGCAGCGAACTGAGTGCGGTCAGTGCCTCCTTTGTGTTGTCCACACCGACGGAAACGGACGGCGCTGTTTTTCCGGGACGTATCATGCTGGCCAACACCTGCACCTGGACCTATCGCGGCGATGAGTGCGGTTATCACGGTCCGGCGGTCGCGGATGAATATGACCAGCCAACGTCCGATATCACGAAGGATAAATGCAGCAAATGCCTGAGCGGTTGTAAGTTCCGCAATAACGTCGGCAACTTTGGCGGCTTCCTTTCCATTAACAAACTTTCGCAGTAATCCCATGACAGAGACAGAATCAGCGATTCTGGCGCACGCCCGGCGATGTGCGCCAGCGGAGTCGTGCGGCTTCGTGGTAAGCACGCCGGAGGGGGAAAGATATTTCCCCTGCGTGAATATCTCCGGTGAGCCGGAGGAGTATTTCCGGATGGCTCCGGAGGACTGGCTGCAGGCAGAAATGCAGGGTGAGATTGTGGCGCTGGTCCACAGCCACCCCGGTGGTCTGCCCTGGCTGAGTGAGGCTGACCGGCGGCTGCAGGTGCAGAGTGATTTGCCGTGGTGGCTGGTTTGCCGGGGGGCGATTCATAAGTTCCGCTGTGTGCCGCATCTCACCGGGCGGCGCTTTGAGCACGGGGTGACGGACTGTTACACGCTGTTCCGGGATGCTTATCATCTGGCGGGGATTGAGATGCCGGATTTTCATCGCGGGGATGACTGGTGGCGTCACGGTCAGAATCTCTATCTGGATAATCTGGAGGCCACAGGGCTGTATCAGGTGCCGTTGTCAGCGGCGCAGCCGGGCGATGTGCTGCTGTGCTGTTTTGGTTCATCGGTGCCGAATCATGCCGCCATTTACTGCGGCGACGGTGAGCTGTTGCACCATATTCCTGAACAACTGAGCAAACGAGAGAGGTATACCGACAAATGGCAGCGACGCACACACTCCCTCTGGCGTCACCGGGCATGGCACGCATCTGCCTTTACGGGGATTTACAACGATTTGGCCGCCGCATCGACCTTCGTGTGAAAACGGGGGCTGAAGCCATCCGGGCGCTGGCCACACAGCTCCCGGCGTTTCGTCAGAAACTGAATGAGGGCTGGTATCAGATACGGATTGCCGGGCGTGATGCAGGTGAAACCGAATTATCAGCTCGTCTTAATGAACCGCTGGCGAATGGAGCAGTGATCCACATCGTGCCGCGTCTGGCAGGAGCCAAAAGTGGCGGTGTGTTTCAGGTAGTGCTGGGAGCTGCTGTTATGGCGGTTGCTATATGGATGCCGGGGGTAGGAATAATGGCGAGTAATCTGCTGTTTTCTCTCGGTGCCAGTATGACACTGGGTGGTGTTGCACAGATGCTGGCACCGAAAGCCAGAACTCCCCGTACACAGACAACGGATAACGGTAAGCAGAACACCTATTTCTCCTCACTGGATAACATGGTTGCCCAGGGCAATGTTCTGCCTGTTCTGTACGGTGAAATGCGCGTGGGGTCACGCGTGGTTTCTCAGGAGATCAGCACGGCAGACGAAGGGGATGGTGGTCAGGTTGTGGTGATTGGTCGCTGATGCAAAATGTTTTATGTGAAACCGCCTCCGGGCGGTTTTATCGTTTATGGAGCATGACGAATGGGTAAAGGCAGCAGTAAGGGGCATACCCCGCGCGAAGCGAAGGACAACCTGAAGTCCACGCAGCTGCTGAGTGTGATCGATGCCATCAGCGAAGGGCCGGTTGAAGGTCCGGTGGATGGATTAAAAAGCGTGCTGCTGAACAGTACGCCGGTGCTGGACAGTGAGGGGAATACCAATATATCCGGCGTCACGGTGGTGTTCCGGGCCGGTGAGCAGGAGCAGACACCGCCGGAGGGATTTGAATCCTCCGGCTCCGAGACGGTGCTCGGTACAGAAGTGAAATATGACACGCCGATCACCCGGACCATCACGTCGGCAAACATTGACCGTCTGCGTTTTACTTTCGGCGTGCAGGCACTGGTGGAAACCACCTCAAAGGGGGACAGGAATCCATCGGAAGTCCGCCTGCTGGTTCAGATACAGCGTAATGGTGGCTGGGTGACGGAAAAAGACATCACCATTAAGGGCAAAACCACCTCGCAGTATCTGGCCTCGGTGGTGGTGGATAACCTGCCGCCGCGCCCGTTCAATATCCGGATGCGCAGGATGACGCCGGACAGCACCACAGACCAGCTGCAGAACAAAACGCTCTGGTCGTCATACACCGAAATCATCGATGTGAAACAGTGCTACCCGAACACGGCACTGGTCGGCGTACAGGTGGACTCGGAGCAGTTCGGCAGCCAGCAGGTGAGTCGTAATTATCATCTTCGCGGGCGCATTCTGCAGGTGCCGTCGAACTATAACCCGCAGACGCGACAATACAGCGGTATCTGGGACGGAACGTTAAAACCGGCATACAGCAACAACATGGCCTGGTGTCTGTGGGATATGCTGACCCATCCGCGCTACGGCATGGGGAAACGTCTTGGTGCGGCGGATGTGGACAAATGGGCGCTGTATGTCATCGGCCAGTACTGCGACCAGTCAGTGCCGGACGGCTTTGGCGGCACGGAGCCGCGCATCACCTGTAATGCGTACCTGACCACACAGCGCAAGGCGTGGGACGTTCTCAGTGATTTCTGCTCGGCGATGCGCTGTATGCCGGTATGGAACGGGCAGACGCTGACGTTCGTGCAGGACCGACCGTCGGATAAGGTGTGGACCTATAACCGCAGTAATGTGGTGATGCCGGATGATGGCGCGCCGTTCCGCTACAGCTTCAGCGCCCTGAAGGACCGCCATAATGCCGTTGAGGTGAACTGGATTGACCCGGACAACGGCTGGGAGACGGCGACAGAGCTTGTTGAAGATACGCAGGCCATTGCCCGTTACGGTCGTAATGTCACGAAGATGGATGCCTTTGGCTGTACCAGCCGGGGGCAGGCACACCGCGCCGGGCTGTGGCTGATTAAAACGGAACTGCTGGAGACGCAGACCGTGGATTTCAGCGTGGGTGCTGAAGGGCTTCGCCATGTACCGGGCGATGTCATTGAAATCTGCGATGATGACTATGCCGGTATCAGCACCGGTGGTCGCGTGCTGGCGGTGAACAGCCAGACCCGGACGCTGACGCTCGACCGTGAAATCACGCTGCCATCCTCCGGTACCACGCTGATAAGCCTGGTTGACGGAAGTGGTAATCCGGTCAGCGTGGAGGTTCAGTCCGTCACCGACGGACTTAAGGTGAAAGTGAGCCGTGTTCCTGACGGCGTTGCCGAATACAGCGTGTGGGGGCTGAAGCTGCCGACGCTGCGCCAGCGCCTGTTCCGCTGTGTGAGTATCCGTGAGAACGATGACGGTACGTATGCCATCACCGCCGTGCAGCATGTGCCGGAAAAAGAGGCCATCGTGGATAACGGGGCGCACTTTGACGGCGAACAGAGTGGCACGGTGAACGGTGTCACGCCGCCAGCGGTGCAGCACCTGACCGCAGAAGTCACTGCAGACAGCGGGGAATATCAGGTGCTGGCGCGATGGGACACACCGAAGGTGGTGAAGGGCGTGAGCTTCCTGCTCCGTCTGACCGTAACAGCGGACGACGGCAGTGAGCGGCTGGTCAGCACGGCCCGGACGACGGAAACCACATACCGCTTCACGCAACTGGCGCTGGGGAACTACAGGCTGACAGTCCGGGCGGTAAATGCGTGGGGGCAGCAGGGAGATCCGGCGTCGGTATCGTTCCGGATTGCCGCACCGGCAGCACCGTCGAGGATTGAGCTGACGCCGGGCTATTTTCAGATAACCGCCACGCCGCATCTTGCCGTTTATGACCCGACGGTACAGTTTGAGTTCTGGTTCTCGGAAAAGCGGATTACCGATATCAGGCAGGTTGAAACCACAGCCCGCTACCTTGGCACGGGGCTGTACTGGATAGCCGCCAGTATCAATATCAGGCCGGGCTATGATTATTATTTTTACGTTCGCAGTGTGAACACCGTTGGCAAATCGGCATTCGTGGAGGCTGTTGGTCAGCCGAGTGATGATGCATCCGGCTATCTGGATTTTTTCAAAGGCGAGATAGGGAAAACCCATCTGGCTCAGGAGCTGTGGACGCAGATTGATAACGGTCAGCTTGCGCCTGACCTGGCTGAAATCAGGACGTCCATTAAGGATGTCAGCAATGAAATCACGCAGACCGTCAATAAGAAACTGGAAGACCAGAGTGCGGCAATTCAGCAGATACAGAAGGTTCAGGTTGATACAAATAATAATCTGAACAGCATGTGGGCTGTGAAGCTGCAGCAGATGCAGGACGGACGCCTTTATATTGCGGGTATCGGTGTCGGTATTGAGAACACCCCCGACGGCATGCAGAGTCAGGTGCTGCTGGCGGCAGACAGGATTGCGATGATTAATCCTGCAAATGGCAACACAAAACCGATGTTTGTTGGTCAGGGTGATCAGATATTCATGAATGAAGTGTTCCTGAAATATCTGACGGCTCCCACCATTACTAGCGGCGGTAATCCTCCTGCATTTTCCATGACACCGGACGGAAAGCTGACCGCTAAAAATGCAGATATCAGTGGCAGTGTGAATGCGAACGCCGGGACGCTCAACAACGTTACGATAAATGAGAACTGTCAGATTAAAGGGAAACTGTCAGCCAACCAGATTGAAGGCGATATTGTCAAAACAGTGGGTAAGGCTTTCCCGCGGGACTCCCGGGCACCGGAGCGGTGGCCATCAGGGACCATTACCGTCAGGATTTATGACGATCAGCCGTTTGACCGGCAGATTGTTATTCCGGCGGTGGCATTCAGCGGTGCTAAACATGAGAGAGAGCATACTGATATTTACTCCTCATGCCGCCTGATAGTGAAGAAAAATGGTGCTGAAATTTATAACCGTACCGCGCTGGATAATACGCTGATTTACAGTGGTGTTATTGATATGCCAGCTGGTCACGGCCACATGACGCTGGAGTTTTCGGTGTCAGCATGGCTGGTAAATGACTGGTATCCCACAGCAAGTATCAGCGATTTGCTGGTTGTGGTGATGAAGAAAGCCACCGCAGGCATCAGTATCAGCTGAATTTTATAACCCATATACGGGCGCCAGAAATGGCGCCTTTTTTATTGCAGAAAAGCGAGAGGTAATTATGCGTAAATTATGTGCTGTTATTCTGTCCGCAGTAGTCTGGCTGGTTGCCGCTGGTACGCCAGCGAGCGCAGCAGAGCATCAGTCCACACTAAGCGCCGGGTATCTTCAGACCCATACTGATATGCCTGGCAGCGATGATCTGAACGGGATTAACGTGAAATACCGTTATGAGTTTACGGACACGCTGGGGCTGGTGACGTCATTCAGTTATGCCAATGCCAAAGATGAGCAAAAAACGCATTACAGCGATACCCGCTGGCATGAAGATTCAGTGCGTAACCGCTGGTTCAGCATGATGGCGGGGCCATCTGTACGCGTGAATGAATGGTTCAGTGCTTATGCGATGGCAGGTGTGGCTTACAGCCGTGTGTCGACTTTCTCCGGGGATTATCTCCGCGTAACTGACAACAAGGGGAAAACGCACGACGTGCTGACCGGAAGTGATGACGGTCGCCACAGCAACACGTCTCTGGCGTGGGGAGCTGGCGTGCAGTTTAACCCGACCGAATCCGTGGCCATTGATATTGCTTATGAAGGCTCCGGCAGTGGCGACTGGCGCACTGACGGTTTCATCGTGGGTGTCGGTTATAAGTTCTGATTAGCCAGGTAACACAGTGTTATGACAGCCCGCCGGTTCAGGCGGGCTTTTTTGTGGGGTGAATATGGCAGTAAAGATTTCAGGTGTACTGAAAGACGGCACAGGAAAACCGGTACAGAACTGCACAATCCAGCTGAAAGCAAAACGTAACAGCACCACGGTGGTGGTGAACACGCTGGCCTCAGAAAATCCGGATGAAGCCGGGCGTTACAGCATGGACGTTGAGTACGGTCAGTACAGCGTTATTCTGTTGGTGGAAGGATTCCCGCCGTCACATGCCGGGACCATCACCGTGTATGAAGATTCTCAACCCGGTACGCTGAATGATTTTCTCGGTGCCATGACGGAGGATGATGCCCGTCCGGAGGCACTGCGCCGTTTTGAGCTGATGGTGAATGAAGTGGCACGTCATGCCG
>OBZY01000341.1_pt1 | contig 19743 bp, 14 predicted proteins | sample 1477051 | NCBI WGS metagenome assembly OBZY01 (sample SAMEA2580270, study PRJEB22360) | human gut metagenome | biome: human gut; feature: human-associated habitat; material: faeces | place: Denmark | collected 2008/2010
TGTGTCCCTGCTGGAGATCGGCAAGGACGACGACGGCTTCTCCACCATTCAGGTGCAGGCCACCAACGGCGACAACCACCTGGGCGGCGACGATTGGGATCAGAAGATCATCGACTGGCTCGTCGGCGAAGTCAAGAACAAGTACGGCATCGACCTGAGCAAGGACAAGATCGCCCTGCAGCGCCTGAAGGAAGCCGCAGAGCAGGCCAAGAAGGAGCTGAGCTCCTCTTCGAGCACCTCCATCTCCATGCAGTATCTGGCCGTGACCCCTGACGGCACTCCGGTGCACCTGGACGAAACCCTGACCCGTGCCCACTTCGAGAGCATGACCTCCGACCTGCTGGGCCGCTGCCGCACCCCGTTCAACAACGTGCTGCACGACGCTGGCATCGGTGTTTCCGACATCGACCATGTGGTGCTCGTCGGCGGTTCCACTCGTATGCCGGCCGTCAAGGAGCTCGTCAAGGAGCTTACCGGCGGTAAGGAAGCCAACCAGTCCGTGAACCCGGATGAAGTCGTGGCCGTCGGCGCAGCCGTGCAGTCCGGCGTCATCAAGGGCGACCGCAAGGACGTGCTGCTCATCGACGTGACCCCGCTGTCCCTCGGCATCGAGACCAAGGGTGGCATCATGACCAAGCTCATCGACCGCAACACCGCCATTCCGACCAAGCGTTCCGAGGTCTTCTCCACTGCTGAAGACAACCAGCCGTCCGTGCTGATTCAGGTCTACCAGGGTGAGCGTGAGTTCGCTCGCGACAACAAGCCGCTGGGCACCTTCGAGCTGACCGGCATCGCTCCGGCTCCGCGTGGCGTTCCGCAGATCGAGGTCACCTTCGATATCGACGCCAACGGCATTGTGCACGTGTCCGCCAAGGACAAGGGCACCGGCAAGGAACAGTCCATGACCATCACCGGCGGTTCCGGCCTGGGCAAGGACGAAATCGACCGCATGGTCAAGGAAGCCGAAGCTCACGAAGCCGAAGACAAGAAGCGCAAGGAAGACGCCGAAACCCGCAACCAGGCCGAATCCTTCGCCTATCAGACCGAGAAGCTCGTCAACGACAATAAAGACAAGCTCTCCGACGATGTGGCCAAGGAAGTCACCGATAAGGTCAACGAGCTCAAGGAAGCCCTGAAGGGTGAGGACATTGAGAAGATCAAGTCCGCCCAGAGCGAGCTGATGACCTCCGCCCAGAAGATCGGCCAGGCCCTCTACGCACAGCAGGGTGCCGCCGATGCCGCAGGCGCCGCAGGTGCCGCCGGTTCCGCTCCCGCTGACGACGACGTGGTTGACGCCGAAGTCGTGGACGATGACGACAAGGACAACAAGTAATCATGTCCGACTTCAACAAGGACGAATATCTGAACGACCTGCCCGACATGGACAACCTGTCCGGGCAGGCCGCCCCTGCAGCCGGTGCATCGCAGGAATCGCAGAATAATGGCGATTCTGCAGCAAGTGCAACTTCCGATTCTGCAGATTCTGCAGCAACTGCAGCGAACGCAGCATCTTCCGAATCGCAAGAAAACGGCGATGCTGCGGATGGTGCGACGCAAGATGGTGAAGATACGCTGACTCCGCTTGGCCAGGCCAAGAAGGAAGCGGCGGAATACTTGGAAGCCCTTCAGCGCGAACGTGCGGAATTCATCAACTTCCGCAATCGTTCGCAGAAGGAGCAGGAACGCTTCCGTCAGCACGGCATCATCGACGTGCTGACCGCACTGCTGCCGGCACTTGATGACATCGATCGCATTCGCGAACACAGCGAAATGGACGAATCCTTCAAAGCCGTTTCCGCCAAAATCGACAAGGCGTTCGAAAAGTTCGGCGTCGAGAAGTTCGGCGAAAAAGGCGAGGATTTCGACCCGACCAAGCATGACGCGATCCTGCACAAGCCGGATCCGCAGGCCGAGAAGGAAACCGTCGACACCGTGGTGGAAGCCGGCTACCGTATCGGCGACCGCGTGATTCGCGCGGCTCGCGTGGTCGTGGCGTCCCCGCAGAGCTAGCGCAGTGACAGCGATTTCAACAACAACAGGCATTTGACATCAGCAACCTCGTGAAAGGAGGCACATCATGGCTGAGAATGAATGGCTGAGCAAGGATTTCTACAAGGTCCTCGGTGTCTCCAAAGACGCCACGGACGATGAGATTACCAAAGCGTACCGCAAGCTGGCGCGCAAGTACCATCCTGATCTGAACAAGACCAAGGAAGCGGAGGAAAAGTTCAAAGACATTTCCGAAGCGTACGACGTGCTCAGCAACAAAGACAACCGCCAGAAGTACGACGCCATCCGTCAGTTCGGCATGGGCGGCGCGCGCTTCGCCGGCGGCTCCGGTGCGGGCGGATTCGACGCGGGGGCATTCTCCGACATTTTCGGCTCGATGTTCGGCGGTGGCGCTGGCGCTGGAGCGTATGGCACGGGCGGCAATGGCTCGCGCATCCGCTTCCAGACCGGTGGCGGCAATCCGAATATCAACGATATTTTCTCGATGTTCGGTGGCGGCGCTGGTGGCCCTGCCGGGGCTGGCAACCCCTACGGGGGCAGCTACGAGCAGGCTGCGCAGCCGGAAGATGGCGAAGACCGCAATTCCAAGATCAATCTGACTTTCCGCCAGTCGGTCAAGGGGGCAACGGTTTCACTGTCTGCCGACGGAAAAAAGTTCAAGACGCATGTTCCAGCGGGCGTGCGTGACGGGCAGAAAATCCGTATTCCAGGCAAGGGCAAGCCGGGTCGTAACGGCGGAAAAAACGGCGATCTGTACCTGCGGATCAACGTTGCCGAAGATCCGAAATTCAGCCTGCGCAAGCGTGACATCATCATGGATCTGCCAATCACCGTCGGTCAGGCTGTGGCGGGCGCGAAAGTGACCGCACAGGATATCGACGGCAACGAAGTCACCTTCAAAGTGCCGGCAGGCTCGTCCAGCGGCACCGAAGTGCGCATCTCCGGCAGGGGCGTGGCCAACAGGCAGGGCGACGGCGATCTGATCGGGCGTGTGCAAATCCGCATTCCCGACAAGCCGAGCCTGAAAGTCAAGCATGCGGCAAAGGAATTCGACAAGGAGTGCGGCGATTTCGCTGACGAACTTGCCAAGGAGCGCTGATTGCCATGGCACGCGCATCCCGGACCTCCCAAGCCCGTGCGGCGCGGCAGGCCAAAATGCTGTACGACATGTGCGCAATGGCGATCGTGGCCGGCAGGGCCGATCTGGACGGGGCGGATGAAGTTGGTTTCGACATCGAACTGCCGATGTTCACGGTCGGTCGCGCCGGCGAACTCGCCAACGTGCATCCGCAGACGCTCCGCCAATACGATCGTTTGGGGCTGGTGGTGCCGCAACGCACGGACGGTGGCGCTCGCCGGTATTCGCTGCGAGACATCTCGCGCCTTGCGAAAGCGCAGCAGCTGAGTCAGGAAGAAGGCATCAACCTGGCTGGCATCGCGCGGATCCTTTCCTTGGAAGAGGAGAACCGCGAGCTGCGCCGGCAAGTCGAGCGATTGCGCCGGCCGGCCGGTTCCAGCGTGTTCGCGGCCGATGCGGACGGTGACATTGTGGAAATCGAACGTTCCCGCCGCGCTCGCATGTGGCGTCGGCAGATTCAGGTCGACGCCCGTCAGCTGCCGTCGCGCGAGTCCGTGGAGGCCGCGCGTGTCGCGGCTGATGCGTACGACACGCGCGGTGGGGGTGTCGCAGGCGAAAACGAGGGGATTGAGAGGGGTAAACCCGTTTCTCAGCCGATTTCTAGGTCTATCGTGCTTTGGGGGATTGACTGATTTTCAGAAAACATTGAAAAAAATTCAAAAACAGGCATATCTTGCAACAGATGTGCCTGTTTTGTTATATGGTTTTACCAAATGCATTGCTTCCTGCGACGATGTCGTTGTTGTGGGAAATAATGTTGAGCATCCGCGTTCTAACTGTCATTCTTCCGGTCGTCAAGGTGCTTCGGTGAAAGATGGTTCTCTTTGCCCATGAATAATCATGGAGGAGGGGGTAAGATATGCGGCGAGAACAGGAAAGGTTAGGAGCGTACAGTGCCAAGAGTTGCGTTCACAGCTAAGACCCGCAAGTATCTCGGGTCTCTGGATGCCGTGGAATCGGTCACCCAGTATCGTATTTGTTACTCCAAGGAGTTTCGCGATGATTGCATGCGCAGGTATGCCGAAGGTGGCTCGCCTGCCGCGATTTTCCGCGAGGCCGGGCTTGATCCGAAGATCATCGGATACAAGCGCGTGGAACGTTGCATCGCTCGCTGGAAGGCGGAAAATGCGGAAAAGGCCGCTGAAACCGCTGTGGAAAACAGTGAAAATCAGGGAGAGTGAATTTCAAATCTCCCGATACAAGTGAAATTTTCGAATTTCATGGATTATAGCGATGGGGGTTGCCGATAATTCGTGAAAAAAATCGGATGATTTTGCGAATACGTAGGCGCGAAGTATTGCGTCGATATGGGAAGCGCTCGGATGGAGGACCGTCCGGGCGCTTTTCGTTTGCCTCGCTTGTATGCCTGTTTGTTGTCTGCCGTTTTGCCGCGACTCGCGAATGCTGCCGTCTTGCCGCTCTGCTGAAATGGCAGTGGAAGTCGCGATGGACGGCGCTGCCCGGAAATCCGGTGCTCCGCGTCCGACGGTCGTAGGGAAGGAACATCATGACCGAGACGAACCTGATGATCAAGGCCGTGTTTTGGGATATGGACGGCACGCTGATCGATTCCGAACCGTATTGGCATGAGGGTGAGATGAAAATCGCCGCCGCGCATGGCGGATATTGGGATGAGGAGCTCGCCTGGCAGGGTTCGGGCACGCCGGTTCCGGATGTGGCCCGTCGCATGGTGGAGCATGGTTGCCAGCTGTCGATTGAAGAGATCGGCCAGGGCATGATCGATTACGTCGCCCAAAAGGAATTCGAGCGCATTCCGTGGATCGAAGGCGTGGAAGACGTGCTTGTCGCGCTGCGTGACGCTGGCGTTCCTTCGATGCTGGTCACCACGTCGCCGCGTCATCTTGCGGAGAATCTGGTTGCCCAAGCGCCGGCTGGCGCGTTTGCGGGCTACGTGTGCGGCGATGATGATGTTGAGAAGAAGCCGTCTCCGGCCCCGTATTTGGAGGCGGGTCGTCGCTTGGGTATCGCTCCGGAAGATATGAAGTACTGCATTGCGATTGAGGATTCCATGTCGGGCCTGCGTTCGGCCGTCGCCTCCGGCGCGACGACGATCGGCCAGACCGGGTTCATGCAGATCGACAATTCCAACGGCCCGCAGTTCGCCTCGATCAAGGGCTACGAGGGCATTGACGCGGCCTCGCTCGACGCTTTCGTGCGTCAGCGCGTATCCCAGGTCTGATTTTTCGCCCCATCTCGCTTACGTATGGCAGATTTGTCTGGTGGCTAGGAAAAGAAAAAGCCCGCTGCGGTGGAATGAATGCAGCGGGCTTAGTGGAGCCGACGGTAGTCGAAACCGCGACCTCTTCGATGCGAACGAAGCGCTCTACCAACTGAGCTACGGCCCCAAGTCATGTCTAGCAACACGCTAAGCAAGACAACTCTCGCGATTCTAGTACGAAGTCTGTACGAATGCAATCTGCGAGATTCGCGTGTTGCGGAATATCCCTTGCAGGAAAAGCATGCGAAAGCATACGAAAACGGTGCCTTCCGAAAAATCGAAAGACACCGCAATCGCAAGAAAAGGAGAAAACGTAAGATCAGGCTTCCGCGGTCGCGGTATCAGCCTTCTTTTTGTCGAACTTTGCTTTGAGCAAGCCGACGAAGGTAGGAATCAGCGACAGCACGAGAATCGCAATGATGACCAGTTCGAAATGCTTCTGCACGGCCGGAATGCCGCCGAAGAAGTAGCCGAGCAGCGTGAACAGGGTGGACCAGCACAGGCCGCCGAGCACGGAGAACGGGGTGAAACGGCTCCAACGCATGCCGGAAATGCCGGAAATGAACGGCATGAACGTGCGGATGAACGGGAAGAAACGGCCGAGGAACACGGCGAGCGGGCCCCACTTTTCGATCATGCCTTCGGTTTTGGCGAGGCGTTCGGGGGTCATAGCCTTGACTCTGCCGGATTCGATGATGCGACGGCCGAAGAAGTGGCCGATCCAGTAGTTGCACTGGTCGCCGATGATCGGAGCGCACCAGACCACGGGCAGCAGCGCGAACAGCGGTAGTGCGGAAACGCCGGTCTGGGCGTCGGGCGCGGCGAAGAAGCCGGCGGCGAACAGCAGGGAGTCGCCCGGCAGGAACGGGAAGAACACGACGCCGGTTTCGACGAACACAATCAGGAAGATGAAACCAAGCGTGGGGGCGACGCCCATGGAGATCCAGCTGGCGATCGCCGTGCGCGGATCCTTGAGCAGATTAATGAAGAAGTTGATAATTCCCATGAAATGCTCTCTGTGAGTACCTTACATCTAAACGTCCAAAATTAAGTGGTTCAGGCTGCCTTGTGTGGGTTGGCCTCGCGGAACCAATGTCAGCCTACCAGTGGCCCTCTAATGCGGCGCCTAGTAATGCCCGACGGTTGGCAAATCTGCACAAACGGACGCAAAGTGCCAACTGCGGTGGGTGATTTTGGTTTGGTGGTGTTTGGCGTTTGGCTGTTTGGCTTTAGAGTATGCGATATATCCGGTATATCGCGTATCGCTCATTGTGATTTGGCGTTGTGACCTTACGATTTTGGTTTTTTTTTGGGGGGGGGGTGACCTCATGATTTTGATTTGGTGACCTCACGATTTGAAAAAAGGCGGCGAAAAACGGAATCGTGAGGTCAACAAATCAAATAGTGGGGCCGCTGAACACGAATCGCGCATGTTGACGGTACGAAAGTGTGTTTCGATGGCGCGGAAGATAGCGTGGAAACAGCAGTAAGGCAATGCGAGAGCGGTTGGGGCAATGCAAGACTAGGCGAATACGGCAAATACAAGGGAGTGTGAATCGTGGCGGAAAATCTTGCGCAATCGGTTGATGGGAATCTGAATCGGCAATCGCGGGCGCTGCTCGAAGCGTTGCATGCGGCGGCCGGAAAATTCTCCATGTTCGGTCATCAAAACGAAACCAGCAAGGTGATTACCCCCGATACGGATTCCGACGTGCATGCCGTGACCGGCGCATATCCGGCGGTCTGGGGCAATGATTCGGGCGCTGCCGGCACGGGCGCATATGGCACTCCGCTGCCGGAATCGCCGTATGCGCGCGATTTCAACGCTTTCGCGCGCAACAGCTTCATACGCATGGCCGATTCGCTGCCACGTATGTACACGAGGTAAGTACGTGTGCGCGGTGTAAACATGCGTTTGCGGGCGGATTCTTCCAGTCGGTGGAGGAATCTGCCCGCTTTTAGTCTTGTAGGAGGGCGGATTCTTCCAGTCACTGGAAGAATCAGGACGTTTTTAAGCCTGTTGGCGTCCGAATTGTTCCAATGTCTGGATGTTTTGGGACGTTACTGGGGCTGTAAGCGGGGTGATTGTTCCAGTGGGTGGGGGAATCACCCCGCTGAGGGTCTGTTTTGTGTCCGGATTGTTCCAGCGATTGGGGGTTTAGGACGCGGGGAGGGCTGTTTTCCTTTGCGTTGGATAGGCTGAAGGCATGGAACGCATGAATGAGACGTTGGACTTGAAACTGAATGAGTTGAGTGCGAATACGGCAGAAGTAACGGGAACTGCGGGAATGGTGAATACGGCGGAGATGGCAGAATCGCCGACAGCGGCGGAACAGTCTGGAACAGAACAGTCTGGTACGGGGCTTGACGCCCTCGTGTGCGGAACCGACGTTCCGCAAGGCACGGTGGTGATGGCTGCCACGCCGATCGGCAACACGGCCGACGCCTCCGCACGCCTCATTGCGCTCCTGGAACGCGCCGACATCGTGGCCGCCGAAGACACCCGCCGTCTCTACGCGCTCGCCAACCGTCTCGGCGTGCACGTGAACGGCCGCGTGGTGGCCTACCACGATCACAACGAGCGAGACAAGTCCGACGGTCTGCTCGATCAGGTGGAAACCGGCGCTACCGTGCTGGTCGTGTCCGACGCGGGCATGCCGACCATCAACGATCCGGGCCTCGCGATCGTGCGTCGCGCCATCGAACGTGGCCTGCCCGTCACCTGCGCTCCCGGCCCGTCCGCAGTGCTGGACGCGCTGTGCCTTTCAGGACTGCCCACCGACCGCTTCTGCTATGAAGGATTCCTGCCGCGCAAGCATTCCGAACGCGTGCAATACCTGCGTACCCTGCGTTCTGAACGCCGCACCATCGTGTTTTACGAAACCCTGCATCGCATCGACGATTCCATGGCCGACCTGCTTGACGTGTTCGGTCCGAACCGCAAGATGGCGCTTTGCCGTGAACTTACCAAGGATTTTGAGCAGATCCGTCGCGGAACCATCGCGCAGATTCGCCAGAGCGTGATCGACGAGCCGCCGCGAGGCGAAATGGTGTTGGTCGTTGCCGGCGCTTCCGAAGAGGAGGCTGACGCTGCTGCCCCCGCATCGTTGAGCGTCGAAGACTTGGCGGTGCTGTCGATCGACCGTGCGCAGGAAGACAATCTGCGCATCAAAGACGCGATTTCGCAGGTCGTTGCCGAGCATCCCCTTGCGGACGGCTCGCTGGCCAATCGCAAGCAGGTCTACAATGCGGTTCTTGCGATGAAGCAGTGAGTCCATATTAGTTACCGTCCGGCGATTGCCTATCGTGCGATTGCCCGTCGCGCAAGTGTTAGCTGCATGCTTGCGATCCGCACGATTCCAACGATTCCAGCAGTATTTGCAGGGCGCGGGCCACGTCCGACCCGCCGACTTGCGCAAGATAGTCCAACATCGCCGGTGTTGCGGAAGGATTGGCGACCAGCCATTTGCGCAGTTGCGGCGCGTATTCCGCGATATGCCATAGCACGTCCTGCGGTGTGTCCGGACTGCACGCCACCAGCGGCGTCAATGGAATTGGGGGAGACGGCGGATCCACCAGCGGTTTCGGCCGCGGTTTGGGCTGGTATGGCGGCGGTTCGCGGCGCGTCCGCTGTGCACGGTGTGCGAGATTCCGCGCATCCCGATGCGTCGCGCGATGCGTCCGTGGCCTGCGTTTTTCTTGGATTCCGAGCAGTCTGCGGAATCCGTTTGCTCTGTCGGCACCTATCCTGTCGGCGTGCGTCGCGCGCCGCGCCTTATGCCTGCTATGCGCTGCGCTCATATTCGTCGCTTCTTCCGTCGATCGCAAGAATGTAGTTGCGCGCCTGTGGCGCGTTGCGAATATGCTTCGTCTCCTGCATGATTTGCATGCAATCGTTGGAGCGGAAATGAAATTCCTGCATGAGCATGCAGATGATTTCGGAAACCAACGATTCGCTTTCGGGGGTGCAGTTCAATGCGAGATCGCATGCGGTGCGAACAGGCGTGGTCACGATGATCGGACCGACTTTGATGGTGTGTTCGTTTGGTGCGAGACGGTTGAAAACGTTGATTTTACGGCCGTAACGTAGCGCTCGATAGTGGGCTTTCGCGATAATGTCGATGGATTCGGGGAAGGTGCCGCCTAGCCAAACCCATGCGGCGGTGCGTGAACATGCCACGGACCGGCTCGGCAGCAATGTCGCGATGATGCAGGCCCGCCCGTACAACGTGTCCGAATCGTGGCATGAATAGGCGTTCACGCTGTCGAGCTTGCACAGCGCGCCGGATGAGGCCAGCAGGTTCAGGCACATCGGGCCCGGAAGGTCATCGTTGCCCAGAAGGGGTGGTGGAGTGTCCATGACGGTACCGTAGCGGATTCGAATTCCGTTGCGCCACCAGCCCCCGAAAATCTGTGGATATGTGGAAAATGATTGTTACGTAATGCAACAATGTGGATAGATCGGCAGATATGCAAATTATGATGCAAACTATTTCAAACGATTGAAATCGACGATCGCACGTCCATCCTCCAATAAAAATCCAACTACCGAAATACATGGAAAATGCGGGATATGGCGCTTTGTATAATCGGGCACCATGAGTCATATTTTGGTGAATGTTGCTTGGCCGTATGCTAACGGCCCCCGTCATATCGGTCACGTCGCCGGATTCGGCGTGCCCTCCGACGTATACGCGCGCTACGAGCGCATGAAGGGCAATGACGTGCTGATGGTGTCTGGCACCGACGAGCACGGCACCCCGATCCTGGTGGAAGCCGACAAGGAAGGCGTCAGCGCACAGGAGCTCGCCAACCGTTACAACCGTGTGATCGCCAAGGATCTGTGCGATCTCGGCCTGAGCTACGACCTGTTCACCCGCACCACCACCGGCAATCACGAGCAGGTGGTGCAGGAACTGTTCAAGCAGTGCCTCGCCAACGGCTACATTTACAAGGGCACCCAGAAGGTCGCCATCTCGCCGTCCACCGGCCGCACCCTGCCTGACCGTTACATCGAAGGCACCTGCCCGATCTGCGGTGCCGACGGTGCCCGCGGCGACCAGTGCGACGCCTGCGGCAACGAACTCGACCCGGACGAGCTCATCAATCCCGTTTCCAAAATCAACGGCGAAACCCCGCGCTTTGAGGAAACCGAACACTTCTTCCTCGACCTGCCGGCGCTCGCCGAAGCCAATCTCGCATGGCTGAAGACCCGCGAAGGCTGGCGTACCAACGTCATCAACTTCTCCATCGGCCTGTTCAAGGAAGTCAAGCCGCGTGCCATCACGCGTGACATCGACTGGGGCATTCCCGTTCCGGTTGCCGGCTGGATCGACAATCCGAACAAGAAGCTGTACGTGTGGTTCGACGCGGTGATCGGCTACTTGTCGGCATCCATCGAATGGGCTCGCCGCAAGGGCGATCCGGAAGCATGGCGCGCATGGTGGAATGATCCGGAAACCCCGGGCTACTACTTCATGGGCAAAGACAACATCACGTTCCACTCCCAGATCTGGCCGTCCGAAATGCTCGGCTACAACGGTCAGGGCTCCAAGGGCGGCGAAACCGGCAAGCTCGGTCCGCTGAACATGCCGGAGCAGGTCGTGGCTTCCGAATTCATGACCATGGAAGGCAAGAAGTTCTCGTCTTCGCGTGGCATCGTCATTTATGTGAAGGACATTCTCGCCCGCTACCCTGTGGATGCCGTGCGCTACTACATTTCCGTGGCCGGTCCGGAAAGCTCCGATTCCGACTTCACATGGGCTGAGTTCGTGCGCCACAACAACGAGGAGCTTGCCGCTTCCTGGGGCAACCTCGTCAACCGTGTGGCCAATCTGATGAACAAGAACTTCGGTGAGATTCCGGCGCTCGATGAGAGCGAAATGACCGATGAGGATCGCGCTCTGCTGAGCGAAACCAAGGCCGCGTTCGACACGGTCGGTTCGCTGATCGAGAACCATCGCCAGAAGAACGCGCTGAGCGAAGCCATGCGCGTGGTCGGCGACATCAACAAGTACATTTCCGCCACCGAGCCGTGGAAGATCAAGGACAATCCGGCTCGCCTCGGCACCGTGCTGCACGTTGCCGCCCAGGCCGTGTCCGACGCGAACCACCTGCTGGCCCCGTTCCTGCCGCATTCCGCGCAGAAGGTGTGGGAGGCTCTCGGCGGCACAGGCACGTTCTCGCCGTTGCCGCGCTTGGAAGAGGTCGAGGATCTCGACAAGCCGGGCTTCATGTATCCGATCATCACCGGCGACTACAAGCTGGGCGAAACCGTGCATCCGTGGGCTTCCGAGCCGATCGTGGCCGGCACTGCAGTGCCGAAGCCGCATCCGATTTTCGCGAAGATTCCGCCGGAGGCCGTCGAAGAGGAGCTCGCTCGCTTCGATTCGGAGCTGAAGGCTCGTCGTGAGGCCGAGGCGGCCCGTCTTGCCGCCGAAAAGGCCAAGCTGGAAGGCTGATTCGCTGATTCACCTGGGGATTCGGCTTGATTTGGCCTGATTTGCCGCTAAGGTGAGTTGTTCTGATTGCCGGTGCAAGGAATTACGAAGTTCTTGCACCGGCTTTTTATATCTGATTTTGCAAATCCGACTTGTAAATCTAATGTGCAATATTCGACTTTCTATATACGATTTTACAAATCTATAGTGCAATCCGGATTGAATCGATTTCAAAATCCGTAACAATCGCTATTTCTCTTTGCCATTCCTCTCGTTACAATGGGGAAGTTGAGGGAAATGCGATGCTGCAGGGAGGCTCTTATGTTGGACGTCAAGCGAGTGCTGAAAGCCGCGCCTACGAAAATGCGTTCCCAAGAGCCGCTGCAGCAGTTGTGGACGCCTTGGGGCGAACAGATCGCCGGCGAATGGCTGTCTTCCAACGACGCCCACAAGGCGTTCTGCCCTGCAAAAGACGGCGAACGCAAACTGGAAAACGGCCGCACGCCAATCCTGAACGAGCATCCGCGCCCAACCATGGTGCGCGGCAATCACACCATGCTCAACGGATTCTGGGATTACGCGATCGTATCCATTCCCGAAAGCGGCAACGGCTCGAAATGGCGCAAATCCGCGGCTGTGCTCACCCGTGACGAAGCGGTGCAGGCAGTGAAGGAAGCGGCCATCCCCGAAACGTTCGACGGCAAGATTTTGGTGCCGTTCTCCCCGGAATCCGCGCTTTCCGGCGTGCATCAGACGATTTACCCAGACAATATGATCTGGTATCGCACGGTGGTGCATCCCGTGACGCTTGGGGGAGGGGAAGCGGTTCGGCAGATCGGCGATGCGAACCGCTTGATGCTGCATTTCGAAGCGGTCGATTACGTGTGCGCCTGCTTTATCAACGGGCAGTTTGCAGGGATGCATGTCGGGGGATATTTGCCGTTTGACGTCGATATTTCGGCATTCGTCGATCCCGATGATGCTTTCGAGATTGCGTTGTGCGTGTACGATCCGAACGATTCGGGCACGCAAATGCGCGGCAAGCAGAAAATCGAGCGCGAGGGGATTTGGTACACCGCGCAAAGCGGCATTTGGCAGAGCGTGTGGATGGAGATCGTGCCGGAAGCGTACGTGCAGACGCTTACGCTGAAGGGCGCCGCCGACGGCAGATTGTTTATTCGCGCGGAAATCGGCGGAGACAAGCCGAATGCCAAACTGCATATCGTCGTAGCCGATCCCGCGGACGGCACGATCGTCGCGGACGAATTGCTGCCGGCTGGCATGCGCAAGGTGCGCACGGAAATCGCAACGCGGGCCGAACACTTGTGGTCGCCGAACGATCCGTATTTGTATGACGTGACGGCGACGCTGGAATTTGGTGCGGCGAAATCGCAGGGAAAGCAGGAAAAGCTGCAGCAAGAATCGCAGGAAATTCAAGAGAAACCCGCGAAATCGCAGGAAAAGCAAGATATTGTGCGCTCGTATTGCGCGTTCCGCACGGTTGAGATTAAGCCTGATTTGAAGGGTATCGCGCGCTTCCATCTCAATGGCAAGCCGGTGTTCCTCAAGGGTGTGCTCGACCAGGGCTATTGGCCGGACGGCCTGCTGACCGCGCCGAGTGATGAAGCGCTGGTGCATGACATAACCGCCATGAAGGAATCCGGCTTTACTATGCTGCGCAAGCATATCAAAATCGAGTCGGCGCGCTGGTACTACCATTGCGACCGCCTCGGCATGCTGGTATGGCAGGACGCGGTGTCGGGTGGCGGCGAATACAACGCGTGGGTCACCAACCGCAAGCCGACGCTCATGCGTGCCACATGGAACAAGTACCGCGACGACACGGCGAAGCATTTCGCGGCGCTCGGTGCCGACGATTCGACGTACCGCCGCGACTGGTCGCGCACCTGCGATGCCATGGTGCACATGCTTGCCGGCCACCCGTCGATCGTCACGTGGGTGCTGTTCAACGAAGGGTGGGGGCAGTTCGACGCGTGCGATGCGGCGGAACGCATTCATGCGCTTGACCCGACGCGCCCGATCGACGCCACGAGTGGCTGGTACGACCAGCGTTGCGGCGATGTTCACAGCGTGCACAACTACTTCCGTCCGCTGGAAATCTACCCGGATAAGGGGCCGTTGCGTGGGTATGTGGCCGAATATGAAAAGCGGCATAAGCGGCGTCGTCGTGCCGCGCATTACGCGGTGTTGCCGGTTGCGCAGCATGGCGTTCGTGCGTTCGTGATTTCGGAATTCGGAGGATTGGCGCAGTTGGTTGCCGATCATGCTGCGGTTTCGCGCGCGTACGGCTACGGTGAATACGATTCGATTGAGGATTGGCGCACTGCCGTCCGTTCCGTGCTTGATTCGGCGGAATCGTTGGAATCACGCGGATTGGCGGGCTACGTGTATACGCAGGTTTCCGACGTCGAAGAAGAGCTCAACGGCCTCATGACCTACGATCGCCGCCTCAACAAATTCGCGCAATGATTCGCCGAGATTGAGTGCGGTCATGGCGGTCATGGAAGCGTTCTGCTTCTTGCGTTTCGGTGGCGCGTTCGGTACGTTGGGAACGGCGGCTATTATGGCGCCATCACAGCGAGCCACGGCGGAACGGAGCGAGGAGATGTGCGTTGCGTTTGCATTGGCCGCATTAACCGAGGGGGGTCTTGTGACCATGAATCATGTTCCGGAAGCGCCGCAGTCCGCAAGCGGCGATTATGCGTGGTTGGGAGCCGAGCCGGGTTCCGTAGCCGATCAGCTGTATATGTCGGCGGCCGACGAATGGAATCAGGCAATCAATTCGCGTTTTGTGAATGAATTGCTGGATGATACACTTCCAGAATCGATTTTGAAGTCTTATTTAATTCAGGATTTCAAGTTCTTTAATCAGGGCATCATGGCACATGCGATTGAACTTGCGCCGCGTCAGGAAACCAAAGATATGCTGGCGAAACAATCGCAATGGTTTGCTGACAATGAAGCAACATATTTTACCGGATTCCTTAAGGAATACGGAATTACTGACGAAGAATACAATAATTCCGAGCAGACTCCGGCAAATCGTGAATATTGCGAATATCTGACCAAGCTGGTTCAGGGAACTTGGGAAGAACTCATTACTGCGCTGTGCTGCATGGAATGGATTTATCTTGCCTGGGCCAAGCGCACCATCGACGCTGGCGTCGTTCAGCAGATTCCGGCGCACAAGGGTTGGGTTGATTTGCATGAGGGCGATTATTTCCGCGCCTGGACGGGCCGCCTGATCGCGCTCGTCAACGAGTATGCGTCGGTGGATGGCTCGGAGGCCGACGTGTTCCGCACCATCGTGCATCTCGAGCGTCGCTTCTTTGAGGATTCCTATCCGCAGCGGTGAGCGGTGAGCATGATATGAGGCAATGAGCGCCAATGCAAATTGGCGGTAACGCGGTAACGCAATAACGCAAGCAGGGGGAGATCCGCAGAATACGCGGATCCCCCCCTGTAATTGTTGGGGCAACCGGCATGCCCCAACGTGTCAGATCAGCTCGATATCCACATCCAAGTGGAGCGGCTTATCGGCTGGAATGTGGTACTGCGGGTGCACCGGGCTCATCCAGGAATCGTCGCCGCCGACGCCCATTTGCGCGGCGAGCACGCGCAGGAACATGTGCTTCGGAGCGGGCAGTTCGTCCTGATGCTGGGCTTCTTCCAACATGAATGCGCTGTACGGCTGCAGGCTGAGCGCGAACGCTGATTCGCCGTGACGGCTCACACGCATGCCATGACCGGCATCATCCGTGATCTCAGCCCAACGCACATCCTCATGGTTGCCGGTTTCCTGCGGCATGAGGTACGGCGCATGGTCGTCGTAAGCGTTGGTGTTCCAAATGCCCAGCTTGGCATGCTTGCGGTCGGCATAGGTTTCGTCGGGTCCGGGGCCGTAGAAGCGCAGGTTGGAGTATTCGACCGGCAGCGTCCATTCCAAACCGAAAGCCGGAATGGTCGGGGCTTCCTGAGTTTCACCCGGATAGTCGACGCTCAAGTGCAGCTTGCCGGTGGTATCTGCCACATACGTGATGGTGACGTGCGTGCGCTGCGGAGTGGCGAGCTCGTACTCGTATACGGCTTTCAGCGTATCGTCATTGACCTGTTCGATGGTGTTGTTGACGCACTTGGCGTAACGGCCTGCGCCGACCCACTGCGCGCGGTCGTAACCGTGGCCTGCACCGCGATCGTTGTCGGTCAGCGCGCGGAACGTGGTGAGCGTGGGCCTGCGCAGCACGAATTCACGGCCGTCAAGCGTGTACGAAACAATGCCGCCCTGCGTACGCGACAGCAGAATCTCACGACCGGATCCCTGCACGCCAGCATTCCAACGGCCAACGGTCACGATGCCGTCAACAGGCTTCGTCTCGCTGGCAGCAACCGGCTTGGAGCCTGCAACCACGGTCTGGCCGAACGACAGCTCGTAGCCCTTCGACGCCCACTCTTCCGCGGCGGCAAGGCGTTGGCTCACTTCGAGCGTGAGCTCGTTGGCTTGGCCTCGGTAGGCCTCCAACGGCCATTCAATATCGAGGTGCTTGGTTTCGCCAGCCGGCACATCAAAACGCTGTTCGGCCTGCCATACCGGCTCACCATCCGCAAGCACGCGCGTAACGAACACATAGTCGGCGGTGGAAACGAACAGATTGTCATTCGCGATCTCAACGCCGGTTTCACCCGGCACAATGCGCACGTTGGCATACAGCTGCTTGACGTCTTGCGCCTTTGGCGACGGCGTGCGATCGGCGAACACAATACCGTCTCCGGCAAACTCGTAATCGCTCGGACGATCGCCGAAATCGCCGCCGTAGCAGAGACGTTCATCGCCATCGGGCAAGCGCACAAGAATCGCCTGATCAATGAAATCCCAAATAAATCCGCCCTGATATTGCGGGTAGCGTTCCAGCGCAACATATTCGTCCATATTCCCGACGGAATTGCCCATGGCGTGCATGTATTCGCAGGAAATATACGGCTTCTTCGGATCGGACTTGAGATATTCCTCGATTTCGTCGGCGTGCGCGTACATGCGGCTTTCGATGTCGGTCACGTCGTCATACTTGCGATTGTGGGTCACGCCCTCGTAGTGCACTGGTCGGTTCGGGTCGAGTTCGTGCACGTGGACGCTCATCGCGCGGAACACGTCTCCCGCATACGATTCGTTGCCAAGCGACCAGATGACTACGGAAGCATGGTTGTAGTCGCGCTTCATCATGCTGTTCACACGGTCCACGCACGCGCCCTCCCATTCGGGCTTGCTGCCCGGAACGGCGGAATCCTCGGTGACCACGTCTCCCGGCAGGCCCCAGCTGCCGTGCGTTTCAAGATTGGTTTCGTCGATCAGGTAGATGCCGTATTCGTCGCACAGGTCGTACCAGTATTCCTGGTTGGGGTAGTGCGAGGTGCGGATGGCGTTGATGTTGTGCCTCTTGCAGAACGTGATGTCGTCGATCATGTCTTGCCTGGTGATGGCGCGGCCGCGCTTCGCGTCGAATTCGTGGCGGTCGGCGCCCTTGAAGACCACGCGCTTGCCGTTGAGCTTCATGATGCCGTCTTCGATGCGGAAGCGACGGAAGCCGACGCGCTGCGTTGCGGTTTCAACGATCGCGCCATCATGGCCGATCACCACAACTTGCAGTTCGTACAGTGCCGGGCTCTCGGCGCTCCACGGCTTGACGTCCAACGAGCCGGAAACGATGCCGGTTTCGTCGGATGCGGCCAATGCGGTTTCCCACATCACATTGCCACTCAAATCCTTCAGCGTCGCCGACACGGTGGCGGCATTCTTCGCATTGCGCACCGCGAGTAGCGCGTCGAGCGAACCGGTGGCGGTTTCCGGATTCCAATCCGCTTCGACCTTCATATCTTCAATGTGCACATGCGGCTGTGCGGCGAGTTCCACGGAACGGAACAGGCCGTGCAAACGCCAGTAATCCTGATCTTCCAGCCAGGATGCGCTTGCGTATTCGTAGCAGGCGACGGCCACGACGTTTTCGCCGTCGTGCAGCGCTTCGGTGATATCGAATTCGTTCGGGGTGTAGCCGTCTTCGCCGTAGCCGACGAATACGCCGTTGACCCACACGTAGATCGCGGTGGCCATGCCGTGGAACGTGATGCTGACGGTGCCGCCATTTTGACGGGCCGCATCAAGACGCTCGGCGACGGTGAACGTGCGGCGATACAGTGCCACATGGTTGGTTTCGGGAACGTTCGGCTCCTGCGGATTCTCATGGCCGTCCCACGGGTACTGAATATTCACGTACTTGTGGTTCATGTATCCCGCGTTCTGCAGGTGGGAGGGCACGTCGATGCGGCCGAAAGCGGAATCGTCGAAATCCTCGGCTGCGAACGGCTCTTCCTCAAGATCGATGTCGGAGGCCTGCACCATTTCCACGCGCCATTCGCCGTCGAGGCTTTGCTTCAAATCGCTCGGCTCGCCGATCGCGGGAATGTGAGAAAAGGTCACGTGATTGGAATGTGCCGGCGTGCGATTCACTGCGAACACCGTGGGGTCGGTGAGCCACGCGGCGGATGCGGTGGTGATCTTATCTGCCATGATTTCCTCGTTTCCGAAACATAACTTCGTTGTTGATGTAGGTTTAGTTGGTGTGTACTTTTGTGTACTCAGAGTAATAAACTCTTTTACTAGCATGGTAAACGTTGTTTACTTAAATTGCAAATCTGCGTGTTGCGTTATTTGCAACTGAATTTACTTATATGGCGATAGGTGACGGCAAATGGCGGTAGTAATCATGATTGCAGATGTCGGTATTTGATAATCGTAAGAACTGCGATTGCGACACGCCGTTTGGGGGCTTTTTTTACTAAGGAATTTTACTTTTGATAGTAAACAACGTATACTCAATTTTCGAGGTCAACGGGTGATCTCATCAAAATCTTCTAAGGAGAAGAGATAATGAGCAATACGACCACTACTGCGAACGGCACGGCTCGTCGCGGAAAGCTCGGCCAGCGCGTAGCGTACGCGTGCGGCAACCTTGGCCAGTCCGCGTTCTATAACGCACTGAGCACCTACTTCGTCGTCTATGTGACGAGCTCCTTGTTCGCTGGTGTCGATAAAGGCGTCGCCACCAAGCTGATCGGCATCATCACCGGCCTGGTCGTGGTGATCCGTATCGCGGAGATCTTCATCGACCCGCTGCTGGGCAACATCATCGACAACACCACCACCAAGTGGGGCCGTTTCCGCCCATGGCAGTTCCTCGCCGGCGCGATTTCGTCCGTGCTGATCGTGCTAGTGTACACCGGCCTGTTCGGCTTGGTGAACGTGAACACCACGTGGTTCATCGTACTGTTCGTCATCACCTTCATCGTGCTCGACGTGTTCTACTCCCTGCGTGACATCTCCTACTGGGGTATGATCCCTGCATTGAGCTCCGACTCCCACGAGCGCTCCACCTACACCGCACTCGGCTCCTTCACCGGCTCCATCGGCTACAACGGCATCACCGTCGTGGTCATCCCGATCGTCACCTACTTCAGCTGGGTGTTCACCGGTGAGCACGCCGAAAGCCAGTCCGGCTGGACCTGCTTCGGTATTATCGTCGGCCTGCTCGGCCTCTTGACCGCATGGACCGTTGCCTTCGGCACCAAGGAGAACGAGAGCGCCCTGCGCTCCAAGGCCCAGAAGAACGGCAACCCGATCGAAGCCTTCAAGGCCATCTTCCAGAACGACCAGCTGCTGTGGGTTGCCCTGAGCTACCTGCTGTACGCCATCGCCAACGTGGCCACCACCGGCGTGCTGATCTTCCTGTTCAAGTTCATCCTCGACAACCAGGCCGCATACTCCCTCACCGGCGTGATCGCACTGGTCGCAGGCTTGGTTATGGCTCCGCTGTACCCGATCCTGAACAAGCGCATTCCGCGCCGTT
>OBZY01000389.1_pt1 | contig 17251 bp, 11 predicted proteins | sample 1477051 | NCBI WGS metagenome assembly OBZY01 (sample SAMEA2580270, study PRJEB22360) | human gut metagenome | biome: human gut; feature: human-associated habitat; material: faeces | place: Denmark | collected 2008/2010
GCATCAGAGGGCGACCAGGGTTGAGTTAATAAACTCAACCCTAACTCAATAATAAATGTTAATTTAGGCTAGTCAAATGGGCTTTAGACCAATACAATTATTGCTCTATATTTTATTTGCATTCTTCACATTTAATAGTCTTGCTATTGCAGATGAAACACCCAGGATAAACACGTCTTCAGAAAATAATACATGTAGCATTAAAATTAATGACGAACTTGTTGATGGTTACAAGTGTGAGTTTTATCGCGCACCATCAGTATGGTCGCATTCATATTTGTACGAAGCCAGCAAACAAATAATAGTATTTATTGATAGTCCAATGGGGAATGCATGCGATGGAGGCCCATTACATGTGTTTAGCAAAACGGATGATGAGAAATTCAAACATCTGAAGACAATTGACTTCTGTGGCGGGCATTACCCATCAATAACCAGTGGCCCAGAAACATTCATAATAAAAGTCCCTTCAATCTCTATTGACGGCACGGATAAAAAGATCCCAACTGAGACATGGGAATTAAATAATGATGAATTAGTTAAGAGACAAGGAAGAGGAATTTAATAATGCTCCAGATTATCCGTAAAGGCGATAAAACCACTCACGGCGGCTCGGTCCTGACCGCTTCCGATACGATGAAATTCGGTGGTATCGGTGTTGCCCGTAAAGGCGACAAAGTGTCCTGCCCGGTTCCGGGGCATGGCCCTACAACCATCGTAGAAGGAAACCCTGATTACCTTGATCATGGTATCCCGGTAGCCTTTCACGGTCACAAATGTGCCTGTGGTTGCACATTGATTAGTTCATTTGCCGCTGCCAAGGTTGCCTGATTATGCCCGTCTGGCTGGATGCCATCCCTGAACAGGCCCCTAAAGTAGCTCGCCCCGGCACTCTTCGCTGGGTACTGTTCCTGGCATTTCTCATGCTGGGGGGCATAGCACTCACGCTATGGTGCTGGACGTCAGAAAGAACAGGATTTGTCTTCTGGTTCACCGCGATGGGGCTTCCGTTTTGCACCTGGGGGCTTCTTTTCGGTTTACGCCGGTTTGCCTATAAAGCCGAACAGGTGGGAGCCGAGTCCCGTAATGTTGAGCGAGAAGCGCTTATTGACAGTGAAATTCTGCGCGGTCAGCGCTGCGGCTGGATCCTCGGTACGCACATCCAGGCTCCGGCCGGAAACAAAACCGACGATCTGCTGGAAGTAATGAAACTCGCCGCTCCCGCTATCGATTTCTCGCACCCAAGAGGATGTGACAAACCGGTCAGGTACGCGGCCTTAACAGAATATCAAACGGATTTATCGAAAGCGCTCAAAGCAGCAGTCACTAAGCTGACCACGCGTGTGGATGTAATCGTTCAGCCACTTCCACCAGAGCTGCCATGCTGGCTGATGCTGGACTGTGACAGTGACCTGCATCCCCTGGTTGAAGAGCAGCTAAAAGCCGATCTCTCACTCAAGACGGGCAGGATTTTTCGCCTGATGCCTGGAAAAGGGCTGGGGGCGTTTGATGCCTGGCTGGACAAGCGATGGGACAACCCAGGCATTCTGGTTGCCATCACGCTGTCGTTACCGGCGTCTCCCCGGGAAGAAGATGCTGATGCTGTCTCAATGGTGGTATTAAGCAACCGCAAAGCCCATGCCTGGCCGGATGCGCTTCGCCTTCATCGCCCCGAAAGGGGAACAGAAACAACACTCACAAAGACGCTCAACCGGGCGCTGCTCTGGGCGAAGACCCTGCCCAATGAGCTCAAAGGAAGCTGGATCTCCGGTCCCACATTGACGTCGGGCAGCGGCTGGAATAATGCCTGCGAAGAGAGCGGTGTTGAATTTAGCCTTTCAGAAGACAATTCCAGTATCGATCCCGTGCTGGGCTATACCGGCCATGGTGCCCCATGGGTCGCCATCACGCTTGCTGATGCAGCCTTTGAACAGCGCGGAGTGCAGGTTATCGCTGCACAACCCGCCGCTGACAAAGACGACATCTGGGTAGCGGTCATCACCAAAGAAGAAGTTCGCAAGGGAACGCCCAAAAATGTCTAAGGTAAAAGTAAAAACACTCATCGGCTCCGTTGTGACTGTCGCCTTTTTTCTGACGGTCATCGTGGCATTTCTCTTTTATGCCTTTCCGGAAAATGTCGCCTCGGCCACGGGGTTTGGGCCGTATGACGGGCAACGGATCCTCACGTTCAGTGCCATCCTGGTTGCCGCGATGCTTTTATTCGGCTGGCTGATTGAGAAGGCCTTCGACTTCGCAGGTAAATCGGGGCTGTATTTCCACTGGGGTCAGAAAAAGGCTCAGATGGTCGCCCCGGCAACAGGCACCATTGCGAGCGAAGATGATGAAGAAGAGCCTGTCTTCAGCGAGGATGCCGTATCTGAGCACCTCCGTTTCCGTTATGGCCGTCGCTGGCAGCGTAAAGTGCGAATCCTGCTGGTGATGGGTAATCCGGACGACGTCCAGAAAGCGGCCCCGGGCCTGTCTTATGACCTCTGGCAGGAAGGCGACGGCAACGTGCTGATTTATGGCGGTGATGCGCAGTCACTCCCGGATGAGATCTTCCTTTCAAAACTGAAGCGCCTGCGATCTGGCCAGCCGGTTGATGGCATTATTCAGGTGATGAGTACTTCAGCTCTCCCGACGGATAGCGAACGGGATGCTTTCTTGCGTTGCCGCCAGAAAGCCGATCATCAGCTGGGCTGGCAGGCGCCTGTCTGGCTGTGGCTGACTGACAAAATCAAAGGTGCTCAGCAGGACGCGGAAACGGCTGCGAAAGGGGTGATATTCGGACCAGAAGGCACTGTAAAAGAGGCGGATAAGGCATTGACTACGCTGTCTCAGCGCCTGCAAAAAGCCGGTATAACACAGATACTGAATAATCCGGCACATAACGGCCTGCTTCAGTTATCTTCCCGTCTTCAACACGAATTGAAAGCCAGTCTGGCTGTTTTACTCAGCGGGCTGATGCAGGGATCTGCGGCCTGGCGTTTACGTGGTGTCATGTTCAGCCCCGAACTGGCCGTTGCCGGAACGGTACCAAATACACGCCTCGACACACCGACCTGGAAAGCCGTCATTGATGACTGTGATGCCGTCAGCGGCAGAAAGCTGGGCTTCGACTGGCTGAAGATGCTGCGGTTAATTCTGCTTTCCCTGATTGTTCTGTGGGGGGCCGGTACACTGCTGTCCCTGATCGTTAACCGTACCCAGATTTATCAGGCACAAGAAACGGCGATGCAGGCAGCGGATACCGCAAAACCCCTGGCAGAACGCCTGCACAACCAGCTCGTACTCCAGCAAGCCATTGCCCGTCTGCAACACCGTGAGGCGACCGGCGCTCCATGGTATACCCGATTTGGTCTTAATCAGGACAGCGACACGCTGGCCGCACTCTGGCCGCTGTATGCGAAAAACAACGCACAGCTGATGAGGGATGCCACCGCAGATTATCTCAGGCAGCAGCTGAATGCTTTTGTGCAACTGCCTCCTGCCAGTGATGCCCGTACGCAGGGCACACAGCACACCTATGACGTGCTCAAAAGTTATCTGATGCTGGCCCGTCCGGATAAAGCGGACGCGAGCTGGCTGGCAAAAAACGTGCTGAAAGCCTGGCCGAAGCGTCAGAATGTGCCGGATGGCACATGGCAGGACCTCGCACCGAAACTGCTGGGCTTTTATGCGCAAAACCTCCCGGCTCATCCGGAATGGAAAATTAAGCCTGACACTGAATTAATCAGCACGATCCGTCAGATCCTGCTTAAGCAGGTAGGTCAGCGTAACGCTGAATCTGGCTTGTATCAGGACATGCTTAAGCGCGTGGCCAGCAACTGGCCTGATTTAACGCTTGCCGATATGACAGGCGACACCGATGCCTCAACGGTATTCAGCACTGACGAAGTCGTCCCCGGTATGTTTACGCGTCAGGCCTGGGAAGAGCAGGTTCAGGATTCGATTAACGAGGTCGTCAAGACACGCCGTGATGAAATTGACTGGGTACTGACGGATAAGACGCACCAGACAGGGAGCGATATCTCCCCGGAGGTGCTGAAGGCCCGCCTGACTGAACGCTATTTTACCGATTTTGGCAATGCCTGGCTGAACATGGTCAACAGCATTCAGTGGCAGGAAGCCACGTCACTTTCTGAGGCGATTGCCCAGCTCAACCTGATCGGCGATGTCCGTCAGTCGCCGCTGGTGGCACTGATGAACACGCTGGCCTGGCAGGGCAAAACAGGGCAAAAGGGCGAGGCACTGGCCGATTCGATTGTCGATTCGGCGAAAAAGCTGATCGGTCAGAAAAAAAATGGCAGACAGTTTATTGAACAGGCACAGGGCCCAAAAGGGCCGCTCGATGAGGTGTTTGGACCGCTGATGGGGCTGATGGAAGGTAAAGAGGGCACCGGTGCCAACGGTAACCTCAGTTTCCAGTCCTGGCTTGCCCGCGTCACGCAGGTACGCCTGAAACTCCAGCAGGTTACCAGCGCCCCGGATCCGCAGGCCATGTCGCAGATGCTGGCCCAGACAGTATTCCAGGGCAAAGCCATCGATCTGACCGATACCCGCGACTATGGCAGTCTGGTTGCGGCGAGTCTGGGGCAGGAGTGGAATGGATTTGGCCAGTCGTTATTTGTGCAACCGCTTGATCTGGCCTGGCGGCAGGTACTTGCCCCGGCTGCGGGAAGCCTCAATGCCCGCTGGCAGTCGACCATTGTCGAACAGTGGAATAAGGCCTTTGCGGGGCGCTATCCGTTTAAAGCCACCGGCAGCGATGTCTCGTTGCCGTTGCTGGCTCAGTTCCTGCGTAGCGACTCGGGTCGAATCACGACCTTCCTGAAAACGAATCTTGGCGGGATCCTCCATCAGGAGGGAAATCGCTGGGTCGTTGACCTTTCCGCAAGTCAGGGGATGGTTGTCAGCCCGGATTTCCTCCGGGCGATTAATCAGCTGGCGGAACTGTCAGATATCGTGTTTTCTCAGGGCGATGCGGGTGTTCACTTCGAACTGATGGCGCGTCCTTCACGGGATGTTGCCAGAGTGCAGCTTACCCTCGATGAGCAGAACCTGGATTACTTCAATCAGATGGAAAGCTGGCAAAGCTTCACCTGGCCTGGAAACACTTACTATCCTGGCGTGTCGCTCAGCTGGCGTAGTGTGAACAGCGGCATGCAGCTGTATGCCAGTAACCAGGGCAACTGGGGTTTCATTCGCCTGCTGGACAAGGCTCTCATCACTCCGCTTGACGCCAGCCGTACACAACTGGTGTGGATCACCGCCGATGGCAACCCTCTGAAGTTTGTGATGCGTAGCGAGCTCGGTACAGGTCCCCTGGCATTGCTGAAACTTCAGGGATTCACGCTGCCCGACACTATCTTTAGCGTCGCAGCTGGCGGAGAAGAGCGCCAGTAATGATGGGCGGGAAAATTTACCCGGCACTGGCTTTCGCAAAACAGGTTGAAGGCTGGTCTCAGGGTATTTGCAGCAAAGTGAACCGATGGCACGAAACTGAATCCTCATCCCCATGCCAGTTTATGACCTTTCGGCAGTGTCGCGCATGGCTCAGCGACTGGCAGAAGCATAATCCAGCACCAGGTACACGAGGGGACAGCGCCTCCGCGCCCCATCGGCGCCTTCGTCCCCATGTCAGAAAAGCCCACTGGTGAAGCTACTGGAAGGCCAAACCCACTCAGGGGGAGGAGAAAAGTATGCTGCTGAAATGGAAGCTACCGCAAATCGTCAATGGTAAGGACGACGCTTCTCTGGAAGCGGTCGTGAGGTTTATGAAAGAACAAACAAACGGGAAAAAGAATGAGCTCACCGGAAGAACTGTTAACCGCCTGCGCCACCAGGCAGGAAGAAAGGCAGCGCCTCATCTCGCGGGCAAATGATGCCCTGTCGCTCTGGGATAACTGGCTGCACCCGTTCACCTCCGGGGCAGAAACCGGGGACGATCCCGCATATGATGATAATTTTCAGCTGATGCGTGAGGAGATCAACAAGCTTTCAGGTACCGATTCAGCGTTATTGTGTGAGCTGGCCCAGAAGTGTCTTTGCGAATGCGCCAAAGACATTCGTGTCGTGACCTGGTACGTGCTGGCCCGACTCAGCCGCGACGGTGAAAAAGGGTTATCCGAAGGCTTACTGCTGCTTGTCGCGATGCTGACCCGCTACGGGCAGGCATGCCATCCCCGGCGTCCCGTAGCCCGTAAAGCTGCGCTGGAGTGGCTGAACAGTGCAAAAGTAATTGATGCACTGCTGTTATGGCCCGAGGTGGACAGCAATGATGCCGGTCTGACGGCTGGCGTCATCAGCCTGCTTGAATCAACACTGGCTGACTGGCCGGAAGCCGAGAAACCGTCTTTTGCAGGCCTTTGTACCGCTCTTGAAAACCGTCTGGCACGTTCGGGTGGTATGGAAGCGCTGGTCCCCCAGAACAGCAGTACGCATGAGCACGGGCGTGAACCTGCCCATTCTGATTCTCCGCAGCTGTCAGCCGTGAAATCTGGCCGCGATTTACTCGACCAGGCAAAGTTACTTTCCCGCTGGCTGAGCGAGCAGCCGCAGGGCTGGCTGGCTTCTCATCGACTGATAAAGACCGTGCGGTGGGATACGGTCGATCAGATCCCTCCGCTGGACAGTAGCGGGCGCACCCGCCTGGTACCGCCTAAACCCGAGTATCGAGCTCAGTTGAAGCGCCTTTACCTTCAGAAAAACTGGGTCGAGCTGGTTGAGCAGGCCAGCCAGATGTATTGCGAAGGCGTGAATCATTTCTGGCTCGATCTCCAGTGGTATCTCTGGCAGGGGGTCAGCCATGCGGGTCAGCCCTGGGATACCTGGTCAGACTCCGTCCTCTTCGATCTGCGGTTGCTGCTTAAACGCCTCCCGGGCCTTGAAGGGCTGGCATGGAATGACGGCACTCCCTTTGCCGACGAAGTCACTACTGCCTGGATTGCTGAAAAAGTGAATGAAGAGGGCCTGATGTACGGCGATGAATCCGCTACCGTCGTTAATGGTCAGGCGGACGATGTGCTGCTTCTTGAGTCCGAAGCCATGGAAAAGGGAGACACCGAAGGGCCTGAAGCAGCGCTTGCCTGGCTCCAGTCCCGACCGGGGATGGATACCCCGCGCCATCGCTGGCTGATACGCCTGCTCATGGCCCGGTTGGCAGAGCAGTATGGCCGAAACGATATGGCGCTTCATCTGCTTGGTGAACTCACTACCCGTGCGCCACTGCTGACGCTGGAAGACTGGGAGCCCGCTCTGTTGTTTGAAATCCAGGCCCGACGCCTGAAGCTGCTACGCATGAAAGCCGGTCGCAGCGAATCTGATAAAGCCCGTCTGATGCCTGAGATGGATACGCTACTGGCGGGTCTGATCGCCATTGACCCGGCCCGTGCCATGGTGCTCTGTGGCTAATGTTCTCTTTAATAATTTTCAGGAATGCCGTGCATGGATGATTTAACCCTGCGCTATTACGAAGCTGAGATGCGCTACCTGCGAGAAGCCGGTAAAGAGTTTGCCCGGGCTCATCCGGATCGTGCTGCGATGCTTAATCTGGATAAACCCGGCGCCCGCGATCCTTATGTGGAACGCCTGTTCGAAGGCTTTGCTTTCCTGATGGGCCGTCTGCGTGAAAAGCTTGATGACGACCTGCCAGAGCTGACCGAAGGTCTGGTGAGCCTGCTGTGGCCACACTATATGCGGACCATCCCGTCGCTGGCCATCGTCGAGTTCTCGCCTGACTGGCGTAGTCTGCGTCAGGCCGAAATGCTGGCTGAAGGCTTCTCCGTTCTGTCTCGTCCTGTCGGGCCGCACAAAACCGCCTGTCAGTACCGGACGACTCGCGATGTGCCGCTACAACCGCTGCACCTTGCAGATGCCCGCCTCCATACTGAAACCGATGGCCGCTCTGCTATCCGTCTGCGCTTCGAATGCCCTGAAAAAGTGGACTGGAGTAAAGCCGGGATCGACAAAGTCGCCATCTTCCTCAATGCAGAAAGTCCAGTTAGCTATGCGCTGCATCTGGCAATGACCCGTCGTGTTCACGCCATGTATGCCCGTCACGCCGGGACCTACATCGAACGCCATCAGTTCGATGGCTGGTGCAAACCCATGGGCTTTGATGACAATGATGGACTGTGGAAGAAAGCCGATACCGCCTTTAGCGGTTACCAGCTGCTGCTTGAGTATTTCAGCTTCCGTCCGAAGTTTATGTTTGTTGAGTTACGTGGACTCGACAGCATCGGGCTTTCTGCCACAAGCACCTGGTTTGAAATCGACATTGTGCTCAGTGAAGCCTGGTCATCCGATCTGCCTTTTGAGACAGAAAACTTCCGTCTGCACTGTGCACCGGTCATTAATCTCTTCACTCTGGAAGCCGACCCGCTGACGCTGGATCCGCTGGATAATGAATATCTGCTCAGGCCGCTGCGTCTTCAGGATGGCCACACCGAGATTTACAGCGTTGATAACATCCATGGTGCGGTAAAAAATGGCAAACACCCCTATGTACCGTTCACCAGTTTCCGCCACCGTGGCGGCATGATGCGCCACGATGCCCCTGAGCGTTACTTCCATACCCGCGTGAAACGCGGCCCCGCTGGTCTGTATGACACATGGTTAATTCTCGGGGGCCGCTCGTTCGAGCTGGAGCAGTTGTCCGATAAACCAGAATCCCTTTCGATGCGAATAACCGGGACCAACGGGCAGCTTCCGCGTAAGGCACTGGAAAGCACACTACTGGACAGGGCCGTGAAAGCAGGCAAAGTGCCCGTCAGGGTACTGAACCTCTCGGCCCCCACCATGCCACTGTATCCCCCGGCAAACGACCGTTTCCACTGGCGGGTGATGAGTCACCTCGGATCAAACTTCCTCAGTATGATGGATAACCCTGAAGTCCTGCGGGGGACGCTGGCGCTCTATGACTGGACCGACGATGAAATGAACCGCCGTCGGCTTGAAGCAATCGTCTCCGTGAAGCACACCCTGATCCGCCGTTTTGAGAAGGGCTTTATGCTCCGGGGCGTGGACATTGAGGTCACGCTGAATATGGATAATTTTGCAGGCGAGGGTGATGTTAATCTCTTCGGGGAGATGCTGCACCGGTTCTTCGCGCTCTATGCCGATATTCACCTCTTTAATCAGCTCACGCTGGTGCTGCAACCGACAGGGAAACGACTGAGATGGCGCGAGAATCACAGCCAGCACGTACCGGGCTGACGCTGGCCCTTAACAAAGATATCTGGCGGGCCAATTTCTATCGTTTCTGCCAACTGCTGGAGCAGGAAAATCCAGACGCCCCGAAACTGGGTACCACCAGCCATCCGGGCGACGATCCGGTGCGTTTCAGGCCCTGGCCAGGTATGGGTTTTCCGGTCAGTACCCTTAAAGCGGTTGAAACCGATGAAGACCATCCGGAATTGCCGCCGACCGTCCGCACCACATTCCTCGGCATGTATGGCGTGGATTCGCCTCTGCCGACGTCCTACCTGGACGACATTGCGCAGCGCCGTGAAGGACACGAGGTGATCACCTCATTTCTGGATATTTTCAGCCACCGGATCACCACGCAATATTACCGGATCTGGCGAAAATACGCCTATCCGGCGACCTTTGAGGCAGGTGGCCGCGATGCCATATCACAGTGTCTGCTGGGGCTGGTCGGCCTTGGTATACCGGGCACGGCTGAGCAGGTGGCAACGCCGGTTTCACGCTTTCTGGCCCTGCTGGGCACCATGCGATTACCCACCCGCAATGCTGAAGGCATCCAGGCTCTGGTGAGCCTGCTGGCACCGAATACCCGGACAATTATCACCGAACCCGATCCGGTTAAGGTGCATATCGATAACCGTAGCGGGCTGGGTATCGGGAACCAGATCCGTCTTTCGCAGCGAGCCACGCTGGGTAAAACCGCAAAAGAAGCATGCAGCCGGGTCCTGGTGTCACTGGAGACAGCGGATCCTGACGAGGCGGAAGGCTGGTTACCCGGTGGTGTCCTTCATACCGATTTGATGGTCCTGCTGCTTGTCTACCTCGGCTATCGCAGTGACGCCCGAGTGCGCCTCACCGTGCCTGTGCGATTGCTCCCTGAGCCTCGTCTGGGCAAGGGCAGGCGTATACAGCTGGGCAGAACCGGTTTACTGGGTCTGAAGGAAGGCAAACTCAATACGCCACGGGAAAGTCTGACCGTCAACCTGGGTTCCTATGAAGGGCTTCACTATTTCGCACTGCAACCCGCAGAAGACGGACATTACCGCTTCGACTAATCACGTATTCCCTCTCTCAATAAAGGAACTTTTGAATGGCAACAGTAACCCGCTGGTGGGCGCTGACGCTTATTGCCTGTGGTCTGCTCGCAGGCTGCGGTCTGACGCAGACCGTCACGGACGGTACGGTCAGCATCACGAAATCCATCTTCTATAAGAAAATTAAAACGCTGCATCTGGATTTTACCCCACGCACGGCCATTAACGCCGATGCCGCACAGACGCCGCTGGCAACAATGGTGCGGGTTTATCTCCTCAGGGATCGGAAAGCGGTTGATGCCGCCGATTACCAGACGCTGCTGCGCAATGCCGATACGGTACTTAAGGACGATGTACTGGCATCAAAAGAGCTGCTGGTGATGCCCAACGGCAGCGTTTCTCTGAATATGCCCATGGATGAAGAAGCACAATTCGTGGCGGTGGTGGGGCTGTTTAACCGACCGGATCAGAAGGACAACCGCTGGCGTCTGGTACTGACCCGTGACGACCTCGATCCGGACAAACCCCGGACCATCGAGCTGGGTGACGGCTGGCTCAGCCTCGTGCCGGTAAAGGAGTGACATAATGGATAACTGGCTGGCGCTTTTTGACGGGCAGACTCGCTATTTTCTGGATATCAACGACAGCCAGGTAAAACCGGATGTTCTGCGATTTCGGGGCAGGGAAGCACTGAGCGAACCGTTCAAATGGGATATTGAGTTCACGACCCAACAGGCGAATATCCCCCCTGAACAGGTCCTGATGAAATATGCCTCTTTCCGGATGCGGAGCGGTAAAAATGTCCACGGCATTATCACCCGCCTGGAATGGCTTTCCACTTCAAAGGATCAGTCCCACTACCGTCTTACGCTCAGTTCCCGCCTGGCGCTCCTGGGATACACCCGGCAGTGTGCGGTATATCAGAACCAGTCAGTTCCTGAGGTGGTGGAGCAGGTACTGCGCAAACACGGGCTGGAGGGACCCGATTTTGAATTCCGCCTGGAGCGCACCTACCCGCCGCGTGAAATTATCACCCAGTGGCGGGAAACGGACCTTGAGTTTATCCGGCGCATTCTGTCTGAAGTGGGGATTTACTGGCGTACGGTGATGGACGACGTGCGCGGTCTGGATACGTACATACTGGCCGACAGCCAGCTCAACTACCAGTTTGATGTGCGCCTGCCCTACAGCGAGCCGTCGGGTCTGTTTGACGGTGCGGCAGAGTCGGTCTGGGATGTACGAACCTGGCACACCCTTGCCACCGGCACGGTCGCCACGCGGGATTATAACTACCGGACAGCCTCCACACCGATGGATGCGACGGTCAGCGTGCGTAACGACGCGGTCACCACCGGAAAGCATTACCGCTACGCAGCGCCTTATCGTGACGCAGGTGATGACACCAGCCCGGAGCCGGAGACCGAATCCGGCGCATTCTACGCCCGACTCCACCATGAGCGTGAGCTGAACAGGACTGCCTGTATTCACCTGTTCAGCAATGCGGCACACCTCACTCCCGGGCAGGTGCTGGAGCCGCAGGGCGATGTCATTGCTGCCCTGAAGGAAGGCGTGCTCCTCACGCTCGTGACCTTCCGGGGCGCCAGGGATTCCCGTCTGCATGTGTCGGTCTGGGGGATGCCTTATACCGAACGCTACTGTTTCCGCCCAACTGAAATCCCGCGCCCTGAAATCCACGGCACACTTCCGGCCCGCGTCGAGAGCCGGGAGAAAAATGATATCTACGCGCACCTGGATGAGCAGGGTCGCTACCGGGTAAAGCCGGACTTCGACCGCGAAGGAACAGAGCAGGGCTTTGGGTATCTGTGGCTGCGGATGGCGAAACCTTATGCCGGTGACACGCTGGGCTGGCATACGCCGCTCATTGACGGCACTGAAGTGGCCATTGCGTATAGCAATGGCGATATTGACCTGCCGTACATCGCGTATGCTCTGCACGACTCCGAACATCCGGACCTCGTGAACCGGGACAATCACACCCGCAACGTGCTGCGCACGCCGGCGAACAATAAGCTGCGGATGGAGGACAAACGCGGCGAGGAGCATATCAAGCTCGCCACGGAATACGGCAAGACGCAGCTCAACAGCGGGCACCTGGTGGACAATCAGGGCAAATCCCGCGGCACCGGTAGCGAACTGCGCACTGATGAATACGGGGTTATCCGCGCCGGAAAGGGGCTGTTCATCAGTGCAGATGCACAGGCGAAAGCGCAGGGTGAGGCGCTGGACATGGATGCCGCGCTGAAGGAAATAGACAGGCTTAATCAGCAACTGCAACAACTGGAAATAGCCGCCGAAAATGCACAGGCCCTGAAAGCGGATGTTGACAGCCAGATACAGATGTTTGAGCAGCGGCTGAAACCGCTTAACGAGGCGTTGCTGTTCTCAGCCCCGGAAGGCATGGCCCTGACCAGTGGTGAAGATATGCAACTGGCCGCAGCACGAAACCTGGTCGTCAACGCCGGGGGCGATATCAGCGTCGGAACAATGGGCAATCTGACCGCACTGGCCGGAGAAAAATTGGGGCTCTTTGCCCGGACCGGACAACTGAGCGTCAAATCCGGAGAAGGGCCAGTGGAGGTGCAGGCGCAAAACGCCAGCCTGCGGTTGTTCGCTGAGAAGAAGCTGACGCTGAGCTCGGCGAATGACATCTCCCTGGCCGGAAAAAAACGTATCACGCTGATCGGCGGCGGAAGCTATCTGCGACTTGAGGCCGGGAAGGTCGAGTATGGTACGACGGCGTCGTATATGCGCAAAGTTAAAAGGACGATGGCGGCGGGAGCTGCGTCACAACAGCCGGAAATGCCCTGGCTTGCCGACCCGGTTAAATCCACTGCCAGTGTGCTGATGCAGTATCTGTATCACGACGATGTCCCGGTAGTGGGCGCGTCTTTCAAAGTGACTCTTGCTGATGGCTCTGTCCGGGAAGGTAACCTTGACGGTGCGGGATATCTGCATCTGGAAGACGTCCCGCCGGGGAGTGTGCAGGTGGAGTTCGGGCCGGATATCCGGAATTATTTACGTAAAAATAAGATCGATAATCAGTCGTTTGTTGGGACATCTCTCAGCGAGGCAGACATTGACTCACTGATAGCGAAACACAGCGGAGGTGTGGAATGAGTGGGGTGAGCGTTGCTTGGTTTAAGGAAACCAGCCTGGAAACTGGACAGTGGATCTGGGGTACGCTTCAGGGGGCATTTAATGAAAAACAGACCATCGGGCAGATCATCGTTGATGCGGTGATCGGCATGATCCCGCTGGTCGGCGATGTAACGGCAGTACGCGATCTGATTGCTGTTTCGATAGGACTGGCGAAAGAACCGAAGAAACGGGAAAGCGTGACTGAATGGGTATTTCTGGTGATCCTGCTGTTTGCGCTAATCCCGGTAATTGGTGGCGTGATAAAAGGCGTCGGACGTCTGGCCCTGCGTGTGACAACAAAAGCGGCAGAGAATGTGGAAACCCTTGGCGCTGTGATTAAGTTTCTGAACCGTATCGGCGAAGGTGATGCGGTGAAGTGGCTGAATAAGCAGAATGTCGTTGAGTATCAGGCAGAGTTGATTGAAAAGATGAGTGATTTTTGCAACACGATGATCACAGCCATCAATCAAATCCTGAAAGCCCGCGTCGGGCGGATGTTGCCGGAGAAATGGCAGGCGGACTTACTCCGGGTACGGGATGGTTTTACGGCACTGCAACAGCTGGCATCGAGAATGATCCCGCAGGCGCTGAAAGAGCTGGATGCGAAACTGCGAGTGTTACAGGCGCTGGTGTATAAAGGTGAAATACATACGATAGCAACGGGAACAGGACGCGCTGAGGTCCGGCGTGAGGCTGAGGCGTATTTGATTGAACGTCCGCTGCGGGAAGCGCTGAAGCAAGGGACGCGGTATCCGAGTGTTCATGCGGAGGAATTGTATAAAACGACATTGCGTCGAAAATACTCTAAAGCCGGGTATCCAGATTTGATAAGAAGTAAAGGGAAAAGTCCTGCTTTTGGTAATAAGCCAGTATTTACATCCATCGCTTCATTTAGTGGTGACATCACGGCTAAAAGCGCCCGTGATATGGCGGGAAGCACTATTTTTCGTGCCTTTGGTAATCCCACAGATTTGGCTCCTAATGGTTCGTGGGCTGCTGGTGGATTCTGGGGGTATCAAAAAGTGCCGGGCAGTGCTGAAGAATGGCGCCAGTTATCGGCGGTACTGGATGAGTGGAACGGCAACGGTTTTCTGGTGGTGCTGCATCTGCCGGAAGACCTGGCAACTCGTATGCCGGGTAGCAACGCCTGGCATGGGAAAATAGCTGAACAGTTCGGTAGTGCAATTCCAGCTCAATATCTGAAAGGTGGTGGCGAACAGGTGATTATTAATCTGGATGAGATGCTTAAACAAGAGGTTAACCGTATTGGGGAACAGGTCAAAGCTATCGGACAGGCTGCCAGTGTTGAAATTAATGGCGTAAAGGCTGAGTTTTATCCCACAAATTGGCAGGATGTTAACGGCGTGCATGGCTACAGTAAACCAGAAGGGATAGAGCCTCCATATGCCACGACCACGCGTGAATTGCATGATGATGAACTGCGCAGCAAAGTGACAGATCGGACGATACTGAATGCAGCCCGTTTTGAACGGCAGACAACCACAGGGAGTGAACAATGATAACCATTGAAAAAACAAAGTATCCAATGACGGATGAACAAGTGCGCCGCAAACTGTTCTGGTTGTTACAGCGACTGAGCAGCTATACCCTTTGGCAGCGCAAACGGGATGCCTGGGCCTATTTTGTGCAGAAATATGAAGAAGCGTTAAAGACCTGGCCGGAAGAAAAAACATATGGTTTTCATCCAAAGAATATTATCTGGGCCTATGATGCGCTACGTCTCTATGACGAAGGACTTGCAGAATTGGCTGTGGGTAATCGGCAAGTATGGCAGTTAAAAACTGGTGAATTTGAGCAGCTTGAGCGAGCGGTTGGATTGATCGACAGCTTTTTTTACCCTCTCTGTCATGAACGAGGCTCTCAGCAGGAACCTTACCCACCAGATATAGAAAAGCTCAATAAGCTGAAGATTGCAGCAAAAATACATGGTGACTATCTAATATATCCACCACATGATAATGTATGCAACTTTTTCGATGCTGCATATTTATTAGAATTAGATAATTATGAATATAATTTTAATAAGTTAGCGTATCCGGCTTTCCCGAAAAACTTGTCTCCTGTTCCGGAGCGCAGTGATATTATTATTAAAACCGATGACATGGTGCCCTGCGACGGCATCTGGGAACCGGTAAAGATTCATTACAACCATAAGCTATTGATTATTAAAGACGGCATCAGCGGATTTAATAATCTCGGGCCGTATAATTATTTTATTCGTGGAATGAATGCTCCCCGCCAGGTGTATTACGACGTATTAATTGAAAGTGATACAGAAATGGTTATCCCTGACGACCCAATCCGTTACCGGGACGTTCACTGGCGTCTGGTCTGGGAAGATACCCGCTACTGTGACGGAATTATCCCTGATGAATCAGAATACTTTCTGGATGATGCGCCAGGCAAACGCATTACCTGCCCGAGCGGGGAGCTTTGTCCGCATTCAGGCCTCTGGGCGACCATAGCCGGAGGACATCAGCAGTTTGTTGATGTTCAGGCCGGGCAGTTGATGCCAGAAGCAACCAAATATCAGAGCAATATATATGCGGCTGAAATTCATCTTCCTGCGTTATGGAGCCTTTTACACCGGGATGATGAGGGGAGTGTTTATATAAAGGATAGTTGAATATCTGGTTAGCGTTTTTCGACGGACAGACCCGATATTTTCTGGATATCAATGACAGTTCGGTGAAGCCGGATGTTCTGCGCTTTCGCGGCAGGGAAGCGCTGAGCGAGCCGTTTAAGTGGGATATCGAGTTCACCACTTCGCAGAGGAACATTTCCCCTGAACAGGTCCTGATGAAATATGCCTCTTTCCGGATGCGGAGCGGTAAAAATGTCCACGGCATTATCACCCGCCTGGAATGGCTTTCCACTTCAAAGGATCAGTCCCACTACCGTCTTACGCTCAGTTCCCGCCTGGCGCTCCTGGGATACACCCGGCAGTGTGCGGTATATCAGAACCAGTCAGTTCCTGAGGTGGTGGAGCAGGTACTGCGCAAACACGGGCTGGAGGGACCCGATTTTGAATTCCGCCTGGAGCGCACCTACCCGCCGCGTGAAATTATCACCCAGTGGCGGGAAACGGACCTTGAGTTTATCCGGCGCATTCTGTCTGAAGTGGGGATTTACTGGCGTACGGTGATGGACGACGTGCGCGGTCTGGATACGTACATACTGGCCGACAGCCAGCTCAACTACCAGTTTGATGTGCGCCTGCCCTACAGCGAGCCGTCGGGTCTGTTTGACGGTGCGGCAGAGTCGGTCTGGGATGTACGAACCTGGCACACCCTTGCCACCGGCACGGTCGCCACGCGGGATTATAACTACCGGACAGCCTCCACACCGATGGATGCGACGGTCAGCGTGCGTAACGACGCGGTCACCACCGGAAAGCATTACCGCTACGCAGCGCCTTATCGTGACGCAGGTGATGACACCAGCCCGGAGCCGGAGACCGAATCCGGCGCATTCTACGCCCGACTCCACCATGAGCGTGAGCTGAACAGGACTGCCTGTATTCACCTGTTCAGCAATGCGGCACACCTCACTCCCGGGCAGGTGCTGGAGCCGCAGGGCGATGTCATTGCTGCCCTGAAGGAAGGCGTGCTCCTCACGCTCGTGACCTTCCGGGGCGCCAGGGATTCCCGTCTGCATGTGTCGGTCTGGGGGATGCCTTATACCGAACGCTACTGTTTCCGCCCAACTGAAATCCCGCGCCCTGAAATCCACGGCACACTTCCGGCCCGCGTCGAGAGCCGGGAGAAAAATGATATCTACGCGCACCTGGATGAGCAGGGTCGCTACCGGGTAAAGCCGGACTTCGACCG
>OBZY01000398.1_pt1 | contig 16854 bp, 16 predicted proteins | sample 1477051 | NCBI WGS metagenome assembly OBZY01 (sample SAMEA2580270, study PRJEB22360) | human gut metagenome | biome: human gut; feature: human-associated habitat; material: faeces | place: Denmark | collected 2008/2010
ATTCGTGGTGACGGTATGGCCTCCGCACAGAATATACGGCATTCGGGTTAGGGAATCCCGTTCAGGCTATCAAGGCTCTCTCCCAGAGGCGTTGCGCGTCCCTCAACGCCGCGATATCCGGCTTGAGGTAGTAGCGGGCCGTGGTTTTGATATCGCTGTGTCCGAGCATTTTGCTCACGATGGCGATATCGGCTCCCGCCGCCAGAGTGTTCGTCGCCCACGAGTGGCGCAGGTTGCGTGCGGGCACGTGCGGCAGGCTATACCGCTTGCACCAGCCCTTGTACTGGCGTGCCACCTGTGGCGGGGTGAGCGCACCGATGAGTCGCCCTCCCTCGCGCGGCTTGAGCTCGCGCAGACGCTTGACCGCGAAGCGCGGCAACGGCAATGTGCGACGGCTCAATTCGGTCTTCGGCGGCACGACGACCTCATGGCCGCTCACCCATTGCAAACCGCGCTCGATATGCAGGACGCCTGCGCGCAGATCAATGTCACTCCACTCCAAACCGTACCCCTCTTCGGTGCGCAGGCCGCATGAGACGGCGCAGATAAGCCACGCCTCAAGCGGATGGTCGTAAAAGCCCTGCAACAGCGATCGCTGCTGACGGATGCCCAATATCACCGGCTCGTAATGCGGCTTGGCCGGCAACTGGATGTCGCGTCTCGTGATATCCACGTCCAAGAGATTCCAGCGGATAGCCCGCCTCAGTATCGCGCGTAGTACGGCCCATGCCTTGCGCGCCGCGCCCGAACTGGCGAACCCGACGAGCCACTTGTCCACCAATTCAACGCTTATCGATTCCATCTGCATTGCGCCGAACCTCGGGGCCACGTGCAACCGCCACGCCGACTCATAGCCGACACACGTGGACTCACGCAGATTCGCCGTGCAATACGGCCAAAACCGGCCGTTCCAAAACTCTCGTAACAGCATTTTCAACCTCCGAAAACCCACACGCCCGTTGGCCTATCCAACGGGGACGAACGTGTGGGTTTTCCCACCGTAAAGGAGCTTTCCCATGTCTTTGCTCGCTCACGTCGTCGATTGGCTCGTGCCTTTTATCTGTGGCGGAGTGGCCACGGTTTTGGGCCTGATGTGGCGGTGGGGCAAAGCCATGGTCAACGGGCTGCGCGAGCTCCTGCTGTGCCAGTTGGAGGACCTGCGCCGCGAAATGGTCATCGAGCACGACGGAGTGGCGGACGAAGACCTCAAATCACGCAGTCAACGCCTCTACGACAGCTACCACAGCCTGGGTGGCAACGGGCACGGAACCGCTCTCAACGAGGACATCCAATCCGCGCCGATAGCGCCACGACAATCCTGACCCACGACCGTGGGCCACAAACAATATCCATCCCAGAGAAAAGGGAAACATGGTCAACAATTTGAAACGTCATCCCAAGCCCTCGCTGCCGGACGAGCTTCGCCCGGACGTAGCTCCGGAAACCATAACCGAATCCATTAAGGAGGAGTAATAATCATGACCCAAATCCATATCAGCATCAGGAAGCCGAAGACCGGCGGCCTGGACCCGGTCACCGGCCTGATGCGATTCCGTCCGGTGCGTCGTCATTTCGACGCGGAAAAGAATCTTGTCATCGCGGCCTCGTTCGACGCGGACTTGTCCGAGACGGGCGAGCTGACGGTTGACCTGCTGCCCACGACTAGCGCGTTTGTTTGGCAGGTCATCGAGTTGGCGGACACGCCGCAGGCGTACACGCGCTACGTCGAGGTGCCGGACTCCAAGACCAAGGTCGAATACGCGGACCTCGTGGAGGTTGACGCGGGCACGTTCGTCCCGAAGGATATGGCCGGCTCCCAACTGTTGAAGGTTCGCCACGCTTCCACCCAGTCGGAGGCGGAGACACTTTCCGCACAATACCCGGACGAGCTGGTGTTCTTCGACGAAACCGCCACGACCGCGAAGGCCGCTATGGCCTTGAGCACGCTGGAGTCCATCACGGCCGAAGCTCAAACGAACGCCATGCTGGCGAAGAGCGCCATGCTGAGCGCCCGGTCCTCCGCGGATTCCGCGACCGCCACCCAGTCCGACCTGAGCAGTCTCGCGTCGAACGCCAGTATGGCGGCGGCTTCCGTCGCCAACGATTCGCAGACCGTGGCCGACACCGCTTCCATGGTCGCGGCGAAGGGCGAGACGGCCATCGCCGCCATCGATTCGACGGTGCGGGCGGTCAAGGACAAGGCCGAGAGCGCTTCCGCCGAACTGCCTTCCGCCGGCACCCCTGAAGGCACCACGGAGGAAACCGGCAAGGACTCCACCGGGGAAACGCCGACCGGAACCGTGTCGGAGGAGCCCGCAGCCAAGGCCGTGAAAGCCAAGGCCAAGAAGGTTACCGTGAAGGAGGCCTGACCATGCCAGCCCTATACGCCGGCAAACGTGTCGGCAAACCGTTGATGAGAGGCCACACGTACAACGCCATGTTCAACGGCAAGCTCGTGTGGCCCCTCGACAAGGACACGGTCGTCTCCGTCAATATCACGGATGATAAGGGCAAGCCGCTGCCCAAGTCTCTGGCCGTATCCGGCACCCTGAAACTGGGGGCGAAAGCCACGTATGCGGACGGTCATGTTGGCGATCTGCTCACCACCAATGACGTGACGTTCGCGAGCAGGGACACTTCCACCGCCACGGTTTCGGGCAACACGCTCACGTGGAGGCATGGCGGAACCATATTGGTGACGGCCACGGTCAACGGTTTCACTTCCGCCGCCGTGTCCATCAGCGCGGCCTACGCGCCCGAGTCCATCAAGGTCACGGACGATTCCGGCAAACCCATCGACAACATCACCCTGCGCGTCGGCGAGAGCAAGAACCTCAAGGTGACGATCCTGCCCGATGCGGCATCGCAGGAGTATACGGCATCCATCAAGGATGTGAGTCTCGCATCAGTCAGACAACAGTAAGGGGCAATATCATGCCAACAACAACAGCGTTTAGGGGGGGGGCTAGTGTCCGCGCCCTCAAGGAGGGCGACACCTCCATCACCATCACCGCAGGCAGCATCGTAAAGACCATCCCGGTCAGTGTATGGGGAAACAAATGGGTGCTGCCCACCCTGCCCGCCACGCGCAACGGAATCACGTTCACCGCTGCCGGCGACGGCATGGTACACGCGAAGGGCACAGCGACCGACTGGGCGACCATCCTCGTCACCCAGGACCTGCCGGCCGGCGAGTACACGCTCGAACACACGCTCGTCGACGGTGTCGGCCCGTTCTGCGAGCTCAAATCCACGGACGGCAGGATCGACCTGTTCTCGCATGGCACGGTCAAGGCGACACTCCCGGCGGGCGACTACAAGATGCTCGTCAGTGTCTCGCCCGGCAAGACCGTGGACGCAACCATCACCCCAATTCTCAGGAAACTCAACTAAGGCCCCGATATTGGGGCCTTCACCATAAAAGGAGGCCCCAATATGGGCGCACTATCAATAACCGGTATCAAACCGGGGTCCACGAGTCTGAAACTGACCGCCGGCAAGATTACGAAAACCGTGCCGATTACCGTATTGTCGCGTAACCTGCTGTCCTACGGTCCCGCCGAAGGCAACGGGTTGACCGCCACCGTCAACACTGACGGTTCGCTGCATGTCACCGGCACCGCCACCGGTCAATGGCGTGGCCTGTCGTGGACGTTCCCATGCCCGGTACAGGGCACCGTGAAACTCAGCGGCACTAGTATCGCCGGTTTGAGCTTCAACATCAAGTGCTTCGACGCCAGGTGGCAGCAACTGGGAGACCAAATGAACTTGGGTAACAGTGTCATGGCAATCCCTGCCGGCACCGTCAGCCTGTTCCTCAACGTCATCTCCGCCGAGGCCACGCCCACCGCGAAGGACGCCGACCTCCGAATCCAGTTGGAATCCGGTACTACCGCGCACGATTGGATGCGACCCGACAACACGAGCCTTAGTGGGGGGGCTATGAACTAGCGAACCTGTATCCGCATGTCACCGGACTGCCTAAGACATTGGGCACCAACCCTGGGATCACGGTCACGGAAACGACACCGGGCACGTACCGGTTCAAAGGCTCCACCACGACAGGGGCCGGCTCGTGGGATGACTTGACCAGTGTGGTGCATGTGGATGCGGGAACGTACACGATGGACGCCACGGACTGGCCACTGGGCAACAATTCATGGCTGATGGGCATACAAGCCCATATCTCCCACGACGACGGGAGCGAAGGAGCAAATGTGTTCGGACCTCGTAACTATGGGCCGAAAACCTTGAAGACCGGCACTCTCCAATGCAACATTTTCATCAACACCACGGGCGAGGTCGATAAGACGTTCACTCCCCGCCTGTACAAGATCGACTGATTCTAGCCCCACACCATACCGTGTGGGGCTTTTTCATTGACGGCCCCGAGTGGGCCCCGATAATCCTGACCCACGACCGTGGGCCACAAAACAATATTCACCTCAGAGAAAGGGGAAAAATTGGTCAATAACAAGGACAAGCCGTGGTGGAAGCGTCTGCTCGCCAAGATCACGGCCCTAGTCGCCGCCGTCTGTATGATGCTGCTTCCGGCGACCGCGCACGCGGACATGCAAGGCGTGGACATGAGCAACTGGCAGTGCGGCGTAGACGTGTACAACATGCAGGCCGATTTCATCGTGGTCGGCACCACATGGGGCACGGGCCAAGTCAACAACAACTGCTTGGTGTCCGGCGTGAACACCGACGCCAACCGCATGATCTACCAGGCGCAGGCATCCGGCAAGAAATTCGGCCTCTACCATTACGCCATGGGCGGCAACCCGGAGGCGGAAGCCCAATTCTTCTGGCGGAACACCAGCAACTATTGGCGTCACGGCATCGTGGCGCTCGACTGGGAGCTAGACGATAACCCCGCATGGGGTAATTGGGATTGGGTGCGCCGCTTCATGGCGGAGTGCGAACGGTTGAGCGGTGGTGTGCGCCCGTTGTTGTACACGGGGCCGGTCGCCGGCACCATCCCGTCCGACATCCGCGCCAAATACGGTTTGTGGATTGCACAATACGCCAACATGTCGCCTACCGGCTATCAGGCATCCCCGTGGATGATTGGCGCATACGGCGAGGCCATGCGCCAGTACAGCGGTACCGGCGTGGTCAACACGTGGAGTCCCATCGACCTCAACATTTTCCGTGGCGAGGCATGGCAGTGGGATTTGTACGCCAACCCCACCGGCTCCACAGCCCCGGCCCCGGCAACGCCCGCGCCCGTGCAGCCGAACAACCCCCAGCCCAACACGGGTGGCATCAGCCACGTCATGCAGTGGGGAGAAACCATCTGGGGACTCGCCGTCGCCTACAACGCATGGCCCCTGTCCGCATGGCACACGCCAAGCGGTGACATCAACCGCTACTACGTGGGCGACGTCGTCACCTACGGCGGCACCACAACCGCGCCGTCCAACGGGGTCTCCAAGACCCTCCAGTACGGTGACACGGTATGGGAGTTCGCCACATCCCACGGCTACAACGTCAGCCAATGCACGGTACCCTCCGGCAACATCAACGTCTACTACCCGGGCGACGTGGTGACCTGCCGCTAAACCAACCGGTGCCGCCGTCACCCCGACGGCGGCACCACCCATCATCATCCTTTCTTTGATCGGAGCAAACATGACCGACAGCAAAAACACGACCGACACCGGCGAAACGCTTCCCGGCGTCGATGTGAGCGACTGGCCCGAGACGGCCGACGTCACCCATGACGTGCCCGACTGGCTCATCCCCAGCCGCGTCTACGACATCCTCAAATGGCTCGGCCTCATCGTCCTGCCCGCACTCGCCCTGTTCGTCAACACGGTCGGCCCCGCATGGGGCTGGCCTCACGTGGACGCGATAGTGACCACGCTCAACGCGCTCGGCATCCTCGCCGGCGCGCTCATCGGCGTCAGCGCCATCAAACAACGCCTCGACCGCGCCGCATAACCACACATAGTTCGGCCCCGCCCGGCATCGCAGACAGCTCGCACAGAGCTTGACTGCTGCCGGACGGGGCCGATTTCGCGTTGTGGCAGAAGGCTTCGCGGGCTCGATTTTTGCCCACATTTTGCCCACATTTTCCGTAAAAACAGGTTAAAAACCGTTAAAACCGGTTAAAACGAAAAAGCCGCTCAGCCCTACTCCCGCAAGGCAAAGCGGCCATTTTCCAACCCGCTCTCAGCTCAGTGCGTCCTTCAACTTGCTGAAGAAACCTTTCTTTTGACCGGCCTGTGGACGGGATGCCTGGGAGACGTGCGTGGCGCCTGAATCGTGCGAGGCGGCGAACTGTTCGATGAGGCCACGCTCGGTTTCGTTGAGCTTGGTGGGGATAAGCACATTGACGTGGGCGATGAGGTTGCCGCGCTCGTCCTTGTTGCGGATGTTCGTGACGCCCAGTCCCTTAAGCGTCACCGTGTCCTCAGTCTGGCAGCCGGCCGGGATGGACACGGTCTTCTCACCATCGAACGTATCAATGGACAGATCGTGGCCAAGCACGGCCCAGCTCATCGGCACCTGAATCCAGCAGTGCAGGTCGTCGCCATCGCGGGTGAACTGCTTATCCGCCTTGATGCGGATGTCGATGTACAGGTCGCCGGCAGCGCCGCCGCCCTCACCCACTTCGCCCTGGTTGGCCAACCGCAGACGCGCGTTGTCGTTGATGCCGGCGGGCACGGTAACGCCCACGGTACGCGTGGTGCGCACACGGCCGTGGCCCATGCAGCTGGGGCACGGGTTCTGGATGATGGTACCGTGGCCCTCGCAACGTTCACAGGGGGCGGAGGTCATCATCTGGCCGAGCATGGTGCGCACGACCTTCTGCATGAATCCCTGTCCGTGGCAGTCGGGGCAGGTGACCGGCTGTGCGCCGCCCTGGGCACCGGAGCCACCGCACTCCTGGCACAGGGAGAACGTATTGATCTTGACATGCGCGGTGCCGCCGAACACCGCCGTCTTCAAATCGATGGACGCCGAGGCCAAGGCATCGCGGCCGGGCTGGGTACGCGGCACCGGGCCCTGTGAGCCACCGCCGAACGCGGAACCGAAGAACGTGGAGAACACGTCGCTCATATCGCCGAAGCCCGCCCCGGAGAAGCCGCCGGCACCGGCGTTCGGGTTGTTCGGGTCGACTCCCGAATCATACATACGGCGTTTGTCCGGATTGGACAGCACATCGTAGGCGTTGTTCACTTCCTTGAACTTGTCCTCGAACTCCGGTCCCGCGATATCAGGGTGATACTTACGGCTGAGCTTGCGGTACGCCTTCTTGATCTCGTCGTCGCTCGCGTTGCGGTCGATGCCCAGCGTCTCGTAATAATCTGCCACTTGTCTGTTCCTTTGTATTCGTTGGTCTGCGGGTTATTGTGCCATAGCCTGCGGTCAGTCGCCGGAGCCGCTTTCCGAGACAAAAAAAGTGAGATACCTTGCCACTGCCCTGACCGCGGCCATGGTAGCCGCATAATCCATATGGGTTGGGCCGATGGATCCCACAAAAGCAATGGGTTCGTTGGCGCTGTCCTGATCGGGCGATGTCTCGTTGCGTTCCGAATCGTTCGCTACGGGCGAAGTACTGCGTCCGTAACCGCTACTGACCACCGAGGCATGCAAGAGTTCAGGCGTGTGGCTTTCGGAGCCAATGGATACGCCTACGCCAGTGGCGCTTGGCTCTTCGCTGAGGTTGCTCATCAGTTTCATGAGCACCACTTGCTCTTCCAGCGCGTCGAAGAGCGGTGCCAGATCGGTCAGAGAACGGGAATGCGCCAGATGCGATGTGCCGGACATATACAATTCGTTGGCGCGCTCGTCCAATGCCATCGATGCGAAGGCGTCGGCCAGGGCGTCGGCCGCCTCCCGCACTGTCTCGAATCCGGTGCCGCCACCAAGGGCGCGCACGGTTTCGGATGCGGATGATAAGGACTGACCGTTGCATTGTTCATTGACTGCACTGGACAGGCGGTTGATGTCGTCGGCCGTGGGCATGGCCGAGACGGTCAGTCCGTGCTGTGCCACGCGACCGGTATCGGTGATTACCACGGCAAGTAGAGTGCTCATGGCCACTGGTACCAGCTCCACGTGGCGTAACGTCGCCTTGGATAATGAAGGCGATGCGACTATGGCAACTTGACCGGTGATTTCCGAGAGCAGTCGTGCGGAACGTTGCAGTGCGTCCTTGAGGCTGACCGAGCCGGATAGGAAACTATTGATACCGCGGCGTTGAGCTTCGCTGAGCGGCACAACCGTAGCCAGTCGATCTACAAAATAACGGTATCCCTTTTCAGTGGGTACGCGACCGGCGGACGTATGCGGCTGAATCAGGTAGCCTTCATCTTCCAATGCGGCCATATCATTGCGAATGGTGGCAGAGCTGACGCCTAAATCGCGTTCCTTGGACAATGCCGCGGAGCCTACGGGCTCTTGCGAACGAATGTAATCTTCCACCACAGCGCGCAGTACCAGCATGCGACGTGATTGCGTCATGCGCGCCTCCTTATATGTACATCTGCAGTATGCAATCTGCTCTCATTGTATTAGCACTCATTGGTTTCGAGTGCTAATGCGTTCGTTTGCGGCGAAGTGATGTGAATTGTGAACGCTAACAGAACACAAACTACCAAAACACGCCAAAATTGCACCATAACGTCGCAAACCATCGCTAGCATGGTAAGCGCAATGTGAGGGCGTCAAGCGCCCGGCACAAGCCGGATACGCGGCCCGACCAATTGGAAGGAAAGTAATCCATGACCGAATTCAAGGAGACCGAGCTCGACGAGCGCGCCATCAAGATGGCGAAGGCCCTTTCGGCTGACGCGGTGGAGAACGCCGGTTCCGGCCACCCCGGTTCCCCCGTTTCCCTGGCGCCCATCGCCTACACGCTGTACCAGCATTTCATCAAGCACGATCCGAACGATCCCAACTGGGAGGGCCGTGATCGCTTCATCCTTTCCGGTGGCCACGCCTCCCTCACCCAGTACGTCCAGCTGTACTTCTCCGGTTATGGCCTGACCCTGGACGACCTCAAGCACTTCCGCGGTGGCGCTGACACCCGTACCCCGGGTCACCCCGAGTACGGCCTGACCCCCGGTATCGAAATGACCACCGGCCCGCTGGGCCAGGGCTTCGCCTCCGCCATCGGCTTTGCCTACGGCGAGCGTTTCCAGCGCGGTCTGCTTGACCCGGAGACCCCGAAGGAAGATTCCCCGTTCTACCACAAGATCTGGGCCATCTGCGGTGAAGGCGACATCGAGGAGGGCATCTCCGGCGAGGCCGCTTCCCTGGCCGCCAACCAGAAGCTCGGCAACCTGACCGTGATCTTCGATGCCAACCGCATCCAGATCGAAGGCGACACCAACCTGGTGCTGGCCGAGGACGTGCTCAAGCGCTTCCAGGCCTACGGCTGGTACACCGACGAGTTCAGCTTCATCCAGCCCGACGGCTCCTACAAGGAGGACATCGAGGGTCTGGCCGACGTCATCGCCAAGGCCGAAGCCGCCGCCCCGGACCAGCCGAAGCTCATCAAGGTCCACTCCCTGATCGCCTGGCCGACCCCGGGCAAGACCAACGACCCGTCCTCCCACGGCTCCAAGCTGGGCGCCGAGGCCGTCGCCGGCCTCAAGAAACTCCTCGGCTACGATCCGGAGGAGTCCTTCCACGTCGACGAAGAAGCCCTGGCCCACGCCCGCAAGGTCGCCGATCGCGGCCTGGAGGCCCACAAGGCCTGGGATGAGAAGTTCGACGCTTGGCGCAAGGCCAACCCGGACAAGGCTGCCCTGTACGACCGTCTGAAGGCCGGTGAACTGCCGGAAGGCTTCGACAAGGCTCTTGACGACCTTGAGGCCACCTTCGAAGTCGGCAAGGGTGTCGCCACTCGTGGCGCCTCCGGCTCCGTGCTCAACGCCATCGCCGCTGTCATGCCGGAACTCTGGGGCGGCTCCGCCGACCTCGGTGGCTCCAACAAGACCGATCTCAAGGGCGCTGCCACCTTCGCCCCGGCCGAGTGCGCCACCAAGCAGTGGCCGAACTGCAACGAGTTCGGTCGCCAGCTGCACTTCGGCGTGCGCGAGTTCACCATGGGCTGCATCACCAACGGCATCCTGCTGGGTTCCCACACCCGTCCGTTCGGCGGCACCTTCTTCATGTTCTCCGACTACGAGCGTTCCGCCGTTCGTCTGGCCGCCCTCATGGAGATCCCGAACCTGTACGTGTGGACGCACGACTCCGTCGCCGTCGGCGAGGATGGCCCGACCCACCAGCCGGTTGAGCACCTTGCTTCCTTCCGCGCGATTCCTCAGCTTGAGGTCATTCGCCCGGCCGACGCCTTCGAGACCGCCGAGGCTTACCGTTACTTCTTCGAGAAGAAGAACACCCTGCCTGGTGCCATGGTTCTGACCCGTCAGGGTGTCCCGGTTCTTGCCGAGACCGCCGCCAAGGCCAAGGACGGTGTCAAGAAGGGCGCTTACGTTCTGGTCGACACCGAGGGCACTCCGGACGTCATCCTCATGGCTTCCGGTTCCGAGGTCCAGTGGGCTGTGGCTGCCGCCAAGACCCTGGCCGGCGAGGGCGTCAAGGCTCGCGTCGTGTCCGTGCCGTCCATGGAATGGTTCGAGGAGCAGGACGCCGAGTACAAGGAGGCCGTGCTTCCGGCCGCTGTCAAGGCTCGTGTCTCCGTCGAGGCCGGCGTTGCCATGCCGTGGTACAAGTACCTCGGCTCCTACGGCAAGCCCGTCTCCATCGAGCAGTTCGGCCTGCAGGGCGACGGCGCTCAGAACATGATCGACCTCGGCATCACCGCCGAGCACGTGGTGGAAGCCGCCAAGGCCTCCATCGCCGAAGTCGAAGCCGCCAAGTGATTTCATTGCCCTCCCTCACTAAGAGGGAGGGCTTAACAAGATTTGTTCCATAACGGAATATAAGGAGAAATAAATGACTGAAGCAACTCAGCGTACGTCCGACAACGGCGTTTCCATCTGGCTGGACGACCTGTCCCGCTCCCGCATCGAGTCCGGCTCCCTGCAGGACCTCATCGCCAACAAGAACGTCGTCGGTGTGACCACCAACCCGTCCATCTTCCAGAAGGCCCTGAGCCAGGTCGGCCCGTACGACGCTCAGCTCAAGGAGCTCGGCAAGGTTGACGTTGAGACCGCTGTCCGCGAGCTCACCACCACCGACGTGCGCAACGCCACCGACATCTTCCGCGAGATCGCTGAGGCTACCGACTTCGTCGACGGCCGCGTCTCCATCGAGGTCGACCCGCGTCTGGCCCATGACACCGAGAACACCGCCAAGCAGGCTGTGGAACTCTGGGAGAAGGTCAACCGCCCGAACGCCATGATCAAGATTCCGGCAACCCTCGAAGGTCTGCCGGCCATCACCGCCACCCTGGCCAAGGGCATCTCCGTCAACGTCACCCTGATCTTCTCGCTCGAGCGTTACGAGCAGGTCATCGACGCCTTCATCGAGGGCATCGCCCAGGCTGACGCCAACGGCCACGACCTGAAGCACATTGGCTCCGTCGCTTCCTTCTTCGTGTCCCGCGTGGACACCGCTGTTGACAAGCTGTTGGAAGCCAACGGCTCCGACGAAGCCAAGGCTCTGGAGGGCAAGGCTGCTGTGGCCAACGCTCGCCTGGCTTACGAGCTCTTCGAGAAGAAGTTCGCTGAGGATCCGCGTTGGGCCGACCTGGCTGCCAAGGGCGCCAAGGTTCAGCGCCCGCTGTGGGCTTCCACCGGCACCAAGAACGCTGCCTACTCCGACTGCAAGTACGTTGACGAGCTCGTTGCTAAGCACATCGTCAACACCATGCCGGAGAAGACCCTGAACGCTCTGGCCGACCACGGCAACGGCGCTCCGTCCATCGAGGGCACCTACGAAGAGTCCCACGCCATCATCAACAAGCTGGCTGAGCTCGGCATCAACCTCAAGGACGTCACCGACAAGCTGGAGGCCGACGGTGTCGCTGCCTTCATCAAGTCCTGGGATTCCGTGCTGTCTGACGTCCAGTCCGGCATCGACCGCGTGAACGCCTGAGATTTGACGACTGATGCGTGTTTAGCGCACTAGTTGATTAGCTCACAGAAGCCCCGACCCCAACGGTCGGGGCTTCTTTCGTTTGTTGCTACAGTGGTACGAGCATATGAGAGAAAGGCCGAATCGTAATGAACAAACTTGTCGCACGCCAGCGGTTGGTGATGACCTTCACCTTCTTTTCGATGTTCTTCGGAGCGGGCAATCTGATTTTTCCGCCGTTCGTCGGCGCGCAGGCCGGTTCCGCGACCATACCGGCGGCCATCGGTTTCATCGTCTCCGCAGTCGGCCTGCCGATTCTCGGCGTGCTGGCGGTCACCTTCGCCGGCGGTTTCGACAAACTCGCCAGCCGGGTCTCCCCCAAATTCGCCTTGTTCCTCGGCGTGGCGATCATGCTCACCATCGGCCCGTGCTTTGCGATTCCGCGTACGGCGACCACCTCATTCGAAATGATGGTGGCTCCTTTCGTACCGTCCTCCTATGGCTGGCTGGCCCAACTCATCTACTCGCTCGTGTTCTTCACGCTGGCGTTCCTGTTTGCCCAGCATCCCGAGAAACTCTCCAAAGTGCTCGGCCGATTCATGGGACCGTTGCTGCTGGTGCTCATTGCTGTCCTGTTCATCGCCTGCCTGATCCACGGCATCGGCACCCCGGCCAACCCGATGGGCGACTACTCCACAAACCAGATCGCACGCGGCTTCCTCGACGGCTACCAGACCATGGACCTGCTCGCCGCGCTCTACTTCGGCATCGTGATCTCTGCGAATATCCGCGCCCAACAAGTCGATGACGAATCGCAAGTGCAGAAGGAGACCGCGTATGCCGGGCTCGGCACCGGCGTACTGCTGATCGTGATTTACGGCGCGCTAAGCTACGTGGGCGTGGTGTCCGGCGCCATCGCCACCATCGACCCCACCAAAGACACGGGCGCGACCGTGCTCACCAACCTCACCTCATCCCTGTTCGGCACGTTCGGTACCGCGTTCCTTGGCGTCGTGTTCGTCATCGCCTGCCTCAACGTATGCACCGGACTGATCGGCACCTGCGCCACCTACTTCCATACTCGGTTCCGGACCGTCGCCGGCCGAACGTTGAGCTACCGCACTTGGCAGGTCATCTTCACCGTGTTCAGTTTCATCGTGTCCAATGCCGGGCTGAGCGCGATCATCAAGGTTTCCGTGCCGGTGTTGTCCGCACTGTATCCGATCGCCATCGTGCTGGTACTGCTGACGCTGACCCACAAGTCGCTCGGCGCGCGATTCCCGCGCGTCTATTTCTGGACTGTGCTGCTGGTGGGCATCGCATCCTTCGCCACCTGCATCTCCAGTTTGGTCGCCGTCTTCGGCGGTTCCATCGGCTGGCTGGACGCGGCGCTGGCTATGCTGCCTTTGCAGCAATACCAGCTCGGCTGGGTGGTCCCGGCTATCCTCGGTGTTGCCATTGGTATCGCCGATGCTCCGCGACGGTAGTTTTCCCGGTCTGTGCCGGAGTCTGGCGGTCGGTCGGTGATGGCGGCTGCCGCAGTATCCCTCCTATAAAGCGGCATACAGAATTCCTGTATGCCGCTGGTCTCCGCCCATCTGCCATAGTTATACTGGCATCATCGACGACGGCGATAACAGCATAAGGTGGGGCGAGTCATGGACACCAGTGATAGACAGGTAGCGGAAACCGGCCGGAATCGCGAGCTTGGGCTGATTCCGGCCATGGTGATGGCGGTTGTTGCGACGCTCAGTGGTGCCGGTGTATCGTTCGCGCCATTATATGAGCGCATTTGGGGCGGCATGATGTTGCATCCGAATTGTCCGGCGATTGGCAGAATGACCTACTATCTCTCGGGCCAAGCAACTGACGATTATGGAGCCTGCGTCACCTCACCACTGTGGTTTATGACGGTGACTGCGCTGAGTGTTGTCGCGATTCTCTGTCTGACTGTTGCGGGAGTACAGGGCTTTTCGCGCCATCGGCTCTGTTCGGTGTTTAGTGTTCTTATTGCGGCAGTGGCTGTTGCGATCATATTGGTGTTGAGTGCGAATACCAAGATTGTAACGTTGTGGGCGATGTATGCGGTGACGTGGCTGGTGCACGCCATAGTCACCTCATATCTGAGCAACGGTTGGATACGAATCGCGCGACTGTTGTTCGTATGGCAGATTGGCGTGATGCCGGTATTCGTCACCGAATATTCAGTATCCGACGAGGTCAACTTCAGCGGCGGCGCAACCATCGCTTGCGGACTTGGACTTGCGGCATATGCGCTGGTGCAATACGCCTCTCTTACCATCGACTCGCAAAACAACAGTAATCGAATCACGCCAGAACGCAGCGGTATACGGGCTACCTCCTTGCACGACCTGTTCCACACCATCAGCATCAACGCATCCGCCATACGCAATTGCTCTGTTCCCGTTGCCCTGTTCTGGTCAGGTATCACGTTCTTTACCTACAGCTACAACACTGGTAGACACACCGATTTCTGCCCAGCGCTATCGGCAACTGACAATGCAGGTCTTGTCGCTTATTGCATCGGCCATGAAGCTTTGGGACTGCTGACCGTCGTGTTGTGCGTGCTGCCATTGTTCTCCCTGCTTTCGGCGATTACGGCCATCACGTTGGCTGCACGCAACGCAAATAACGGCGGTAACGCTGCCAATGCCGATGGCTCTCGAAATTCAGCCGCCGTGTGCTATCTGCTCCTGGCAACCGCACTGTCCGCCACGGCCTTCGTCATCGCCTTCACCTTGGCATAGCGCGGACCACCATGCCGCAGTTCGCGCGATCGCTGGGATACAGCGCTTCCTGCGCACGACGCGACACCACCGGCATAAGATCTCCTTTATATCACGAAACAATCGAGCGTGTTCGTTTGCGCCAAGGATCAGCTCTGCCAGTAGTAGCTGAAGAAGTCGGAGATCTCCCCCATGGTTTCGCGCAGCATGCCCATGCGCGGCAGGTACACCACGCGGAAGTGGTCGGGGCGATGCCAGTTGAACGCGCCGCCGTGGCTGATGAGGATGTGCTTGTCATGCAGCAGGTCGAGCGCGAACTGCTCGTCCGAGTGGATGTTGAAGCGTTTGACGTCGATCTTCGGGAAGATGTAGAACGCGGCCTTCGGCTTGACGGCGGTGATGCCGGGGATCTGGTTGAGCATGTCGTAGACGAGGTCGCGCTGGTCGTGCACGCGGCCGCCCGGCACGATGTAGTCGTTGACGCTCTGGTGGCCGCCGAGCGCGGTCTGCACCACGGACTGGGCGGGCACGTTCGAACACATGCGCATGTTGGCGAGCATGTTGAGGCCCTCGATGTAGTCCTTGGCAATGCGCTTGTTGCCGGACAGGATCATCCAGCCGATGCGGTAGCCGGCGATCATGTGCGATTTCGACAGGCCGGAGAAGGTCACGCAGAACAGGTCCGGGGCCATCGAGGCGATGGAGATGTGCTGCAGGCCGTCCATGACGAGGCGATCGTAGATTTCGTCGGAGAAGATGATGAGCTGGTGTTCGCGCGCGATGTCGACGATCTGCTGGAGCACTTCCTTTGGGTAAAGTGCGCCGGTGGGGTTGTTCGGGTTGATGATGACAATCGCCTTGGTGTTGCTGGTGATCTTGGAGCGGATGTCGTCGATGTCCGGATACCATTCGGACTGTTCGTCGCACAGGTAGTGCACGGCGGTGCCGCCGGCCAGGTTCACGCAGGCGGTCCACAGCGGGTAGTCCGGGGATGGCACGAGCACTTCGTCGCCGGTGTCGAGCAGCGCGGACATGGACAGGTTGATGAGCTCGCTGACGCCGTTGCCGGTGTAGATGTCGTCGATGGTGACGTTCGGGATGTTCTTCAGCTGCGCGTACTGCATGATGGCCTTGCGCGCGGAGAACAGGCCCTTGGACGGCGAGTAGCCTTCGGTGTCGGTGAGCTGGTGGGCCATGTCATAGACGACTTCGTCCGGCGTGCGGAAGCCGAAGGGTGCCGGGTTGCCGATGTTCAATTTCAGGATGTGGGTGCCGTTGGCCTCCATGCGCATCGCCTCGTCGGCGACCGGTCCGCGCACGTCGTAGAGCACGTTGTCGAGCTTGTGCGATTTGCCGAAGGTGCGGCGGCGGCCCACGGGAATCTCGCTGTCCGTCTGGGGCCTGGCGGCATCCATGGCAAGCGGTGTGGCGGCGTGTTCGCCGTCCGTGACGCTGTTGGATGCGTCCGAGTTCAATTGCGTGGTGGATTCCTCGCCGCGCAGCCAGTTCGTGTCAACGTCCAGTTCGCTGGCCAGGAATTCGAGCACGTCCTCGCGGGGCATGGTCTTGCCGGCCACATATTGGCTGATGTGGCTCTTGCCCATCTTTACGCCACGATGTTCGGCGGCGCGCACCAAATCGACCTGCTTCAATCCCCTGCTGTTCATCGCATTGCGCAGACGTTCCGCAAACACCGATACGCTCATATCCTTATGCCTCCAACCGGAAGTTCAATTTCTTTCTTTGAACAACGGTTCAAAGCATACCCTCGGTTCAACACAAGTTCAATTTTGGCGTGTTCTCGAGTCTCGACCGGTTCAGCCCAACTGCGCTTCAATCCATTGGGCGACGCCGTCCTCGTTGTTGGACGGGCAGATCTCGTCGGCGATGGACAACACCTTGGGGTTCGCGTTGGCCACGGCCACGCCCCGGCCGGATTCGCTCATCATGTTGATATCGATGAGGTCGTCGCCGAAGGCGGCTGTCTGTTCAAGCGGCACGTCCAGTCGCTCGCACAGCAGGTGCAGCGCGTGCTCCTTGTTGGCCTGCGGGTTCATGAGCATCCACATCACGCCTTCGCTGATGGAGATGTCGAAGTCCGGCGGAA
>OBZY01000423.1_pt1 | contig 16037 bp, 9 predicted proteins | sample 1477051 | NCBI WGS metagenome assembly OBZY01 (sample SAMEA2580270, study PRJEB22360) | human gut metagenome | biome: human gut; feature: human-associated habitat; material: faeces | place: Denmark | collected 2008/2010
TCTTGGGTCGGTGCTGCTGGCCTGTGCATACCGGTTCACCTTCCGCAAGATGATGATGGCCTTTGGCGCGGTCATGGTTGGCTTGTACGCCGTCATTGCGCTGCTGGCTCGATTGCCTGTCGACTGGCAATGGCTATTGCTGAATATTGCCGATTTCCTGACGATCTGGTGGCATACGGCGCTTGTTCTTGCCGTGTTGTGTCTGCTCGCATTTTTTGGCTCCATGCTTATAGCCATCCGCATCTACCGAGCCAAAGAACTCTAGCCGCGCATTTGTCTGACCGCGAATGAAAAGAGACCGACAGGAATCTGTCGGTCTCTTTCCGTTATCGGTGTGTTATCAGTCCACCAGATCCAGAGCGATTGGCTGGTGCGGTTGCTGGGAATCGCTTTCATTGGCCGTGCGGCGCGCGCGGATGGCGGCGGCTGCGCGCTTGACGGTCTTGATAACTTCCTGCAGCACCACCACGCCGAAACCGACCGCGATGATTTTCAGCCACATGTCGATCGGCAGCGGCACGGTGCGGAACATCGCGCCGCCGAATTGCACCACTAGCACCTGAAGTGCGAACATCAGCGCGAACACGCCGATCATCACCTTATTGCGCAGCAGATTGGCGAACAGGCTGGCGTTGCCCAGCTCGCGGCTGTTGAAGGCGTTGAACAGCTGGAATACCACGAACAGCGTGAACAGAATGGTCGACTGCTGTTCGGCGGTGCCGCCCATGAAGTTCGTCCAGCTTTGCGCCATGAACACCACGGCGATGAACGCGCCGGAGACGATGATGCGCTCCAGCATGCCGCGCGAGACGATGCCGGCGTCGCGGCGGGTGGGCCTGCGGTCCATAAGATTGTCGCGAATCGGCTCCATACCGAGCGTCAGCGCGGGTGGGCCATCCATGATGATGTTGACCCACAGCAGCTGCAATGCGGTGAACGGCGCGGCCAGACCACTGAACAGCGAGGCGAGTACCACGACCACCGAAGACAGGTTCACGGTGAGCTGGAACTGGATGAATCGCTGGAAATTCTCGTAAATGCCACGGCCCCAGTGCACGGCCTTGACAATGGTGGCAAAGGAATCGTCCAGCATCACGATATCGCTGGCTTCCTTGGACACCTCGGTGCCGGCGATGCCCATGGCGATGCCCACGTCCGCGTTCTTGATGGCGGGCGCGTCGTTGATGCCGTCGCCGGTCACCGCCACCACATTGCCCTGGGCTTTCAGAGCGTTCACCACGCGCATCTTGATAACCGGCGTGCTGCGGGCGATCACGCGGATGCGGCCGATTTCGCGGGACAGTTCCTCGTCTCTCATTTCCTCGATCTGGCGCGCCTCGACGGCGATATGCCGCTCGTCCAGAATGCCGAGTTCGTTGGCGATGGCCGTGGCGGTCACGATGTTGTCGCCGGTGAGCATCTTGAGCTCGATGCCCGCCTTGCGGCAGCGCTCCACGGCACCGGGCACATCCTCGCGCAGGGGATCCACGATGGCCACGAAGCCGTCGAACATCATGCCGGATTCCAAGCCGGCGCGGTCGGCAGCGTAATCGAGAGCCGCAGTGTCGGCGTCCTTATCGGAAATATGGCGGTGGGCGAAGCCGAGCACTCGGCAGGACTGCGCCTGGAACTTCGCGATCTCCCGTTCGATTTCGCCGCGCGTCTTGGCGTCGACGGCGCACAGGTCGAGCATCTTCTCCGGGCTGCCCTTGGCAAACACGGTAATGCCGTCGCCATCGCGCACCACAGTGGTCATGCTCTTGGTCTCCGACGAGAACGGATACGTGTGGAGCACCGTCGCGCGCTCGCGGCGAATCCGGTAGTCGAGTCCGGCCTTGTGCGCGGCGACCAACAGTGCGCATTCGGTGGGGTTGCCGATGAATTCCGGCATCGCGCCGGCCTCGGCTTCGGTGGCGCCCGGGAAGGTCACGTCGGCGGTGCCGTTGACGCAGAAGTTCTCCAGCAGCATGCGGTTCCTGATCTGCTCGGGCTTCTCCAAGGCGCGGCCCGGTGCATTGTACGCCTCGATCACGGTCATGCGGTTCTGGGTCAATGTGCCGGTTTTGTCCGAGCAGATCACGTTGATGCAGCCGATGGTCTCGCACGCCACCATCTTCTTGACCAGCGCGTTCTGCTTGGACATTTTGATGATGTTCACCGCGAGGCACGCGGCCACGATGGTCGGCAGGCCTTCGGGCACGGCGGCCACGATCAGCGTTATGGAGGTGATGAACGCCTCGGAAATCGTGTCGAACGAGGCGGTGCCGGAAGCCACGAACCGGGCCACCTGAAGCACGAACACCAGTGCGGCCACAATCGAGCCCACCACGGCGATCACCTTGCCGAGCTTCGCGAGCTTCTCCTGCAGCGGCGTCATACCGGTGTTGGCGGCGCGCAGTTCGCGGGCGATCTTGCCGAACTCGGTGTCGTCGCCCACGGCGGTGACCACGGCACGGCCATTGCCGGCGGTCACGAAGCAGCCGGAATAGAGCATGTTCGTGCGGTCGGCCACCGGGGTCTTCGGGTCGGTGAACACGGCGTCGGCGGCTTTGGCACTCGGCACGCTTTCGCCGGTGAGCGCGGATTCGTCGGCGGTCAGATCGTTCGATTCGATGAGGCGCGCATCGGCCGGCAGCTTGTCGCCGGTGCTGATCTGCAGTACGTCGCCGATGGTGATGTCTCGCTGCGACACCAGCGTGACCTCGCCATCGCGCACCACGGTGACGGTCGTGTCGTCATTGATGTCGTTCAGCGCTTCGAATGCCTTGGCGCTGCGACCCTCCATCACCACGGTGATTGTCACGGACAGGGCGATGGCGAAGAAGATGCCCACGCATTCGAGAATGTCGGCGTGGCCGCCGGCCATGGCGCGGGTGATGTTGACGCCCAGGGTGATGGCCGCCGCGATCATAAGCATGATGAGCATCGGGTCGGCGGCCGTCTTGACGATGCGGGAAAGCATCGATTCCGGCTTCGGCTTGGTGAAGGCGTTGGGACCGTACTGGTTCAGGTTGTGCGCGGCCTGTTCGCTGGTCAGGCCTTGATGTGCATCGGTGCCCAGCGTGCTGATGACTGCTGGCGCATCCTGCATGAATGGTGCGGGCGTCTGCCCGTTGGCCGTGGTCATATGTTCCTCTCGTTTGGTTGACACACCGCACTGAAACCCGCGTAATATCACTCGCGTACCGCGCAACATGGCGGCACGCAGCCAAACGAATCGTTGACGACCATGTATCGCATACTCCGCGGTACATGAGTCTCGTCATTTAAGGCAAAGCCAGACCGTAACGGAACTGCCGACGGCCACGATGTTGACTTGCCACATTGCGGTTTGGGCCGAGCCCTTCGCCGCAATGCTGTCTACTCCCTCATGGGACTATTCAGTTGCAGAAACAGAACCTAACAAACCACATGGATTTTCCCGTTCGCCGGCAGCATGGCGATTCCCGCCTTCCTAGAAAAAACAAGCAACACGCCATTGGCTCGTTGCAGGTGAAAAGCCGCAAGAAAGCCGCGCGTGACAAGGCTCGGACATGCTTGAACATGCCTGGACCTTCGACTTGTGACATCAGAAAACAAAAAAACCGATACATGCTGGTAAAGCATGTATCGGTTGGGAATTGTCAGTTAGTGCCGTCAGCGGACTATCACAGCGCCTGGGCGGCCTTCTCCACGTAGTCCTCCATGCCGTCGATGGCCACGACGTCCTTGAACCGCACGTCGGCGGTCTCAAGACCACGCAGGGCGGCCGGGGCGGTGGTGCCGGTCTCGTGGGCCAGCACATCCATGCACTCGAAGTCGGTGCCGGTGGCGTCGAAGCCCAATGCCTCGTTCACCACGCGCGGGAACTTGTAGGGGCTGGCGGTGGAGAGCAGCACGCGCGGGGTCAGCGGGTCGCGCGGCATCTGCTCAAGCAGGTAGTAGCCGCAGGCGGTGTGCGGGTCGATTACGTAGTGGTTCTCATCCCAGCAGTGCTTGATGGATTCGCACACCTGGTCCTCGTCGGCCCAACCGGTGCCGAAGATCTGGCGAATCTTGGCCAGCAGCTCTTCTGGAATCTCGTACGTGCCCCACTGGTTGAGGTCGTTCATCAGCATGGAGATCAAGCGTGTGTCGCCCTCGGACAAGTAGTACAGCATGCGCTCCAGGTTGGAGGAGATGAGGATGTCCATCGAGGGGGAGATGGTCTGGAAGAACGGGCGCTGACGGTTGTAGGTACCGGTGGTCAGGAAGTCGAACAGCACGTTGTTCTTGTCGGAAGCCACCACGAGGTGCTTGACCGGCAGGCCGAGCAGCTTGGCGTAGTAGCCGGCGAGGATATCGCCGAAGTTGCCGGTCGGGACCACGAACTCGACCTCATCGCCAACGTTGATCACCTGATCGGCTAGCAGCTGGGCGTAGGCGGAGAAGTAGTAGACGACCTGCGGCACCAGACGGCCCACATTGATGGAGTTGGCGGAGGAAAGCACCACGTGAGCATTGCCGGCGAGACGCTCGGCTAGGGCTCGGTCGCCAAAGATACGCTTGACCGCGGACTGGGCGTCGTCGAAGTTGCCTTCCACAGCGGCCACCTGCACGTTCGAGCCGGCCTGCGTGGTCATCTGCAGCTCCTGGACCTGAGAGACCTTGCCTTCCGGGTAGAAGACGGTGATGGCGGTGCCCGGGGCGTCCGCGAAGCCGGCCAGCGCGGCCTTGCCGGTGTCGCCGGAGGTGGCGGTGAGAATCATGATCTTCTCGTCCGCGTCGCCGTCGGCTGGTGTGGTGTGCGCCATGAAACGCGGCAGAATTTGCAGGGCCACATCCTTGAATGCGGAGGTTGGACCGTTGAACAGTTCGAGCACGTAATCGTCACCCAGAGGCTTCAATGGAGTGATACGCTCGTCGGACCACTGCTCGCCATAGGCATCGGCGATGCACTGGCCCAGTTCCTCGGCGGTGAAGTCCGGCAGTAGCGCGCCCAGCACTTCGGCGGCGATCTGCTGGTAGGTCTTGCCCGGCAGCGAGGCGACATCCACCTTGGTCTCGCCCAATGCGTCCGAGACGAACAGGCCGCCGTCGTCGGCAATGCCCTTACGAATCGCCTGCTTGGCGGTCAGCGAATCGGTGGTGCTGCGAGTGGAATGGAAGGTGGTAGCCACGGTTGAATCCTTATTCTCGGGAATGAAAGATACTACAAATCTTCATTATTCTATCGTCTGCCTCGGTCAGACGTCGCGGACGTCTCGTTTTGTCTGTCTAGCGACAGAAATTCAGGAAATTCGTCCTATGCTCCTAAATTTCTGTCGCTAAGAAGTACTCAGTGACAGAAATTTAGGATTAATGGGTTTATTTCCGAGAATTCTGACGCTGAGCGGAGCTGAGCGACAGAAATTTAGAAGTATAGGGGTCATTTCCTGAAATTCTGTCGCTGAAGGATGCTGGAGGGATAGTGATGAGGGCAAAAGGTCAGAAAATATAGTCGCAGGCGCAATAACCACGGAAATTACGCTGCGTTAGACCATTTGGTGAGTTAGGCTTGAATGTTATGAGTGATGAACTGAGTCCTGAGGTATTCGACGCGGTGTGCCGTCAGGCCGATCAGGCCGCGAGCGCACAGCAACGCCTTGCCCAGGCGAACACCGAAGCCAAGAACGAGCTGCTGCTGGCCATTGCGGATGCGCTGGACGAGCATGCCGCCGATATCGAGGCCGCCAATGCGCTGGACATGCTTGAATCCAAGGAAAACGGCATGGACGCGGGCAAGCTCGATCGCCTGCTTTTCGATACGCCGCGCGTGGCCGCCGCAGCCCAAGGCGTGCGCCATGTGGCAACGTTGCCCGATCCGGTTGGTGAAATCGTGCGTGGCTATAACCTGCCTAACGGATTGCGTCTCACCCAAACGCGAGTGCCCATGGGTGTCATCGGCATGATTTACGAAGCTCGCCCCAACGTCACTGTTGACGTGGCCAGCCTGTGCCTGAAGTCCGGTAATGCTGCGCTGCTGCGAGGTGGGCACGCCGCCGAACGTACCAATGCCGCCACCTTGAGCGTTATCGCCCCAGTGCTGGAAGCTCACGGTTTTGATCCGGCTCTAGTGCAGTCCGTCGACCAGTATGGCCGTGCCGGCGCCACCGCCATGATGGAGGCCCGTGGCCATATCGATGTGTTGGTGCCACGCGGCGGTGCGGGGCTCATCCAAGCCGTGGTGCGCAATTCCAAGGTGCCGGTTATTGAGACCGGTGCCGGCAACGTCCATATCTATATCGACAGGTCCGCAGACCTCGTCAAGGCCATTCCGATTGTGTTGAACGCCAAAACCCAGCGTGTGGGTGTGTGCAATGCGGCCGAGAAACTGCTGGTGCATGAGGACGTCGCCGCTGAATTCCTGCCTCAGATTGCCGCAGCGTTGACGCAGGCGAACGTCGTGCTGCAAGCGGATGAAACTTCGTACGACATCCTCGAAGGCGCCGCCATTGAAGGGCTTGAACTGAATCATGCCACCGAGGAGGACTGGGATACCGAATACCTGGCGCTCAAGATGGGTATTAAGGTGGTGCCAAGCCTTGAATCGGCCATTGACCATATCAACATCCATTCCACCGGTCACACCGAATCCATCATTGCCGAGGACTATGCGGCCATCGAGGAATTCACCAAGCGCATCGACTCGGCCGTGGTCATGGTCAACGCCTCCACCCGCTTCACCGACGGCGGCGTGTTCGGCTTTGGTGCCGAGCTTGGCATCTCCACGCAGAAGATGCACGCACGCGGTCCCATGGGATTGCGGGAGATGACCACCACCAAGTGGATCGGTTACGGAACAGGACAGGTGCGCGCATGAACGAGGACGGCAACATGAACACTACGGCTGACACGGCAAACAAGGCAAGCGAACTGCGGCCCGACATCGACTTCAACGATCCCAAGCTCGGCCTGAAGATCGCGGCCGAACGGCTCAGCATCGTCCGCTACGTGTTCCTCGTGCAGATCGAGGACGGCATCGCCTCCGCCGCCCAGCGTGCGTCGCTCGAATACGCGGACGCCGTGCTCATCGGCTGGCCCGAGACCGATTCACCCGAAGTCGTGGACCTCGACGATGCCCAGCTCAAGATCGTGCGCGAACACATGGAACTCATGGAAGGCTACATCGGCAAATACAGCCAGATGGAGCACGACGGCGACCTTGACGGCATGACCGACACGCTCATCCGCATCACCGAGCGCGTGGCCGAGGTCCGCCGCCTCTACCAGCCGGACTTCCCGCTGCCCACCTTCGCCGAGATTCGCCGCGTGGTTCAGGACGAATGGGATGAAGACATGGGCAAGATCGATCCCAAGGAAGACAATCCCACCGCCGGCGAAATCGAAGAGGAAACCGAATCCGCCGATGGCGCCGCCGGCGAGGGCGGCCAGGCATGAGTGGTGTTACCGACAGCCACAAAACGGCTGCGTCAGTTCAGTCCGAAAAAACAGTGGAATCCGCCGAGCCCGCCGAAATCGTTGCCGTCACCCAAGGCGAAACCGAACGGCGCATGTCCGACCTGTCCGCGCCGGCCGGGGCCAGCAGCCACGGCAAAGGCAGGCTTTCCGCACGCGGCAACTGGCATACACGCCTGCGCGTCGGCATCATGGGCGGCACGTTCGACCCGATTCACAACGGCCACTTGGTCGCCGCCTCCGAAGTCGCCTGGGTATACGACCTCGATGAGGTGATTTTCGTACCCACCGGCCGACCTGTGTTCAAGCTGGACAAGCACGTCACCAACGCCGAAGATCGGTATCTGATGACTGTGATCGCCACCGCATCCAACCCCAAATTCACCGTCTCGCGTGTCGACATCGACCGTCCGGGCGTCACCTACACCATCGACACCCTGCGCGATATCCGCGCCCAACATCCCGACGCCGAGCTGTTCTTCATCACCGGCGCAGACGCCGTGGCCGAAATTATGCAGTGGAAGGACGCCGACCTCATGTGGGACCTCGCCCACTTCGTGGCCGTCACGCGCCCCGGCTACTCCAGTCCGGACGGCGTGACCTTGCCCGAAGGAAAGGTCGATACGCTTGAGATCCCGGCCTTGGCCATCTCTTCGACCGATGTACGCCGCCGCGCCGAACACGACGAGCCGGTCTGGTATCTGGTGCCTGACGGCGTGGTGCAATACATCGGCAAGCATGGTCTGTATTCATACGAGGACTGACGATTCGTACGAGGACTAGTGTGCATTTGTACGAGGGCTGGTGAGGATGAGCGCGAATCAGCGTTCATCCTCACCAGTGCAAGGATGAACGGTCAGGTCAGTCCCATCTTGATTTTCAGTGTCATTACGCGAGTCGCCGCCGCCGTCACTTTCGAAGCGAAAGCCGGATCGGACTTCGCCCGTTCGTTGAGGCCGTCCACAATTGGCTTTACGTAATCCGTCTGACCGATGCAGGACATGTCGCCGCCCGCCTCGACAAGCTTTACTCCCAATTGGCTTACATCGTAGCTGCTTAACGCTTCGGCAGACATCGAATCCGAAATCACCACGCCCGTGTACTTCAGGGCGTTGCGAATATGACCGTCGATAATCGTAGAAGAAAACACCGCCGGATTATTCGGGTCGATGGATTGATACGTGGCCAACGACATCATCACCATCGCAGGATCGGTCTTGGTGATCGCCTGGTCAAAGGCACCTGCCTCGGCCCCGCCCAACGTGGTGGCCGTATCCAGAATGCCTTCGGTGGTGAAGTCGGTATTGCCGCTTACCGCGCCCAACCCAGGATAATGTTTGACCGCCGCGCCGACCTGAGCGTCTCGCAAACCTTCAATAACGGCGATGCCATGTTCGGCGTTGCCGGCCGCATCCAATCCGAAATCACGATCCAGCGCGCCAATCGGAGCATTTGAGGCACGATCGCCCACCACCGTGCCGAGCACCGGTGCCAAATCGACATTTATGCCAGCAGCAGCTAATTGCGAACCCCACGTGCCTGCCGATTGACGCAATGCGTCAGCGGACATTGTGCCCTGCTCAACGGCACTGGGCATTGTGTCGAAACCGGTACCAGTCAGATGCTGCACCTGACCACCCTCCTGATCGGTGGCGATGATGAGACGATTGCCGGCCGGCGCATATCCTTGGAGTTGCGCGGTCGCGGTCTTGACCGTATCGACGCCGGTATTCCAATTGCCAATGAGAATGGCCGAGCCAATGTGCTCATCGGCGATTGTTGAAGCCAACGAGGAGGGATCGGAACCGGCAAGCAACGGCACCATCACTAACTGTCCCACACGTTCCTCAAGCGTCATGGCGGATACCGCACGTTGGGCTTGTGCCGCCGGATCGTCGTTCTTCTTCGGGGAAGGAACGTCGGTGCGCGGTAACGCACTCGTCTGGGAGGTCTGGGGAGTGGTGGTGTTGCCGTTTGATGTGGATTTGGCGAACCATCCGACATGCCATCCGTAGACTGCCACACCGGCCAACACCACCGCCAAAGCACATATTGCCGCCACGATTGGAATGCTCCTGTGCCGAAGTTGGCGTGTGGCGTGTGCTGAGGGACGCATATGTTGTGGCCGTTGTCTGTTCATACCGGCAAGCGTAGAACAGAGCGTAGAACAGGATGTTGCCTCATTCTGTGCTCAGGGCATAACCGACCTCCCGCCCTTTCGATAGGCTTGAGTTATGTCTTTTAACGATCCTTTCTCAATACTGTTCGGCAATGGCGGCGATTCACGACGCAACAATGCGAACAATGACGATCCGATCATCCTCGATGTCGAGGCCGATGGGGACGGTCCGGCCCACAACACCAACGCTGGCCCCTCCGGGTCATCCCGCCCTCCACGTGGCCCGGCCAATCCGCGTATCACCCGTAAGCCAGCGTCCGGTGGCTCAGGAGCCAGCCGTGGCAGCAAGATTCTGATCGGCGTGGTGCTGGGCTTGGCCATCATCGTCGGTCTGTTCTTCGGCCTGTCCCGATTCATCACCGATCTGATGTGGTACGGCCAGCTCGGCTTCCAGTCCGTGGTCTGGACCCAGCTCGGGGTGAAAATCGGTCTGTGGGTGGCCTACGCGCTGCTCATGGCCCTGACCGGCTTCGTTTCCGCCTGGCTGGCCATTCGAGCACGCCCTGATTCGGCCGACGGTTCCACCATTCGCATTAACGGCGATGTGGTCGAGGTCGGCAAATCCGTCAGCTCGAAAACCGCTCGCCGCGTGGCCGTGGTGATTTCGCTGATCGTCGGCGTCATCTTCGGTTCCCAGTTCAACGCGAACTGGAGCGAGATTCTGCTCATGTTCAACGCGCAGTCGTTCGGCACCACCGATCCGCAGTTCGGTCTGGACAACGGCTTCTACGTGTTCGTGCTGCCGGGCCTGAAGCTCGTGCTCGCCGCCGTGGCCATGCTGCTGGGCGTGGGCCTTGTGTTTTCCGTGGTCACGCATGTGCTGATGGGCGGTATCCGCATTACCATGCCGGTTAACGGACGCGGCCTGTTCTCCATCACCAAGCGTTGCCGTCGCCAGCTTGGCATCTGGCTGATGCTCAACATGTTCGCTTGGGCAGTGCGCCAGATGATCGGCGTCTTCGACCAGCTCACCGTGCAGGGTTCACGCATCACCGGTGCCTCCTACACCGCCGTACATGCCAACATCCCCGTCACCTTCATCATGGCCGCGCTGACCGCCATCCTCGGCGTGGTGCTGGGCATCTGGCTCATGCGCTCCCACACGCTCGAAGGCCAGGCGTCCATCGGCGTGCGCGCTTCCGCCGCGCTCAAGGCCTGGCGTGTGCCGGTGACCTCCATTGCCGTCGTGGTCGTGGTGGGTCTTGTGCTCACCGTGGCATGGCCGGTGCTGTTGCAACGCTTCCGCGTCAACCCGAACGCACAGGAGATGGAATCCACCTACATCCAGCGCAACATCGACGCCACCCGCGCCGCCTACGGTCTTGACAAGCTCAAGACCGAGCAATACAAGGTGACCGACAAGGGTGAGCAGGGCGCTCTGGCCAAGGAGGCCGACACCACCGCGCAGATCCGTCTGCTCGACCCGCAGGTCGTCAGCCCCACGTTCAAACAGTTGCAGCAGTCCAAGCAGTACTACACCTTCGCCGACACTTTGGCAGTCGACAAGTACGAGATCGACGGCGTTTCCCAAGACACCGTGATTGCCGCCCGCGAGCTTGACCTGGCCGGCAACGACAACCGCAATTGGGTCAATGACCACACCGTGTACACCCACGGTTACGGCGTGGTGGCCGCCTACGGCAACAAGGTGACCGCCGACGGCCAGCCCGAATTCTTCGAATCCGGCATCCCCACCCAGGGCAAGCTCACCGAATCCGAAAAGTACGAGCCTCGCATCTACTTCTCGCCGAACGCCACCGAATACTCGATCGTCGGCGCACCGGAGGGCACGCAGGCTTGGGAGTTCGACTACCCGACCGGTTCGGAAGGTGCTCTGACCACGTTCAAGGGCGACGGCGGCCCTTCGGTCGGCAACCTGTTCTCCAGGATTCTCTACGCAATCCGCTTCGGCTCCGATCAGATTCTCTTCTCCGACCGTGTGACCAGCGAATCGCAGATTCTCTACGATCGTTCCCCCAAGGAGCGCGTGGCCAAGGTGGCACCGTACCTGACGCTTGACGGCCGCGTGTATCCGGCCGTGGTCGATGGCCGCGTCAAGTGGATCGTCGACGGCTACACCACCTCCGACGCCTACCCGTACTCGCAAATAACCGACCTCGGCTCCGCCACCAAGGATTCCACCACCGTCTCTTCCGCAACGGTCTCGTCCCTGGGCTCTCAGAAGGCCAACTACATCCGCAACTCGGTCAAGGCCACCGTGGACGCCTACGACGGTTCCGTGGACCTGTACGTGTGGGATCAATCCGACCCGGTAATCAAGGCATGGGAGAAGATCTTCCCCGGCCAGTACCACCAGCTCTCCGATATCTCCGGCGACCTGATGAGCCACATGCGCTACCCGGAAAGCCTGTTCAAGGTGCAGCGCGAGCTGCTCTCCAAGTACCACGTGACCTCCGCCAACCAGTACTACTCCGGCGAGGACTTCTGGCAGACGCCGGTCGACCCGACCGAATCCCAGTCCCAGCAGGACCAGGACATCCTGCAGCCGCCGTACTACCTGACCTTGCAGACCGGTGGCACCAAGGAACCGGTGTTCTCGCTGACCTCCACCTACATTCCGGCTGGCCAGTCCACCCGTGAGATCCTCACCGGCTTCCTGTCGGTCGACTCGGATGCCGGCAATGAGAAGGGCAAGATAGGCTCAAACTACGGCACCATCCGATTGCAGGAGCTGCCCAAGGATTCGAACGTACCGGGCCCCGGCCAGGCGCAGAACAACTTCAACGCCAACGCCGACGTGTCCAAGGAACTGAACCTGCTGCAATCCGGCGACACGCAAGTGGTGCGCGGCAACCTGCTCACCCTGCCGCTCGGTGGCGGACTGGTGTACGTGCAGCCCGTGTACGTCAAGTCTTCGGGTGCGACTTCATTCCCGCTGCTCAAGAAGACGCTGGTCGCGTTCGGTGATCAGGTAGGATTTGCGGATACGTTGGATGAGGCCTTGGATCAGGTGTTCGGTGGTGATTCCGGCGCGGCCGCAGGCGATGCCGAGAACGTGTCCGGTGACGGATCGTCTGGTGACCAGGCTTCCGGCGACCAGTCGTCCGGCACATCCGGTGACCAATCTGGTTCCGATACCAATGGTGGCCAGTCCGGCACCACTGACGGCAAGTCGGATTCCGGCTCGTCTTCCGACCGTAGCCCCGAACTCCAGCAGGCGCTGAACGATGCCGCCCAAGCCATGAAGGACAGCCAGTCCGCCATGAAGAACGGCGACTGGACCGCCTATGGCAAGGCGCAGAAGGAGCTTGAAGACGCCCTCAACAAGGCCATCGAGCTCGACAAGTAGTTCCGACAGGAATTGGCTCCCCTCAGGGTGAGGGGAGCCATCGCCGAAGGCGACTGAAGGGAGTCGGTTACCTCAACTGACATAGCCCGTCCTTATCATAAGGACGGGCTATTTGCGTATTCAAAGGAACCTCATGCCATACACCTTCCGTCCGGCCGTCGAATCCGACGTCCAAGCCATCACCGACATCTACAACGCCTCAGTGATGGCCGGCGGTGCGACCGCCGACCTCACCCCGCGCACCTTCGACCAACGCCGCGCCTGGGTCGAATCCCATACGCCGCCCTACGGCGTTTTTGTTGTGGAATCGGAAGACGGTTCAATCATTGGCTTCGGTGCGCTCTCCGTGTTCTATGACCGTGCGGGATATGACGGTGTCACCGATTTGGCCTATTACATCGATCCGGCATGGCAAGGCAGGGGAGTAGGCACGTTCATGCTTGACAGGCTGCTCACCGAGGCGCGGGCCCGCCACATGCGCAAGGCCTGCGGCATCATTTTCGCCGATAACGCCGGCTCCATTGCCCTCATGCACCGCTTCGGCTTCACCCAATTCGGACTCATGCCCGCCGCTGCCACCGACTCTACCGGCACCATGCGGGACATGTCCTACTGGTATTTGGACCTGTAGCCTTGCGGTAAGTCATTTCAGTCAAGAAAAGTGTGAGGATGCCGGAGCAAACGAGCTTGACGGCGGCGTTGAGTACAATCTTGACGGTTGGATCCGGCCGGGCATGGGCCAGTGCGCGAGGCGAACGCGCGCATGACGTACGGAACGTACAGAACGTGCATACGGGAATATAGGAAGACGGACGAGGAGCGGATTATGGCATCGGATTTCTGGCTGATTGCGGGACTGGGCAACCCCGGCAAAAAATATGAGGACACGCGGCACAACATGGGCTTCATGGCCGCCGATGTGCTCGCCGAACGTTGGACGGTGAACTTCGCCGATCACAAGGGCTTGGCCATGCTCGGTAAAAGCGTGATGAACCTGGACGGCCGCACCGTCAAGTTCTTTCTGGCCAAGCCGCTGACTTATATGAATGATTCCGGCAATGCGGTGGCTTCCATTAGCGCCTATTACCAGATCGAGCCCGACCATATTGTGGTGATTCACGATGACATGGACTTGGAATTCGGCCGTATCAAGGTCAAGGCAGGCGGCTCCGCAGGCGGCCACAACGGCATCAAGTCGATTGACCGTTCCCTCGGCACGCCGAAATACGCGCGTGTGCGCATGGGCGTCGGTCACTCCAAGCGCGGTGCGAACGCGCATGACAACACGGTGAACTGGGTGCTGGGCGGATTCGGTCCGGACCAGCGCAAGCAGCTGCCCGAATTCCTGGCTGACGGCGCCGACGCCGCCGAGGACATCATCTTCCACGGTCTTGCCAAGACCCAGGAGAAGTTCAATGGCCGGTGAGGCGACGCACCCGGACCTGATCAACGGCTCACTGGTAGGCATCCTGTCTGAGCTGGAACAGGACAAGACCTTCCTGAAGCTCGCCGCCGGCGACATCGAGGCTTCGGACGACGTCGACAACTCCGTCCTGGCCGGCATCCCCGAAGGTTTGCGCCCGGCTTTGGCCGCCGCCATCGGGCAGGGTGTGGCCGGCAAACCCGGCAAGCCGGTCGTGCTGGTCGTGGCCTCCGGCCGCGAAGCCGAAGAGACCGTGGGCTCGCTGCGCTCCTGGTATGATGGCGACCCGAACGACATCGCCCAGCTCGAAGCCTGGGAAACCCTGCCGCACGAGCGTCTGAGCCCGCGCGCGGACACCGTGGCCAGCCGCATGGCCGTGTTCCGCAGACTCAAGCATCCGAGCGATACCGATTCGATGTTCGGCCCGATTCGCATTCTCGTCATGCCGATCCGCTCGCTCATCCAGCCAGTCGTCCAAGGACTGGGCGATGTCGAGCCGCTCGTGTTCACCGTGGGGGAGGACCTGCCCCTCGACGAAGCCGCCAAACGTCTGATCGAAAACGCCTATACGCGCGTGGACCTGGTCATGGACCGTGGCGAGTTCGCGGTGCGCGGAGGCATTCTTGACGTATTCCCGCCCACCGCACCGCACCCGGTGCGTATCGAATTCTTCGGCGACGAAATTGACACCATCAAGGAATTCCACGCCTCCGACCAGCGTACCTACGGCGACGGCCTCAAGACCATTTGGGCCACCGCATGCCGTGAACTGCAGCTGACCGACGCCGTGCGCACCCGCGCCAAAGCCTTGGTCGGTTCGATTCCCAATGCTGAGGACATGCTCGAATCCATCGCCAACGCCATTCCGGTCGAAGGCATGGAATCCCTGATGCCCGCACTCGTGGACCATCTGGAACCGGTGGGCTCCATGCTTCCCAAGCACGCCGTGATCCTCCTGAGCGACCCGGAGAAACTACGCCGCTCCGCCGAAGACTTGGCAAAAACCGCGAACGAGTTCCTGGCCGCCAGCTGGCATGTGGCCGCCTCCGGCCACGGCGCCGGCGCGCCCATCAGCTTCGACGAAGCCAGCTTCCTCGACTATGCGGAAACCATCAGCTCCCTCGAATACTCCGAACATCCGGTGATTCGCCTCACCAGTTTCGGCGTGGACACCACGTTGACCGGCCATGTGCAGCTCGACGCCCAGAACCCGGCCGAATTCCGAGGGGATGAGGCCAAGGCCTCCCAAGGCATCGAAGGCCTGCTCGATGCCGGCTTCCACGTCACCATCACCGCCGCTGCGGCCGGCACCTTGGCTAGGCTCAAGCGTGCGATCAACACTACCGGCATCGCCAATTTCGACGTCATCCGCTCTCAGGCCATCGACGGCTTCGTGGACAAAGCCGCCAAAATCGCCCTGCTCACCGAACGCGACCTGACCGGCCGCACTTCAGCCGTGGCCGTGGCCAAAACGCCGAAACGCCGGCGCAAGGCCATCGACTTGGTGGAGCTCAAAAAAGGCGATTACGTGGTGCACGAGCAGCACGGCATTGGCCGGTTCATCGAAATGCGTCAGCGCATCATCGGCACCGGCGCCAACAAAACCACTCGCGAATACCTGGTCATCGAATATGCGCCTTCCAAGCGCGGCGCCCCGGCGGACAAACTGTTCATCCCCACCGACCAGCTCGACCAGGTCAGCAAATACA
>OBZY01000428.1_pt1 | contig 15895 bp, 17 predicted proteins | sample 1477051 | NCBI WGS metagenome assembly OBZY01 (sample SAMEA2580270, study PRJEB22360) | human gut metagenome | biome: human gut; feature: human-associated habitat; material: faeces | place: Denmark | collected 2008/2010
CTCTAAAAAATTTTATCGATATCGTTTTTATAGGCATTTACGCCCTGCTGAATATCGCCTTTCACCTTCTGAATAATGGTGATGAGCTTTTTGGCGTAGGCCGGGTCTGTCGCATAGCCCCCCGCCTGCAGCGCTTTCGCTCCCTGCTCCGGTGAAGCAGACTGCGCCACACCGCGATAGCGAGGATTTTTGGTCAACAGTGCCGCGTAGTCTTTCAGCGCATGCTCATAGGAGTCATAGACGCGGAATGCCGCCTTCACCTTCTGCTTCACGCCGTTGATGTATTCCGTAGTGGTAATCTCGGTGGTTTTTCCGCGCCAGTCGCCGGTGGCCTTTATGCCGAACAGGTTGTGGCTCGGGGAGCCGTTGGCGGCCGGAATTTCACGTTTCCCCCAGCCGGACTCCAGCGCCGCCTGGGCCAGAATCAGATGCGGGTGCAGCCCGCTCTGGGCTGCCGCCTCCTGTGCCGGGCGCAACAGACGCGAGATAAACGGATGTGCCCCTTCGACTGGTTTTGCGAACGATACCGGGGCAGGCAAGCGCAGCGGCCCGGTGGCCGGAACAGAAGAAAGTCCGGGACGTGAAAAATCACGTCCCGGCGTGCTTACGACAGGCGCATCGCTCTCGCCACCCAGCTGACGGACGATAAGATCGGCAAAACCGAGCTGACCACTCCCGGCAATATTTTGTGCAACCTGCTGATCGTGCATGGCGGTGTACATCTCGGCGGACTGGCTGTTCATCAGTTCGTCCTTAAAGGTGGCGTCGCGCATGCTTTTCATCATCATCTGCACGAAGATCCCCTCCATCTGCTTCGCCGCCGCCTTCAGTGCGCCGGGCGATTGCCGCCCGGCCTCCCGTTTCAGGTGGTCCAGCGAACGGACGTCAAAGGCGGGCTGGTCGAACTTATCGAAGGCGTTCATCAGTTGACCTCCAGCTTCGCACGCAGACAGCCGGCGTTTTTCATCGCCTGCAGAACCGACATCAGCTCGTTTGGCGTGGCCCCCAGGCTGTTCAGGGCGCGGATCACCGCGTTCAGATCGGTGCTACTGCGCACGTGCTGCAGCGAACCGCCGCTGTCGCGCACGGAGATGTCCGTCTGCGGCACCACCACCGTTTCACCGCCACCAAACGGTGTATCCGGCTGGCTAATAATGTTGTTCTGCATCACTTCTACCGTCAGCGAGCCGTGCGCGACCGCGCAGGAGTCCAGCGACACGTGGCGGTTCATCACCACCGATCCGGTTCGGGAATTCACGATGACTTTCGCATCCTGCACGTTCACCCGCAGGGGAATGTCCTGGATGTTCGCCAGAAAACGCACGCGCGAGGGGCCATCCGGCGGTGCAAAGAGGCGCACGGTACGCGCATCTTCCGGGATAGCCGCCCCGCCGCTGTAGCGCTGATTAATGGCGTCGCTGATCTGCTGTGCCAGCGAGAAATCGCTCTCGTTAAGCTGCAACCGGACAATGCTCTGGGTGGCAAAATCGTTCGGCACCTCGCGCTCGACGGTCGCCCCGCCGCTGATACGCCCGCCGTTGAGCTGGTTGACCTGCACGCGGCTGCCGCCCGCCTGCGCGCCTGCGCCGGAAATCAGGATGTTGCCCTGGGCAATGGCGTAGATCTGGTTATCCGCACCTTTCAGCGGGGTCATCAGCAGCGTGCCGCCGCGCAGGCTTTTGGCATTACCGACCGAGGAAACCACGATATCCAGCTTGTCGCCGGGACGGGCAAACGGCGGCAGCTCGGCGGTGACCATCACCGCCGCGATATTTTTCAGCTGCATGTTGGTGCCCGCCGGCACGGTGATCCCCAGCTGCGAGAGCATATTGTTGAGGCTTTGCCCGGTAAACGGTGCCTGCATGGTCTGGTCGCCCGTGCCGTCCAGACCCACGATCAGGCCATAGCCCATCAGGGAGTTGGAGCGAACGCCCTGCACCGTCACCAGATCGCGAATGCGCTCCGCGCTGGCGGTTTTGGGCACGACCAGCATCATGCCGTAGAGCAGGATGCTGAGGAAAAACAGGATAGATTCTTTTTTCATGGTCTTATCAGAATGGAGAAAGGTTCAGGAACAGGCGCTGCAGCCAGCCCATGTTCTGCGCTTCGTTGATGTAGCCGTTGCCGACATACTCGATCCGCGCGTCCGCCACCTGGGTGGAGGGCACGGTATTCCCGCCACTGATAAACCGCGGATTCACCACGCCGGAAAAACGGATAAATTCCGTGCCCTGGTTAATGGCGATCTGCTTTTCGCCCACCACGCGCAGGTTACCGTTAGGCAGAAGCTCGTTTACGGTCACGGTGATCGTCCCGGTAAAGGTGTTTCGCGCCGCGGCGCCGCCCTTGCCGGAAAAATCATTTTTGCCTTCGGCTTCAAAATCCGCTTTGCCGTCACCCAGCCAGCTGTTGAGCTTAGTGGGTACCGCGATCAGCCCCATCCCGGCCGATCCATTACGGTTGGCACTGGCGGAGGAACTTTTGCTGGCGCTCACGTTCTCCTGCAGCAGGATCGTCAGCGTATCGCCTACGTTACGCGGGCGGCGGTCTTCGAACATCGGCTGATAGCCATAGTTCATGCCCTGCCCCGCCTGAAACAGCGAGCCGCCGGTCGCTGCCGGTGCCATCGGTAATGGTGTTGCCGTCGTCGGACCTTCAACGAGCTTGTTTTGCATAATGTGCGCGCAGCCGCTCAACAGCAGCACGCTCGCCGCCAGTGCGCAACGACGCGCGACGACAGGGGTATTCATTAAGAGTGTTTTCATTTCAGTGTCGATAAAATATCTGGCCGCTCGCGCGGCCAGAAAGAGGACATTACAGCTGGGAAAGACGCTGCAGCATCTGGTCCGATGCTGAAACCGCTTTGCTGTTGATTTCGTAGGCGCGCTGCACCTGAATCATCGTCACCAGCTCTTCCGCCACGTTGACGTTGGAGGTTTCGACGTAGCTTTGCTTCAGAATGCCCGCGCTCTCCATGCCGGGGGTCAGCTCGTTTGGCGCACCGGAAGCCTGGGTCTCTTTGTAGAGATTGCCGCCCACGCTTTCGAGCCCTGCGTTGTTGACGAAGGTGGTCAGCGTCAGCTGGCCGATTTGCTGATCTTCTGCCTGGCCAGGAATTTTCGCGCTCACCAGGCCATCGCTGCCAATGGTGATGCTTTTGGCATCCTGCGGGATCACAATGCCCGGCTGGATCGGATACCCTTCAGCGTTGATCAGCTGTCCGTCCGGGCTTTTTGAGAACTGGCCATCACGGGTATAGGCAGTGCTGCCGTCCGGCATCTGCACCTGGAAGAAACCTTCACCTTCAATGGCAACGGAGTATTCATCGCCGGTCTGGTTCAATCCGCCCTGAGTATGTACCCGCTGGGTGGAAACAGGACGCACGCCGGTACCCAGTTGCAGACCACTCGGCAGGGTGTTCTGCTCGGTGGACTGGGCGCCTGGCTGGCGCATGTTCTGATAGAGCAGATCCTGGAACACGGCGCGCTGGCGCTTAAAGCCGTTGGTATTGACGTTCGCCAGGTTGTTGGAAATAACGTCCATATTGAGCTGCTGTGCTTCCAGCCCGGTTTTAGCGATCCATAAAGAACGAATCATGTTGTGACTCCTTGCGCGAACTTAGCTCACGCTTAATAGCTGGTTAGCCTTCTGGGCATTTTCGTCGGCGGTGCGGATGACCTTCATGTTCATGTCAAAGCCACGGGAGTTGGCGATCATCTGGGTCATCGCCTGCACCGGACTGACGTTGCTGCCTTCGATGGCTTCCGGCGTCAGGCGCAGGGTTTCATCCTGTGCCAGCACGTCACCCGCGGCTGACCGAAACAGACCGTCGTCGCCGTGCTGCAGGGCATTGATTTCCGCGTTGACCAGCTTAATGCGCCCGACAGGGACCAGAGCCGTGGGATCATCGCCCATACCAAGCGCGGAGACGGTGCCGTCCGTACCGATAGTGATATGTGACTGCGGCGGCACTTCCAGCGGGCCGCCATCACCCATTAGCGGACGGCCGTTGACGCTGAGCGCTCCGTCTTGATCCACTTCGATTGCGCCGTTGCGGGTATAACCTTCGCTGCCGTCATCCAGCGCCACCGCCAGCCAGCCGTTTTGCGGCAGTGCCACGTCCAGGCTGCGCCCGGTGTGGGTGATGGGCCCCATGGTGGTGTCGTGAAAGGGGGTGGATTCCGCCACCAGCGCGCGCGTACGCAGGGTTTCGCCTTCGATGGGTACCGAGCGAAACGCGGCAAGCTGAGAGCGGAAACCGGCGGTAGAGCTGTTCGCCAGATTATTTGAGGTGACCGCCTGGCGGTTGAGCGCCGCGTTGGCGGCACTCATGGCGGTATAGATAGCGCGATCCATCACTCAGCCTTAACGCAGGTTAACCAGCGTCTGCAGGATCTCAGACTGGGTTTTGATGGTTTGCGAGTTGGACTGGTAGTTACGCTGGTAGACGATCATGTTGACCATCTCTTCCCCCAGATCTACGTTCGACTGTTCCACCATGCCGCCCGTAACATCGCCGAAGCTACCGCTGCCGGAGAGGCCCAGGAACGGCTGGCCGGACTGGACGGTTTCTGCCCACAGGTTGTTGCCCTGCGGTTCCAGGCCGCCTGCGTTGGCAAAGTCTGCCAGTACAACCTGTGCCACCACCTGACGTTTACCGTTGCTGTAGATGGCCGTCACTTCACCGGTGTCGCTGACCTGATAGCTATTGAATTTACCGGGAGCCTGACCGTCGATTTCACCCAACTTGACCTGGGTATCGCTGGCGTACTGCGTCAGTTTGCTCAAATCCATGGTCAGTTTAAGAGGCAGGCCACCGCTGTATGCCGCGCTCTCAATAACCAGGTCATTTGCACCGGTTAACTTGCCTTCAGTGAATTTCAGATCAAGCTCTGCCGGCTTCGCACCAGGCGCGGTAGAATCTTCCGCGTAAGCTGTCCACTCGCCATCCCCCGTATGAACGAAGTAAACCTTCACGGTGTGCTTATTGCCCAGGTTATCGGTCGCTTCAATCTCGCTGATATGGTTGTAAGTTTCTGGTTTGTCCTTATCGAATGGATTGTCGGCTTGATCAATAACTTTGTCATCCGACTTCAGGTTGCCGGTCAGTGAACCTGCCGTCGAGGCCGCCGGTGGCATATCGTCCTTTGGAATACGGATCGGCCCTACAGGCGCGCCAGGGTTGATCACCCCATCCGTGGCCTGATAGCCCGTTAAGAACAGACCGTTAGTCTTGTTGATGATATAGCCGTTAGCATCTTCCTTAAACTCGCCGTTACGTCCGTAGAATACGCTACCGGCGGCATCCACCATGCGGAAGAACCCTTTCCCGGTGATGCCCATATCCAGCGGAGAACTGCCGGCCTTCAGGCCGCCGTCGCCAAAGTTTTGGCTGGTGCCCGCGACCTGTACGCCGAGACCGGCTGAACCGGCAAAGATATCGGAGAAGGCAACAGAACCCGCTTTAAACCCGACGGTCTGCGAGTTGGCGATGTTGTTACCCACCACATCCAGTGCTTTTGCGGCGGCGCTGAGGCCGCTAAGACCTTGTGAAAAACCCATGATTACATTCCGTAGGTAAGATTGTTTTGAATGACGAACACTTTTTCCATGCCGATCGGATCGTGATCCCGCAGGTGCAGGATCGGGCCGTTGACATCCATCGAGACGCCCTGCACCTGCTCCTGAACCAGGGTATACACGGTCGGTGCTTCCCCTTCAGGGTTAGAGGCTTCAATGCTCACGGTGTACTCTTTATCAAGCGGTGGCTGCGCCGGCTTGAAGTCTTTCAGATCGTCCAGGCTGATTTTGTTCATGCCGGACTTGACGTTTTTCAGTTCGGCGGTATAGGCCTGATCGCCGTCATGCAGGGTCACGGTCACCGTCTCGGCATCGCCGGCTAGCGCGAAGTTGATGTCATCAGCGTCACGCTTCGGCGGTGTCTCAACGCCTACCTGCTGAATACCGATGCCTGAGCTGCCGAAGGAGACCTTCGGCTCGCCTTCAATCAGCACGCTGCGGCCCACCCAGGAAGTGGCACTCATGCTGGCCAGCTGGCCCATCATGGCCTGTACGCCGACGACAGCGTTGTTCAGTTTTTCCACCCCAGACGCCATGTTGAACTGCGCCAGCTGCGAGGCGAGCTGGTTGTTGTCCATTGGGTTCGTGGGGTCCTGGTTTTGCATCTGCGCCACCAGCATCGTCATAAAATGATTTGACAGATCGGCCGCACTGTCACCGCCACCAATACCACCGTAGCCGCCGCCGTTGTTGTTAATTGAAGAGACCGCCATATGCGTCCTTACTGACCAAGAGTTAATGTTTTCAGCAGCAGACTTTTGGCGGAGTTCATCACTTCCACGTTGGCCTGGTAGCTGCGGGAAGCCGAAATGGTGTTGACCATCTCGTTCATGACGTTAACGTTCGGCATGCGCACATAGCCCTGCTCGTCGGCCAGCGGATTGCCCGGCTCGTACACAAGACGATCCGGTGCGCTGCTTTCCACCACGTCACTCACCTGAACGCCGCCGATCTCCTGCCCGACAGCGTTGTCGACACGGAAAACCACCTGACGAGCGCGATACGGCTGGCCGTCTGGCCCCGCCACGCTGTCAGCGTTCGCCATGTTACTGGCGCTGACGTTGAGGCGTCGGGACTGGGCAGCCATTGCCGATCCCGAAATATCAAATACGCTAAAGAGCGACATCGTTTATTACCCCTGACTTAACACTGTCATCATTTTCTTAATATCCGCGCCCAGGAAGGTCAGGCTCGACTGGTATTTCATGGCGTTATCCGCGAAATTCACGCGCTCACGATCCATATCCACGGTATTACCGTCGGCGCTCGGCTGATCCGGCACGCGATAAAGCAGTTGACTGTCATCAAAAGGCTTTGCTTTCGCTTCAATATGCCGCTGAGACGTCAACGAAAGTGAGACCGGTGATTTGGCCATCGAATTATTTTCCATGGCCTGTTTTAACTGCCCGGTAAAATCGATATCTCGCGCCTGATAGCCTGGCGTATCCGCATTTGCAATATTCGACGCCAGAATATCCTGACGGCGCGACAGCAAACCTAATGCCTGCTGCTGAAAGCGAAAGGCGTCATCGAGTTTATTCATAACGATAGAGTTCCTGCTTCGCATAATTTAAACTGCGTTAGTGTAGTCACCGTGGGTGAAATATCACACTGCAAAGACCCGACACAAATAGGCGCATTTAGGGAAATAGAACGAGCCAGAGAAAAGTTAAAACAATGATTAATTTAATTACCGCCAAAGATGTCACTATTTAATTCAATAAAACCCCTCGCGGAACGTATATAATTTATCCACTTTTTTATTATCATCCCGCTCTATAAAGGCAATACGATGAAGTTGCGATTATTCAGCCCGACAGTAGCCGTTTTACTGTGTTCGGCCTCCGCCCTCGCTAGCGTTCCGTCAACCCAAACGGCAAAACAGCGCCTGTTGCTCAAGCTGGATGCCTTGATTCAGCAACCCGAGTCGGGGCCTGATATCGTCCGCACGGTTTCGCTGCTCGCCACCCCCGCGCAGCTGGAGGCCGTCTGCGATAACCCGGAACTGAGCCTGGTCGGGCGCGACAGTCGCCTTACCGGCAAACGCACCGTGCTGGCGCAGTGTGGGCCTCGTCGCCACTTCCTTCCCGTGCGCCTCAGTGCTCAGGGCACATGGTGGATTGCCAGTCAGAGTCTGCCAGGCGGGGCCATTGTTCAGCGAAGCGATATTGAGCCCGTCACTGGCAATATTGACCACCAGCCCACCGGCCTGATCTTCAATCCCGATGAGATAGTGGGCCAGCGCCTGACGCGCGCTGTTGTCGCCGGCAAACCGCTGCTGGAAAGCCAGCTCCGACAGCAATGGCGGCTGCGCGCCGGGCAGACGGTAGACCTGGTCACCACCGGCTCCGGCTTTCGTATTCGCAGCCAGGGAAAGGCGTTAAACAACGCGGCGGTGGATGACACGCTGAAAGTGAAAACCGCTGGCGGGCGCACCGTGAGCGGTAAAGTCGATTCGTCAGGACAGGTCATCATTATTTCACAACAATAAATTTTAGGTTTTTTGTGAATCACCGATGAAAGAAGTATCAGTCACATAAAATCATTATCTGTGAGGACAATTATGAGCATCTCCAGCAGCCAGAACACTGCGCCGATTACGAAAATCGCTCCCACTCAGGATTTGCGCGCGCGTATTCACCCTCAGGACGGCGACGTGTCAGCTAACGTGACGCAGCCGCGTCAGGATGACAAAACCGACGTCACCCTGACCACACTGACGAAAAAGATTCAGAACGATGACAGCCGCGATATTGACTACGCGCGCGTCGAGGCGATCCGCACCGCGCTGGCGACAGGGTCGCTGCGCATAGAGCCTGAGAAAATTGCGCAGGCCATGGTGCAGGATATATTTCAGTTTTAACCGCAAGCAGGACCGTTATGGACAAGCTTTATCCCATTCTCACGCAAATGAAAACGTCTCTGGATGAACTGGAGGCGATCATGATCGAAGAGGTCAATCAACTCAACCGTGCGCAGATAAACCCGGTTTCTCTGCAGGTGCTGGCAGACAATAAAAATCAGCTTCTGACGACCATTCAATATTATGACGACATGCGCCGCCAGCAGGAGCAGCACAGTGCCACGCAGGCCCCCTACCCTGGCCACGGAAAACTGTTCTCGAGCTGGCAGCAGGTCAATGAAAAAGTGCGCAACACGAAAGCGCTCAATCAACAGGTGGAATCGCTGCTGCAGAGCCATATGAAGAAAAACCAGCACATTCAAAAAGCGATTGACCACGCAGGGCGCAACAGTTCGCTTTACGGCCCGGCGGGGGAATCCAGCCAGGTTTCTGGCGGCCACAAATACAACATCACCATCTGACCCATTCTGTCTGCGTTGTCCTCTTTGCTCGCCTCTGGCGAGCTTTTTTTTACCCGGGAAGCAGGAACAAATGACCCTCCCCCAAAGGAGGGGAAGGCCATCCGTGCATGTTTTTTGAAACAAAGAGAGGAATTAAATCGCGGTATACGCTTTCGCCGAGGCGCTGGATTTACGCATGGTGGACAGTTCGGTGCCAAGCGTGGAGAGGCGGTCCTGAATGGCACGCGAGAGGCGTGCATCGACATCCAGCAGATGCCCCAACTGCCCCACCACCTGTTGTTTATTGTGTTGTGCCAGCTGGGTCAAATCGATTTCACACAGCGTTCTCATGCCGATGGAATAGGCCGCCGACTCCTCTACAAATGCGTCCCACTCACCGTCTTCGGCCTGTCGCAGGAGCGTCGCATTGCTCACCAGCATCTGCTCAATAAGTGACAGTACTGCGTTATCCATGTTTCACCTGCTTGTTTTCCGGGTTGATGGCCTGCCAGGTTTCCTGCATCTCCGTCATCAGCGAAATCAGATGCGGCAGATTTTCACCGGATTTGTTGAGATTCGCCTCCAGCAGCGTGCGCGAAATATATTCGTACAGGCTCTCCAGCTCGGCGGCAATCTGCCCGCCCTTTTCGTGGTCCAGCCCGGCACGCAGGCCGTTGTCGATAATGTTAATCGCGCGGGAGATCATCTCCCCACGGCGAGCAATATTGCCGGACTGAAAGTAGATTTCCGCCCGGCGCATGGCGTTGATGGCACCGTCATACAGTAAGACAATCAGTTGATGCGGTGTGGCGCCCGCAATCTGGCTGTCCAGCGAGACAGCGGTATAGGCGTTATAGCCATTATTGGTGTACATCGTAAAATCCTGCCGGGCAGCGCGCTGCCCGGATTATGATAAAAATTAAATCAACCCTGCCAGCGAACCCTGTAGCTGACTGCTCATGTTGTTCATATCGCTTATCACCTTGTCGAGACGCTGAAACTCTTTTTCCTTGCGCGCCATAGCCTCTTCAATACGCCGTTCCATAGCCGTGATTTGTTTGCCGATACGTTTATCCTGCTCTCGCAGCGACTCAAGGGCGGTTTCGATCACGCCCTCTTTTTTGGTGATGGCGTCTTTATCCCCGAGGTAGGTATCAAAAATACCCTCCATGCGATCTTTGATACCCTCTTTGCCGTCTTTGCCCAGGAACAGCGCTTCCACCGCTTTAGGGTTGTCTTTCAGCGCCGCATCCAGCTTTTTGGTATCAATCGACAACTCCCCCAGATTCCCGCCACGCTCGTCGCCAATCTTGCCATCAAACTTCACGGTAATACCGATACTGCCGAGCGACTGTATAACGGCATCGGCATCGGGATAGTTCCCCCCCACGGTCGCTTTAAGCTGGCTGGTGAGGCGGCGAAGCGAGCCATCGCTGAAGAGCGCGCCGTTGGTAGTTGCGGGAGCCGTTGACTGGCTGTCGCGATCCGGGGCGGTATATTTGGTGGCACTGGCGACGGTGCTGAGGTAGCTGTTGTAATTCTTTACGAACTCCTCAATCAGCGTTTTCACTTTTGAGGTGTCTTCGGTGATGGTGAGAGATTCGGTTTTGTATTCACTTTCACCTGGAGCACCCGTGTAGTCAGGATTTTTTTCCGAGACCTCACGCAACTCCAGCGTCACACCGGTAATCAGATCGTTAATCGTATTGGAGCTACGAATAACCTCTTCCCCATTCAGCTCAATTTTTGCGTTTTGTGGTTTCGTCTCCGAAGCCGGATCGGGATCGGTGAGCATATCCTCAAGTGTCCCATTATCTCTCACCTCAATTTTCATCTCCCCAGCATCACCGGTTTTTTTTGAGGTAAGAACAAGCCTGTGCTCACCCTCTTTGACCGTCATTACTTCTGCAACGACATCGCCATTCTGTGCATTGATTTTTTTGGCAATCTGATCGAGGGACGTTTCATCTGCCTTTAAATTAAGTTCAAGAGGGGTGCCGTCACCTACACTTATTTTAACTTTCGCGCCGGTTCCACCGATAGGTTTATCACGCGTGTCATTCTCAAACCCCAACTGATGCGCTTTCGCCAGCTGTTTAACGGCAACAGAATAGCTGTTAGGGATCGCCCCGCTACCTGCCGTGGCCTTAAAGGTTTTATTGTCGCTGACGCTGACGCCGTTGAACCCTTCATTCTCAAGCTTACCGAGATTGTCCTTCATGGTACTCAACGCGCTGGAGATAGACCCCCAGGCGGAAATCTGCCCCTGAAAGGTGCTTTGCTTTTGCAAATAGGGGTTCAGCTTTTGGCTAATCCCCTCCCGCTCCACCGCCAGCCACTGGTCGAACGGCAGGTTAGAGCCAACGCCTAAGAAATTGGTTGATGCCATAATAAAATGTTCCTTTTGAAATAGGTTAGCCTGTCACTATTCCTATCGGGTAATAGAGACGTAAGTTTAATTTTTCATTTATACGTCAACAATGATTACCCTTCCCCAGAACAGAATTGTGGGCTTATTACGCTATTGCGTTGGGCTATTTGTGTAATTAAGGTCAGTTGTGAGCGTATTTCTTTGGTTTATAAAAAACCTAAAAAAAATAATTTAGTCATTTTTATTTCCCCCGATGAATTCAGTATGCGCATCAACGAACGCATAGCACATACAGTTATTATCACTTAAAAGGATATAAACAATGGCACAGGTCATTAATACCAACGCGCTGAGCCTGATGGCTCAGAACAACCTGAACAAATCCCAGTCTTCCCTGGGCACCGCTATTCAGCGCCTCTCTTCCGGTATGCGTATTAACAGCGCAAAAGACGATGCTGCGGGTCTGGCGATTTCCAACCGCTTCACCTCTTCTATCCGCGGTATGACTCAGGCGGCGCGTAACGCCAACGACGGTATCTCCCTGGCGCAGACCACCGAAGGCGCGCTGGAAGAAGTGACCGAAAACATGCAGCGTATCCGCGAGCTGACCGTGCAGGCGAAAAACGGCACCAACTCCGCCAGCGACCTGGACTCCATCAAGAAAGAGATCGGTACCCGTCTGGAAGAGATCAGCCGTGTGGCAGACGTGACCAACTTCAACGGCGTGAAAGTGTTTGACGGTTCTAAAGAAAAAATCACCATCCAGATCGGTGATAAAGATGCTGATACCATCGACATTAAACTGAACAAACTGGACATGGAAACTCTGGGTCTGGACGAGTTCCTGGACGACTTTGCGGGTATTGGTATTACCGTGAATGGTGCTGGTACGCTAAGTAGTCAGTTTAAAGAAAAAGGTGCCCTAGCTCCGGTAGACAAGACATTTAAAGCCGCCGATTTGGGTCTTGATCCAACAGCTCCAGATTATAAACTGGTCACAGCCGATCGCGATGCCATTATCGCAGCAGCAGATCAGGTTGGTGATAAAACTGCAGCAACAGTATTGACGTACCAGGAAGACGGTAACACGCGTTTCTTCGTGAAAGGCGCTGACGGGATACAAGAAATTACGACCAGCTTCAAGGTCACTACAGGGACGCCTGATGTAGTTGAATTCGATGCCGCTCCTGCAGCTGGGGATAAGCTCAGCGCTGCAGACGCCGACATGCTGGAGTTCGGCCCAACAGCACTGAAAGACACTGACACCAAACGCATTAAAGCGGGTGATTCTGTCAACGTAGGCGGAAATCCTGTTACCCTCGATGCTGCTGCACTGGATGCAATTTCTGTTGCCGCGTTTGGTGACGATGCCAAAACTTCGGGAATGCGTATGTATTCCGTGGCTGGAGCACCGCCAGATACATTCTATGCTATCAATAGCGCAGGCGAAGTTAAACAGTTTGCTCTTGATGCGACAGGTGTTGTAACTGGCGCTGTTACGGACGCCCGTCCTGCTGATGCCGAGTTCATCACCAAAGAATCTAGCCGTCTGGCTGCTGAAGACCTGCTGGAACGCCTCGATGATTCTCTGACTCAGGTTGCCGACTTCCGCGCCGACCTGGGTGCCGTTCAGAACCGCTTCAGCTCCATCATCGCAAACCTGAACACCAACATCATTAACACCACCGAAGCGCGTTCTCGTATTCAGGACGCTGACTTCTCCGTGGAAGTGTCCGCCATGAGCCGTGCAAACATCCTGCAGCAGGCAGGCGTGTCCGTACTGGCCCAGGCCAACCAGGTTCCGCAGAACGTACTGTCCCTGCTGCGTTAATCTGCGTAACCCCCTCAAACCATTACGCGCATCTCCTCCATGCGCGGTTGCCCTCCCAGGTGGAGGGCTTTTTTTATTCTATAAACGCTACGCCTTCCTGCGTGCGTATCCAGCGCGGGAACTTCAGTCGTTCGGCCAAATAGCCGGTCAGGTCATACAGTAAATCCATCATCACCCGCGCGCTGTTGTCAGAGAGCCCTCCCCCCAGCAGCTGTTGGGTAATCACTTCGCAGTAGTGGCAAAGCTGATCGGTTTCCGGGTTAAATTCCGGGTACGTTACGGGTTCACTCTCTACAGTCAAAAAGTCCACCAGATGGGGCGGAACCGGATCGGTTAGCGTCGGTTTAAGTATGGCCAGACAGGCGCTTAAGCGACCGCATAATGCCGCTTTTACGACGGGATCGCGCTCTTCCAACAACGCGTCGCAAAAGCGCTCGCAGTGGTCGGCAAGATCGGTGAAATCGGTGTGATGGTCGAACGGGATGGTGAAGATATGATGTAAAGCCATAGCGTAACCTCCAGAAAATGGTATGCGTTGTCCCCAGTGCATTTTTCAGGAGGTCAATCCCGACGTCGGTTGTGGCTGACGTGCGGGCACATTACGCCCGTCGATAAGGGATTAACAGAGGGTCATTCGGGAGAAATTTAATCTTGCGAGGCGTTTTCAGAAAAGCGAAAAAATGGGATGAAAAGCATGAAGTCTGGCGCTGTATTTTCCCCCTCACCCCAGCCCTCTCCCTCAAGGGAGAGGGGGTAGTCTGTGCCAGGCTGAACTTCCCCCCAAGGGAGAGGGGGAGTCTGTGCCAGGCTGTACTTCCACCCTCACGGGAGAAGGTGTATTCGGTGCAGTTCGTCGGCCGGACAAGCGCAGCGCCGCCCGGCAAAACCTCGCGCAATCTTAAACGTTAAACCGCTTCACCACGCTTTCCAGCTCCATGGACTGCTCTTCCATCGCTTTCGCCGCCGACGACAGTTCCGCTACCAGCGTCGTATTCTGCTGGGTCGCCCCTTCGAGCTGGCAAACCGCGACGTTGACCTGTTCGATACCCGCACGCTGTTCACGGCTGGCGGTCTTGACCTCTTCCATCAGGGTGGAGACCTCCCCCACGGACGTTACCAGCGCATTCATCGTCTCTCCGGCATCCTGCACCAGGCGACTGCCGTCCTGTACGCCGCTCACGGCCTCGTTAATCAGCTCGCGGATCTCCTTCGCGGAGCTGGAGGAACGCAAGGCGAGGTTACGGACTTCTGTTGCCACCACGGCAAACCCGCGTCCCTGCTCACCGGCACGCGCGGCCTCCACCGCCGCATTCAGCGCCAGAATATTGGTCTGGTAGGCGATACCGTCAATCACGCCGACAATATCCGCCACCCGCGCTGAAGACGATTCAATATGGCCCATTTTGTCCACCGCCGCGTTCATTAGCGCTGCGCCGCGCCGGGCAATTCCTGCTGCCTGCGTCGCCAGCCTGTCGGCATGCTCCGCGTTATCCGCATTGTTGGCCACGATACCGGCGATCTCCTCCATCGACGCTGCCGTTTGCGTGAGCGAAGCAGACTGCTCTTCGGTACGCGACGAAAGCGACAGGTTGCCGTCGGCAATCTGGTGCGACGCCGCGGCAATGGTCCGGGTGCTGGCCCCGACCTGTTGCAAAAGGCCCTGGAGATAATTCATAAACGTGTTCACGTGGGTGGCAATCGCGTTCAGCTCCTGTGTACCGCTCTCAGGAAGACGGCGCGTCAAATCAGCACCGCCAGCAGAGAGCGCAGCGAGACGCTCTCCCACCCCCTGAAGATTACGCATCAGGATGCGAACGCTCAGGAGCAGTACGCCAGCCAGCAGAAGCAGAAGCGGGATCTGCACCATCGCCAGACGCACTAAAATATCGCGGGTCTGCTTGCTTAGCACACTGCTCCGGGTATCGGTCGCCACAAACCACGGACTGCCGGCAATCGGATAGAGAAAGATGGTGTGTTCGCCATCCTCAGCGTCATAGGTTTGCTCACTGTGACCCTCCACCTGCCGGCTTAACATCGCCTGCAGCAGGGCAATCTCTTTGCCGGGGATCTCGCTGATGTTTTTCAGCGCCGGCGTATTATCCGTTGCTCGGCTGTAAGCCACAATTTTGCCGCTGGCCTCTACAATCAGCACGCCACCTTCCAGAGGTTCAGCCATTTTACGGGCAAGCTGATTGAAGAAGCCCAGCGTGACGTCAAGCGTCGCCACTCCCCATAGCTGGCCATCACGATAAATGGGCATCGCGCAGTTGGTGCGCGGCTGAGGACTCGCTGCATCCATATAGGCCTCAGCCCAGGCGCACTGTCCTTTCGCCGCGCGCATCCCCGCCTTAAACCACGGCTGCTGCCAGTAGGCCGGGGCATCAGGCTGATTCCAGGTAGTATTCAGACGCAGCGTTTTTTGCGCGTCGCGGGCAAAGAAGGTGCTGTACTTTTCGATACCAGGCTCTCGCTTTCCCGGCAGCGGCCACACGCCGCCGCCAAAGAGAGTGGCATCGCCGTACTGATCAACCAGCGCAGGGAGCAAACGATCGATATCCGCGCTATCCAGCCGCGAGACGGCTTCAGTAATAGTGCGCTGCTGCGCCTCTACGCGAGACATCAGTTGCGTAATGGCGGCAGCCTGCTCACCAATTTCATGGTGGACGCGCCGGTATTCGTTTTTCAGCAATTGGGGGGCGACAAAATTCAGCACGACCCAGACGGTGAGTGCCGTAAGCAATAAAAAGAAAGCAGAGACCAGTAAGAAGGCTTTACTTTGAAGTGACGTAAACATAAATAACAACTCTAAA
>OBZY01000438.1_pt1 | contig 15784 bp, 19 predicted proteins | sample 1477051 | NCBI WGS metagenome assembly OBZY01 (sample SAMEA2580270, study PRJEB22360) | human gut metagenome | biome: human gut; feature: human-associated habitat; material: faeces | place: Denmark | collected 2008/2010
GCCTCCAAAACCCCCCCCGCCGCCCCCTGGCGGTGGCCTGCGAGCCGGTACCGGCTTGTCGCCTTCCATATCTCGTTTTCGCGTTTCACGTCGATCAGGAGCATGTCCCGTCGGATCACGGTGCCGTCGATGCGGCGGACGCTCCATGTGCACTGCCATGCGTGGATGGCGCCGGCCTGGATGGGGCAGCCGGCCCGCTGGCATGCGTCCAGGGTCGTCCTGCTGGGGATGATCTGGCGCGGCTGCGCGCCGATGGGCGGGCGGATCCGCTCGTCCATCGCATCGAACGCCTTCGCCGCTCCTTCCTCGTCGCCGGTGTCGATCCATTCGTCCATGGCATGTCGCCGCATGTTGGCCTCTTCTCCGGGTGAGGGCCGGCCCGGCGTATGTGTGGGCCGGCCTTGGTCGTGTGTGGTCGTCGTCAGATCGCCGGCTGCTGGGGTGCCGCGGGCGCGAACCCGTCGGTGAAGGCGGGCTGCCTGGTTTGGGCTCCCGTGGCGTTCCACGGGTCGCTGGCGGGCGTCGTCGGCTGCTGGGGCTGCGGCTGGGCCATGGGCTGGCTCGGCTGTGGAGTGCGTCCCGCGAACCCGTTGTCGCGCGGCACCTTGTTGTAGGCGACGGTGCCGGCGCGCAGGCTGACGGCGAGGTCGGTGGCGCGCAGTTCGAGGATGCTTCGTTTCGCTCCCTGCTGGTTCGTGTATTCCCTTTGCACGTAGCTGCCGGTGACGATGACGGGCACGCCTTTCTGCTTGCCGTCGGGTCCGGTCGGCAGCATGCTGTGCTGCAGGTGTTCGGCCAGGTATCCGCTGGCGGTGCAACGGATCCATGTGGTGGCGCCGTCCTCCCATTGGCCGGTCTGCGGGTTCTGGGTGCGGCTGGTCTGGGCGACGTCGAACGTGGCCCATATGCCGCCGTCCTGTCGGGTGTGGAATTCGATGCTGTCGGTGTTTCCGCTGATGGTCAGCGTGATCTGGTTGATGGTCGCCATGATGGTGTTCCTTTCCTTGTGGGTTATGGCTGTTCTGTTTTCGGGAGGCGGCCCGTGCCGTCTTCCGTGTGGGCCACCTGTTGCCGGCGCGATAGCGTCGGTCTGCCTGGCTCATTGGTTGGTGGACAGGTTGATGGTGATGACGGGGTTGGTGATGTCGGGCATGGAGTCGGCTGGCGGCCAGTCGTCGATGCCGGCGGCCTGCATGATGGCGGCGAGGCAGCCGCTGTGGGCGGCGGCGATCTCCCATTGCCAGCATTGCCTGTTGGACAGGGCGATGAGGTGGTCCCACATGGGGTAGCCGTTTTCGTCGAGCGCGGGCCGGCCGGCGTTGAGCAGGCCGATGAGTTTTCTGACCTGGGCGCGCAGGCGTTCGGCTTCGCGTGCGGTGACGGTGTCGACTTGTTGCCAGATGCGGCGGGTGGTCTCGTCGTCGATGCCGTTCGCGGCCTGTTCCCATGCCTGGTTCCTGAGGTCGGCGGCCTCCTGGGTTTCGGCGGGGTCGAGGGTGAGGCTTTTCCTCCAGGTGATGCCCATCTGCCATGCGCCGGAGTCGGTGGCCTGTGTCTGGCTGGTGATGGTGGCCGTTATCCTGTACTGGCTCATGATGGTGTCCTTTCCTGTGTCGTGGATCGTCTGTCCGGCTATCCCCTGTTTTTTCTTTTTGGCCTTTCGGTCAAGCGCAGCGTTACCGGCCAAAGCGGGTTCCGTCCGATCGATCGCGCCGGGCGCAGCCCGTCTGCGTGGCGATTTGACGGGTTCCGCGACGCCGGTATGATCGTTTCGGCTTCAGCCGAAAAGGCCAAAAGGGAAACCTGGGGCCGCGCCCCTTTGGGGGCGTTCCTTTTTCTGATAGGGCTTGCCCGTCCATCGTGTTTCCCGCATGTGTGCGGGAGACCGATGCCGGTCGGGGCCGGCGGTTCGGGCCGGCGCGGGGAGGTCCGGGAGGGGCGCGTGGCCCTTCCCGGCCGCCGGGGGCCGTCCCCGATCGCCTGGTTGGCGCGGGCGGGGACTCCTTGGCCGTGGGTCAGCCGATGGGGTGGACGGGTATCATGAACGTTTTGCCGTCGGGGAGCCTGCAGGGCGCTTCGGGGTCGGCGAACATGGCGGCGTAGCGTCCGATCTGCTCGTCGTCGAGTCCGAGGGGGCCGTCCTGCGGGTGGGGTCCCGTGATGACGAACGTGCCGCGGATGATGATGGGCTTGCCGGCGTCCGCGAGGCGGCTGTCCTGGCTGAGGCGGATGGTGCGGTTCGGCTTGAGGTTCTTGATCGCTCCCTCTTCGTCGCACCAGAGCGTGGTCCGCCGGTCGAGGGGCAATGGTTCGGCGTATCCGCCGATCGTCTTCCCGATGGCCGTGATGCTGGGGTCGATGTCGCGCAGTTCCGGACGGCGCAAAGGTTCGATGACGAGCGTCTTGATGGTGTCCATGATGGTGGTCCTTTCCTTGCAGGGGTTTGCCTGTCCTCCCGCATGGGCGGGAGGACGCTGCTGTTATTCGTCGATGTGGCCGGCGGGGATGGTCCTGCGTTGTGCCGCCCTGCGGCGGCGTTGCGGGGTGTCGATGCTCGGCGGGGTGCGCCGTCTGGTCTTGCGGCCGTATATCTTCCAGTCGATGCCGGCGGCCGTGGCCATGATCGCTATGACGACGACGTTGCCGATGGCTTCGGCGAATTCCGGGCTTGCGAGGTATTGACGGATGAGGTCCATGTGTGGCTCCTTGGTTTGTCCTGGGTTTGTTTCCGGCCTTCCTTGGCCGGCATGTCACGCCGTTTGCCCGCCGATGTAGGCGTCGGCCTCGGCCATGGATGCGCAGTAGCGTCCGTAGCCGGCGTCGACCCAATGGCCTTGGGCCTTGTGGAGCTGGTGCACGTCGTACGGGCGTGCGCCGTCGCCCGTCTCCTCGACGTCGTACCGGTATCCGCCGCGTTCGATGCTTTTGATGATGTTGCGTGCCATGGTGCTTGCTCCCGTCTGGTGGTCCCTTGTTTTTTCTTTTCGACCGGTTGGTCAAGCGCAGCGTTACCGGCCAAAGCGGGTTCCGTCATTAGCGATCGCGCCGGGCGCAGCCCGTTGCGTGGCGCGTTGACGGGTTCCGCGACGCCGGTATGATCCAGAGGCGAAGCCGACCGGCCGAAAAGAAAAAAATGGTCCGGCCCGCCCCTTGGGGCGGGTTCCGTGCGGGGGAATCGTGCCGTGTCCGCGGCGTGGACGCGGACGGGATGCGATGATGGCCCCTTTTTGGGGCCTTGCATCCCGGGAGCGGACATGCCGGCGGCGCGGCTCCTTCGTCTGGCAGGGCTTCGCCCGTTCCGCCGTCGTCCCGTTTGGCGGGGCGCGGCGTCTGGGTGGGGTTCGGCGGCGTGGGCCGGACGGGGTTTGCAAAGGGGCGGCGTGAGCCCCTTTGCCCGCCGGGGGCCGTCCCCGTCCGCCCGCCTGATGCGGGCGGGGACTCTTTCGGATGGTCCGCCCGTGGCCGGTCCGGCTTGTCTTTTCTCTGTTATGCGAGGGGGGTGGCGGCTGGCGTCGCGGTTCATGAGGTCGCGCAGGTCGTCCGGGCGCGTCAAGGCAGAGACGGCGGGTGTTTTCCGGTGTTTCGATGCCGTGCATGGTGTCGTGTCCTTTCCGTCGTGGCGTCCGATGGCGTGTGCCGTCGGACGCCACGGCTGTTTTCTGTCGGTCAGCGCAGGTATGCGGGGTATCGGCCGGATGCGGCCACGGCGGCGACCATGATGGCGAGGCTGGTTTCCGGGTCGTCGTCCAGTGCGGCGAGGGCGGCGAGGGTGGCGGCCTTCCCGTCGCCGTCCCACCATGCGAGGTAGGCGGCGAGGGCGTAGGGTTGGGCGACGGGCCCGCCGTGCTTTCTGGCGCGGTCGGCCATCGCGCACGCCTCCCGCACCGCGCGTGCGAGGCGGGGCTCGTCGGGGCGGATGTGGGGGTCGTCGAACGCGGCTTTGAGCGTTTCGGTCAGCAGCGTCTTGTTGTTGGACGCGTGGGGCCGGGCGGCCATGTCGATGACGGTCGCCGTGTCGAGTTTGGGTTCGACGGCGGCGATGAGTGCGGCGTCCCTGATGGACAGGCGGGCCGTCATGAGCGTGGCGAGGTCGTCGAGCCGTTCCGGGTCCGCATCCTTGCCGTCGAGGGCTCGCATCCATGTCTCGAGCGCGGGGCCGGCGATGGTGCGGACGGCTTCGCCCGCCCCCTGTTCGGTTGCGGCCCGCTTGAGTTCCTCGATGATGTTCCGGGTTGTGGCGGTCATGGTGTTTTCTCCTTTTTGCGTCTTTTGTTTTTTGACCTTCTTCGGTCAGCGGATGCGTACCCCGCGTAAGGCGGTTCCGTCATGAGGCGACGCCCCGCCGTCCGGCGGCGTGTGCGGCGGCGTTGACGGGTTCGCCGACGCGGGTATGCTTCGATGGGCCGAAGAAGGCCAAACCTCTGTGTTTTTGCCGTGCCCGCCCTTGGCGGGCTCCATGCGGCGGCATGGCCGGCGGGCGCGCGGCGCGGTCGGCCGGGCGCGCGGGCATGGGCCCCGTGGGGGGGCCGTGCGCGTCCGGGCGGCGGCGACCGCGCGGTCCCGCCGGTTCCGTTTCCCTTCGCCGTCGCCCCGCGTCGCGGGGTGCGGCGCCTGGGTGGGCTCCGGCGGCCGGGGGCCGGCCCGGTTTCCAAAGGGCGGTTTGAGCCCTTTGGCCTGCCGGGGGCCGTCGCCGCCCGCCCGGCGCGGGCGGCGACTCTCGTCAGCGGCGCGGTGGCGTGTAGTCGAGCGTCGTCGCGTATCCGCTGTCGGCGGTCTCCTCGATGGCGGTTTCGTATCCGGCTTCGAGTCCCTGCCGGTACGCCTCCTCCCACAGGTCGTATCCGATGAGGCCGTCCGTGTCCCAGTTGGTGTTGCTGACTTCGATGGCCCCGGTGCCGCCCGGGATGGTCTCGTGGTCGGCGGTGAGCCATTCGAGCCTGCCGTTTTGGTCGATGAGCGCGAACCTGCCTTGGCTTCCGTCCGCGAGGTCGGCCTGCCCGGCCTGCCATGCGAGTATCGCGTTGCGGCTGTCGGACGCGTGTCGGCCGCGCGTGTACGAGTGGGCGATGCCGTTGTGGGCGATGAAGCCGGTGCGGTCGCCTTTGCGGAAGCGGAACGGGTGCGTGTTCCCGGTGCACACCCTGCCGTGGGTGGCGAGGCGGAAGTGCAGGAGGAACGGGGAGGTTTCGAGGCTCTGCCAGTGGTCCATGATGAACGCGAGCGTCTTCATGTTGTCCTCGTTGCGGTAGCGGTGGAGGCGTTGGCCGTCGTGCCATGCGATGCCCGCCCCGTCGGGGTTGGCGTCGCTCATCCGGGCGAGCTGGGTGAGGCTTGGCATGGTGTCCGCCTGGCTGGTGACGATGACGCACATCAGATTCGTCTCCTTCCCGCCGTCGTGGCGTTCGTGTCGTTGATGGCCTGTGTGGCGGCGACGCGGCTCATGGCCCGGATGTCGCGGGTCTTGAGCTTGGGGACGGGGAACTTCTGGAAGAACCGCCACATGGCGTGCATGTAATGGACGGCGGCGTCGAGTCTTCCGGCGGTGTCGTGGTGCCACGGGCCGAACGTTCGGAATTCGATGGTGTGGCGGTGCGTGTCGTTGATGGCGGTGTCCTTGCCGCAGTAGTCGCCGTGGATGAGCTCGCACCAGCGGGTGTCGGTCATGTGGCGCATGTTCAGCGCCTCGCATTGGGTCTCGTCGAGCGCTTCCAGCGCCCAGTACCAGCGGGCCGGGGTCTGCCGGCCGGTGCGGCTGATGTGCATGTGCCCGCCCGACAGCGTGTTGTCGGTGTCGGTGGCGATGCGTTCGACGAGTCGGCGGATTTCCGTGAGTTGGCTCATGGTCATGGGTTCGCTCTGGTATTCGAGGGAGCCGTCGTGGTGGAGGCTGCCGTCCGGGCACCAGCCGGCGATGAGCCTGTGGTTCCTGAGCATGTCGGTGTCGTGGTTGCCGTCCACTTCGATTTCCAGTCCGAAGGTGAACGGCTCGCGGACGGGCCGTCCCTCGTACGGGTCCCGGTAGCAGGGGTCCTGCGTGTTCGCGCAGGCGTGCCGTTCGTAGCAGTAGGGGCAGTAGCGTTCGTCGCACTGCTCGCAGTATTCCTGGCAGTCCGAGCACAGGCGGTCGTCGCACATGCGGCACCGGTACCCGCAGTCCTCGCACAGGCTGTGCTCGCAGTGCTCGCAGTAGTATGTGCAGTCCCCGCACATCCGCGAACCGCATTCGTTGCATGTGCGCGCGCAGTCGTCGCATACAGTGTTGCCGCACCCGCATTCGACGGTTTCCGTCCCCGCGCAGTCCCCGCATAGCCATCCGTCGCAGTCGTGGCACCGTACGGCGCACTCCCCCGACTGGCGTTCGCAGTGCCCGCACCGACGGTCGTCCCTTTGGATGTCATGGTTGTTTCCGGTCATTTGTCACGCTCCTATGTCGTCTTGTCTTCCGGACGGTGCGCGGCGGGACCGGATGGCCGCGGCGCGGCGCAAGCCGCGTGGCCGGTCGGCCCGGTGCCGGGACCGCCTTCGGCGGCGGCACCGGCCGGCAGACACGCGGACGCTTGCGACGCGCCGGACGTCCGGTCATGCTGTGTGCCGGCCGGCCGGACAGGGTCCCGCCTTCGAGGGCGGGACCCCTTTTCGACGTGCTCCCGCCGGATGGCGGGGCGCGGCGGCGGATCCGCGAGCCCTTCGGGGCGAGCTCCGTTTTCGGCGGCGACCCGGATCCGACTGGACAGGGATTCCCAAAACAGGTATCATTGTTTCCTGTAGTAGGAAATCAAGGTCTGGAGGGATCATGGACGGCTCGTTGTCTCGGATGCGCGGGAAGGCGGACTTCCGCCTGATGCGGGAGCTGCTGGGCCTGCCGCAGGAGTGGGTCGCCAAACGCGTGGGCGTGGACGCGCGCACCGTCCGCAACTGGGAGAGCCCGAGGTATTTCTATCCGCCGAAGCGCGAGGCGTGGGACCTGGTGGAGGGCCTGTGGCGGCGGGCCGACGCGAAGGCGGCCGGCCTGGTGGAGATCGCCTCGTCGGCGGCCCGGGTGGCGCGGGAGCGCGGCGTCGAGCCGGCGCCGCTCATGCTGGCGTACTGGCGGGACGCGGCCCAGTGGGCGAAGGCCCATCCGGCGGACGGGGATGCGGGCATGTGGAGGGTCGAGAACGCGGCGGCGCGCCTGGCCGCGGACCGTCTGCACGCCATGGGCCTGCCGGTCGCGATCGCGTACGCGGAGCCCGAGGCGTGACGGATGCCCCCTATCTCATGTCACGATAGGGGGTATTTGACTTCCAGGGTTCGATTGTATAGTTTGGAATCAAGGCCTTGGCCCATGCTCCTCTTCCCGTCCGGAGGTCGGGGTTGAAGCCGAAGTCTTATCGGAGGATTGGCTGTCCGCGGATTCCCCATGAACCGGCCGTGCGGAACATGCGTTGCGAGAATTGGGAGTCTAGCCCCTGCGAACGGGTGATACGGATCGACGCGACGGCATCGATTCGAGTTCGTGTCCGACCCTTTTGGGTAGTCATGCAGAAGACCGAAACAACAGTCCTCCACAACCCGGGAACGTTACCGGTCTTGACGTTCCCGGGTTTTTATCGTCTTTCGGAGAGGGGCTTCATGACCGCCGCGTCGCATAGGGGGTCGGAACTCGACCGCTCCCGGAAAAAGAAACTCATTCCCATGTATCGCGCGGCGGCCAAGAAGTACAGGCCGCTGATCGGCCGGCATTCCCTTATCACCTGCGAGGATGGCCTCGTCATCGACATCCTATGGGAGAAGCGCAACTTCGAGCATCTGTGCGGCGTATGGTGCGACAGGCCGCCGCAGGTGGTCCATGCCGGAAAGACCATAGAGGCCAATTATTTCTTCGACCAGCTGATCAAGGGACGCCTTCCCTCCTCGGCCATACATTACTCCGATTATCCACGGACAAGAGGCAAGGCCGAGGTGCTTTCGAACGCGTTGGACCTTGAAGGCAACGTGGATGTGGTGGTCGACTCCGACAAGGCCGAAGTGGTGTATTACCTCGGCGGCGAGGCGTGGTGCCTGGGATTGGATTCCGATTGGAACGGGAACCGGATGCGGTCGGGCCTTTGCAACGGCAACGTGTTCTACCCCAAGAGCATTCGCCGTCAGTCCGTATATAAACGAATGAGGACGGACAGCATCCCCCATCGCGTTTCAGCGGTGGAACTGGTCAGCCCCTGAGTCCTTGCCGACGTACGCCCGAAGCCTTGGCAGCGATCGCATACGCGGAGCCCGAGGCGTAGGACACGAACGGCCCATCCGACATCCGCCGTCGCGGCCGTCCGCGTCCGACAACAGATCCTCATTGACTCTTACGTACAAACGCCGTACGGTTATGGCATGACGGAAATCACCAGCAAGGCCAGCCGCTTCGAGATGCGGCTCACGCCATCACAGAAGGAACGCCTCGACCGGGCGGCCGAGTTCAGGGGACTCAGCACCTCTCAATGGGCGTTGACCAACCTGCTCGTCGCCGCCGACCGGGACATCCGGGAGTCTCATGTCCTCCATTTGGATGACGAGGCGTGGGATTCGTTCGTACGGGCCCTGGACGAGCCCATGCCGGAGGAGATGGTCCGGCTGCTCGAGAGCGAGCCGATCTGGAAATGACCGATTTCACCCCGCCGCGGCGTCTGACCGCCGAGGACGACGCCGACGGTTTCGACTGCGGCCTGCCGGTTGTCAATGACTGGCTGCGGAACCAGTTGAGAAATGCCGGCAAGCAGCATACGGCGGTCGCCTATGCCACGTTCTGCGACGGCGCGCCGGCCGGTTTCTACACGTTGGGCGCGTACAGCATCGGCCATGCCGAGGCCAATGGCTGGCTCAGGAGGAACAGCCCGGATCCGATCCCGGCGATCCTTCTGGGCATGCTCGGCGTGGCCATGCGCTACCAGACCATGCACGTGGGGGCACAGCTGCTCAGGGACGCCGCCATGCGGGCGATGGGTGCGGCGGAGATAGTCGGAGCCAAGGCGTTGCTCGTGGAGCCGGCCTCGGACAGGGCCACGCGCTTCTACGAGCATTACGGGTTCCGCCACATCGAACGGTCGGGCAGGATGTTCATCCCTCTCCGTTCGGCGTGAACGGGATGCCCGTAGAAGAGGGAGGCGGGGAGGGCCGTGGACGGTTCTCCCCGCCTCCTTGTTTTCTCTCGAATCGTTTTCGTCGGCCCGCCGTTCATTTCCTTGGCGGGCGCGCTCTGCCGTCCGAGTCGAATTGGGCGAGCTGTCCGATGGCGTTGCCGGTGTTGGCCAGGGCCCCGGTGAGCAGTCGGATCCGTTCGCCGGTGTCGGCGGTCCGGAGGGCGAGTCTGAGCTGGTCGATGGCCGCGTTCACGTGGTTGCGGTAGACGAGGTCGTCGGCCGCGTCCGAATGTTCCGTTTTCGCGGGCCGGGGTTCGTCCATGCGTGGTTTCCCTTCCGGTGTTTGGTCCATGAGGTCGAGCGCCCGGACGCCGAGGCCGGCGGCGAGGTCGAGGATGATGCGGCTGCGTTTGCTGCCGGTGGCCCATCGGCGGGTCTCGATGCCTCCGATGGTCTGCGTGGTCTGTCCGGCCCGGATGGCGAGTTCGGCCTGGCTGAGACCTTGTCGCGTCCGGTGCCAGGCGAGGCGGGTGCCGTCCCATCCGGCGGGCGGATTGTCCGTGGCATGGTCCGGTTCGGGCCGGCCGGCTAGCTTTTCCATGCTGGTGTCGAGCGCGATGGCGACGCGGGCGAGGATCCCGGCCGCCATGTTCGCGGTGTCGCGTTCCCCGGAATCGTATTGGCGCAGGCTCCGGTATGGCATGTTCGCGTGTGCGGCGAGCTGCGGGCAGCTCCATCCCCGTTCCGTGCGCATCCTCCGGATCACGGTGGTCGCGCCCTCCCCCTCTTGGGGCGTCTCGCCCGTGAGCCGGGCGGGGTTGACGCCGAGGGTCTTCGCCCATTGCCGGATCTGGTCGGGTTCGAGCGTGGACAGCGGGGTTTCGCCGTTCTCGATCCGTTCGACGGTCGCTGTGTCAACGCCGGTGAGCCGTGCGAGGGTCTGTTCGAGGACGTTTTCCCGTTCCCTGATCGCGCGCAGTTCCGCCGCGCCGATGGGGATGGTCCTGCCGCTGCCGCTCATCTGTCGCCTCCTAGGTAGATGTCGAACAGGGGCCCGGGTTCGACGAGGCCGGTGCCGGTGTCGATGGCCTGGATGGCCTCGAGGGTGCCGATCATGTTCCGTACGGCGGGTCTGCTTCGGGCGGAGAACGCGCCGTGCCCGTCGATGAGTTCGAGTCCCTGTTCGGTGACGCTGCGGCGGGTGGATCCGTGCAGGGCGGCGGCGAGCACGCCCGGTCTGACGCCGTGGCCGAGCTCGCGTTGGATGTTCGCGATGTACCGGCATGCGATGCGGATCGATTCGCGGCCCATGGGCTCGCCCTGTCCCTCCCCCGTTTCCGGTGCCGTCCGCCGCCGGCGGTACGGGTTCGACGCCGGTTTTTTCACGATCTCCCTACCGTCAGCCTGGCAGTTGGAGCAGTTGGAGCAGTCGTCGCGTCTGGTGCCGGGCGGGTCGAACATGGCGAGGATGGTCCGGCGCAGGCATCGGCGGGTCTCGCAGTATGCGCTCATGGCGTCGAGTCGGGAGTCCATGAGCTGCGCGGCCCTGATGCGTGAGGGGTCGCCGGATTCCTCGGCGCGGCTTTTCGCCTCCCATGCGGCGTGGCGCAGCCATCGCCAGTCGCCGGGGCTCCAGTAGAGGACCGCGTCGGCAGGCTTGCCGTCCCGGCCGGCTCGGCCGGCCTCCTGCCAGTAGGCTTCGAGGCTTTTGCACGGCCCGTCGTTGAGGACCCATCTGACGTCGGGCTTGTCGACGCCCATGCCGAACGCGCTGGTGGCGCAGATGACGCGCGGATGGCCGGCGAGGAACCCGTCCTGCACCCGTTTCTTGTCCGCGTCCCTCATTTCGGCGTGGAACGCCATGGCGTCGATGCCTTCGGAGCGCAGTGTCTCGGCGAGCCGTTCGCAGCCTTTCCGGTTCTCCTTGTAGATGATGCCGCTGCCCTTGTGCCGTTTCGCCCAGGCGATCATGGCCTCGAGGCGTTCGCCGGGCCTGGCGCGGACCACCGTGAGGCGCAGGTTCGGCCGGTCCGCGTCGGTCGTGACCGTCACGGGGTCGGCCAGGTGCAGGAGTTCGCGGATCTCCCCGGCCTGCGTCCGGCTTGCGGTGGCGGTCAGCGCCATGGTCACGGGGCGCGGGGACAGGGAGTCGATGAATTCGCCGATGCGCATGTAGCTGGGTCGGAAGTCCGATCCCCAGTGCAGCACGCAGTGCGCCTCGTCGACGGCGAGCAGGCTGATGCGGATGCGGTGGCTGAAGTCGGCGAAGTCGGGCGCGTGCAGGCGTTCGGGTGCGACGTAGAGGATGCGCAGTTCGCCGGACAGGGCGCGCCCGTACACCTCGGCGCGTTCCTTCTCGCTCAGCCCGGAGTCGATGAGCGCGGCGGGTATGCCGTGTGATCGCAGGTGCCGCACCTGGTCGCGCATGAGCGCCCTCAATGGTGTGACGACGAGGGTGAACGTGCCGGGCCTGGCGGCGGGGAGCTGGTAGCACACGGACTTGCCGCCGCCGGTGGGCATCACGGCCATGACGTCGCGGCCCGAGATGATCGCCCCGACGGCCTCCTCCTGGCCGGGACGGAACGAGTCGAACCCGAAGAACCGCTTCAATGCGGCCAGCGTGTAATCCCCGTTACCGGCCATTCCGTTTCCTTTCTTTTCACCCACAAGTTTAACACCCTCAAGTATAGCATACTTATTTATTCCATGGCGTTTCAACGAAAGCGGCGGAATCACCGGCCGCAGGGCATAGATTGTTTATCGACCGCCCAGCGCACAAGGAGGAAGCCATGCAATCAGACTCTTCAAAGGCATATGAGAACGCGAGGGCGGAATACGAGCGCCTGTCCGGCCAGCCGGCATTCATCCGCCTCATCCGGAGGAAAAAGCTGGACGAGGCCGAAACGGACATGAGAGAGAAGCACAATGTCTGGGTCAGCGAGGAGGTGAGCGCCCTCGCCAATGCTTGGACCCCGGAGAGACTTCCTCCATACCGTATGATGGCGGAACTCGACGCCCGGTTCGGTACGGACAGGGGAACGGTGGAGACCTTGTTACGCAGGGAATACGATCGCTCCTATCCACTGTCCTCCTTCCATTGGCCGATGTCCCGAGTTCGCAGCATCCTGCCTGCCGCCCTGAGGGCATGCGAGGAATCCTACGAATCCGTCAGACAGGCGGGACTCCTCACGCAGGAGGTTCTCGACGCAGTCGACCAGTGGAGGAAATCCGACGGCCCCACCTCCGATTTCCGTCGCCTAGAGGCATTGCCTCCCTCTTCGAAGGTATTCGCTAAGCTCCCGTCGGGCCTTCGAGTCTGGCATCGAATGCCTCTGTCCCGGCCGAATTCTTTCTTCCCTGAGGATTCCCGATGCCGGGCGATGTCCGGCCATGTGCTGTCGCTGCGACAAGGGGATTCCTTCTCTCTGATGCACCCGTTGTCGACCTCCCCCATAGCGGATTGGTGGGGTGCCGGAACGCCCGCCGACCTGTCCCTTGACGAGCCGGACAAGGGAAGCGGCATCATTTGGGAGATGGTCGTTTTGACGGGACTGGTCTGGCCGACCGACGCCTATCTGAACTATGGCGCGCGTCATGCGGATTCTCTGGAGGTCATAATCCCGGCCCAGACGACCTGGATTGTGGACGGGTGGAGAGACATCATTTACACAAAGGAGATGACGGGGTTCCGCAAACTGTCCCCCGCCCCCGATGTCCGTTTCCGCACGCTGATGGTTCATCAGGTCGGTTTCACCAGAATCAACGTCATCGACGACGATCCGGCACCTGTCATCTGACCCTTGAATCGGCGCCGGCACCATGTCACCCGGGTGTATGGGGCGGAAGCGGGGTGGTATGGTGATCGGTCCGGACGGTTGTGGTTTCGACATGCGTTCGCCTTCGGAGATGGAGGCGGATGACGCGCGGCGTGAGGCGGATGAGGCGGCGCATGCGCCTCGTATGGCGGTCACGTCGCGTATCCGTCGGGTGGCGCAGCCGCCGGATGGGTATCTGCCGTTGTCCCTGTTCGACGAGGTTCGTCTGGCCGATCCGGTGCCGTTGTATGCGTTCGAGGACGTCCCGGCGGACGTGACGGGCCTCGCGGTGGATTACCTGTCCCGTGTGGCGCGGGGCGTGCCGGCGCGGGATGCGTTCCGGGTGCCGTTGGCGGGGGCGCGTCTGGTGGGCCGGTCTGCGGATGCGGAACGGCTGCTCGCCATGGTGGACGGGTTCTCCGACCGTTCGGTGCGGGCCGCGTGCCTGCTGTGCGGGTTCGACGCGGCGTCGCGTCGGGGCCCGGCGAGGTGGCGGGCGGGCAGGGTCATCGATCCGGGGCCGGCCACGGTGCATAACGTGCGGCGCATGGTGGCGCGCACGTTGAGGTTCATGGACCGGGTGGGGCCGGTCGTGTGGGAGGGGTTCACGTTCGACGGCGGCTACACGGACCGGGTCACGTCCGGCGACGGGGACCTGCTCACCGCCGACGGCCTGTGGGATCTGAAGGTGAGCCGTTGGCCGCCGAACCCGACGTACACGCTGCAGCTGCTCGTCTATTGGCGGCTCGGCCTGCATTCCACACATCCCGAGTATCTCCGTGTGCGGCGTCTGGGCCTGTACAACGCGCGGTCGGACACGATGTGGAGCATCCCCGTGGCCCGGATCGGCGCCGATGTGGTCCATGCGGTGGAGCGGGATGTGATCGGCTATGCGGACGGTCTCTGACTCTCGCGCCGGCCGGCGGATTCTATTCGCGGGGGTTCGTGGCGGGGAGTTCCGGCACGGGGCGGGCGAGCCTGGCGGCCGCGTCGGCGAGCAGCCGGCGGGCCTGGTCCACGGTGCGGGCGGCCTCGCGTTCGCGTCGGTCGGCGTCCGCGACCCGTGTCTTGGTTTCCACGTCGAGGCGCGCGGCCTTCGCCTCGGCCGCTTTGAGGATTTTGTCGGCTTCCGTGTTGGCGTCGGACAGGAGCTTCTGCGCCCGTTCGCGGCTTTCGCCGATTCTCCTGTCGGCTTCCTGGTCGATCTCCTGTTTGCGCCGCGTGGCCTGTTCGACCTGCTCGTCCGCTTTTTTCTTCGCCTCGCCGGTCATGGCTTCGGCTTTGGCCCGCGCCTTGCCGAGGATGGTCTTGGCTTCGGTTTCGGCCTTGTCTAGGATGGCCTTGCGTTCGGCCTTGGCGCCGTTGACCATGTTCTGCATGTCGACGCCGATGTGCTCGTAGGGGTTCGACGCCTGGTATTCGAGCTTCTTGTTCTGCTCCCGGAGCATGGTCAGACGCTGGTTGAGCTCCCCGTTCTCGGTCTGCCGTCCGTGGTTCTCGCGTTTGAGCCGGATGATCTCGGCCTGGTCGAGCGTGCGGCGTCGTTCGAGTTCGGCGACGCGTCGTTCCACGGCGTCGGCCCGGTATCCGCCGATCGTGGCGCGGGGCAGGTCGAGCGGTTTCGTCTCGGCGCGACCGTAGTCGCGGATGGGTTGGATGAACTGGGTCTCCTCGCCGTCGGATCGTCTCGCCTCCGTGCCTTCGGTGTCTGTCATGATGGTTCCTTTCCTGTCGGCCGGTGCGTTTCGCATGGGTCACCCGCGCCGGCCGCGATAATCGGATCCACGTCATAGGTATACGTGAATATGCGTTTTTTTGATGATTCACGTATACTTATGTTCATGCGTAGGGAGTTGGCGATGAACCGCCTGAGGGATATGGACACGGGTTTCGGCGTGCACGTGTATCGCAAGCCGGATCTGGCGCTGGTTCTCGGGGAAACGGGACAAAGGCTCGACCGCACCTTGTCGAGCCTGGTAGCGGCGAACGTGCTGGTCCGCGCCGCGCGCGGCGTGTACGCGTTCGCCTGGTCGGCGCATCTCGGGGAGGCGACGCTGCATACCGTCGCACGCCGGCTGCGCCCCCGACAGCTGGTGTGGGAGAGCCTGGAGAGCGCGCTGAGCCGTTGGGGCGTGATCAGCCAGATCCCGGTGGATCGCGTCACGTTCATGACCACCGGCCGTGAGGGCTTGGCCGTGACCCCATATGGGACGATCGAGTTCACGCACTGCGCGCTCGACTGGTCGAGGATACTCCCCAACCTCGTGCCGCGTGACGGTGGGATGACGCCGCTCGCGTCGAAACGTTGGGCGTATCGGGACCTGAAGGCCACAGGCCGTAACCTGGATCTCGTGGACATGGATGAATTGGAGAACGACGATGGATGGGAGTGACATGGCGTTCGACTACAAGGCGGTCGCGGCGGGCATCGCGCGTTCGGAAGGCATGGGTGCCCTGCTTCCCGTGGTGGAGAAGGAACTGCTGCATTACCGGATACTTTCCGCCATGCAGGACGGCGGCTTCTTCGGCCCGATCGTGTTCCAAGGAGGCACGAGCCTGCGTCTGTGCCACGGGTCCCCCCGTTACAGCGAGGACCTCGACTTCGCCGGCGGCACGGGTTTCGGCGTCGATGACCTTCGGGGGTTGGGCGAATGCGTCAGGTCCTCCCTCGCCGGCATGTCCCCGGACGTGCAGGTGAAGGTTCGCGAACCGGTCCGGGACGAGGGCCTGGTGAGGAGATGGCGCATATCCATCCGCACGGCGGCGCAACGTCGTGATCTGCCGAGCCAGTCGATCAAGCTGGAGGTTGTATTTCGTCAAGTCGGTGTTTCGTGTTTAGTCATGTATTTTTTTCGGGTTTAG
>OBZY01000441.1_pt1 | contig 15631 bp, 11 predicted proteins | sample 1477051 | NCBI WGS metagenome assembly OBZY01 (sample SAMEA2580270, study PRJEB22360) | human gut metagenome | biome: human gut; feature: human-associated habitat; material: faeces | place: Denmark | collected 2008/2010
CTGTTGCCAAACGGGCTGTAGCGCAGCTTGGTAGCGCGCTTCGTTCGGGACGAAGAGGCCGCGGGTTCAAATCCCGCCAGCCCGACAACTGGACCGGATTGTTGAGAAATCAGCAATCCGGTTTTTCGTTTCCTGTCCCAACAATCAAACCAAGCGATCGAACAGCGGTAAACAACCCGCCGCACACAGCGACAAACCACATCACGGCAAGCCCCCGTATTTGTTGGCGGACCACCGTAATATATCGCTCGAATCAATCGATTGCCGCACTGTTTTTGTAAGTAATACTGAAGTAATTAGAGGAACCATGAAGAAGAGTCTGCTTGCACTGGCTTCGGGCGCGTTCATTCTCGGTGCCGCCGAGTTCGTGATGATGGGCATTCTGCCGCAGGCCGCGGCCGCCACCGGCGTGGACATCCCCACCGCAGGCCATTACATTTCCGCGTATGCGATCGGCGTGTGCTTCGGCACACTGATTCTGGTATTCGGCCGCAAGGTGCCGCCGAAGGACCTCATCATATTGTTTATGGTGATTGCCTTGGTGGGCAATCTGGCTTCCGCATTCTCCGTCAATGCCGCCATGCTGGTCGTCGCACGATTCGTCGCCGGCCTGCCGCACGGCGCATTCTTCGGCACAGCCACACTCATCGCCAAGACTCTGGCGGAGGAAGGCAAGGAGGCGCAGGCCGTATCCGTGATGGTCACCGGACAGACCGTGGCCAATATGCTCGGCGTACCGGCGGGCACCTTGATGGCCGAGTTCCTTTCCTGGCGTCTTGCCTTCGGCATTTTGGCCGCTTGGGCGGCAATGACGATTGTGCTGGCGTCGGCGTGGATTCCGTACGTTGCACCGATCAAGGACGCAGGCATCGCCGGTCAGTTCAAGTTCCTCACCCGCCGTGGCCCGTGGGTGATTTTGGCCGCCGTGTTCACCGGCAATGCCGGTGTGTTCTGCTGGTGGAGCTACGTCTCCCCTTGGCTGCAGAAAACCGGCGGATGGTCGTCTTCCCTGGTGCCGATGCTGATGATGCTTGCCGGCTTTGGTATGGTCATCGGCGGTCTGCTTGGAGGTCGTCTGACCGACCATTGGAGGCATGCCGGCGCGGCCGCAATAGGTCAGTCCATCTCCTGCCTCGGCTTGTTGCTGGTGCTTATCACTCCGGGTAATCAGCCGATGACCGCTGTACTGACGTTCTGGATCGCCATCGGATTGTTCTTTACTTCCGCTCCACAGCAATTGCTGATGACCGAAGCCGGCCAGGGCGGCGGCGAGCTGATCGCCGGCGCGGCTGTACAGGTGGCGTTTAACTTCGGCAATGCCATCGGCTCGATTGTCGGCGGCGCGATGCTCACCACCTTCTCGATGAACTATCGCTATACCGGCCTGGGCGGTATGCCGCTGGCTCTGCTTGCCGTAGGGCTGCTGGCCTTCTACTCGTGGCGCTGCGAAACCGATACCGACGCCATTCACCGCTTGCGCGAAACCAAGGTGGACTGAGACCAAGCTCACAGCAAACTCCCTGACGTGTTTGTTCACAGTATTAATAGACTGAAATCAGACACGATTCAGGGAGGTCTGGCGGTATGGATGAGGAAGCACTGCTCAAACAATTCGCCGCGCAATTCGCGCATGGTCCAGACGATGCCGACGACACCGATGCGGCGGCCGCAGCACAAGGTGCCGATTCCACGGCGAACCAGGTTGCGGACGATGCCGATCAATCGCCCGCAACCTTTGATACCCAACAATTCCTGAACGGACTGGACGCGATTTTCGATTGCCACACGGCCGCCACCGAAGCCGGCCCGTACTTGGAACAGGCGATGGTGGACGCGGAAAACGCCGGCGACGAGGCCGGACTGCTCACCGTGCTCAACGAAACGATGGGCTTCTATCGCTCGCAAGGTCGGCACAAGGAGAATCAGTGGATTGTGCAGCGAGCGCTGGAACTGGCCGCTCGTATGGGCTTGACCACCGGCACATCCGAGGCGTGGGCCACCACGCTAATCAATTGCGCCACCTCGATGCGCGCGGCCAAACAATACGATCAGGCCGAGGATTTGTATCATCAGGCGCAGAGTGTCTGCCGGCATTCGCTGGCACCCACCGACCGTAGGCTCGCAGCACTGCACAACAATCTGTCGATGCTCTACAGCGAGACGAATCGGCCCGACAAGGCGGAACTGGAGTTGCGTGAAGCGCTGCGCATTATCGAAGCCTCGAGCGTGAACCCGGACGCGGATATCGACGTGTCCAGCTCGCACACGAATCTGGCGTTGACCCTGCTGACCGAACACAAGTTGGAGGACGCGCATTGGCATGCAGCCAAGGCGCTGGAAATCTATCGCACCGGCCATCTGGAACATTCCGCGCATTATGCCTCCGCACTGGCGGGCTTCGCGCAGGTGTGCTTTGCCGAGAGACGGTATGCGGATGCGGTTACTGGATACCGGCATGCGCTGGCCGTGATCGAGGAATGTTACGGCAAGGACACCGATTACTGGCGTATCACCGCCGACAATCTGCGGCAGGCCGAGGAAGCGGCGGCGCAGGCCGGGGTGACGGTTGACAATGCAGGTGTTGCCGGCGATGCAGGCGCGCTGCCCCAGTCCGGCTCGCGGCTGCCGAACAGCCCGGCACAGGGCAAGACCGGTGCGAACGCGGCATCTTCCCCATCCACCGTTTCGGTGTCGACCGGTTCTGCGGGCGCGGCCGAGGCCGTTTCCGCATGCCCGGTGTCCGGACTGAAGCTGGCCCGCGCGTTCTGGACGCAGATGGGCAAGCCGATGATTGCGGCGAAGTATCCGCAGTATGCCGGGCGTATCGCCGCCGGTCTGGTGGGTCATGGCTCGGAATGCTACGGATTCGATGATGCGTATTCGCAGGACCACGATTTCGGCCCGCGCTTCTGCCTGTGGCTTACGGATGAGGATTACGCGGCGATCGGCGAGCAACTTGAGGTCGATTACGAGGCACTGCCGCGCAAGTTCAGCGTGGATGCGCAAGGCCGCGTGACGTTCGAGGCGCATGCCAGGTCCGATGCTTCCGGAGCATTCCCCTCCGCAGGTGCAGGCTCCACCGTCATACCCGATGCGGCAAACGCACCCACCCCCGGCACCGCTACGCACGATACCGCCACTGCCGAGTCAGGCGCGGCGTCCTCTGATGTGGCGGAAGCGATGACGACTCCGATTGATGCACCGCTCTCCCCCGTCACGCCGCGCGCACAGGGCGCGAATCGCCGTGACGGCGTGTTCCGCATCGGTGACTTCTTTGAGTCGATCACCGGGTATCACACTGCGCCGGCGCAGACCGCGCCGCATGAGTGGCTAATGCTTCAGGAATCGACCTTGGCCGCCGCCACCAATGGCGAGGTGTTCGCCGATCCCACCGGTCTGTTTTCCAAGACGCGCCAAGGGTTCAAGAACATGCCCGACGATGTGCGGCTCGCGCTGATCTCCAAGCGACTCGGCATGATCGCCCAGGCCGGTCAATATAATCTGCCGCGTTCGTTGAAGCGCGGCGACGGCGCGGCCGCATGGCTGTCCATCCACGAGTTCGTGCAGGCCACCGCCTCGTTGGTGTTCCTGGTTAACGTGCCGATGGTGGTGGGCTATATGCCGTATTACAAGTGGCAGTTCGCAGCATTGCGCAAGCTGTCTGGCTCGATGTTCGCGCTGTTGCCGAACGTGGGCGAACAGTTGGAAACCGTGATGCGATTGAGTTCGGCAGCCTGCTATGGCGGGGCCGGATTTGGCGAAGGCGGCAAGGGCGCGGCTCCAGCAATCGAGAAAATCAACGATATTGTGGAGCAGATTGCGGTGGATATCGTCAAGGAACTCAAACGCGAACACCTGACCACGTCCGGCGAGACCTTCCTCGAATGGCAGCGCCCGTATGTCGAGGACCACATCGCCTCTGATGATCCGGTGCTTAAAAGTTTGTAGATTCAAGCTCCCTCTGCCACGGCTTCGCCGTGCCACCTCCCTCATCAGAGGGAGGTATCAGTGAAAGGAACGTCGATGACCAACGAACTGACTGATGATGAACTGCGCGAGGCTATTGTGCGTCATGAATGGGATCAGTTCCAGCGCACCAACAATGAGGGTGGACGCGCGGCATGCCAAGGCAACTGGCCGGTGTTCCACCAGATGCGGTTGGCCCAGTTCCTCACATGGGAGCGGCCATTACTCACCAGCTATGCCGCTGATCTTGACGCGGCCGACCACGTGGGCCGCAACCTCGTGACCGAAAAATACGGCCGCATGATGGCCTCCACCGCACCGGAAAATTTCACGAAGAACATAGAGCCGTATATTCCGCGTCTCTCTGAAGAGCGCGCGGCCCGTCAGGAACAGGTCATCGCCCAGCAGGTCGCCTGGGCCAAGGATTTCCGCGAGCGCTACCCCAAGCTCGGCGAGGCGATGCGCGCACTCACCACCACCGAAGACACACCATCTGCCACCTCATTCGAAACCTATCTGCGCGGCGAGCTTGGTACGTATTCCGACCAGACCTTCGAACGTTACGAAGCGATGATTGGCGAGCGCGCCGCAGCCAGCCCGCAACGCAATATCACTGAGGAAACCTTGTTGCACACAGTCCAGCTCGGCGGTTTCGACACCTTAGAGGAGGCCGAAGCCTCCCAAGCGTAATACTCAGCCATTCACTGTGTATCGGACACCCCGACTGATGTACGTCGGCCGGCCATACCCAGGCCAACGCAATCTGCCGATTGCCCCACACCCAGACCACCAACGCAGCCTGCCCGCCAGGCCCCATTTACCAGCGCACATCGGCAGAATTACAGCGAGAATAGGCCCCAAAATGCCAGTGTCATCAGTGTGGCGAGAGTGCCGAGCGCTACCATCACGCATATGACGCGCCGCACACCGACGATATCGGCGCGGCAATACCAGACACGTTCCATTTCCCAAGCAAACAGCACCACCAACAGCATGGTCGCTATTCGCAGCACCACCCATCCGACGGCAAACAGCCGCGGTTGAGGCATAACCAATACAGCCGATACGCCTACGGCGCTCATATAGCCGTACAACAGCCCAGTAATCACCATCACCGCTGTGCCGATACCGGCAGATAAGCCGGCAATGCCGTGCAACGTACGCTGTTGGGCGGCTCCCAGCCCACTCGGCGTCGCATGCATGGCCCGCACAGTCGCCACACTACGTCGCCCGGCCAGCAACGTCTGTAGCCAAGAAAACACAGTCAAGCCAATACCTAATATCGCCGCCATCACGATCAGCACGGGCCCTGCCACCATCAGACCGGCCAGCACGCCAAGCGAGCCGACGATACCGGATCTGGTACGTTGCGACGCGGCGAAGCGCTGGTGAGGTGTTGCACCGGCGACTTGAGGCGTTGCCCATCCATCGGCTTTGGTTCCGGCAGTCACACCGTTCACCCAATTTTCCAGCGCTTGCGTATAGCCTTCGGCCAATGGCAGGTTCGGGGTGAATAAGCCCTCACCAGCCCGCATCTGATGGTTGCCGGCAAAATAGCGTACGGTGACGTTCTCGTTGCCGGACTTGTTGGCCGTAGCGATGATCCGCTGCGCCCCCTGTTCGATGGGCATGGCCGTATCGTAGGTGCCGTAGTTCACCAGCACCGGCATGGTGAGGGATTTCAGATACCGGTCGGCATCAAAGTCGGCATAGGCTAGATCAAATGGCGCGTAGTCCAGCGACATCAATTTGGCCATGTCTTTGACCACGGGCTTGGGCGCGCCGGCCTCATGCGTATAGGCGCTGACAGCCATGGCCATTTGCTCACGTCCATTGAACACCGGTGCGGATGTAAGTACGGCAAAGGCAATGTCTTGCCGTTTCGAGGTTAGAATCGTGGCGATCCAGGTGCCTTCGGATTCGGCGTAGATGCCGGTTTTGGCGGGGTCCACGCCGATTCTGCCACGCAACACGTCGAGCGAACGCCCGTATTCGCGAGCAAAACGCGGGTAGTCGCGATGCAGCACGGTGTAGTTGTCGTTGCGCTTGGCCGGCACCAAGGTCACGATACCGGCAGAGGCCATGGCGTTGGCGATATCGCCGAAATCCTCGGCACCACTGGTACCGGACCCGTGAATGAACAGACAAGCCGGGCGTGGCCCGGGAGCGCCGACCGGTTCACGTAGTACGGCGGGTAGCGTGACGCCGTCGCCGGTCTTGATGGATAGTCGGGTTTCACGCGTACGATATCGCCCCTCGTGGGGAATGTTCACATGGGCAGGGGTGATGGTGGTGTCGGCAGAAGCGATAACGATGTGCTTGGTGTAGGGCCGTGTGTTCCATTGCGGCATCATCGCCCAGCCAAGTGTGGCGAATACCAGCGTCATCGCCATCGCGGTGACGATGACGCTCGCTACCCGCCGCACCGAAATCCGCTTCATAGTTACTATGCCTCCCCCCATCAGCATAGAACGGTCGGCTCTTATCGGTCGGCTCCCGTCATAATGTGCTTCTACTGGGACCGTAATGCAATGGTTTGTAACGCTATTTTCTCTTCTTGACGGCACCGACTATGGCCCATACAACGGCCACTATTACCAGAATCAGTCCCACTACGGCGCAAATAATAGCCGTCAGCAATTGCGGATTCGGCGAGAACAACGAAATCATCCGATCCGGAGATATGTACCCGAAAACCAGCGCGATCACGCCGATAATCACGCCTAATAGTCCGAATACCACAGTAGGCGCGCTGGTGCTCTGTTTCTGGATGTTCTTGGCACTCTTGACATCCTTAGCATTCTGGACGTTCTTGGCGCTCTGGACGTTCTTGGCGCTCCCCCCAGGCTGGCATGGTTTGCCGGCGGTCTGAGACTGCCCATAGGGAGGTCGTGCTGAAGATGCTGCGTACATCGGCACATCATCGGCAGATGGAATCGGCCCACCATCTCCCTCCACGGCATCGGCAACTGTTTCCAGGGCAATCCGATCTGTGGTTGGTTCGATGGGCGATGGAGAGGCAGCTGTTGCCTGCGTATCCACATCCGAGACCGACGCATCCGCATGATTGTCGGGGACGGGCAGCACAGCCGTTTCGTCATCATCCGCTGCGGATGGCAGCACCGTGGTATCGGTTCGGTCATCGACGGTCACCATGGTTGTGGTCGCGGTGGTCGCGTCGGTTTCGGAAGGTATGGCCGTGGTCGGTGTCGCATCCTCGATGGAGGCGAATTCCTTGGTTTCATCAGTCATGATTCCATCTCCTAGTTGCAACGGCTTGATCATTCCGATTGTTCGGTTGTGTTCTTGCTTGTACTGTTGCCGTCGTATATATCGGCAAGCGGCTGGAACGTAGAGCCTTCCCAATCGGAGGCGTACACCACGTTGACACGTGCTTCCACCACATAGGGAATATTGATTTTTAATTCTGGGCCGTTGTCCGGCATGGCGGATTCCTTATCCAACCATTCGTGATCAGGCCCATTGGTGGCACTTTCAGCTTCGAAGAAAACAAAGCTTGGACCCATGTAGTTGTTGTATACCATCTCGTATTTGCCGCCAACGTCACTCGAAGTGGAGTAGTAGGAGTCGGCGGTGCCGAAGGCGTAAGTGCAGGAATCCGGCAGAACGATATGCACTTGCGCCTGTGTTGCGGCTATGGTGATGGTACCGACCGGGCAATTACTGATGGAAGTTTTGCCATCCAGCATCTTCACCGTGTGCGGTCCATGTGTCTTGTCCCAATCGGACCAATCAATGATTGCCTGATCGGTGTTGTAGTTTTCACCGCTGAACGCCACACCTTGCTGCAATGTTTCAAACGTGGCATCGCTGGCATCGGCAACGAAGATGCCATCCTTTTGCACATCGTTCATGCCGTCGCTGTTTCTCGCACTGACAGATTGGCTCAGTGAAACAACAGTATTGATGCCGCTGGCACCAAGATCACGGTAGTACACGCCATACGTGCCTGAAACGATGGTCATGCAGAGCGCGCATCCACCGGCAACCAGTCCGAGAGGAATCAGACCACCGGTACGCCGTCCTCTGAATCCGAGAATGATGACCACCAGCCCCATCACTATGCATACTGCGGCAATCCAGATGGTGCCCAGACGCATAATGCCGATAATGCCCATGTCGTTTACCCAAATCAGTCCCATCAGACCGGCAAAGGAGAGGAAGGTAAGGCCCAGTATGCTCAAGACCACGATTGGGCCCGCCGGCTTGCGGCGCTTGGACTCGGTGGGGGCATAGGCCGTCGCATTCATACGGTCGGGGGCAAACGGCCCGTTGGGTACTGTGCCGGGCATCGCGCTGGGCATCGACTGATAGACAGGCTGTGAAACAGGCTGTGAAACACTAGGCGCGGTTTGTGAAACAGGTTGTGAAACAGGTTGTGAAACAGGTTGTGGAAAAGGTTGTGGAAAAGGTTGCGGAGCTGAATACAAAGGAGATTGAGGTACTGGTTGCGCGGCTGGATATGACACAGGCTGTGAAACCGGTCGCGGCGCAGATGCCCCGAATCCGTACCCTTCCTGCTGGCGAATGCCGCTTTTGGCCAACAGCCATAGCGCTAAGGCGGCGAGCGCAATACAACCCCACCCCGCACCTGGAATCACGATTGCCACGGCGAGGAACAGGAAGCATCCCAGACAATTCCAGTCCCATTGGCCGGCAATGAGGTCCTCGGCCAAGATGTGCCCATCGCGTACATCCGGCATCAGAAACCAGCCGAGTGCGTACAGAGCTGCGCCAAGACCGAAGAACAATGTACATACAATCACCAACGCACGTACTAATGTGGGGCTCCAGCCAAGCCGTAAAGCGATGCCGCTGCATACGCCGCCGATCCACCGGTCGTCGCCGCGAACCAGTCCACTGGATCGCACCCAAGTGAAGAAGCGTCGCGATGTCTTGTTTTTTTGCGGACCAGGCTGCGGTTGTGGCTGATACGGATTCGCGTTTGGATTGCTCATGATTCCATTACACCGCCCGACCACTGCCACAACGCTCGGGGAACACCCTGATTGTTCCCTGAACACCGGGTAAAACCCCGGCCGCAACGCCCTGAGCGCGGCACAATAGGAGTATGACGTCATCTCCCGAACCATTGCTGCCTGCGCGCATGCCGTTGATGCGCCCCCGGCAGGGCCGTTGGCTCACCGGTGTGTGCAAGGGCATCGCCCTGCACTTGGGCATCGGCGTGGCATGGATTCGGATTGCGTTCATCGCTCTGACCTTCCTCTACGGCGCAGGCATCATCGCTTATGTATTCCTGTGGGTGTTCATGCCCGCCGGAGACCCGGTGACGGCTGCAGCTCGCACAGTGCCCGTTGATCAGGCGCCGCTTGCGCGAGGCAATCAGCCACTTGCCGCCCATGACGACGAATCGGCTGCCGCACCGGAATCATTGTCCGAGGCCATCCAACGTGCTCCGAAACCGGCCGTCGTGGCATTGGCCGGTTTCGCGTTGATGGCCACCGGACTGCTGCTCACCAGCACCGGTGCGGATGTCCAGATTGTGCTTCCGCTGCTGGTAGGGTTGGGCGGCATCGCACTGGCATGGATGAATCTTAGTCCGCGAGGCACGCAGCTGTTGTCTATGTTGGGCGGCATCGCACTGATTTTCATGGGATGGGCATTGTATGTGCATAATGTCAGCATTCCTGGGTGGGGCACCTCTCCTCGACGCATTGTTGCCAGCGGATTCATGATGATCGTCGGTATCGTGGTGGCGGTGATGCCGTGGGCGAACGCGATGCTGCAACGACTCACCCACGAGCAGGCATTGAAGGAGCGCGAAGAGGAGCGCGCGGACATGACCGCCCATCTGCATGATGGCGTGCTGCAAACGTTGGCGCTGATTCAGCTGCACTCCGAGGAACCGACCACCGTATTCGCCCTGGCGCGTAGCCAAGAGCGCGAGCTGCGCGAATGGCTGTATCAGGAACGTTCCACATCGGATCGTTCGGTGGGAGCCGGATTGAAGCAGATCGCCGCCGAGGTGGAGGACGAGCACGGCAAGCCGATTGAGGTGGTCACCGTGGGCGACGCGCGGCCGAGCGCCCAGACCGATGCGCTGCTGGACGCCACCCGTCAGGCGTTGGTCAATGCGGTCACGCATGGCGGCGAGCCGGTGTCTTTGTATTGCGAGGCCAGCGATACGATGGTTGAAGTGTTCGTGCGCGACCATGGCGAAGGCTTCGATATGGACGCCATTCCGCCCGACCGGCTGGGCATCCGCGAATCGATTATCGGCCGCATCAAACGGCGCGGCGGTACAGTGGAGATAGTGTCCAGGGCCGGCTGGGGCACCGAGGTCAGAATGCATATGCCAATCGCGCTGAAAGCGGCGCAGGGAGAACATCGATGAGCGAGAACGAGACAGCCAAGATTCGTGTGGCCGTGGTCGATGACCATGAGATGTTCCGTGCGGGCGTAATCGCCACGTTGCGTGATTCCTTCGATATCGTCGGCCAAGCGGCGGACGTGCCCGGTTCGGTGGCGATGATCGCACAGACCAAGCCGCAGGTGGTGTTGCTGGATGTGCACGTGCCCGGCGGTGAAGGTGGCGGCGGTGCCGAGATCCTCGCCAAATCGCGGCCCTACTCCCCTACCACCGTGTTTCTGGCGTTGTCGGTTTCGGATGCGCCGCAGGATGTGGGGGCGGTGATTCGCGCCGGCGCCCAGGGCTATGTAACCAAGACGATTACCGGCGCTGATTTGATTTCATCCATCAAGCAGGTGCATGAGGGCTATGCCGTGTTCTCGCCAAAACTAGCCGGTTTTGTGCTTTCGGCCTTTCAGGGTGTGCCGGCGGCGGGGTCTGATGGCGGCGCTGATGGTGCGGCACGGGCTCATGATGAGGAGCTGGACCGGCTGTCCGCCCGCGAGCAGGAGGTCATGCGGCTGATCGCGCGTGGTTACACGTATAAAGAGGTGGCGGCCGAACTGTTCATTTCGATCAAGACGGTCGAAACGCACGTGAGCTCGGTGCTGCGAAAGCTTCAGCTTTCGAATCGCACCGAGCTCACCCGCTGGGCCGCCGATAGGCGCATTGTGTGATAAACGACAGATGAGCTCCCTCATCAGAGGGAGCTCATCTGCTCATATCACTCGGCGTCGCGGAAACCGTTGGGGTTCTTGGTCTGCCAGTTGAGGGAGGAAGCGGCCATATCGTCGATGGTTAGCTCGGCCTTCCAGTCCAGCTCCTTTGCGGCCTTGGAGGCATCGGCATAGCATGCAGCGATGTCACCGGGGCGACGAGGCTTGATCACGTACGGAATCGGGTGGCCGGCAGCCTTCTCGTAGGCCTTGATGACCTCGAGCACGGAGTAGCCGTGGCCGGTACCCAGGTTGTAGACGAACACGCCTTCCTTGTCGATGTGGTCAATGACGGCCACGTGACCCTTGGCCAGGTCGACCACGTGGATGTAGTCACGCACACCAGTGCCGTCGGGCGTGTCGTAGTCGTCGCCGTAGACCTGGACTTCCTTGAGCTCGCCGACCGCGACCTTGGCCACGTACGGGGTGAGGTTCGCCGGAATACCCTTCGGATCTTCGCCCAGCAGGCCGGACTCGTGTGCGCCGACCGGGTTGAAGTAGCGCAGCAGCACGATGGTCCAGGACGAATCGGCCACATGTACGTCGCGCAGAATCTGCTCCTGGAACAGCTTGGAGGTGCCGTACGGGTTGGTGGTGCCGCCGGTCGGCGTCTCCTCGGTAATCGGCAGTTCCTTCGGCGTGCCGTACACGGTGGCGGAGGAGGAGAAGATAATCTTCTTGACGTTGTGCTTCTTCATCACCTTGAGCAGCACAAGCGTGGAGTACAGGTTGTTGTCGTAGTATTCGATCGGCTTGGCCACGGACTCGCCCACGGCCTTGAGACCGGCGAAGTGAATGACCCAATCGATGTTGTTTTCGGTGAAGACGCGTTCCATAAGCGCCTCATCGCGCACGTCACCGTCGTAACGCTTGACCGGCTTGCCGGTGATCTGCTCGACGCGCTCAAGCGCCACGGGAGACGAGTTGCCGTAGTTATCTACGGAAATAACGTCGTAGCCCTTGTCGAGCAGTTCGATGTCGGTGTGGGTGGCGATGAATCCAGCACCGCCCGTAACCAGAACAGTAGTCATATCTCCTCCTTTGGAAGGACTTGCCTTCGGTTTTCCTTCAGTATTGAGCTTACTTCACTTGACCTGTTTCACCTAGCGGCAAAACCAAGACTTTCGAGGAATGTTTGCGTGGTGGCTTTCTGCTTGAAGACGGCCGTGTTGCCGAGGATGCGGTAGCAGACGCTGCCGAGCTCGTCACGTACGGCTTGGTGGATGGCCTCGCGGTCGCGGTTTCCGGCCAATGTTTCAGCGAGTTCGCCCCATTCGAGACTGAATTCGCTGACTTCATCGGGCAAATCGCGGCCTTCGGCGAGCGCCTCCTCGACGATGCCGAGCTGGTCGACGAGCCGTCCGGGCAGAATGAACAAGCCTTGGGCCTCGATCAGTCCGATCGGCTCCTGCTTGACCGGCCAGTATTCGGGGTGTGCATGGAAAATACCTTCCGGGTACTCGTCGCTGATCGCATTGTTGCGGAAGATGAGACTCATCTCATAGCCGCGTTCGGTGATGATCGCGCTGGGCGAGAGGGCGGATTGGCGGTTGCCATCCGCGTCATGGCTGGCGATGCCGTTCGCCGCGTCGTCATAACCGACCCATGCCTCGCGGATGATGTCGGATACGTCGATGATGCTCTGGCGACTCTTCGACACCACGCGCACGGCGGTGCCGGGCCAGTCAAGGATTTCAACCACGGCGTCCGGATAGTCGGCAAGTGTGAAGGCGGCCCAAGTGGCGGCCTTGTGCATCGGCAGCAGTTCGCCGCCGCCCTGGTAATGGTCATGGGCGAGCACCGAGCCGCCGATGCGAGGCAGCGCGGCGTTGCATCCGAGGAAGTATCCGGGGAAACGGTCCACGAAGTCGAGCAGATGGCCGAAGGTGTCGCGGTCCACATGCATCGGCGTGTGGTCGGTGTTCACGCAGATGCCGTGCTGGTCGAAGTAGCCGTAGGGCGAGAACTGCCAGAACCATGACTCGCCGCCGAGCGTGACCGGCAAGGTGCGCAGCGTGCGCTTGTCACGTCCGGCGAAGCCCTCGTTCTCATGGCAGATCGTGCACTTCGGGTAGCCGCCGGCCACGGCGTTGCCGGCCGCCGCCTTCTTCATGTTCTTGAATTCGGGTTTGGCGAGGTTGATGGTCACCGTCAGCCCGTGCGAGTCGAAGCGCGGGTTCCGGTCGAGCTGGGCACGCTTGACATAATTGTTGGCCACACAGTAGTCGTAGAACCATTGCATGGCGGCCATGCCGCCATCCCGGTGCTCGACGAGCAGGAATCGGTCGTCGAGATCAGCGGGGTTGGCGGAGAGGATGCCCATGATGGTGTCGGCGTAGGCCGGGCCTTCCTCCGGCTTGAAAAGGCCGGCGGTTGTGGCGGCGGCGCGGAAGGCGGCGAGCAGGGGGTCGGGGGTCTTTTCGCCATAGGGGGCCTGGCTTCGGCTGCCAACAATGTCTTGGACTACGTCTGACACTGACGCCGCCGACGTTGTGGTTTTGGGTCCGGGGTAGGAATCTAGGCGGAAGAGGGCGAAGATTTGGTTGCGGGTCCAGTCTGCGTTGCGTGGGTCAAGGTCAAGATGGGCCAAGGCATAATCGATCAGGGCGTCGATGCTGGCGTATACCTCGGTCAGCTGATCGTTCATTGCTCTGCCTCCATCATGCTGGTTCGGGTATGGTTCGGCTGACGGCTCACCTGGCAGCCTCCATGATGTCGGCTACGATGGCGCGGGTTTCGCTGGCCTTCTGCTCCATCTCCTGCACGAGTTTGATCTGGGTGCGGGTGCGCACCAGATTATGCTCGGGGTACTTGGTGGCAAAGTAGATATCGCCTTCCAAGTAGTCGGCGAGAAAGCGCATGCCGCATTCCATGGTGAGCAGGTTGCCGCTGAACGGCAGCAGTTCGGCCTCGCGCGCGGTGATGCTGCCGCGTAGTTCGCCCACGAAGCCTTCCGTGTAGGCGCGGAACAGCTCGGTGCTGAAATGCACCTTGCTGAGGTCCTTTTCGTCTTCCAGAGCAGTGGACGCACCAAAGCGTATGGAATCGCCGAAGTCGAACAGCATGGAGCCGGGCATGATGGTGTCGAGATCGATGATCGCACGCGCCTTGCCGGTGGTGGCGTCCATGAGGATGTTGTTGAGCTTGGTGTCATTGTGGGTCACGCGCAGCGGAATCGAACCGTCCCTGAGCCCATCCATCACGACGGCATACTGGTCGGCGTGACTCAGATAGAAGTCGATTTCCGGCTGGCATGCGGCGGCGCGGCCGAGCTTGTCCGCGGCGAGGGCGGCCTTGAAGTCCTCGAAACGATGCGGGGTGTCGTGGAAGTGGGCGATGGTTTCGGTCAGCTGGCTGGCGTCGAATTCGGACAGGAAGTTCTGGAAGTCGCCGAATGCGCTGCCGGCTTCGCGGAACACGTCCGGGTTCGGCACGAGGTTGTAGGACACGGTGTGTTCGATGAACTTGTAGACGCGCCATGCGCCGCCATCGATCTCGGCCCAGGTGGCGCCTGAGGTGGTGGGCACAATGTCCAGCGTCTCTTTGCCCTGAGCCTTGAGAGTGGAGGTGACCAGTTCGACATTGCGCATCAGATTCACCGTATCGGGGAAGATGCTGGTGTTCATCTGCTGGAGGATGTAGCGGGGGCCGTCCGTGGTCACCAGATAGGTGGTGTTGATGTGGCCGTCTCCGTAAGGTTCGATACCGGTCACGGCACCTTCCAGCGCAAAATGCGAGGCGATGCCGAATAAAACTTCATTGCTTTCAGTCATGATGGGTCCGTTCTCCAAAACGTGGGATCAGGCTTCACGCCAGGCGATACCGCTGTCAGGCAGGTCGAAGTCCTCGGTGGTGCCGTCGGCCAAAGTCACCGTGGTCTTCTGCGGCTGATCGGTGTTGTTGATTACGCAATACAGCCCTTGCTCGGGGAAGTGTGCCACTTCGCATTCCGGATTGGACGAGCTCCAGGCCGCATACTTGTCTTCGTTGTGGGAAGCGTAGAACAGCACGCGTTCCAGCAGTCGGGCGTTGGCCGCCGAATAGGGCAGGCCGGAGATGTACACGCCGCGGCCCTTGCCATAATCGTTGGTCGCGAGCTGTACCTGGCCGCCGTCCGCGCGCAGCAGGGTCACGTTTTCATTGACCGGATACGTGTTGAGCACGGGTTCGCCGAAATCGATGCCGCCCAACGGCTTGATGGACTGGCCGCCGCCGCAGCCGCTCAGCGGGATGCGGTAGCCGGCCTGCTCCCAAGCCTCGCGGGCCGCCGGGTCGACCGGCACATCGGCGGTGATGAAGTGGTCCGGCACCACCGGCGGGAAATACTTGTCCACCGAAAGGGTCTGATAGCGCTCCTCGTCCACGCCAATCACGTCGGCCAGCTGGAAGAACCGGCCCGTTTGGAAGCGCGGTGCCGAGCTCGGCTCGCCCACGCCCACGAACGCGCCGCCGCCACGCACCCAGGCGCGCACGGTTTCCACGAGCTTCGGGTTGGTCCACACATCGCCGCCGGTGAATGCGGTGTCGACCGGGCCGCCGTTGATGATTACGTCGATAT
>OBZY01000451.1_pt1 | contig 15152 bp, 9 predicted proteins | sample 1477051 | NCBI WGS metagenome assembly OBZY01 (sample SAMEA2580270, study PRJEB22360) | human gut metagenome | biome: human gut; feature: human-associated habitat; material: faeces | place: Denmark | collected 2008/2010
CTTAGTTTGCCATGTCGTAGCCTATGCTGAAATGGGCCGGGATCGTGAATTTTGCTATCCTGGGACTCCAGAAAACAATACTACCCCAGCGACCTTTTTTTATGATTTTGGTACAGTTATTATTTCAGATGTTAACAACAATTCAGCTGGTACTGTTTTACCATCTCAAAACTGGAAAATAGGTCGATATAAAGCATACTGTAATTCTCTTGATGATTATGAAGTTTATTTTTCAGGTATTTCAGGAATAGATCCTTCAGGAGCTTCAGGTAATCCACAGGGAGCGGAGATATTTATTCCTGTTACGCATGAAATATCTATTTCAACACATATAAAGCTCTACAATAGAAATGGGACGATGACAGATAAAACAGTACCATTCGAGAACTATAGTACTAATTATCCTACTGACAGAAGTAAAGCAGATTACTGGTCTTCAGGAACAGAAGGCTATATTAAAATTAGGTTGGATAAAAAAATCATCTCTGATGTTTCTCTGAATAATGTACTTTTAGTTTCATTGTATGCCAGTCAGCGGCAAACGGAACATGGGCCAGTACCATTATTTAATGCCTGGATCAGTAACCTGGATATTCAGGTTCCGCAAGGTTGCACAATTAATGAGGGTACGAGTTTTACTGTTAATATGCCGGATGTGTGGGCCAGTGAATTGAGCCGGGCTGGTGCCGGAGCGAAGCCCGCTGGTGTTACTCCTGTAGCAACAACTATTCCGATTAATTGTACGAATAAAGATACAGATGCGGTAATGACGTTGGTATTCGACGGTAACATTTCCGCCACACGTGATACCAATGGGAAACAAAGCATTATTCAGGCACAGGATAATCCTGATGTTGGTATTATGATTATGGATAGTCAGCAAAACTCCGTAGATTTAAATGCTCTGGCAACATCAGTAGGCGTTCCGTTCAGATTGGTGGAAAACCAGGCTGTTTCTGCGCAAACTGCTGATGTTACTTTCCTGGCTTTACCTGTTAGTACAACTGGAAAAGTGCCTGCGGCAGGTCGTTATAATGCACTGGCTATATTGCGAGTGGAATATCAGTAATTTTTGAGCCAGTACAGAATCGGTTTAGCCATCACCGTAAAATAAAATGCAATAATAGGGATGAACAGAATGTAAAACAAAAAAATATTTTTAATTCTACAGGGACAAAACCTGGTAGGAAATGTAGGTTATGTGCCGATGAATAAAATGTTGCATTAAGCCGGATAATAAAAATGGAATTAGTTGATACGTTATTTGCAAGCCTCTCCGGTACTGATCCATTCACTGGCGTGGATATTACGATTGCCAACTGCAAATCAACATACTGGGATGAAGGCATTGTTCAGCAACTCATTAACCAGGTCCTGGATGAAGGGGAAAAGTTCGCCGGTGCTGCCGGTCTTGAGGGATTATCTCGATATGATGTCACATTAAATATTGGTTTAACGTCCAGCAATGTATGGCCGGGATTTTCCCTCGATACCGCCACCATTAGCCATCTTTGTGCCTGTGGTGCTGACTTTGGATTTGACCTCTATATCAGTGATGTACCAGATGTTCAATGTGATCTGAACACGACAAATGACTTCACCGTACAATTTACGGCGATGCTCAACCCGGATGAGCGGGTGATCATAGCAAAGCGTCCGCTTAAAAAATGTGACGCCTGGATTGAGGATGTTTATATCTTTCAGGTGTTTAAAGAAGCCTGGCAATTTCAAAACGGTAACAGTTTACGCGGATTTCGCGATAAGCAGGCTGAACTGAAACTCTACGCGCGTCATTACTCAGTGGAAAATTGCACAGAGGAAAGCTGTTGGGACTGTAATTATTGCATTCGGCCCAGCTTTTCCCTCTCTCGTAGTGCCATTATTCGCCTGAACGCGGCGAATGCCCTTTTTATCTATCAGCCGTTTATGCACGATCAGCGGGCGAGGGGGTAATTATGCCCCCCACTCCTGCCATGCAGGCATTAATTGAGCAGATATATCATATTTTTCGTCGTTATCCGGCACCGCAGCAATTTGTGGTTTGTTGTGAATATTGCCTGAGTCAACAGGAACAAAAAGCATTACGGAATACATCGCTGCGAGCGATTCCTTATTCCTTAATCAATGCCTGGAATAGTAGTCCAGGACCTGATCCGCAAAACAGCGATGAGGTTCGTTATTTTCTGCCTCGTTTACTGGAGTTTGTTGCGCAGGGGCAGTTTGACAATATTCACGAAGTTTTTTCTCTACGGCGTATAAACCTTGCCAGTAAAGAAAACAGGCGTGAGGATGAACGGGAAATATTGCAGCAATTTGCTTGCCAGTATATGACTGATTGGGTATCCGGGGATGAGGCTGTCGAATTACAGTACAAGCTGGAAATGTTTTTCCGTGCCGATATCGCTCTTTCGCCATTGCTTGATGCCATTATTTCAGTTCCCGGATTTTGGTCGGCAGCGTCTCTTGCCTGTTTATTGAATACGTATCGTGACGGTTATATCAGAGATAACCAGGACGATATCGATAAAGCCATTACCACTCAAACTAATACTTGGGCTAGTAATAATCAATCCATCCTGAAAGAACGCGCGCGGCAGGCGATTGAGAACCCGCTTAAGCAGCCCGAACAGGGCACACAGTATCAGATCTGGGAAGACGACTGGATGATTGATGAGTGTTTATGCGCGATGTATGACGCATCATCCGAATCATCAGGACAATAAAGATGAATAAAATCAGACTTTATATTCCCCCTGTAATTCTCGGTTTTGTTATCGTACCATTATTGGTATGGCCGACGGTTATTGCCTTAGCCGTACTTATATTCACGTTAACTTTTCTGGCGGAAATAATATTCTCCTTTCCGCTCCTGGTTGTGCGTATTTCTCTTCAGGAATTACAACTTGAGTTATTGGTTGAATATGCACTTTTTTTCAGTGTAATGTGTGGCATCGGTTGGCAATTCTCCCGCAGAACGCCTCCTGAATTAAAAAACAGGTTACATTGCTGGCTGGTCTTTTCTCCGGTCTATTTTTGGTTAATTCTCTCGAACTTCATTCTTTATATTTCTCCAGAGAAATCAGCGTTGCTGGAAAATATCCGAAATTTCTTTCTGACGTTTGTCTGGCTTCCCCTGAATTTTTCCCCTTTTTGGCCGCAGCCGTGGACTGATTTTGTTGGCCCGATTAGTGCACAGCTTGGTTTTGCGTTGGGATATTATTGTCAGTGGCGTAGCAAAAATAGAAGCCATAGGAAGAAGTGGGGCGATTGGGTAACGTGCTTAAGTTTGGCGATTTTATCTCTGGGGCCGTTATTCAATTATTCACAATGAATAGTCTAAGGAATTCAAATAGCCCGGTTGCACTTCACAACCGGGCATCATCCTTACGACGCCAGCGACAACCTCTGCTGCGTATATTCCACCAGCCACTGACTCACACGAGATTGTTGTTCCGCATTCAGCCACATGCCTTGTTTTGTGCGACGCCACAGGGCATCGTCGGCGCGGCGGACCCATTCGTGATCCACCAGATATTTCAGCTCCGCTTCGTAGAACTCATGACCGAAATCTTCACCGAGGTCGCTTATCGCCCCTGCATTGCCGAGCAGCAGTTCGCTGTTGCTGCCGTAAGTGCGCGCGTAGTGACGTGCCAGTGATTCGGTCAGGAATGGGTAACGGCGGCGCAGGCGGGCGGCGTAATCGTCACGGTCGCCTTCAATGGCACCACCCGGCAGCACGCTCTCTTTCGTCCACGCCGGACCAATGCCCTGATAATATGGCGTCAGTTTTTCCAGCGCGTGCTCCGCCAGTTTGCGGTAGGTGGTCAGCTTACCGCCGAATACCGACAGCAGCGGGGTTTTGCCGTTTTCATCATGGATATCAAGGGTGTAATCACGGGTAATGGCCTGCGGCGAGTCGGACTCATCATCACATAGCGGACGCACGCCGGAGTAGGTCCAGACGATATCGTCCCGGCTTAACTGCTTTTTAAAGTGCGTGTTATACACTTTCAACAGGTAATTGATTTCACTCTCTTCAATCTTCACTGCTTTTGGATCGCCTTTGTATTCCACATCGGTGGTGCCGATGATGGAAAACTCGTCCATCCACGGGATCACGAAGACAATACGTTTATCTTCGTTTTGCAGAATGTAGGCTTGCTTCTGGGTATGCACACGCGGCACCACAATATGGCTGCCTTTGATCAGGCGAATGCCATAAGGTGAAGGCAGATGCATCCCGTCGTCGAAAAATTGTTTCACCCACGGGCCGGTAGCATTAACCAGGCCGCGCGCCTGCCATGTATATTTTTTGCCGGTATCGATATCTTCCGCTTCCACAATCCACAGGCCTTTTTCGCGGCGAGCAGACGTGGCACGAGTACGAGTAAGCACTTCACCGCCTTTACGCACCACCATCTGGGCGTTGGCGAGTACCAGACGGGCGTCGTCTACCCAACAGTCAGAATATTCGAATCCGCGCTTAATTTCCGGTTTTAACACTGAGTTTGCGCCAAAACGCAAACCGGTTGATCCCGGCAGGCTGGTGCGTTTACCCAGATGATCGTACATAAACAGACCAATACGAATCATCCACGCCGGGCGTAGATGCGGACGATGCGGCAGGCGAAAACGCATCGGGAAGGCGATATGCGGGGCCATTTTCAGTAGCACTTCACGTTCAGCCAGCGCCTCGCTGACCAGGCGGAATTCATAGTGCTCAAGGTAGCGCAGGCCACCGTGAATGAGTTTTGAACTGGCGGAAGAGGTCGCGCAAGCGAGATCCTGCGCCTCCAGCATCAGCACGGATAAACCGCGTCCAGCGGCGTCTGCCGCGATACCAGCACCATTGATGCCGCCACCTATCACAATCAGATCTTTGGTTTCCATGCTGCCCTCATTCACTTTCGTTAAAGTTCATAAATGTTCGTTATCGAACATATTAGCAAAGAATCGCGCTTTGGGTAACATTGAAAAAACATTTTAGAGTGATATGTATAACATTATGGCGTTTATCTGCCGCTTCGACGTAAACTGTGCGGTAAATTTGCCCACTTGTTTGTAAAGAAAGAGAGACGCATGGATCAGTTCGAATGTATTAACGTTGCCGACGCGCACCAGAAGTTGCAGGAAAAAGAGGCGGTGCTGGTCGATATTCGCGATCCACAGAGTTTCGCAATGGGGCATGCGGCGCAGGCTTTCCATTTAACCAACGACACATTGGGCGCGTTTATGCGTGATAACGACTTCGATACGCCAGTCATGGTGATGTGTTATCACGGCAATAGCAGCAAAGGCGCGGCGCAGTATCTGCTGCAACAGGGCTACGATGTGGTCTACAGCATTGATGGCGGTTTTGAAGCCTGGCAGCGCCAGTTTCCCGCAGAGGTGGCGTACGGCGCGTAACGCTTTATACTGTCCCCTTTTGTGTGGAATAAGCGACAGCAACGATGTTGATGATTACCTCTTTTGCTAACCCCCGCGTGGCGCAGGCGTTTGTTGATTACATGGCGACGCAGGGTGTTATCCTCACGATTCAACAACATAACCAAAGCGATGTCTGGCTGGCGGATGAGTCCCAGGCCGAGCGCGTGCGGGCGGAGCTGGCGCGTTTTCTCGAAAACCCGGCAGATCCGCGTTATCTGGCGGCCAGCTGGCAGGCGGGCCGTACCGGCAGTGGCCTGCATTATCGCCGTTATCCTTTCTTTGCCGCCTTGCGTGAACGCGCAGGTCCGGTAACCTGGGTGATGATGATCGCCTGCGTGGTGGTGTTTATTGCCATGCAAATTCTCGGCGATCAGGAAGTGATGTTATGGCTGGCCTGGCCATTCGATCCGACACTGAAATTTGAGTTCTGGCGTTACTTCACCCACGCGTTAATGCACTTCTCGCTGATGCATATCCTCTTTAACCTGCTCTGGTGGTGGTATCTCGGCGGAGCGGTGGAAAAACGCCTCGGTAGCGGTAAGCTAATTGTCATTACTCTCATTAGCGCCCTGTTAAGTGGCTATGTGCAGCAAAAATTCAGCGGGCCGTGGTTCGGCGGGCTTTCTGGCGTGGTGTATGCGCTGATGGGCTACGTCTGGCTACGTGGCGAACGCGATCCGCAAAGTGGCATTTACCTGCAACGTGGGTTAATTATCTTTGCGTTGATCTGGATTGTCGCCGGATGGTTTGATTTGTTTGGGATGTCGATGGCGAACGGAGCACACATCGCCGGGTTAGCCGTGGGTTTAGCGATGGCTTTTGTTGATTCGCTCAATGCGCGAAAACGAAAATAATTCCAGGGATTTATCAATGAAACAAACACAACGTCACAACGGTATTATCGAACTGGTTAAACAGCAGGGTTATGTCAGCACCGAGGAACTGGTAGAGCATTTCTCCGTTAGCCCGCAGACTATTCGCCGCGATCTCAACGAGCTGGCAGAGCAAAACCTGATCCTGCGCCATCATGGCGGTGCGGCGCTGCCTTCCAGTTCGGTTAATACGCCGTGGCACGATCGCAAGGCCACCCAGACCGAAGAAAAAGAGCGCATCGCCCGCAAAGTGGCGGAGCAAATTCCCAATGGCTCGACGCTGTTTATCGATATCGGCACCACACCGGAAGCGGTGGCGCACGCGCTGCTTAATCACAGCAATTTACGCATTGTGACCAACAATCTCAACGTCGCTAACACGCTGATGGTAAAAGAGGATTTCCGTATCATTCTTGCCGGTGGCGAATTACGCAGCCGCGATGGCGGGATCATTGGCGAAGCAACGCTCGATTTTATCTCCCAGTTCCGCCTTGATTTCGGCATTCTGGGGATAAGCGGCATCGATAGCGACGGCTCGCTACTGGAGTTCGATTACCACGAAGTTCGCACCAAACGCGCCATCATTGAGAACTCGCGCCACGTTATGCTGGTTGTCGACCACTCAAAATTTGGCCGTAACGCAATGGTCAATATGGGTAGCATCAGCATGGTCGATGCTGTCTACACCGACACGATGCCGCCTGCGAGCGTGATGCAGGTGCTGAAGGACCATCATATTCAACTGGAGCTGTGCTGATCCTGCATTGCTTCCCATGTCAGACCAAAACGCGCCAGGTATTTGCGTAGCCGATCCGCGTCATTGACGCTGGCTTTACCCTGGCGCGAAATGTCAAACAGTTCACGTCCGGCAGCAGAAAGCGACTTTGCCTGGCGGCAGATAGCGATAACGTGTTCCAGTTGCATACGGTCGAAGAGATCGATGTTTTCTGCCTCTGCGCCCAGCAACGCCGTAAGCGTGGAGGGGCGACTCTCCTGCCAGTTATAGCGCAGACGGTTGATCTCATCTTCCACCGTATCCAGTGTGATGCGTCCGCTAGTGGCAAAGGTGGCCATCCGCGTGACGCTGGCAGAAAGTTCGCGAAAGTTACCGCGCCATGTTGCCTGGGGAGAGGTCGCAAAGGCCAGCCAGGCACGCCGCGCTTCGGTGTTAAAACGCACGCTATCGCCAGTGAGTGAGGCGTGGCGCTCCACTTCATAATCCAGGTTCGGTTCGATATCTTCCTGGCGTTGGCGTAATCCTGGCAAGGTGAAGGTCCAGAGATTTATTCGCGCGTACAGGTCTTCACGAAATTTGCCTTCGGCAACCAACTGGCGCAAATCGCGCACCGTTCCGGCGATAAGCTGAAAATCACTGCTCACCTGGCGATCGCTGCCAAATGGGTAAAAGGTTTTCTCTTCAATGGCTTTTAGCAACATCGCCTGTTCGTCTGCGCCCAGTTCGCCAATCTCATCAAGAAACAACATTCCGCCGTTGGCGCTGCGTAATAATCCTTCACGCGATTCCCGCGCTCCGGTAAACGCGCCTTTCACATGACCAAACAGCGTCGACATGGCGGTATCGCCGCGCAGGGTGGCGCAGTTCACTTCCACAAACGCGCCGCTAAACTGATGCCGCGCCTGTTTTAGCTCGAAGATGCGTCGTGCCAGAAATGACTTACCTGCACCGGTCGGGCCGTTAAGCAGGATCGGTGCGCGGGATTTTATCGCCACTTTTTCAATCTGCTCAATCATGCGGTTGAAGTGGGAGTTACGCGTGGCAATGCCGGACTTAAGAAAATCAAGCGTTTGCTGGCGTTCCTCGGCAAAGCGGCTGGCGATGGCGTTATAACGGCTTAAATCGAGATCGATAATCGTCACTGCGCCAGGGCTATCGGGCCGCTCTTTTTTGCGCGGTGGTGAAGATTGTATCAACCGGGCGGGCAGGTAACGCGCTTCTGCCAGCAGAAACCAGCAAATCTGCGCGACGTGGGTACCGGTGGTGATGTGAATTAAATACTCTTCTTTATCAGCTTGGAACGCGTAACCACGGGCGAAATCATGCAGGCAGGCGTAAACCTCTTCGAAATCCCACGGATTATGCAGTTCAATCTCAACGCCCACTACCTCTGTTTCTGGCGAAACGCTGGCGATATCGCGTTTAAGCGTTTCGAATAGCGAGCGCGAGCGGGCGTCGTGCAATAATTCCAGCCGATCGATAACTAACGATTCTTGCTGGCATAGACAGAGTGTCGGACGCCATTTTGACCAGCGCTGACTGCCGCGCCCGGCATAATCCAGCACCGTTCCGACAAAGCCAAAAGCCACTGTTTTACGCATCTTAGATATCCTTATAAAAGACGATATTTCATTATCGGTAAATTGGCTTTGCGGGAAATCTCCGTTTACGGACGTAAAAATATAATATTTTTAAAAACAATGAATTAAAAAATTAAGATGCTTATTTGGTTTTCTGGCACGACGGTTGCAATTATCAGGACAGCAAACAACGAAAAGAGAAAAACAAAATGAATTACGAATTACTGACCACTGAAAATGCTCCGGTAAAAATGTGGACCAAAGGCGTGCCGGTAGAAGCCGATGCGCGTCAGCAACTTATTAATACCGCGAAGATGCCGTTTATTTTCAAACATATTGCGGTAATGCCTGATGTACACCTGGGTAAAGGTTCCACCATTGGTAGCGTGATCCCGACCAAAGGGGCGATTATTCCGGCGGCGGTGGGCGTGGATATTGGCTGTGGAATGAACGCACTGCGTACCGCGTTAACGGCGGCGGACCTGCCTGAAAACCTGGCAGAGCTGCGTCAGGCGATTGAAACGGCCGTACCGCACGGACGTACTACCGGGCGTTGTAAACGTGATAAAGGCGCATGGGAAAATCCGCCTGTTAACGTCGATGCGAAATGGGCTGAGCTGGAGGCCGGTTATCAGTGGTTAACGCAAAAATATCCGCGTTTCCTTAACACTAATAACTATAAACACCTGGGAACGCTGGGTACGGGTAACCACTTTATTGAAATTTGCCTTGATGAGTCGGATCAGGTGTGGATTATGCTGCACTCCGGTTCACGCGGAATTGGTAACGCCATCGGAACTTACTTTATCGATCTGGCGCAAAAAGAGATGCAGGAAACGCTTGAAACGTTGCCATCGCGTGACCTGGCGTACTTTATGGAAGGTACGGAATACTTTGATGATTACCTGAAAGCCGTGGCCTGGGCGCAGCTTTTTGCCAGCCTTAACCGCGATGCGATGATGGAAAACGTGGTAACGGCGTTGCAGAGCGTTACGCAGAAAACGGTAAAACAGCCACAAACGCTGGCGATGGAAGAGATCAACTGTCACCACAACTATGTGCAAAAAGAACAGCACTTTGGCGAAGAGATCTATGTGACGCGTAAAGGCGCGGTGTCTGCGCGTGCGGGTCAATATGGAATTATTCCCGGTTCGATGGGGGCGAAAAGCTTTATCGTCCGTGGGCTGGGAAATGAAGAGTCGTTCTGTTCGTGCAGCCACGGTGCCGGGCGGGTAATGAGCCGTACTAAAGCGAAAAAACTGTTCAGTGTGGAAGATCAAATCCGTGCCACCGCGCATGTGGAGTGCCGTAAAGATGCCGAGGTGATCGACGAAATCCCGATGGCGTATAAAGATATTGATGCGGTGATGGCGGCACAAAGCGATCTGGTGGAAGTTATCTATACCCTGCGTCAGGTGGTGTGCGTAAAAGGATAAATGATGAAAAGGATGATTGCGCTGGATGGCGCACAGGGCGAAGGCGGCGGGCAGATCCTGCGCTCGGCGCTGAGCCTGTCGATGATAACCGGCCAGCCATTTACCATCACCGGCATTCGTGCCGGGCGGGCGAAACCGGGGCTGTTGCGCCAACATCTGACTGCGGTAAAAGCGGCTGCGGAAATTTGTAGGGCAACGGTGGAAGGCGCTGAGCTGGGGTCGCAGCGTCTGGTCTTCCGACCTGGCACCGTGCGCGGCGGCGATTACCGCTTTGCTATCGGTAGCGCCGGAAGTTGTACGCTGGTGCTGCAAACGGTGCTGCCCGCGCTGTGGTTTGCCGATGGACCTTCGCGTGTTGAAGTGAGCGGCGGCACCGATAACCCGTCGGCCCCGCCTGCGGATTTTATCCGCCGGGTGCTGGAGCCGCTGCTGGCGAAAATAGGAGTTCATCAGCAAACCACGCTGTTACGTCACGGTTTTTATCCTGCCGGAGGCGGCGTGGTGGCAACGGAAGTCTCACCGGTGGCATCGTTTAATAGCTTGCAACTTGGCGAGCGCGGGAACATTGTGCAGATGCGTGGAGAGGTGCTATTAGCTGGCGTGCCGCGCCATGTCGCTGAGCGTGAAATCGCTACACTGGCGGCAAGTTTTTCACTTCATGAACAGGCTGTTCATAGCCTACCGCGCGACCAGGGGCCGGGTAATACCGTCTCGCTTGAAGTCGAAAGTGAAAATATCACCGAACGCTTTTTTGTCGTCGGTGAAAAGTGCGTCAGTGCCGAGGTGGTCGCGGCACAGTTGGTGAAAGAGGTGAAACGCTACCTGGCAAGCCCGGCGGCGGTGGGGGAATATCTCGCCGACCAACTGGTGCTACCGATGGCGCTGGCGGGTACGGGGGAATTTACGGTCGCCCATCCCTCATGCCATCTGCTGACCAATATCGCCGTGGTGGAGCGTTTCTTGCCGGTGCGGTTTGGTTTGATAGAAACAGATGGCGTAACGCGGGTGAGCATTGAATGATGTAAAGATGTAAGCCGGATCTGGCGCATTATCCGGCTAAACTCATACCCCATATCCCATCATCTTCAGCAGTTTCTGCGCGTGTTGTACCGCGGCCTGACGGTGGGCGACACCGAGTTTTTGGTACAGATTGCGGATATGCGTCTTGATGGTGGTTGCCGCCACTTCCAGCTCGCCTGCAATTTGCTCATTGCTGTAACCGGAGTAAATCAGCCCCAGGACCTGCCATTCACGTTGGGTCAACGGGCTGGTGCGGATCAGCTCTGGCACTTCCGGATGATTTAGCAGACGTTCAACGAAATTCTCATCGAAATGGGCGAATTTATGCCGATGATGTTGATTGATTTCTCGCAGAATACGCTGTGCGCGATGCTGTTCCAGCTCCGGCAGCGTATTGAGTTGAATAAGCTGGCGCAGTTGTTGCGCCATCGCTTCGCCTTCGATGACAAAATGACTGATAAATCCGGTACGATTCGCCAGTTTTAATGCGTCCAGCAACACACGCTGGGCGTCACTTTTACGTCCGGCCTGCCAGTACAGTTGATTAAGCAGCAACAGGTTACGGTTGAGATCGCTCATCAACCGCAGACTGCGGGCATTTTCATTGAGTTCTTCGAGGACAATTTCCGCAGATTCAAACTCGCCCAGCAAGATTTGTGCACGGGCAATGTTGCGCCATTGACCTTGCAGGAAGTGGTTGTTCGCAAACTCCGGTTTAGCCGTATGACGCAACCAGTTGGCAGCGGCGGCTTTATCGCCGGTCATTTGCCAGTAAATCACCCGGACTTTGTTGGCGTTAGAGATCCAGTCGCTGTGATATTTGCCATTCCCCAGCAGGTTTTCCAGACGGTTCAGCTGGCTACGGGCGTTATCTAAATCACCACGGGCCAGCGAGCATTGAATCAACATTGCCAGGCACTGAAGCTGTTGCTGTGGCTGATAAGACGACAAGACTTCAATCCCGCTGCGCGCCGACGCTTCAGCTTCATCCAGCCGTGCCCAGGCCCATAACAGCTGCGCACGGATGCGTACCAGAAACTCATGCATTGGCAGCTGTTCCAGATGCTGCTCGTTGATCAGCTGGAACGCTTTTTCCTGCGTTTCCCACGCGGTTTGCAGGAACCCTTGGGCAAACAGAATTTCACTTTGCTGGATTAAACTCCACAAAGCGTAGTGCCAGACATCGTGCTGGCGTGCCATCTGTTCGGTTTGCTGCATTAACGCCAGTGAGCGGGTCAATTCGCCTTTGCAGTGCAACACTTCACCCAGCACCGAGGTTGCCACAATGCGGCTATAGAACCAGCCCGGCGGCAGCTCTTCCAGTGCCAGTTTTGCCAGCCGTTCCGCTTCATCCGGGTTACCATCGTTAATCGCCACCTGGGCGCGCAGAGCGTTAAATTCTGCGTGCATGGTGCCTTCTCTGATGTCCTTGATTTCATGTTCAGCGCGGGCCAGCAGGGTGTTAACTTCGCCGTAGCGATGCTGGCTTTGCATCAGCCACGCCTGCAATAACACCAACTGCGGATTTTCCAGCAAACTGTCCCACGGCAGGGCCTTAAGTGACTCTTCCAGCAGCGACAGTTCGCTATGGTTGAACAAACTCCAGGCGTGATTAAGCAGAATATCGCGCAGCATCAGCGCATCGCCTGCCGCCAGCGCATGATGAATCGCTTCGCTGGGAAATCCCTGGGCCATCCAGCTTTCTGCGGCGGCACGGTGGATTTCCGGCAGCTCCGCCGCCAGTTCCCACTGGCAGCGCTGGCGCAGGAAGTTACCAAACAGTGGGTGATAGCAAAACCACTCGCCGGTATCATCCATCCGCTGTAAAAACAGCCCCTGACGCTCAATCTCTTCGAGGCGCATTTGCCCGTTTTCTTCGCCGGTCACACGGGTGATGAGTGCATCGTTCATTGAGCGCAAAATGGCGCTTTTCAACAGAAAATGGCGCGTTGCGAGATCGACGTTATCCAAAACCTCATCGACCAGATAATCCGAAAGATGGCTGGCATTGATTCCCGCCAGGCGGCGTGCCGACTTATGGGCTGAGTGAGTATTCTGCCGGGCGGAGAGGGCGATTAGCTGCAGTGCCGTCGCCCAACCGGAAACATCATCACAAATCCGACTGCTTTCTGCAGCTTCAATCGGCGATGACAGACGGCAATCAAAAAACTGCTTCGCTTCCTGATGGGTAAATGCCAGTTGCTGACTGCCAATTTCCAGCAGCTGGTCACGAACACGCAGATTGGCAATGCCCAGTTGCGGAAGGTTGCGTGACAACACCACAAGGGTGAGATTTTCTGGTTGATGGCGAATAAAGAAGCGCATTGACTCGTGGATCACTGGATTAGTGATCAGATGATAGTCATCGATGACCAGATAAAGTGGGCTATGCCATTCCGCCAGCTCAATGAAAAGCTGGGCGAAGAGTGACGTCAGGCTGGCATATTGCCGTTTTTGCGCCATCGTCTCACATATCGCGCAGTGACCGTTGGTTGCCTGTTGCACGGCGGCAATGAGATAGCTGGCGAAACGCTCTTGCTGGTTATCACCTTCATCCAGCGAGTACCAGCCGATATCGTTTTTGCCTGCCGCCCACTGGGAAATGAGCGTGGTCTTTCCGTAGCCCGCAGGACTTGTGATCAGCGCCAGCCGGAAATTGTTCGCGCCGGAAAGTTTAGCCAGCAGGCGCTCACGAACCACGGTATGGTCGAGTCGAACCGGACGACTTAATTTTGACGGAATCAGCATAGTTAATCACTTCACTGTGGAAAATGAGGAAATATTATTTTTTTTGCGCTTCGTAATTAATGGTTATAAGGTCGGCCAGAAACCTTTCTAATGCAAGCGATGACGTTTTTTTATGTGTCTGAATTTGCACTGTGTCACAATTCCAAATGTTTATTAACAACTCACCTAAAACGACGCTGATCCAGCGTGAATACTGGGTTGTACGGTATTTTCCTTATGTTCATCAGTTTCATTTAAGTAAGGGTTTCTTCTTCATTTCTGATGAAAGTGCCATCTAAAAAGATGATCTTAATAAATCTATTAAGAATGAGATGGAGCACATTTGATATTTTACTTGTGAAACTGTTTCACTCCTTTACTTAATTTATAGAGTTACCTTCCGCTTTTTGAAAATACGCAACGGCCATTTTTTGCACTTAGATACAGATTTTCTGCGCGGTATGGCATTGATTTGCTGCTAATCCTGTGGTTTGCACTAGCTTTAAGTGGTCGAGATCACATTTCCTTGCTCATCCCCGCAACTCCTCCCTGCCTAATCCCCCGCAGGATGAGGAAGGTCAACATCGAGCCTGGCAAACTAGCGATAACGTTGTGTTGAAAATCTAAGAAAAGTGGAACTCCTATGTCACAACCTATTTTTAACGATAAGCAATTTCAGGAAGCGCTTTCACGTCAGTGGCAGCGTTATGGCTTAAATTCTGCGGCTGAAATGACTCCTCGCCAGTGGTGGCTGGCAGTGAGCGAAGCACTGGCCGAAATGCTGCGTGCTCAGCCATTCGCCAAGCCAGTGGCGAATCAGCGACATGTTAACTACATCTCAATGGAGTTTTTAATTGGTCGCCTGACGGGCAACAACCTGTTGAATCTCGGCTGGTATCAGGATGTACAGGATTCGTTGAAGGCTTATGACATCAACCTGACTGACCTGTTGGAAGAAGAGATCGACCCGGCGCTGGGGAACGGTGGTCTGGGACGTCTGGCGGCGTGCTTCCTCGACTCAATGGCAACTGTCGGTCAGTCTGCGACGGGTTACGGTCTGAACTATCAATATGGTTTGTTCCGCCAGTCTTTTGTCGATGGCAAACAGGTTGAAGCGCCGGATGACTGGCATCGCGGTAATTACCCGTGGTTCCGCCACAACGAAGCACTGGATGTGCAGGTAGGGATTGGCGGTAAAGTGACGAAAGACGGACGCTGGGAGCCGGAGTTTACCATTACCGGTCAAGCGTGGGATCTCCCCGTTGTCGGCTATCGTAATGGCGTGGCGCAGCCGCTGCGTCTGTGGCAGGGGGCGGATGCGGCTCCGTTTTGTGTTGCTAACATGTATCGTTCA
>OBZY01000466.1_pt1 | contig 14768 bp, 21 predicted proteins | sample 1477051 | NCBI WGS metagenome assembly OBZY01 (sample SAMEA2580270, study PRJEB22360) | human gut metagenome | biome: human gut; feature: human-associated habitat; material: faeces | place: Denmark | collected 2008/2010
CACGAAACACCCCCCCGCAATGTGTCCCAACAAACACCCCGCCGTTACAGCCAGTAGTTGTTGGCTCGTTTTGCCAAACACCTATGGGACGGTTCGGCCCCGGCCCTGCGATGATTGTCGGCTCACCCTGCTATGCTCAGATTCCGCAGGGCCTGGTGCAAGGGTTTATAATTAGATAATAGATATGAGCTTCTCCTGTATGGCCATAACAAAAAAATCGCCGGTAGTGGCGGGTTTCTTATAGGTGTCTTGCAGCCTTAACCTTGCTGTAAACGCTCAAGGGGAGAGAGTGTTGGGACGAATTGCGCCCCCTTTGTGCACCTCACCGAATCAGGCTTACGCAGATCTTCGCCGTCGGCGTTCTTGGGGTCCGCTGGGAAAACGGAAAATATCCTACGCCAAGCCTGTTTTTTAAGCAGGCATGGCAGGCAGCTTTGTGCCAATTGCAGACGTTGTTGCACTGCAAAAATATCTTGTCCGGATCAAGGTATCGCCACCACTTGTTAGGTGGATTAATCCGTATTTATAACAAATACAATTCCCGGCTGTACCTATAAGCTGTTGTCAGTTATACAAAAGCGATGTAGTGTTCCACACATTAAATTTACAAACGTGGAAAAGTCCGTGTTTAGATACAGATTTTTCCGCTGTATAACCGCACATTTCCAAAGGTTTATCATGAGTAAGTGGCTATTAGACAGGTTATTTGAAGCCGGTGATCAGGCAGAGCCCCGGTTTGCGTTTCAGGGGACTGTAAATTGGATGAGGGCCCTTGCCGAAGTCGTTAACGATGGCGCTTGTGCCGATGATAAACTAAATGATTTATATGCTCGGGTACAACGTAGACCTGTCAATCGTGAAGCTGATACGCTTGTGTTTGAGAACACAATGATGGCCTTACATAATCTGTCATCTTTGAAAAGTATGAATAAAGATGTCGAAGATAAATATGACATATGTCGTTCAGCTATTATTTCTTGGTATTACAGTATCTATTTTTCCGCTAGCGCGATGGTTGCAGCATCTTCTGGTTCTATTCAAGAGACACATACAGCCACAGCAAAAGTTTGGCAGTCAGATATCGCGGAAAAAGAACTTATCCCATATCCATTTAATCTTCTTCTAACTAGTTTAGTTTCAAACACTGCTGATGCCGAGATTGCTGCATATAGAGGTGCTAACCGTTTCGACCTGAATGATAGAGCTTATGATAATGAAACTGCTCATGGTGCACTGGTTTCCTATCTAAAGGGGACTCATGGCTACAAAAAGTGGGAAACAGAAGAGAGGGTGAGAGCTTCTCGTGAATTCAAAGCTCTTGGTGTTGACAACTTTCGCACGAAAGCTGCTCGCGAAGTTCGCGATCACGCACTAGAAAAAGGACAAGTTAATTTCCTTATTCAGGCATTTAGATACCGTGGTAAAGCGAACTATCGTGACTCTATATTTTTATCCTACGGTGACAACAACGAAGCTATTATAGAAGAATTTATCCAAGATTTGTATGACGTCGCTATTGGCTTCATTAGGGCTACTTCGCATTATTGCAGTCGAAGAGTCGAGAGAGGTACGTGGGCTGAGTTTGTCGAGGATATTTCTGATAACTCAAGGTTGTCTATTGACTCTGTCGTGCTTGAAATATAACAAACAATTTAAGAATGGCTCAGCACGCTTGGCATTTTCAGTTTGGTTCAAATTTTGTGATTAAGGTATTCAAATTGAGTATGGTGAATACGTGCTTCACACTTTAATTGGGCGTTAATGCCCGCTTTTCGCTCAAAGCGGCCATATCAAATGAATGCAGGACAGGACAGGACAGGACTGGCTAGCAGCAAGAAGAGGACTGTTGGGCATCTGATCTGCATGAACGGCTGATCTCTGAACGGAATATTCGCTCATAAGGGGGATGCTTTTGAATTGTGGTGTGAACTACAGCATGGCCTGCCATTGAATACATGCTGATTTCAAAACAACTTAATGAGGCTCGGCCTGGCGGAAGAGGGCAGGATGAAGTTATGACAAGTGACTATCTGCAAGCCCCGGGTCAGCAGCAGCCAAACAGTGCTGTGAGTGTAATTGATGGGTTCTGCCTCATTTCTTTGGGGCAATGCCATCGTCCACACTAGCAGTGTGTTGGCCATTACATGGTTCTCTTGCTACAAAAAGCGATAAGTTACGCGCGTTACTGACGGCAGGAATCGTGTAAAAAACACTTTTGCTGGATGAGCGTTACCGCCAGTCTGCGCTGAGGTCCGTGACGCTTTGATCAATCCGCTCAGTAAGACAGTGATTACACCTCCGATTCGTCATAAACAAGGAAAGACCATGTTCGGATTCTTTAAAAAGAAAAAACCTGACGCTGAGACCGCGCAAGCTCCCCGACTGACGGCGCAACAGTTTATCGCGCTGACGCTGAGTGATGAAAAGCTGTCGATGCCTGTTTACCTGCCGGGGATCCACAGTGAGGCCGAATGCGATGAGCTCGGGTTATGGCCTCTCATCTGCATCTGGAATGTTGATTGTACTGCTGGCACGTTCAGCCTTTCTGTTAACGGTAAAGCCATTGCCCACCTCCTGGAGCCTTTCGTCTCCCGTGAAGACCCTGCGTACGTTGAAATTCGCGATGAGGCGATGAAGGTTATCTCCGAGACTTCAATGCAGTCCGTGCTGGCTATGGTAGAAAAAACCGGTCTAATGCCCGATGTTTTGTTCGCGTATGGCGCTGAGAACGAATGATTGTTATCACGGCGGCGACAGCAGGATGGGTAAATCATGAAAGAGCATGTCAGCTACGAGCAGGCATTCCCGGGATGTGACTCTCACTTTTCCAAAGTGAGTGGACAGGGGATTCCTTGTTGCCAGCGGTTAAAAGCGTGATAAGTCATATTGCCTGCCAGGCATGGAGTTACCCTCTCCGGAAGAGGTCTTTGCTAATGCGTTAAGCTCAACAACAAACTTAACGCATAGCATCCAGGACTTAACGCATAGTGAGATTGGCCTGTTCCCCATTGTTTAATACACCCCACAGAAGAAATGTCCTTCTGAAGTCACTGTCTACTCCTCGCACAATAAATCTCGCGGCAAGACTAAATCCGGGCCAGAGGGGGGATTTTGATGAGGTTCAGATTAAAACTCATCACTGTTTTCAGGAAGTAATTTCGACCTGACTAGCGATGAGCGTATCCACTTAACTCTGTACCGGCGTCAGCAGATCGACATCGGTCTCCGGTACATGCAGGGAGACGATGAGGCTGTAGCGCGCTTCATAATCATAGCGGTTCAGAGCGCGTGGTGTTTTCCACCAGCGCTGCCTGCCGGGCAAGCGATTTGGTTGTTGGCAAGGGAAGGGCATAGCTTTCCCAGGAGATATGTCATTGATGTTCAGGTGAGAATGTGCCTCCGCTTTGTGCCAATACAGACATTGCGGGATATGTATGAGATTGGCCGACATTCCTGAAAGAGCTGTTTCCACATTACGTGGGTAGAATAAGCTTTCCACTTTCGCCCCTCCTTTAGTTTCGAGGGTAGATATAAGAGACAATAAAAGGTGGGGCCACAGAACGTTAGTTCTATCGACCTAATCATCCGGATCCCGCTTATTATTCAATTAAATAGGTTATCTTAAAGGGTTATCTTTATTTACAGTCGTGTTCCCTGTTCCCTGTTCCCTGTTCCCTGTTCCCTGCTATGAGGCATTTACACAGCCGGTAGTGATTACACTGAACGAACAATAAACGTAGAAACCATCCAGAAACACAACCTGTTAACAACATCACAAAATCTATCAACATGATTTTTGCCTATCTCAAAGCTAAACATTTGCAGGTAAGATAAGCCCTCATAGGGCTGGTGATCCCTGTGGATTTAGCGCCCTTTTCCGTGGGCTTATTTGATTTTTATAAAACTCTGTGAGTTAACTACCTTCCCGTTATAAAGGCTTTCAAAAGTCACTGTGTCGCCTTTAATGACTAGGGCTGGGGATTGATTAGGGCTGCTTGCATCTAACCACCTGTTGCGGCTCTTGCGCTCTACCACCCTGTAAACGCCCTCAAAGCCTGAATTATCCCGGAATGAGTAACGTAAATGATTGGAGAAGGTATCAGGCCGGGTTATCAGCGTGTCAAACTCCGGGCCGCTGCCGCTTATGCGCTTGTACTCTGCGGAATGGGCTATGAATGAGGCGGCAAGAGTCGCCACCATGATTAGCTTTTTCATAATCAAAGCTCTTTTGCTGATTTGAATTTTTCTAAAGCTAATGGTTTCGTTTGTTCCCATTGTCCATGACGGTTATACATTTTTGAACCATCAAGACTAAAGATGCTTGCAAAGGAGGAACCTTTAAAACCTGCTCTTACCAGATCAGCGGCTTCATAAGAATAAAGCACTGAATCATAAGAAAGAACTAAAACATCTTTTACACCATCTACACCTTGATCCACATGTACGGCAGTTTTGGTTAATGCCATATCATCAGACTGTGAACCAACGAAAGGCACTGATAAGCCACGGGCTGATCTCAAAGCACGGGCATAGTTAACTACTGTTGGCATATAAACGATGTGCGCTAAATCCTTCTCGTGCATTCTGGCGTATTCTTTGTCCTGCTCTGAAACATCAGGATTAGCTAAGATCTCAGCTAGTGTATTTGTGTGGTTTAAAGAATAATCAGCCACCTCATAAGCCCAATCCATCAACTTAGCTTCACGGGCTAAGGCATTTTGATGATCTGAATAACTAACCCATCCTGCGATCCCTGCTGCTGCTAGCACCACACTAAAAATCACAATCCCGAAAATTTTTGCGGCTCTTTTGCCTAACTTCAGCATCTTAATCAATACAACAATGATCAAAATAGCTAGAAGAAACAACACAATATTCAACATTTCCTAACCCTACAAGAAAGACAATATGATCAGCACCATGAACAACACAATGATAAACTGATCCTACCCACGTAATGTTGACACGGCTCTAAGCGAGGTTCTGGTTTTCAAACGAGTCCGGGCTGAGTCCGCCCGACGCCACCGATCGTAATCGCACTCGATATAATTGAACACTGTCGTTCACAACACCTCCCGGCGGATAAAGCGTTCTCCATGATACATTCCACTTTCAGGGTGTGGAAGAAGCTCTCCGCACAGGCCTTGTTGTAACAGCAACCCTTCGTACTCATACTCCCGCGCAGATTATGCCGCTTCAGTAATCCCTGATAGTCCGCTGAACAGTATTGCCCGCTACGGTCCGTATGCACGATGACATTTTCCGGGCTTCTTACGTCGCCAGAGTGCTATCTGTAGCGCATCACAGGCCAGTTGTGCTGTCATTCCCGGTGACATCGACCAGCCGATGACGGAACGGGACCACAGGTCAATCACCACCGCCAGATACAGCCAGCCATCATCGGTGCGAAGGTACGTGATGTCACCTGCCCATTTCTGGTTCGGTACACTGGCGTAAAAATCCTGCTTCAGCAGATTTTCTGATACCGGCAGACTGTGCTCACGGTAACTGACAGGCCTGAACTTACGTGCGGCTTTTGCCCGAAGGCCCTGACGACGCAGGCTGGCGGTGATGGTTTTGATGTTGTACTGAGGCTGTTCGTCAGCCAGATGTGGTGCACCATATCGCTGTTTTGCGTCACTGAACGCCTGCCGGACAGCGGCATTGCAGGCCAGACGGAAGTGCTGTCGCCGGTTCAGTTGATGGCGACGCCGACACCATGCATACCAGCCGCTACGTTCTATCCGGAGCACCCGGCACATCGCCTTAATACTGAACTCAGCCTGATATTTTTCGATAAAGACATACTTCATTTCAAGCGCTTCGCGAAGTATGTCGCGGCCTTTTGGAGGATGGCCAACTCCTCGTCCCGTTCAGCCAACAGGCGTTTAAGACGCGCAATTTCAACGGATTGCTGCTGCTCCCGCTCAGAGCCTGTTGCTGTTTTTTTACGCCAGGAATCAAGTTGTGATTCGTACAGACTGAGTTCACGGGCTGCGGCGGCTACGCAATGCGTTCAGCAAGCTTCAGGGCTTCCTGACAGAACTCGGGCGTGTGCTGTTTGCGGGGCTTGTTGCCGGTTATGGCTGATTTGGTCATGAGTCACCTCTGGTTGAGAGTTTACTCACTTAGTCCCGTGTCCACTATTCGCGGGTAGGATCAGTTAACCGACTCAAATTACTCAAAATAATGTTGGCAGACGGTTGCCTAGGATATTAGGAGTTACCAGCGCCAAATTCAAAAGATTGGTTTTGGACCACACATAAACGATAGGAATACGTATTTTTCTCCTTCAATTACTGGCTCTCCTGAATGGAGGTAATCTGAGGGGAAAGCAATGCACTCACCTGTTGTTGGTTTGTGCCGAACATCCAGTAACGGAAACTCTAAGCAACCTCCTTCATACTCATCATTCAAATACAATGCGAGGCTTATGCAACGTTGCGGATGGCTTCTTCCCCAATCGGTATGTTTTTTAAAAAAACCTCCCGGGCTATATCGTACGAGTTGGGTGTCTTCAAGAGTTAATGGTGGTAGTGACCACTTTGTCCTAAGTACTTGAGAGAATAAGTCATTGGCAACCAGTTCAAACTTTGCACATAGGCTAGGAAGTTGCTGGTGCGATTTCACCAAACCATTTCGCGAAAACGTATCCAATATTTCCTTCTTTCCCTTTACATCATCAAATTCAGATACCGTTGCCTTCATCCACTGGTCAGCCTGTTGGTTTGCAGAAATGATAATATCTGCACACTCTTTTGGAGAGTACATGTTCGCTGACACGATACCAGGGGCTATTTCCTTAAGCCACTCCACAAGGAGTTCCTACTGGAAGTACTACTTCATGCAATGTGCCGATTTCACCGCTCGTAGTTAGCTGTAAGTCTCGCAAAGCTTCAGTGGAGATATTAATATTATTTTCTCGTAAGATCGTTGAGATTGCTGCCAACAGCTCCAACTGAGCTCGCGGATTTGCCCGCAGCTGCGCACGGATTGAAGCTACTTCCTCGATAAGTACTTTATTATTACTCATTCTGATTCTCCTTTGGGTTGCGTCTAGTCGAAGCAGCCCTGACAGTGCCACCATTTATTTCATTTGTGTCCCTGAGAGTGAGCGAACACAATCATCTATTTGGCAGCGATTAGATAGAAAGCATCACCATATTGAAAATGTAGACTTCTGCATGGTGCTTTTCCACTGGGGAAGGCAAACTAATAACAACTTCCGCTCTTCGCTCGCAGCGGCTTATAACAAATAGATGCATGTACAGAATTGGCTTGCATCAAGAAGAGAGCAGGGCGCATTAGACTATGTGGATGAGGCCTTTGACGTGTTGCGTGAACGCTCTCGTCATGCCCGGCAACTGGATATCACGTGGCTCGGGACGCAGGGGATTAAACACCAGGATGAGAGAGCAGCAGAGGGCGACAACATACCTGCTGAGGATCAGCTTTCGCTGGCACCTGAGGTTGCCCCTGTCGCAACGGAGAGCACTGTAGTGCCCGCCGTGGTAGAACAACAGAGCATCTCCCGCGATGTGCGGCCAATTCCGAAGGACAACCCTGTATCCCGCTCATCGTCCGGAGGGGCAACGTTCTGGTCAGTCTGCCAGAGAGTGCTCTGCCAGGTGAAAAAGGTGATTCGGGAGCAGTGGTGATTAGACCCGTAGCGATTCAGTCCCGGTGAGAGAGCCGAATGCGTTTAGCGCCGGATGAAAACGCACCACTGTTTTCAGGACGGAATTTCGATCTGACTGGCGATGAGCGCATCCATTTTAAGCTGTACCGGCGTCAGCAGATCGACATCGGTCTCGGGTACATGCAGGGAGACGATCAGGCTGTAGCGCGCTTCAGAATTATAGCGGTTCAGAGCACGCCGTGTTTTCCACCAGCCCTGGCCCGGGGAAACGGCGAGGTACCACAGTTAGCCAGCTCTGCCGCAGTGCCTCGCCAGATGTCCTGATGCAAAGTTACTTTTTGTCGGTGCATGTAATCCGTGAGCCAACTTTTTCGATTAAACAGCTTCACTTCTTCTGTGGCGTCGTTACTACGCCCCTCTAATAGCGTCCAGCTCTGGACGTTTCGTGGAAAATCATTAGCGGTACGAAGGAGCGCTAAGTTCAGCACTGGTCCCATAGACAGACGGGGTCGGCTTCATAACCTTGGATGAGGGATACACATACTTCCACAGTCCTTTTTGCAGGGCGGGAATTTCATTTACGGGCGGGAATCATCTCCAGCATTAGTTACTTCCGCAGCGTTGCTGCCATTTTGTGGCGAGAGCCGAGCCCGAACTGTTGGCTTTTGAGATGATAAAAACCCGGCTCGCAGACATTCGTATTGCCAATAACTGTGAGTTAAAGCCTATGGTAAAATTAATTGGCATAGGCCCGGTAACCACTGAAGAATGGCTATTCTATGGCAAATCACCTCCAAAACTCGCACAGTGTATAAAAATAATAGAAATAAACTTCATGTTTATTAATGGGTTGCTGCGATAACGCTTATTTTACATTGTTTTGGCAATGCATCCGCAGAATGGGAAATGGTAAACTCTTCTCATTCATCGACGTAGTGCTAAAGTATCGATGAATGACGTCCTTAATATTGTGTCAAGGACGAAAAAAAAGAACCTGACGGCAATCAGATTCTTTTTCAACGTCGAGAACTACAACTCATGTTCGCGAAACTATGCACCGCTTGCAAATTGGTGACATAAAAGTCAAATCAGATATTACCCGTGGGGTAATTCCGCGTCAACCGATTGTACGGCGGTGTTCCTACACCTTTTAGTAAAGGAGCACTTATGGCAGAAGTTTTTGGCGCTTTTCTAAAAGCGCCAGTGGTTACACAGGTTTTGACTGTGATTTTTGCAACCGTAATGTTGGGGATAATCGTGTTACCCATTATTTTGTAGTAAATATCCGCCTGATGCGGCCGTAAGGCCGCATGTTTGTTAAGAACAACTTCTCTTATACATCCAGTTTTTTCATAGTCCCTTTCGCTTTGATCATATTCGGATATACCTACTGTTAGTCACTCATATCATCGGGACATAAGCCTGCAAGGTTTCTTTATATTGATTGGTGAATTATGTGTATCGGGAAGGGACTAAAAGAAAAAGGAACCAGGCCATCCATATATGGTTTGAATGCATGAAGCGACCTTTGTTCTTCAGCCATGCGGATGGAATTTCTGATGAAACGCCCCACTGGCTAGAACCGGATTAAGTAATAGAAATGATGCCTGAAATGAGGTGTGTGATGTTCGCAACGGCTAACCGTTGAATGTTTACAGCTGAGGCTGCTTAAGCCCGACGAGCAGCTCACAGGTACCGTTATTCTCCGGTTATATGCATCAGCGGGTGGGGGGACGGCAACTGCCATGTTAACCGGTGATGCTTAGCGGTATAGTGTTGCTGTTCGATTTCGGGAGAAGGGATACGTTGATGGACGATTTTCTGAAAGATTTTGGCAAAGTGGTAGAGGGCAGTTCGGGGGCTTTATCGTTTGGACTGATACAGTGCCTGGTTATGGCGGGGGCCGTCACCAGCCTGTCACGACAAACCGGCGTACAGTACTGGTTTATGTTAGCGGCAGCCCTGGTTGCTACGGTGGGATTCTTCTTGTGCATTTTTAGCGTGGCCAGAGTCATTAAAAAAGTCTCGTCAACCAACAAGGTGAGACGTTTGCAGCTTTCCATTTTATTGTATCCGGCCGCTATTGGTGCCTTGCTGTCAGCGAAGGTAAGCCTGATCTCACTGCTGGGTAAGTGATCCCGCGTTAGAAAATAACAGATTAACTATTATGGCTTTACTTCAATCCACGCGTTCAGGACTTCTTCAGTGGTCTGGAAGTACATCTAAGTCGTATCAATAGCGCCCTGTTGCGTGACGCAACTTCGTGACGTATAGTTACTGCAAATTACTTGTATATTACTACCGACAGGTACCTGATTATGTCTCCCGCACAAGCTAAACAAAAGCAGCATGAACGCTACGATGCCCTGGCAGTGCAGGTTGCGCGTGGTCGTGCCGGGTACAAGCCTGCCGTGAAAAGTCGTTTCAGCAAGTCGGCCAGCAACAAGTTTAACCACGCTGTTGCCTTTGCCTGATCCCTGACTTTGATGCACAATAAACCATCAATTCGTTGATGGTTTTTTTATGCCTGTTCAGGACGTTATTCCATCTTATGAGCAGATGTATCTGCTCAACCAGCAGCTGATCTGCGATGCAGATCAGTTGAAATATGCCGTGATCACGGTCGGCGGCCAGGCCGTGCAATACTGGATTTCCTATTACCATGCACAATACGGGGACAGGTTGCCTGATGAACGCCTCGTCACTTCCGCAGACTGCGACTACAGCGCACGGAAAGAAGACATTGCGGCTATAGCCAAAACACTCAATGTTAAGACGTGGCAGAACAAAGACGGCCAGCCGCCCTCCCTCGCGCAGTTCATGCTTATCGATCGGGACACCAACGATATCAAGCAGGATGATGGGCGTATATTTGCCAACCCGAATGCCCCAGATGAACCAAATACTGTGGATATTATCGACCGGCCCGGAGGTTTTGATCGTTCTGATTTTCTGGGGGATAAGCTGTATCTTCATACCACCCCGTTTTATGTGGAAGCAACCGATCCCGGTATGCCGGAAATGAGCGAAAAGGTTAGGGTTTTGAATCCTGTTGCATGTATGCGTTCCCGCTTCAGTAACCTCATTGATTTGCGACGTGACTACGAAATAGAGATCGCACGAATCAACGCGCTTAAAATCCCGTGTTACTTCTTTCTTATCGAGCAGTTTGACGTTGAGCCGTTCAGGATTGCGCGGGAAATGTTTATGGAACTCTGGCAACTGGCGAACAATGACAATTGTCTTCGTCAGCAGGCATTCTGGCACACCTGGCAGGGACCGTTACTGGAGATGCAGCAAAGTAACAACATAACATTGTTAGACGTATTGGAACGAGTGCATCAATTTCTGGCAGAGCATCCTGATGACTTTGACATTCCGGAAGCCTTTGTTACAAGGGATCTGCCACTGAGGCTTGCACAGCTGCGTGATCGATTTACGCGCTATATCGCACTCAACAATGAACAGGCGGCAAGGGGACGCAGAGGATATGAACGTAATCGGCGTGATGATTAGCTGTGGTGAATCGAACAGACACCTCAGTGTCATGAACGATGCCTTGAAGATACGTGCATAAAACACAACCTTTCTGATGCCCGACTGGATTGTTTTTGTTGGGGAGGATTTAACGATTCTGATGCTGAACCTGCCTGAATTCCTACCAGTTGATTAATACTTCGTAATATTAGTAAGGCCACCATCTGCAATATGAGATCACCCCGTCAGAAGAAACGTTCTTCTTAAGCCACTATCTTCTCCTGGCGAAGAAATATCCCGGTAAGGCTAAATCCGGGCCAGAGGGGAGATTTTGTTTAGGCTCAGATTAAAACACATCACTTTTTTCAGGACGTAATTCGACCTGACTGGCGATGAGCGTATCCACTTTAAGCTGTACCGGTATGAGCAGATCGACATCGGTCTCTGGTACATGCAGGGAGACGATGAGGCTGTAGCGCTTAAGAATCATAGCGGCTCAGAGCGCGTCGTGTTTTCCACCAGCCCTGGCTCCAGGCAAGCGGTTTGGTTATGGGCAAGGGAAGGGCAAGAATTTGAATGAGGTATGCCTTAGAGGTTCATGCGTGAGAATGGACGTCCGCTTTGTGCCAGGAGTAGACATTGCCAGATTTGTACCGCTATTCCCGATAGCACGGCTCCGGTGCTACACTCCCTGCAAGTCTCATTTCTCGAACGAATACTTTTATGAACTCTGGTGATTTCAAACGCCCAAAACTGGAACTGCCGAACGGCGCAGACAAACTGCTACTGCACTCGTGCTGCGCTCCCTGTTCCGGTGAGGTAATGGAGGCGATCCAGGCCTCGGGAATCGACTACACCATCTTCTTCTACAACCCGAATATTCATCCGCAGAAAGAGTATCTGATTCGTAAGGATGAAAATATTCGTTTTGCCGAACAGCACGGTGTACCGTTTATCGACGCGGATTACGACACGGATAACTGGTTTGAGCGTGCTAAAGGCATGGAATGGGAGCCCGAACGCGGCATTCGCTGCACCATGTGTTTTGACATGCGCTTTGAGCGGACGGCGCTGTACGCTGCTGAAAATGGCTTCAACGCGATCAGCAGCTCGCTGGGCATTTCGCGCTGGAAGAATATGCAGCAAATCAACGACTGCGGACAGAGAGCCGCCGCGCACTATCCGGGTATGGTGTACTGGGACTATAACTGGCGCAAGCAGGGCGGTTCGTCGCGCATGATTGAAATCAGCAAGCGCGAGCAGTTCTACCAGCAGGAATACTGCGGCTGTGTTTATTCACTGCGTGACAGCAACCTGCACCGCAAATCCCAGGGCCGTCCTCTCATTCAGCTCGGTAAGCTCTACTACGGCAAAGAAGACGAGCAGGCCTGATTTTATGTTACGCCCTCTGCGGCGTAACAGCCTTCCACTGCTTTCCTTAAATAATGCCTGCGCCAACCGGCAAGGAGCAGTAATTTCAGTCATGAGATAGCTGAAAGTCGATCTTGCACTGAAATGTCAGCCGATCGCTCTCAGCGGCCCATCAGCTCAGTTAGCTCATCCGCTTCGTGCCAGAAGCGGACACTCCATTAAGTCCGCTTGTGGCCAGAAAACGGCAAAAATGAATCGCGGAGTGAAATAAATGGATCAACCCTTCATACCGCCTTCCTTATCATGGCATTTGCGCCATTCAAATTCTGATTTCTTATGGCATAAGCTAGGATAGACTATCGGTATGACCTGCTGCATTCTTAGATAGGGAGTAATAAAGTGGTAAGAAGTTCGCTGTCGAGGACGAATCTCGAAACTGTAGCTTAGGCACATCGAAATTAGGATGTTCGGTTTTCTCTGTTTTTAGTCAAAAGCCAGTAAAAAGCAGCATTTCGACAGAACTTAGTATGCCGTTATCGATGTTCGAAATAGTTCAATATATAATTAAGGATTAATCATGCAAAAATCATTAAAGCTTCCAGAAAACAGGATACCTCTGGAATCTTCACAGCTGACTATATTCGTTGAAGGTACTACGGATGCAGCGATTATTAAAAATATCTTGTATGCTCTGAACCCTCATCTTACCCCAATTATAGTAGTTTGCAATGGCAAACACCGTATAGCAAAAACCATCAAAAACCTAACTAATGATGGAAATGCTAAATACATAGCATTGATAGACTCTGATGAACCAAGTGTATTTGATTCTAGGGAAGAGGCGAAGCGTCAACTTGGCAATCCCTCTATCCCTGTGTTTTGTGCAGTACCTACTATAGAAGCTTGGCTTTTCGCGGATGATAAAATTGCTAGTTACCTCGCAAAGAATGAATCAGCGATACGTACCATCGAGCGAATGTCATTGCCAGAGTCGATCCCCTACCCGAAACACTTGGCAGAAAAAATACTTAAAATCAATAACCTGAAAAGAAATCATGAAGTACTGCGGGACATAGATATTCATAGGGCAGCAGCTAGATCCCCTTCTTTAAGGAATTTTCTTGCTGGTATATCCGACGTTTTAGAGCTGAAGTTGGACTTACCTGATCACTCCATGTCATCCACAGTCAGTCGCGACGTTTTCTCAACATTGCTACGTGAACTTCCTGGGGACGTTGTAGCTTGGCGAACGCTTGCTGGCGAGACTTATAGTGCAGCTGAATTGGCTAGGAACATTAGTGAGGGGACAGAAACAGGAAAGCAGTATATGACAGAGTTACTTAGAGTTGCGCGTGATCTTACCCTACGGAAGGCAAAGAAATGACTATTTTTTTCGTCACTAATAGCGACAGCCAAACCGCAGCCAATCTTGCTGTTGCAAAGAAGATTGCGGCAAACACCGATATAAAATTGTTTGGTTGCGACGCATTGCGAGATAAACTTCATAACGAGTTATCGGGAAAAAAACGCGCTATTTTCTCGATGAGCCATGGTTCACGATTAGCAATTATTGATAGTGATGGCGATGAAGCAATTGTGGAGCATGACGGGGATGCATTGAGTGGTTACAAAGTTTATGCTTGGGCATGTATGACCGCTCAATCCTTAGGCGGTACATTGGCACAGGAAGATATTCACTGGTGGGGTTATGATGCCGCTATAACGGCTCCCGATGATCGAGAGAAATATCTCGATATTTTTTCTGAGGTGATATCAACTGCTAAGGACAACTTCGAGGATGGTGTTGATCATTCCAGCATTCAAAGGATTCTAGACTTAATAAAGGACGCATGCGACAAAGCTCAAGAACAGTTGGACAGGGTTGGAGCAATTGATGATGAAAATGCAATGTCTCTCTATTCCTGCTGCCATCAAATATGGGCTCGTCTATGCATATGGCTGCCTGGGGCTCAACAACCAATTAAGCACCGAAATGCTCCTTCGGCATACATTGATATGTAGCCCATGTGTGCGATGCACGTAAGATTTAATGGATAGGCTGAGATTCTTTAGATATTCCGGTTCGTTACTGTACAGTATTCAGCATACGCTAATACTATTACTCATACCGCACCATTAAGAGAGTTTCAAAATAATCGTGTTGACGTAATCTAGCGCTACTATGTGGCTATCAGTCAGGAATGAAGGTCCGCTTTTCGCTCAAAGCGAACCTTCGATTCAGTCAGAATGTCCGCCCTGTGCCAGGAGCTGCCGTTGCCGA
>OBZY01000480.1_pt1 | contig 14272 bp, 10 predicted proteins | sample 1477051 | NCBI WGS metagenome assembly OBZY01 (sample SAMEA2580270, study PRJEB22360) | human gut metagenome | biome: human gut; feature: human-associated habitat; material: faeces | place: Denmark | collected 2008/2010
CTCTCGATCTCGCTCGCCTGGCAGAAAAACGCGGTTATCACCGTTACTGGCTGGCTGAGCACCACAATATGGTTGGTATCGCCAGTGCCGCGACCTCCGTGCTGATTGGTTACCTGGCGGCGAACACCACCACGCTGCATCTTGGCTCCGGTGGCGTGATGTTGCCGAACCATGCCCCGCTGGTGATTGCCGAGCAGTTTGGTACGTTGAATACCCTCTATCCTGGCCGTATCGACCTGGGTCTTGGGCGTGCGCCGGGCAGCGACCAGCCGACCATGCGCGCCCTGCGTCGCCATATGAGCGGCGACATCGATAACTTCCCGCGCGATGTGGCTGAACTGGTGGACTGGTTTGACGCGCGTGACCCTAACCCGCACGTGCGCCCGGTGCCAGGCTACGGTGAGAAGATCCCGGTGTGGCTGTTGGGCTCAAGCCTGTACAGCGCGCAGCTTGCCGCGCAGCTGGGGCTGCCGTTCGCCTTTGCCTCACACTTCGCGCCAGATATGCTCCACCAGGCGCTTCATCTCTATCGCACAAATTTCAAACCTTCAGAGCGTCTGGAAAAACCGTATGCGATGGTGTGCATTAACATCGTTGCCGCCGACAGCAATCGCGATGCGGAATTCCTGTTCACCTCCATGCAACAGGCTTTTGTGAAGCTGCGTCGCGGTGAGACCGGCCAGCTGCCGCCGCCGGTGGAGAATATGCATCAGCTGTGGTCGGCATCCGAACAGTATGGCGTTCAGCAGGCGCTGAGCATGTCGCTGGTGGGGGATAAGGCAAAAGTGCGTCACGGGCTGGAGGCGGTGCTGCGTGAGACACAGGCGGATGAAATTATGGTTAACGGCCAGATTTTCGATCATCAGGCACGCTTGCATTCGTTTGACCTGGCGATGCAGGTGAAAGAGGAAGTGTCAGGTTAGCGCGGTTTGTTCCCCTCTCCCGTCGGGAGAGGGTGACAGGTGGTGTTACTGATACACCGGCAGCAGGTTAAAACTCGACAGGACATGCACCAGCGCGTTGCCAATACCGAACACCAGAATCAGCGCAATCATCGGCTTTCCACCCCAGACGCGGAATTTCGGGCTGCCGAAGCGTTTACGTGATTTGCGTGCCAGCAGCGCAGGCACAATCGCCGCCCAGATGGTCGCCGCCAGCCCGGCATAGCCGATGGCATAGAGGAAACCATTCGGCCACAGCAGACCGCCAACAATCGGTGGCAGGAAAGTCAGCAGCGCGGTTTTAAAGCGCCCCATAGCAGAATCATCAAAACCAAACAGATCGGCCAGGTAGTCAAACAGGCCCAGCGTCACGCCGAGGAAAGAGCTCGCGACGGCAAAGTTAGAGAACACCACCAGCAGCAGATCCAGACTGCGGCTGTTCAGTACGCCGCTCAACGCCTGTACCAGCACATCAATGTTACCGCCCTTCTGCGCAATGCCGATAAATTCAGGACGCGGGATATTGCCCATCGTCCCCAGCAGCCAAATCACGTACAGCGCCAGCGCCAGCAGCGTGCCGTAGATCAGGCACTTCACAATCGTGCGGGGATCTTTACCGTAATACTTCATCAGGCTCGGCACATTACCGTGGTAACCAAATGATGCCAGACAGAACGGCAGGGTCATCAGCAGGTACGGCGTGTAAGCGGTATTCGTCTCCGCCACGTTGAACAGCGTGGCCGGCGTAACGTGCCCAAGCAGGCTGCCGAAGGTCAGGAAGAAGGTGATCACCTTCGCGCCCAGCACAATCGCCGTCATGCGGCTCACCGCTTTGGTGCTCATCCAGACGATAAACGCGACGCCCAGCGCGAAGCACAAGCCCGCCACTCTTGCTGGCACGTTCAGCGACAACTCCGAGAATGTGTGATGCAGAATGGAGCCGCTCGCTGAGATGTACGCGTAAGTCAGGATGTAGAGCACAAAGGCAATGGAGAGGCCGTTTATCAGGTTCCAGCCTTTGCCTAACAGGTCTTTAGTGATGGTGTCGAAGCTGGAGCCAATGCGGTAGTTCAGGTTGGCTTCGAGGATCATCAGCCCGGAATGAAGCATACAGAACCAGGTAAACACCAGTGCCGCCAGCGACCAGAAGAACCACGCACCGGACATAACCACAGGCAGGGAGAACATCCCGGCACCAATGATGGTTCCGCCGATGATCACCACGCCGCCAAGCAGCGAAGGTGACGTTTGGGTGGTGGTAAGTGTCGCCATACAGCCTTTTCTCCAGTCAATAATGCGGTTATGCATGTTAGTGCGCAGCACTGTACCAGTACAAGAGTACAAAAGGAATAAAAAAAGCCCCGACAGTGTTTATCGGGGCTGTATAGATTACTTTACGTCAGAAACGAAAGACTTACGCGTCACCGAAACGACGACGAGCGGTACCTTCTTCACGACGTGGGCCACGGCTTTCGCGACGCTCGCCAGAGAAACGACGACCTTCGCCTGCGCCAGCGCGGTTGCCTTCGCTACGACCGCCTTCACGACGTTCGCCACCGAAACCACGACCACCGCCACGACGTTCGCCACCACGGTCAGTACGTGGCTGGGCATCGCCCATCAGCTGCATGTTCATCGGCTTGTTCAGGATGCGGGTGCGAGTAAAGTGCTGCAGTACTTCGCCCGGCATGCCTTTTGGCAGCTCGATGGTAGAGTGAGATGCGAACAGCTTGATGTTACCGATGTAACGGCTGCTGATGTCGCCTTCGTTAGCGATCGCGCCAACGATATGACGAACTTCAACACCATCATCACGGCCCACTTCAATGCGGTACAGTTCCATTTCGCCAGCGTCACGACGCTCACGACGTGGACGCTCTTCGCCACTGCGCTCTGGACGGTCAGCACGTGGACCACGATCGTTACGGTCGCCACGACGTTCGAAACGCTCGTCACGGTCACGGAACTCACGCTTAGGACGCATCGGTGCATCTGGTGGCACGATCAGGGTACGTTCGCCCTGTGCCATTTTCAGCAGTGCTGCGGCCAGTGTTTCCATATCCAGCTCTTCGCCTTCAGCGGTAGGCTGAATCTGTGCCAGCAGCGCACGATACTGGTCCAGGTCGCTGCTTTCCAGCTGCTGCTGTACTTTCGCGGCGAATTTTTCCAGACGGCGTTTGCCCAGCAGTTCTGCATTTGGCAGTTCCGCTTCTGGAATGGTCAGCTTCATGGTGCGTTCAATGTTACGCAGCAGACGACGCTCGCGGTTCTCAACGAACAGCAGCGCACGACCTGCACGACCCGCACGACCGGTACGACCGATACGGTGAACGTAGGACTCGGAGTCCATTGGAATATCGTAGTTAACAACCAGGCTGATACGCTCAACGTCCAGACCACGTGCTGCCACGTCGGTTGCAATCAGGATATCCAGACGACCGTCTTTCAGGCGCTCCAGCGTCTGCTCACGCAGAGCCTGGTTCATGTCACCGTTCAGCGCTGCGCTGTTGTAGCCGCTACGCTCAAGCGCTTCAGCCACTTCCAGGGTCGCGTTTTTGGTACGAACGAAGATAATCGCCGCATCAAAATCTTCCGCTTCCAGGAAACGTACCAGTGCTTCGTTTTTACGCATACCCCAGACAGTCCAGTAGCTCTGGCTGATGTCAGGACGGGTAGTCACGCTGGACTGAATGCGCACTTCCTGCGGCTCTTTCATAAAGCGGCGGGTAATGCGACGAATCGCTTCCGGCATGGTTGCAGAGAACAGAGCGGTCTGATGACCTTCCGGGATCTGCGCCATAATCGTTTCTACGTCTTCGATGAAGCCCATACGCAGCATTTCATCTGCTTCATCCAGTACCAGACCGCTCAGTTTAGAGAGGTCAAGAGTACCGCGCTTCAGGTGATCCAGCAGACGGCCCGGCGTACCGACAACAATCTGTGGACCCTGGCGCAGGGCACGTAACTGCACGTCATAACGCTGGCCACCGTACAGGGCCACCACGTTTACGCCGCGCATATGTTTAGAGAAATCAGTCATAGCTTCTGCAACCTGAACAGCCAGTTCACGGGTTGGAGCCAGGACGAGGATCTGCGGTGCACGCAGTTCCGGATCGATGTTGTGCAGCAGCGGCAGCGAGAACGCTGCGGTTTTGCCGCTACCAGTCTGGGCCATGCCCAGCACGTCACGACCAGACAACAGATGTGGGATACATTCTGCCTGGATCGGAGATGGTTTTTCGTAACCCAGATCGGTAAGGGCTTCAAGGATAGGAGCCTTCAGGCCCAGATCTGCAAAAGTGGTTTCGAATTCAGCCATGTAGTACGAGTGCCTCAATGTCAATGGCGGCCAGTCTACTTAGCTCATCGTGAAAATGATTAGCAATTTTCATTGAAAAGTGTGAACCGGCTCAAAGTAGATGTATTGACGAACAACAACGCCCTCACCAGTTAAGGTGATGGCAATCAAAAGATTACGGGCTGATGTTTATGTCGTCAGCTATTGCTGGTCCGATTCTGCCAGGTCGTCTTGCTCCTGGCCCAAGAGCGATAATTCCAACAATGCATAACGGTGCTCAACGAAGTTGTGTACGTTGTTAGCAACCGCTAATTTGAACAGTGCCGTAGCGCTGTCCTTATCCCCCAGACTTAGGTAGTACTTACCTAAATAGAAGTTGGTTTCACTGAGATGCTCAGCGAGCGAGGTGTTATCCGTTGCGTCCGCCTTGAGGCGTTCCATCAGCGTTGCTTCGCTAATGTTGCCCAGGTAGAACTCGACAATGTTCCATCCCCACTGTTCCTTGTCCGATTTATCGAAGCGCTGTTTCAGTGCTTCTTTTGCCTGCTTCTCATCGAGCTTCTGCTCAACGATGTATAACCACAGACTGCGGAAAGGATCATTAGGATCGTCTTGATAAAACGCCAGCAGATCATCTTGCGCTAACTTATCACGACCGCCGTAATACAGGGCGATACCGCGATTCAAGTGCGCGTAGTTGTAAGTTGGATCAAGCTCAAGTACAGAATCAAACGCTTCATAGGCAGCATCAAAATTGCCTGCCTGCGTTAAATATATGCCTAAGTAATTGAATACTTCAGGCATATCCGGTCGGATTGCCAGCGCTTGCGAAAAATCGTTACGCGCTAATGCCCTCAGACCGAGACTATCATACAACACTCCGCGCTCATATAAAAGCTGTGCGCGTTCGTCATCGGTTAAAGCCCGACTGGCAAGGATCTGTTCCATACGTGCCAGAATCACTTCCTGCTGTAAAGTCGGTTGCAATGGTACCGCGAGGACTTCACTTTTACGCCAGGAAGTATTACTGCATCCTGCAAGCGTAAGTGCTGTCGCAACGAAACACCAGCGCAAAAAAGGCTTCATTTCCCACTCCCGAAGACAACTATTGGATGAACGTCCTGTCCCCCGGCGGCTTAACAAGGCGTCCTGCCTGATAATAGGCCCTCCGCCGAAGCGGAGGGCAAATGCAACTTACTCGCCTTGCTGTTCTGCTGCCGATGCTTCTGGCGCAGCAGCCGGCTGAGACTGCTCGGTTGCTTCTTTAATGCTCAGACGGATACGGCCCTGGCGGTCAACTTCCAGAACTTTAACCGGGACTTCCTGACCCATCTGCAGGTAATCGGTCACTTTCTCAACGCGCTTGTCAGCGATTTGAGAGATGTGAACCAGACCTTCTTTACCGCCACCGATGGCAACGAACGCGCCAAAGTCAACGATACGGGTCACTTTACCATTGTAGATACGGCCCACTTCGATTTCTGCAGTAATTTCTTCGATGCGACGAATAGCGAATTTCGCTTTCTCGCCGTCGGTCGCTGCAATTTTCACCGTACCGTCATCTTCGATTTCGATAGTGGTGCCAGTCTCTTCGGTCAGAGCACGGATAACGGAACCGCCCTTACCGATAACATCTTTGATCTTGTCTGGATTGATCTTGATGGTGTGGATACGCGGAGCGAACTGAGAAATGTCGCCACGTGGCGCGTTGATCGCCTGTTCCATCACGCCCAGGATGTGCAGACGAGCACCTTTAGCCTGGTTCAGCGCAACCTGCATGATCTCTTTGGTGATACCTTCAATTTTGATATCCATCTGCAGCGCAGAGATACCGTCGCGGGAACCCGCAACTTTGAAGTCCATATCGCCCAGGTGGTCTTCGTCGCCCAGAATGTCAGACAGAACAACAAAGTTCTCGCCTTCTTTCACCAGGCCCATTGCGATACCCGCAACGGCGGCTTTGATTGGCACGCCTGCATCCATCAGCGCCAGAGATGCACCACACACGGAAGCCATGGAAGAAGAACCGTTAGATTCGGTGATTTCAGAAACCACACGAACGGTGTACGGGAATTTGTCAGCATCCGGCATCACTGCCAGCACACCACGCTTCGCCAGACGACCGTGACCAATTTCACGACGCTTAGGCGAACCCACCATACCGGTTTCACCTACGGAGTATGGAGGGAAGTTGTAGTGGAACAGGAAGCTGTCAGTACGCTCGCCCATCAGTTCGTCGATGTTCTGCGCGTCACGTGCTGTCCCCAGGGTCGCGGTAACCAGCGCCTGCGTTTCGCCACGGGTGAACAGTGCAGAACCGTGAGTACGTGGCAGAACGCCAGTACGCACGTCCAGACCACGGATCATGTCTTTTTCGCGGCCATCGATACGCGGCTCACCCGCCAGGACGCGGCTACGAACCACGTTTTTCTCGATAGCGTGCAGAATTTCGCTCAGCTCGTTAGCATCCAGCGTTTCGTCTTCAGCAATCAGCGTTGCGATAGTTTCGTCTTTGATCACGTCAACCTGAGCATAACGCTCCTGTTTGTCGGTGATGCGATAAGCATCGCTCAGACGAGATTCAGCCAGCGCAGCAACGCGTGCATTCAGCGCGTCGTTGACGGCTTCAGGCTGCCAGTCCCAACGTGGTTTGCCCGCTTCTTTAACCAGATCGTTGATGTTCTGAATAACGATCTGCTGCTGATCGTGGCCAAAGACCACCGCGCCCAGCATCTGGTCTTCGCTCAGCAGTTCCGCTTCGGATTCAACCATCAGCACAGCCGCTTCAGTACCAGCAACAACCAGGTCCAGCTTACTTTCTTTCAGCTCTTCCTGCGTTGGGTTCAGCACGTACTGGTCGTTGATGTAACCAACGCGTGCAGCACCGATTGGGCCATTGAATGGAATACCAGACAGTGACAGGGCCGCGGAAGCACCGATCATCGCAACGATATCCGGGTTAACCTGTGGGTTAACGGAAACAACGGTCGCGATAACCTGCACTTCGTTCACGAAGCCTTCCGGGAACAGCGGACGAACCGGGCGGTCAATCAGACGCGCAATCAGGGTTTCGCCTTCGCTTGGACGGCCTTCACGACGGAAGAAGCCACCCGGAATTTTACCGGCAGCGTAGGTACGCTCCTGGTAGTTAACGGTCAGTGGGAAGAAGTCCTGACCTGGTTTTGCTTTTTTCTGGCCAACTACGGTTACGAATACCGCAGTGTCATCCATGCTTACCATAACGGCAGCAGTAGCCTGACGTGCCATCATGCCGGTTTCCAGCGTGACGGTGTGTTGACCATACTGGAATTTACGAACGATCGGATTCAGCAAAGTTCTGTCCTTTCTTAAATGTATGACAGCACACCACCGGTGTGCTGACGATTTAACCCGACCTTCTTCGCATCCTCGCGACTAATGACAACCAACACCCCCATGGGTGAAGCCTCTCATTAGCCGCGCGAACCTCTGCAATGAAGATCATTTATAGCAACAATACAATAGTTTCCAGTGAATTGCTGCCGTCTGGTTGAAAAAAGGGGCCATCAGGCCCCCTTTTCTGAAACTCGCAAGACTTAGCGACGCAGACCCAGACGCTCGATCAGCGCGGAGTAACGTGCAACATCTTTACGTTTCAGGTAGTCGAGCAGTTTACGACGCTGAGAAACCATACGCAGCAGACCACGACGGCTGTGGTGATCTTTTTTGTGCTCTGCAAAGTGACCCTGCAGGTGGTTAATCTGTGCAGTCAGCAGTGCAACCTGAACTTCGGTAGAACCGCTGTCGTTAGTACCACGACCAAACTCAGAAACGATTTTAGCTTTAGCTTCAACGCTTAGAGACATTTTCAAACTCCAGAATATAAAGAATGTAAGGATGCCGATCTCTAATTCAGCAATCCCAGTATACGTCCCGCAATATGTTAAACAATTTGCCGAACGTTAAGCCGCGATATTCTACTCGTCTCCCCTGCTTATCGCAAGGCGAGCCGTTATCGCTATCAGGCTTCAACCGGATACTCAACGACCAGGCGACGCGGCGCGACGCGCCCTTCGCCATCCATTTCACCCATGCCGATAAACTTACCTTCATCCCCCTCGGTCACGCGTACCAGACCTTCAGAAGGAGCACTGGTGGTACGAACCGGGTTTCCGTTCTTAAAGTAAACGGAGGATGTTAAAGGAAGATTAACAACCGGGAAATCGGCCGCTGGGCTGTCCATTGGCATCAGCAGCGGATCGAGCAAATCGGCCGGCGCAATCTGCTGCGCTTCCGCCTGCTCAACCAACTCGCGCAGATGTTCAAGGGTCACCATTCGCTCAACCGGGTACGTGCTGACAGCCAGGCGACGCAGGTAAATCACGTGCGCACCGCAGCCCAGCTTTTCACCCAGGTCGTCAATGATGGTACGAATATAGGTGCCTTTCGAACAGTGAACTTCCAGCTCCAGCTCATCGCCTTCGTGACGAATAAAGAGCAGTTCGTACACGGTAATCGGACGGGGTTCACGAGGAACATCAATGCCCTGGCGTGCATATTCGTACAGTTTTTTACCCTGGTACTTCAGCGCCGAATACATTGATGGTACCTGCAGCGTGTCGCCACGGAAACTTTCCAGCGCGGCATAAAGTTGCTCCGCGCTGAAGGTCACCGGACGCTCTTCTACCACCTGACCATCGGCATCGGAGGTGTCCGTGCGCTGGCCTAGTCGGGCGATGACCCGATAGCGCTTATCGGAGTCCAGCAGGTACTGGGAAAACTTTGTCGCTTCCCCCAGGCAGATCGGCAACATGCCGGTCGCCAGCGGATCGAGCGCGCCCGTGTGGCCCGCACGGTTGGCGTTAAAAATACGCTTAACTTTTTGCAGCACGTCGTTGCTGGAAGCGCCCTGGGGTTTGTCCAGCAGCAGCACACCATGCACGTCGCGACCGCGACGACGAGGACGACTCATTAGTCCTCCTTGCTGTCGTCCGTTGGGTTAACACGACGTTCGTCGTCATGTTTCACCACGCTGGTCACCAGGTTAGACATGCGCATACCTTCGACCAGAGAGTTGTCGTAGAAGAAGGTCAGCTCAGGCACGATACGCAGACGCATCGCTTTGCCGAGCAGAGAGCGGATGTAGCCAGAGGCTTCCTGCAGCGCTTTAATGCCGTTTTTTACCGCGGCTTCGTCCTGATCGTTCAGGAAAGTCACGAACACTTTGGCATACGCCAGGTCGCGGGACATTTCCACGCCGGACACGGTGGTCATCACACCCACGCGTGGATCTTTAATTTCACGTTGCAGGATGAGGGCGATCTCTTTCTGCATTTCTTGCGCTACGCGCTGCGGGCGACCAAATTCTTTCGCCATAATAAATTCTCCAGACAAAAAAGGGGCAAAAAGCCCCTTTTAAAATTATTACCGGGTGGCGCTTTGCTTACCCGGCCTGCATCGATGATTAAGCAATCGTACGCTGAATTTCGATGATCTCGAACACTTCGATCATGTCGCCAACGCGAACGTCGTTGTAGTTCTTCACGCCGATACCACATTCCATGCCGTTACGGACTTCGTTAACGTCATCTTTGAAGCGGCGCAGGGATTCCAGCTCGCCTTCGTAGATAACCACGTTGTCACGCAGTACGCGGATTGGGTTGTGACGTTTGATGATACCTTCGGTAACCATACAGCCCGCGATCGCACCAAATTTCGGTGATTTGAACACGTCACGCACTTCAGCCAGACCGATGATCTGCTGTTTCAGCTCTGGAGACAGCATGCCGCTCATCGCAGCTTTCACTTCGTCGATCAGGTTATAGATGACGGAGTAGTAACGCAGATCCAGACTTTCAGCATCAATCACTTTACGTGCAGACGCGTCAGCACGTACGTTGAAGCCGACCAGGATTGCATTGGATGCAGCAGCCAGGGTGGCGTCGGTTTCGGTGATACCCCCTACGCCAGAACCGATGATCTTCACTTTAACTTCGTCAGTAGACAGTTTCAGCAAGGAGTCGGAGATCGCTTCCACAGAACCCTGAACGTCGGCTTTCAGAACGATGTTCACTTCGTGAACTTCGCCTTCGGTCATGTTCGCAAACATGTTCTCGAGTTTAGATTTCTGCTGACGAGCCAGTTTAACTTCACGGAATTTGCCCTGACGATACAGTGCAACTTCGCGCGCTTTCTTCTCGTCACGTACGACGGTCACTTCATCGCCCGCAGCCGGCACACCGGACAGGCCCAGGATTTCCACTGGAATGGACGGACCTGCTTCCAGAACTTCCTGACCCAGTTCGTTACGCATCGCACGAACACGACCGTATTCGAAACCACACAGAACGATATCGCCTTTATGCAGCGTACCTTCACGAACCAGAACGGTTGCAACCGGACCACGACCTTTATCCAGGAAGGATTCGATAACCGCGCCGCTCGCCATACCTTTACGAACCGCTTTCAGCTCCAGAACTTCAGCCTGCAGCAGGATAGCGTTCAGCAGGTCGTCGATACCGGTACCGGCTTTCGCAGATACTGGGATGAACTGCGCTTCACCGCCCCACTCTTCCGGCATAACACCGTACTGGGAGAGTTCGTTTTTAACGCGATCCATGTCAGCTTCTGGCTTATCGATCTTGTTCACTGCAACCACCAGAGGCACCTGCGCCGCTTTCGCGTGCTGGATAGCTTCAATGGTCTGTGGCATCACGCCGTCGTCTGCAGCAACAACCAGTACAACGATATCCGTTGCCTGAGCACCACGAGCACGCATAGAGGTAAACGCTGCGTGGCCCGGGGTATCCAGGAAGGTGATCATGCCGTTGTCGGTTTCTACGTGGTACGCACCGATGTGCTGGGTAATACCACCCGCTTCACCGGAGGCCACTTTCGTCGAACGAATGTAGTCGAGCAGAGAGGTTTTACCGTGGTCAACGTGACCCATGATGGTCACTACAGGCGCGCGCGGTTCTGCCGCTGCACCGGTGTCACGGTCGCTCATCACTGCTTCTTCCAGCTCGTTTTCACGACGCAGGATAACTTTGTGGCCCATCTCTTCGGCTACCAGCTGCGCAGTTTCCTGGTCGATAACCTGGTTGATGGTGGCCATTGCGCCCAGTTTCATCATCGCTTTGATGACCTGAGAGCCTTTAACCGCCATTTTGTTGGCCAGATCGCCAACGGTGATGGTTTCACCAATCACTACGTCACGGTTAACAGCCTGAGCTGGCTTCTGGAAGCCCTGCTGCAGTGCGGAACCTTTACGCTTGCCGCCTTTACCACCGCGGATCGCTGCACGTGCTTCTTCACGGTCAGCTTTAGATTCAGCGTGCTTGTTGCCTTTTTTGGCTGGGCGAGCAGCTTTGGTGCTGCGAGTACGGCCACGACCACCTTCAACTTCACGGTCGTTATCGTCTTCTGCCTGGCGCGCATGCTGAGAAGTGGTGACGTGATAATCGCTGGTGTCTTCAGACGCTTCAGCAGGGTTCACACCGTTCTTCTCGTTTTCTTCGGCCATACGGCGCGCTTCTTCAGCTACACGGCGAGCTTCTTCTTCAAGCTTGCGGCGGGCTTCTTCTTCCGCTTTACGCTTCAGCTCGGCAGCTTCATTTTCACGGCGGGCTTTTTCAGCCTGGGCGGTTTTTGTCATTTCGTCGGTCTGTTGATTGCTCACTTTGTCTTTTTCCGCAGCTTCACGCTTCACTTTATCACTTGCGTCGCGTTTCGCTTTTTCTGCGGCCTCACGTTCAGCTTTTAATTCTGCTTCACGTTTGGCAGTCGCTTCTGCCTCACGCTGAGCTTGTTCTTCCGCTTCACGCTGTGCCTGCTCTTCCGCAGCAAGGCGTTCTGCCTCTTGCGGATCACGTTTTACAAAGGTGCGTGTCTTGCGGACTTCAATTTGTACCGATTTGCTTTTACCACCGGTACCAGGGATATTCAACGTGCTACGCGTTTTGCGCTGCAGCGTCAGCTTGTCAGGCGTCGAACCGTGTTCACGGTTCAGGTGCGCTAACAAGGTTTGTTTTTCTTGCGCGTTCACCGAGTCATCAGCGGACTTCGGGATCCCTGCATCAGCAAATTGCTGTACCAGGCGGTCCACGGAGGTCTGAATCTCGGCAGCCAGCGATTTTACAGTTACATCAGTCATGCTGTTCCTTCCTGCTACAGTTTATTACGCTTCGTCGCCGAACCAGCAAATATTACGTGCGGCCATGATGAGTTCGCCGGCTTTCTCGTCGGTTAAACCTTCGATATCGGCCAGGTCATCAACGCCTTGCTCAGCGAGATCTTCCAGCGTACAAACACCACGGGCAGCCAGCTTGAACGCAATCGCACGATCAAGACCTTCCAGATTCAGCAGGTCATCAGCCGGCTTCTTATCGCCAAGGCTTTCTTCCTGAGCCAGTGCCAGGGTGGTCAGTGCGTTTTTAGCGCGTTCACGCAGGGCTTCAACGGTGGCTTCATCAAGACCGTCGATTTCCAGCAGCTCTTTCATTGGCACATAGGCCAGTTCTTCAAGGGTAGAGAAACCTTCTTCAACCAGAACAGTGGCGAAATCTTCGTCAATATCCAGGTATTTCGTGAAGGTATCGATCGCCGCATGGGCTTCAGCCTGATGCTTAGCCTGCAGGTCATCAACGGTCATTACGTTGAGTTCCCAGCCGCTCAGCTGTGACGCCAGGCGTACGTTCTGACCGTTACGGCCGATTGCCTGCGCCAGGTTGCCCGCTTCAACAGCGATATCCATGGTGTGTTTGTCTTCGTCAACAACGATAGACGCCACATCCGCCGGAGCCATTGCGTTAATCACGAATTGCGCCGGGTTGTCGTCCCACAGGACGATATCGATACGCTCGCCGCCCAGTTCGGTAGAAACCGCCTGAACACGCGCACCGCGCATACCTACGCAAGCACCGACCGGGTCGATACGTTTGTCGTTGGTTTTCACTGCGATTTTCGCGCGTGAACCCGGATCGCGGGCAGCCGCTTTAATCTCGATAACTTCTTCGCCGATTTCCGGTACTTCGATACGGAACAGTTCAATCAGCATCTCTGGCTTGGAACGGGTCACAAACAGCTGTGCACCACGCGCTTCAGGGCGTACGGCATACAGAACGCCACGAATACGGTCACCCGGACGGAAGTTTTCACGCGGAAGCATGTCTTCACGCAGGATAACGGCTTCAGCGTTACCTGGCAGCCCTTCAGATTTGATTTCCAGAGAGATGTTGTCGCGGTTTACTTTCTTCACCACGCCGGTAATGATCTCACCTTCCTGATCGCGGAACTGATCGACAACCAGCGCGCGCTCAGCTTCACGGACTTTCTGGACGATAACCTGTTTTGCGGTTTGCGTAGTGATACGGTCGAAGGTGACAGATTCAATCTGATCTTCAACATAGTCACCCACGTTCAGGCTTTCGTCTTCAAAACGCGCCGCTTCCAGGGTGATCTCTTTCGTCGGCTGGGTCACCTCTTCAACGATTACCCAACGACGGAATGTATCGAAGTCACCGCTTTTACGATCGATTTCTACGCGAACATCGATCTCTTGTTCGTATTTTTTCTTGGTTGCTGTAGCCAGTGCACTTTCCAGCGCTTCGAAAATCTTCTCACGCGGCAGTGATTTCTCGTTGGAGACGGCTTCAACAACAGCCAAAATTTCTTTGTTCATCGCGGGCTTTTCACCTCAATCCAGACTGTTAAAAGTGGGGAACCAGGTTCGCCTTCTGGATATTACTCAGCGCGAACACTTCATCTTTGCCTTCGACTGTAACCGTGATCATTTCACCATCAACGGCTTTGATAATTCCCTGCCATTTACGGCGGTTCTGTACGGCCATACGCAGAACGAGAGCCACTTCTTCACCGGTAAAGCGCACATAGTGCTCGGCCGTGAACATCGGGCGATCGAGGCCGGGTGAGGAAACTTCCAGGTTGTACGCAACGGTAATCGGGTCTTCAACATCAAGAACCGCACTCACCTGGTGGCTAACATCAGCACAATCATCAACATTGATGCCATCTTCACTATCAATATAGATGCGCA
>OBZY01000504.1_pt1 | contig 13607 bp, 9 predicted proteins | sample 1477051 | NCBI WGS metagenome assembly OBZY01 (sample SAMEA2580270, study PRJEB22360) | human gut metagenome | biome: human gut; feature: human-associated habitat; material: faeces | place: Denmark | collected 2008/2010
TATTTTTACGGTGGCTATTTTTAAATGCTTTTAATTCTGGCAAGTAACAATGGAATCTGAGTTCTAATTAACTTTACGCTCAAACGCCGCCGTTCTCGCCCCGAGAGCGGCAGCGTTTGAGCGCTAATCATACCAGCAGGAATACGCCATGCGATTCACGATTATTTCTACAAAACCCGGTCATCAGCCGCCGCAGAGCAGCTGTGATTTTTATGCCCCGGGCGGCACCATTGGGCGCGGTACGGATAACAATCTGGTATTGCCTGACAATGACCGCACCATCTCGCGTTTGCAGGCCATTGTTCACGTTGACGCCCAGGGCGAATGCCGCGTCACTAACCGTGGCAGCGTCACCCGCGTGGTATTAAATGACATTCCGCTTGAGCGCGGGCGCCAGGTTGAGCTGCAGGATGGGGACATTCTCGGTATTGATGATTACCGCATCGAAGTGACCGAACTGATTCATGATACGCAGCCAGTCAGCCGCATGGCGGCGACCATGCAGCAGCAGGCGCGTCCAGCCGCGGCCCCTGCGGCAGCCCCGCAGCCAAAGCCTGCGAGCGCCGCCCCGCGCGGGAAGGCGGAACCGACTGCTGTGCCGTCGGAAATCTGGGATAGCCTGATGCAGGAGTTCTCTATCTCCGACAGCATTTCCAGTTCTCGGGCGAAGCCGCAGCCGGCAGCGTCGCATGATCCGTTCTCCCAGCCTGTCGCACCTGAGCGTAACGCTGAAGATCCGCTGGCGATGTTCAATGACAGCGATCCAAAGCTTGAGCGTAAGAACGTGGATCCGGATACGCTGTTCAGTGACGAAGCATTGTTCAAAAAAGAGAGCATTTTTGACGACGTCACCCCGTCTACGCTGGTGCCGCCCAATGAAGCTAAACCTGCGCAGCCACAAGAAGAGCAGACGGATGAACTCGATCCGCTGGCTCTGTTTGGCGGTAGTGCCAGCGCACCTGCTGCACGAAATGATGACCCCCTCGGGTTGATGGGCGGGGCACCGTTAACCCATCCGGATGAAATTGTCGGCGATAAGCCAGAGGCCGTCGTTGAGCCAGACCTGACGCCAGAGCCGGAAGCAGAACAGGAAGAGGACGTCCTTGCCGCTTCTCCGCTGTTTGCTCCTGAGCCGCAGGTGCCGCCGCGCGCGGAAGAAGAAGAGCCGGCGCGACCGGATTATGCCGGCTTCACCATGCCAACCCCGCAGGCCGTGGCGCGCAGTAATGCCCAGGCACCTAAAGGGCGTTTGCGTATTGACCCGGTCAAAAACGCGGCGTCGCCAGCAGCCCATAATGGCGAAAAGGGTGAAGTACTGCAGGGCGAATTACTTGAGGCACTGCTGGAAGGGATGGGGCTCAGCGAAATGCAGCCCGTCCCGCAGTTTGACCGTGAAAATATGCGTCAGCTGGGGCAAATTCTGGGCATGTTCTCTCAGGGCACCGTGGCGCTGCTTTCTTCGCGCTCCATTCTCAAGCGCGGCGTAAAAGCCGATATGACCATGGTACTTGATGATGCCAACAACCCGTTCAAACTGTTGCCGACCGGGAAAACCGTTCTGATCCAGATGTTCGGTACGCCAATGCCGGGCTTTATGCCGCCGACAAAATCCGTGCGTGACGCGCTGATCGATCTGCAGGCGCATCAGCTGGGTATGATCTCCGGTATCCGCGCAATCATTGCCGCCATGCTGCAATCCTTCAACCCGGAACAGCTGGAAGAGCAGGCGAAGCAGAACGGGATGACCTCCCGACTGGCGCTACCGGGCAGTCGCAAAGCCGCGCTGTGGGACTACTTTGTCCGCAGCTATGGTGAAACGGCAGGCGAGATTGAGGATGACTTCCACACCCTGTTTGGCGAAGCCTTCCTTCATGCTTATGACATGGAGGTAAATCAGTACAAAGACTCACAGAGCGGATCGGAAGAAAAATGAATATCGCAACGGCTTCTCTCTCCCGCCAGGGGACGCGCGCCAGCAACCAGGATCAGACGGGAGAAACCATAGGGGAACGTTCAGCCTGCTTTGTCGTCTGTGATGGTATCGCTGGTCTGCCGGGCGGTGAGGTGGCCGCTGAACTGGCCCGCAACAGTATTATCTCCCGCTTCGATGGCGACAAGCACCTGAACGCGCAGCATATTCGCGACTATGTGCAAACGGCGAATCGCACCATTCTCAGCGAACAGCAGGCGGTTCAGGATTATCGTCGGATGGGCACCACGCTGGTCAGTCTGTTTATCGACAGAGATTACCGGCTGGCCTACTGGGCACATGCCGGGGACAGCCGCCTGTATCTGTTTCGCCGGGGCTGGCTGTGGCATGTCACCACCGATCACAGCCTGGTTCAGCAGATGAAAGATGCAGGGCACGACACCGATAACCTCAACAGCAATTTGCTCTATCTGGCGCTGGGTATTGAAAACGGTGGGCCAGAAGCGAGCTACAGCGATGTGGTGCAGGTCGAAGACGGAGATGCATTTCTACTCTGTACAGACGGTTTCTGGCACGGCGTCAGCGAAGAACAGATGAAACAGTCGCTGCACATGGTTAACACGCCGCAAGAGTGGCTGACCTTAATGAACCAAATCATCCAAAAGAATGGCGAACAGGAGGGGAATGCTCAGGATAACTATACCGCCCTGGCGGTATGGATGGGCAACCCTCAGGACACCACTTTGCTGCATACGCTTTCTGACGCAGCACAATTTCTTCCCTGCGGAACTGATTAGACACACAAGGAACGATATGAAACTTTGGCTATCGGGTTTAGCACTTCTGGCGGTGGCGTCCACCGCGCAGGCTGAGAATTTCCGCATTGTGCAGTCTCCTGCGCAGAAGCTGGATATCTGGATTGATAACATCAAAGACAACACCCCACAGAGCTGGTGTAAGTCTGAGATTGCGCTGCGTATCGTGGCGAACGGCAACAAAGACGTTTCGGTTCTGGAGAACTTTGTCCCGCGTCTGGGCTCGCTGCTGGAACACCAGTGCAGCAAAGTCAGTAAACTGAGCTGGACGCTGAACGATCCGTCCGGGACGACGCTGGCGCAGGGGATAGCAGGCAAAGCGCAGGACTGGGCGCTGGTGGTAAAACAGCAGCAGACTGCGCCAGTGAGTACTCCGGCCAGCGGTGCGTTGCTGCCGCCGGACCAGAACGCGGAAACCCACACGGTTGCTGCCGATCGCACGCCGTGGCAGGAATTTACCCTTCAGGACGGCTGCCATCTGCGTACCTTCTGGGAAGGGGGCTCGTCTGCTCCGGCGCTCTTTATTCCGGATTCAGACACCACCCGCTGCGGAAACGGGAGCTGGCTGAGTGGACACACGGTTATCTCCCAGTCCCGTAGTGGTGGACAAAAAGAGATACCGGTGACCTACATTCACGGCTTCCCGGTCATGGGACTGAATCAAAGTGCCGACCCGGAAAACGCGCTGATCACCTCCGTCAACAAAGAGCGCATGGTTTTCAGCACCTCCAACAGCGACCAGAGCTGGATGATCCTGCCTTACGACAGCAGCCTCAACGGCTGGAAAAGCAACGGCACGGTGGCCGTGGAGATTTCACGTGAGACCGCCAGCGACGATGCAAAACTGCAGGCGCGTATCGCCGCGGTGAAAAAAATCTGGGGCGCCTGGGTTACCCCTGGCACAACGCTCAATATCGTCCTGATTGACACCCTGCGCCCTCAGCTGCGCGATCCGGCAGTCGGCGCCTGGCGCGCGGCAAACTAAGGAATGGCTATGAATACGCTCTATCAACACCTGGCGGGTGAATCGCTGAGTGACGCGCTGGTGCGTCTTGAAGCTGAGATCAAAGCCCGTCCGGCCGATGCCGATCTCCGTGCCGCGTTTGTGCAATTTTTGACCCTCAGTGGTAACTGGACGCGTGCCCTGACTCAGCTGAAAAGCTGGCTGGCACTTAAGCCCCAGGCTAAACCAACCGTTACCCTGCTGGAGCAGTCCATCCAGGGCGAGCTGCAGCGCGCGCAGGTGATGACGGGGCAGGCTCGTCCTGCCATGCCTGAAACGCAGTGGCCGTGGCTTACCACGCTTGCCGCCGCGCTTAATGACGCGGGAGAGCGTGCTCAGGCGCTGCGTCTGGAAGCCCTTGAGCAGGCGCAGGCAACGGCGGGTCAAATCACGCTTGAGAATGACGAGACGCAGGCATTCGCATGGCTGATGGACGGCGATGCTCGTCTGGGGCCCGTGTGTGAAACCATCGTCAACGGCCGTTATTTCTGGCTGCCGTTTAACGCCATCGCCGAGATCCGTTTCCAGGCGCCTGCCAGCGTGACTGACCTGGTGTGGCGTCATGCGCTGGTGCGCCTGACAGACGGTACCGAACAGGTTTGCCAGATCCCGGCGCGCTATCCTTTCGAAGCGGATGCGTCTGACGCGGTTAAGCTCGCGCGCACCACCGAATGGCTGCCGCTCGACAATGACGGCACGCTGTATGAAGGCATGGGGCAGAAAGCCTGGCTTAGCGAGCAAAGCGAAAGCCCATTGCTGTCGTTGAACCTGGTGACGTTTGCTGCGGATGGAGCCCATGAGTAATCCCGCTGGCGAAGGCGATCTGCTGCGCAGCGGCTGGCAAGCCCGCAGCAAGCAGGAGAAGGTGGGGGCGCGCGATAAAATGCAGCCCTCGCTGCTGGATCGCCTCACCGATAACGATCCGGAAAAAAAACGCGAGTCCGCCAACAGTAATCTGATTACCCACGCCGCCCTGCGCCGTAACGTGCTGCGGGATCTGCAGTGGTTGTTTAACACCATCAACCATGACGCATCCGGTGACCTGAGCGCGTTGCCGCATGTGAACCGCTCGGTGGTTAATTTTGGCGTCGCGCCGCTGGCCGGGAAAAGAATGTCAGACATTGAATGGCACGACATTCAGCGCAAGCTTACCGAGGCCATCATTAACTTTGAACCGCGTATTTTGCCGCAGGGACTGCAGGTCCGCTGCGTGTCAGACACCTCGTCACTGGATCTGCACAACGTGTTGTCCATTGAGATAAAAGGGCGTCTGTGGTGTGTGCCGTACCCGCTGGAGTTTCTGTTTCGCACCGATGTCGATCTGGAAAACGGCCATTTTGAACTGAAAGATGCGGGGTGATCATGGAAAGTAAACTGCTCGAATATTACAACCGTGAACTGGCCTATCTGCGTGAAATGGGCGCTGAATTTGCCGAGCGCTATCCCAAAGTCGCGGGTCGACTGGGCATGCGCGGCATCGAAGTGGCGGATCCGTATACAGAACGCCTGATGGAGGGGTTCGCGTTCCTGACCTCCCGCGTGCAAATGAAAATGGATGCGGAGTTCCCGCGCTTCTCCCAGCGTTTGCTGGAAATGATTGCGCCAAACTATCTCGCACCAACCCCCTCAATGGCGATTGCTGAAATCCAGCCCGACAGCACGCGTGGCGATCTGAGCAACGGTTTTAAGGTGCCGCGCGGCACCATGATGGACAGCCTGGCGCTGAAAAAGACCGGGGTCACCTGCAGCTACACCACGGCGCATGAAGTTAATCTGCTGCCGCTGAAAATCGATAAGGTTGAGCTGGGCGGTGTGCCTGCCGATCTGCCGCTGGCGCAGCTGGGCCTGAGCCAGCGGGGGATCAACAGCGCGTTACGGATCCGCATTGCCTGCGATGGCCCGCAGCATCTTGGGCATCTGGATTTTGACCGTCTGGAGTTTTTCCTCAGCGGCCCGGATATTGAAGCGCTCAAGCTGCTTGAGCTGGTCATGGAGCACCACGCCGGGATGGTCTGCCAGACCGTCAGTAAGCACCCGCAGCGACAACTGCTCTCTGCGGATGCCTTGCGACAGGAAGGGTTTGAGCCGGACCAGGCGCTGCTTCCGGACGACCTGCGCAACTTTGACGGCTATCGTCTGCTGCAGGAATACTTTGCGTTTCCGGCACGGTTCCGCTTTATCAGCCTCAGCGGTCTGGGCAAGCTTATCCAGCACTGTGAAAATGAAAAAGCGTTCGATATTTTCATCCTGCTGGATAAAAGCGATGAGCAGCTGGAGCGGGTGGTTGATGCCAGCCATCTGGCGATGCATTGCACGCCGGTGATCAACCTTTTCCCGAAAGTGGCGGCGCGGCAGAAGCTGAGTGAGAGCCAGCATGAATATCATCTGGTGGTGGATAACATCCGTCCCCTGGATTATGAAATTTATGCGGTAAACAAAATCTTCGGCAGTGCCGACGGCCAGCGTGACGACCAGACGTTTCGTCCTTTCTGGAGCACCTGGAGCGGTGATGCGGGCAACTATGGCGCCTATTTTTCCCTGCGCCGCGAGCAGCGAGTGCTCTCTGAACATGCCCTGCGCTACGGCACCCGCACCGGTTATATCGGCTCCGAAGTCTTTGTTTCGCTGGTGGATGAACAGCATGCACCCTGGCAGGAAAATCTGCGCTATATCTCCGCGGAAGTATTGTGCACCAGCCGCGACCTGCCGCTGATGCTTCAGCAGGAACTCGGACAGTTCATCATGGCCGATTCCATGCCGGTGAAATCCCTGACCCTGCGAAAAGGCCCAACGCCGCCACGCCCGGCTCTGGCCGAAGGGTTTAGCACCTGGCGATTGATCAGCCAACTGCAGATGAACTATCTCAGCCTGATGGACAGCGAAAACGAAGAGGGTGCCGCCGCCCTGCGTCAGCTGTTAGGGCTGTATGCTAACCTGGCGGAGACGCCGGTTGCGCGTCAGGTTGAGGGCGTTCGCCACTGCGTGCTGGAGCCGGTTCACCGTCGCGTCCCGGAGCCGGGTCCGGTGGTCTTTGCGCGTGGGATCGGCATTACTCTGACGGTGGATGAGCGTGCGTTTTCCGGCGCCAGCCCCTGGCTTTTCGGCAGCGTGCTGGAACGCCTGTTTGCCCGCCTGGTGTCCATCAACAGCTTTACTGAATTCACGCTGAAGAGTCAGCAGCGCGGTGAGATTGGCTACTGGGCACCGCGTATGGGGAAAAGGGCACTACTATGAGCGAAGTCGCCTCCGCGCCGCTGCGTGTCCATCGCCTGACGCCGTTGCCGGACGCTTTCTGGCGCGGCGTTCGCGAGACGCCGTGGCGCTACGATCTGTTCCAGCTATTAAGACGCATTGATGCCCAGGGCGGTGAACGTTATCCGCTGGGGCGCGCGCCGCTGCCGAAATTTGAGCCGTTACGTATCGGTCAGCAGCCATCGATGAGCTTTGCGCCGTCGACCCTCGCGCAGGTGCGCCAGCGTGAAGAGAACGGGCTGCACGAGGTGTCTATCCTCAGCTTCGGTCTGTTTGGTCCAAATGGCCCGCTGCCTGTCCATATGACAGAGTACGCCCGGGAGCGTATTCATCATCATCAGGACACCAGCCTGAGCGCGTTTGCCGATCTGTTCCATCATCGCCTGACGCTGTTGTTTTACCGTGCCTGGGCTGATGCGCAGCCCGCCGTCTCTCTTGACCGCGCGGACAATAAACGCTTTGAGGGGTATCTGGCATCCTTGATCGGCATGGGCCAGCCGGGGCAGATGACCAAAGGCAGCCTGAGCGCACATGCCCGTTTTACTCACGCCGGACACCTGACTCGTCACGCCCGGGATCCGGAAGGGCTGGAGAAGATCCTGCGCAACTATTTTAACGCCCCGGTAAAACTGGTCACGAACGTGGCGCAGTGGATGCCGCTTTCGCCGCGTGAACAGGCGCAGTTGGGTGAAGGGCGTCGTCTGCCGCGGATGGGAGAATCCGCTTTTCTCGGCGTTGCGGTGCGCGACGTGCAGCACAAGTTTCGTATCGAAATCGGCCCACTGAGCGCGGAAGAATACAACCGCTTCCTGCCAGGCGAAGCGTGGGTCACTGAACTGCGCGACTGGGTACGCCAGTACGCAGGGGTGGAATTTGAATGGGAAACTCGGGTTATTCTGCGCGCCGACGCGGTGCAGGGTGCCTCGCTCGGTAGCGCCGGGCGGTTAGGTTACAACACCTGGCTGGGCCTTCAGCCTCAGCCTGTCCCACGTGGCGATCTGGTGTATCGCGCAGAGCGATAATTTTTCTAACGCATTGTTATCAACGGAACCGAACATGTCAGAAATCAGCCGTGCCGTGCTTTTCGGCAAACTGGATACGCTGTTATTTACCTCACTGGAAAGCGCCACCGCGTTCTGCAAGCTGCGCGGCAACCCCTATGTTGAGCTGGTGCACTGGCTGCATCAGCTGATGCAGCAGCAGGATGGCGATCTGCAACAGGTGATACGTCATTTTGCTCTCGATGAACAGCAGCTGACGCGCGATATCGTGGCCGCACTGGATGCGCTGCCACGTGGCGCGAGTTCTGTTTCCGATCTGTCAGAACATATCGACAGCGCCGTGGAGCGCGCGTGGGTGTTTGGCTCGCTGAAGTATGGCGTCAGCCGTATTCGCGGCGGGCATTTGCTGATTGGCATCCTGAAAACCTGGAATCTGGCTAACGTGCTGAAAAGCATCTCGGCGCAGTTCAGCCGCCTTAACGTCGACGTGCTGATCGAGCAGTTTGATGCGATTTGCGCTCAGAGCAAAGAGACGCTGCAGGCGGCCGCTGCCGCGGATACGCCAGCCGGTACGGTGCCTGCCGCACAGGGGACGTTGGCCCAGTATGGTCAGGACCTGACTGCGCGCGCCCGTGAAGGGAAGATTGACCCGGTTGTCGGGCGCGATGAAGAGATCCGCCAGATGGTCGATATTCTGATGCGCCGTCGCCAGAATAACCCGCTGCTGACCGGGGAAGCTGGCGTTGGAAAAACGGCGGTGGTGGAAGGGCTGGCGCTGCGTATCGCCGAAGGCGACGTGCCGGCACCGCTGCAGAATATTCAGCTTTGGCTGCTGGATATCGGCATGCTGCAGGCCGGCGCAGGCATGAAAGGCGAGTTCGAGGCGCGTCTGCAAGCCCTGATTAATGAAGTGCAGTCCAGCGCTACGCCAGTCATTCTGTTTATCGATGAGATCCACACCCTGATTGGCGCAGGCGGCCAGCAGGGTACCGGTGATGCCGCTAACCTGTTAAAGCCGGCTCTGGCGCGCGGGCAACTGCGCACCATCGGTGCCACCACCTGGGCGGAATACAAAAAATACATTGAGAAAGATCCGGCGCTGACCCGTCGTTTTCAGACGGTACAGGTTCACGAGCCGGACGAAGCCAAAGCGATTCTGATGCTGCGCAGCACCGTGTCACCGCTGGAGACGCATCACCAGGTACTGCTTCTCGACGAAGCGGTCAGCGCGGCGGTCAAGCTTTCACATCGTTATATTCCGGCGCGTCAGTTGCCGGATAAAGCCGTTGCGCTGCTTGATACTGCCTGTGCCCGCGTGGCGGTCAGCCAGAGCGCGCCACCGGCACAGCTGGAAGATTGCCTGCGCCATCTCGCGGCCCTGGATGTGGAGATCGAGATTGCCGGACGCGAAGCGCGCGTGGGTGCCGGCGATCCGGAGCGCGTCGCAGCCTTGACCGCCGAGCGCGATACATACGAAACAAAGCGCGAAGCCCTGACCCAGCGCTGGGAAGAGGAACGTGCTCTTGTGACTGAAATCATCCGCCTGCGTGCCGCGCTGTTTGCCGCGGGTGATGACGAGACCGGCGAACTGCGCAGCGCGCTTAACGCGCAGCAGCAGGCGCTCAACGCTTTACAGGGCGACGAGCCACTGCTGTTTGCGGCGGTGGATGAAAATGTGGTGGCGGCGGTGGTCTCTGACTGGACCGGTATCCCGCTGGGCCGGATGGTAAAAAACGAAATTGATGCGGTGCTCAACCTGGCTGATACCCTCAACCAGCGCGTCATCGGCCAGCGTCACGGCCTGGATCTGATTGCTCGCCGCGTGAAAACCTCGCGGGCGAAACTCGACGATCCGAACAAACCTGTTGGCGTATTTATGCTCTGTGGCCCGTCCGGCGTGGGGAAAACGGAAACCGCACTGGCATTGGCGGAGTCGCTTTATGGTGGTGAGCAGAACGTTATCACCATCAACATGAGTGAATTCCAGGAAGCCCACACCGTTTCCACCTTAAAAGGTGCGCCTCCGGGATACGTGGGTTATGGTGAAGGCGGGGTATTAACCGAGGCCGTTCGCCGTCGCCCGTACAGCGTGGTCTTGCTGGACGAAATTGAAAAAGCGCACCCGGATGTACATGAAATCTTCTTCCAGGTCTTCGATAAAGGCTGGATGGAAGATGGCGAGGGCCGCCATATTGATTTCCGTAACACCATCATTATTCTGACGTCCAACGTCGGCACCGATCTGATCAGCGCCATGTGTGCCGATCCGGAACTGATGCCTGAGCCTGAGGCGTTAAGCGGCGCGTTGCGTCAGCCGCTGCTGGAGGTCTTCCCGCCGGCGCTGCTGGGCCGTCTGCTGGTGGTGCCGTATTATCCACTGAGCGACGAGATGCTGGGGCAGATTGTCCGCCTGCAGCTCAAACGCATTCAGCGTCGTCTGCAAGAGAATCACAATATTATTTCCGAGTTTGATGACAGCGTGGTGGAACAAATTGTTCAGCGCTGTACCGAGGTGGAGTCTGGCGGCCGCATGGTGGACGCTATTCTGACAAACACCTTGCTGCCTCAGATGAGCCAGATATTACTTACCGCCAGCCGCAGCGATGAGCAGTACCGACGTCTGCACGTCACCTGTGAGCAGGGCGAGTTTCACTGTCAGTTTGCCGCGTAATAATCATCAAGAGAACTGTAAAAGATGACGGATAATGATAACAATCGGACTGTCCCAAACGCGCTCCCGGTCGGGTATCGCTTCAACGAGTTTGAAATTAAAGAGGTGATCGGCGGCGGCGGGTTCGGCATCGTCTATCGCGCGTGGGATCATCAGCTCGAACGCACTATCGCTATCAAAGAATTCATGCCTGCCTCGCTCGCCGTGCGCGGCGACGATATGACGCTGGTACTGCGCAGCGAACGTTTTGGCAAAGCGTTTTCCGCCGGCCTGAACAGCTTCATTCAGGAAGCCCGCCTGCTGGCGCGCTTCAACCACCCAAACCTGCTTCACGTGCTGCGTTTCTGGGTGCAAAACGATACGGCCTATATGGGAACGCTGTTCTATAGCGGTACCACGCTCTCCCGCCTGCGCGAACAAAAACCGGAGCTGATTAACGAAGCCTGGATCCGTCGTATGCTGCCCATGCTGTTCGGTGCCATTAAGACAATTCATGACGAAGGCTATCTGCACCGCGACATCTCTCTGGATAACATCCAGATTCAGGATAACGGGCTGCCGGTTCTGCTCGATTTCGGCTCAGCGCGCCGCACCATTGGTAATCTCTCCGACGAGACGGAAACCATGCTGCGCCCGGGCTTTGCGCCGATCGAGCAGTACACGGACGACAACGAAAGCGAGCAGGGCCCGTGGACGGATATTTATGCCCTCGGCGCCGTGCTGCGTACCCTGATTGTCGGCTCACCGCCGCCGGTCAGCGTGGTGCGCTCAATTCAGGACACCTGCAAACCGCTAGTGGAATTGCAGCCACAGGGCTATTCCCTCTCGCTGCTGCAGGCCATCGACCGGGCGCTGGCGTTGCACATGGAAGACCGACCGCAGTCCATCGATGAATTCGCGGCGCTGATTGAGATGCCGGTAGCGGGTATCGACGATGTACTGAGCGCGAAAAAACCGGGCACGATGCTGGTACCGGTAGAGGAAGAGGCACCGGCTTCTGCACTGGACTGGCACCGGTACAAAATCCCGGCAATGGTTGCTGCGGGCGTGCTGGTTGGCGTCGTCGCCGGAGCGATGCTGTTTAGCGGTGGCGACCATGATGCGCCAGAGCAGGCGGCGCAGGCCCCCGCTGAGACGCGCCCCGTTGAAACCGCATCGAACGCGCCGGAAGTGAAACCGGAAACGGCGAAAGCCAGTGAACAGACTGCACCGACTGCGACAGCGCAACCGGCCACCCCGCCGGTGGATGCCAGCCCGGTTGCACTGGTCTATATCCGTATTCTTGACGGTGAGACCCTGAAAGTGAACGGTGAGCCAAAAACACTGCGTCCGGCGAATAACGGTTATGCATCGCTCAAGCTACCTGCGGGCGAGGCCAGAATTGAACTGCAGGGCAACGGGAAAACGCGTACCCAGACGCTGGATATCGCGAAGCCTGGCACCTGGCTGGTGAATCCGTAAGTAAGGTAAGCAGGGACTGGTAACAGGACGGAGCGAATGTATAACCTCAAGTTTGTCTATCTTTTCAGCGAGAATGTCTCGCCAGCGCTTTTCGCGAAAATTATCCGCCCGTCCGTAGCCGGGCAGTGGATAATGTCAGTTCCCGACAATTCGCTGCGCTCGCTGTTTACGCGTTACGATTTGCTGCATTCCATCACCGGGGCGAATCCCTATCAGTCAGGACGCGATACCCGTAAGCTGATCGTGCAGGATCTCGATATCGGCAGGATCGTTGCCATCGACGAGAGTTTCCGTAACTGGTCATCGGTAACGGAGATATTTTATATCAATGCCGATGGCCGACTGCAGGCGGCCTCGCTTACCGGTCTGGGCTGGTATCCGGTAAGCACAATCGTCGATCGCTACGAAACCATGGTGCGAACCTACGGTGCCCGTCCTGCGCCGACGGTACTGCCGAAGCAGGTGGTGAAATCCAAAGCGGCACAGGTGCCGGATGAGGCCACGCCGGGCAAAGACGGTAAAACCTATGCTTCGCAGCTACAGCAGATGACCAAGGCGGAACGCTGGCAGGCGCGTAAGGATCTGATCGCGAAGGGTAGTAATAGCCTTTACCCGGATGCGCAGATCGCCGCTAAACGACTGGCGGCGAATAATATTGCGGTGGAGAAAGCGAAGCTTGCTGAGAATGTTTATAAGACAGTGAATCCGCTGGAGACAACGCCGGGAGTGCCAGAGGGCTGGAAGGATATAAGCAACGATGCATCGGCGCTGGATAAATTCGGTCTTAAAAGCAATGAGCTTTTCGATAAGGCAGAGTCGCCTGATTTTCTTTCTCGCGTGTATCAGCCTGACCCGGACGTTTTCGGTAATGATATGAACCCTACACTGGTATTTAGGGGGTCGAGAGTACCAGAATTTCCGTCGCTCCAGGAACATATCGATTCGCTGAAAAACAGTAAAGAACTGGCATCGGTCAAAAATAGCGCTGACTGGTTGAATAATTTTAAACAAGGAATGGGTTTTGAAGCACCTTATTACCGAAGTGCAGTAATCATCGGTGAAAAACTCGCTATGACAAAACAGCCCATTGATATCGCAGGACATTCATTAGGCGGTGGTTTAGCCTCGGCAACTTCTATGGCAAGTGGAAAAGCGGGTTGGACATTTAATGCCTCTGGGCTTAATAGCGGGACTGTCGAAAAATATGGCGGGCGTTTGCTGGGTAGCACTGAAAACATTCAGGCCTACCGCATCAAAGGTGAACTGCTAACTAAAGTTCAGGAAGTAGATCTTGTGGAGGACTTTAAAACAATGAATGGGCACATTCCATCGTTGATTGCTAAAGAAGAATTGTCAGCGCTTGCCCCTAATGCTGCAGGTATTCCACACGATTTATCCGGTGGAACAGGCGGAGCTTTTGATCGCCACGGCATAGGAGAAGCCATAAATTGTATCGAACAGCAAAAAGACGAAG